>Ga0179593_1793958_pt1 | contig 24069 bp, 22 predicted proteins | sample CZODoug2_1_08_16_FD_185931 | JGI IMG/M metagenome (GOLD analysis project Ga0179593, IMG submission 185931) | Vadose zone soil fungal communities from Angelo Coast Range Reserve, California, USA - CZODoug2_1_08_16fungal (PacBio error correction) | ecosystem: Environmental > Terrestrial > Soil >... | reverse complement strand
CCCTCCCTCCGCTATATTAGACCAACGATTGGCGAAAGCTTTTTAGCGTCCGTGCCGACGTCCCTCGGATGCGATCGGAGATATTGCTTCTCCTCCGACCCCTCTCTCCCTTCGCCCTCGTTCCGGCCGAAACGAAGCCCTCTTTTTTAATACGCCCCGGCAGGATCGATCTTTAGGCTCCATGTGGTTCTTCGCGCGTGCCCTGCACTAGATTGAACGCGTCTGTAAATTTTTCCTGCGACCGGACGTACGACCCCCTCCTAAAGACCTGCCCTCCAAAAGGGATTTCTTTCTCACCGCGACCTGTCTGCCTTTCTTTTGAACACGCCGGAGGAAGAACTTTCTAAGCATTTTCCCTCGCCGTCCCCCTCTGGATTGACGATCACAAGAGTTGACGGCCCGTCTTTCAAGCCCCACAGGCACCATCGCCGGGAAGTTTTGGAAGGAGGATGCCTCTTTTCTTTCTGGCGGATCTCTTCCCTCGACGCCGACGTCGAAAAGCCTTCTTCAAAGGTTCTGGCATCTCCTCCCTGACGGAAAATAGAGCCCGCGGCTGACTCTTATCCATAGATCTTTTTTCCTTTCTTTTCGGTGATGATCGAGGCTTCTTTTTACGCGCGAAGAGAGAGGAGCTTTTTTTTGTTTTGTTGTTTTTTGTTTTTTTTTGTTTTTTTTTTTGTTTTTTCTTTTCTTTTTTTTTTTTTTTTTTTTTTTTGCTCCCCTCTTGTCCGCTCCTCCAGTCTCTTCCGCCGAGAACTCCTTTTCGAAGCCCCTCCTGTTTTCGGGCGAGGCGTCACCCCCCCTGACAGCGCTTATTCCATTTTTCGAACCCCTCTCCTTGCGACGACGCACCTTTTCGTGTTTCTGACCCCTTTTTGACTGGGAAGCGCTTCCTTTCCTTTTCGAGTTGCCGCTTGTGGTCGGCCGACCCCTCTAATATACGTTCCCCCTAGGCTAAGAGATCAATCGTTCTTCAGGGTTCCGGGTCATCTTGCCGGAGTTTTCGGGCTCGATCCCTCCCCTATCCGAGCGATTGAGAATCGCGTTTCCAGGCAAAAGCGTAGTATCTTTTGAAACGGTGTGCTCTTGCTTCGAGGGCCCGTTTTTCTGCAGCCGACAATTCTCTCTTGCGAGCCGCTCGAAATGGCTCTTCTTCGGGTCGTTTTCGTTTCCGCGCCCCCCGAAAAAATTTCAAGCTCGCGATTTTTTCTCCGGCGGCGGTGTAAGGTTTTTCCCTACTGCTTCTTCTTCCCCCTCGAGTACGCGTGGCGTCTCCTTCCATCAGGTCTTTCCCCCGAGTGGGATTCTTTCTTTCCCTTATGCGAACGTCACTCTCTTCCCTCCGACCCGCGGGAGTTCATCCGGAACTTCCTTGCCCCGTCCCCCCTCCTTTCCTTTGTTGTTCGGCGAGGAGGCGCCCTCTTCTTCCCCCCCTCTCTTTCCCGCTGCGTCAGAGATCCCATTCGGAGAACCTCCCGCTGTTGATCCCGGCTCGAAGCATCGTCGTCTCCCCCCAACGAGTGCCCCTCTCCGAGCGACGCGTCTCGCGAATGCAATTTTCTTTTTTTTTTTTCGAGCCTCTGGAAGCTGCCTTTCGAGTTCGCAGAACACCCCTTCCGCCCTTTCCAACCCGCCACCCCCGCCTCCGTAACTGCTTCCCTGTCCTCTCTCCGAGGGATGACGACGCAGGGGTTCTATGTGGGCCCTTTCGTTTTTCCCCCACCCCTTCCTTCATCACTCCCCAAAAAAACCCACACCCCCAAACCCCCCTAACCTTTTTTTTGGGGGGGAACTCCGAGTGAGTTTGAAGAACAAATGATTATATCATGGAATGGGAAACCCGCTTTGAAGTCTTGCAGGACCCCGCTGCGGGAACCTCGCCCGCTTTCGGCATGCAGGCCCCTTTACTCGGTACTTTCTCCTCTCCTGATATACAGAAGCGTGTTCTGGCCCCGCCAGTTTTTCCCGGAGTCTTCTCCGAGATCGAGACGTTGGAGACAAGAGTTCGACCCCTAGTAGAATCTCGTCCCTCTAACCCGATGCCCTTGTCAGCCTCTCCCCAAGCGAACGCTCCGGATTCGAGCAGTCTCCTTACTCGGTGAATCGCTTCCCATTTTCCTTTCACGAGGCCGAGGAGGCCCCCCCCGACTTCGCTTTCTCGACATTTTTTCTGCGCCGGCATCCCGCAGCAGATTTCCAAGATCAGGGCCCTTCTCTCTGCCCTCTAGATTTCTTCCTCCTTTCTTACAAGAAGAAGGGAACACCGAGTCCCCTTTTCCAAGGTTCCCAAGGTGGAACGGTCGAAGAGATCCCGCCCCCTCCCCTGACGATCTCCTTCCCCCCCCTCTTTCGACATGCCTGAGAATGCTCGGTCCCCCTTCTTTCTTCAATCCGAGTTCTTTGCGTGGGACGTGAGGGCTTTTTTTTTTCCTCCTGATGAGCGACTTCCCCCCCCGTAACGTGATGCAGAGCACCCCTTCCGGCGGACCTCTCCCGGACCAATAATCGACAGATGACGGTTCCCTTGCTGCAGGTAACCGAACGGCCGGGTTTGTCGAACGATTTAGATAGGACCGCGTCCTCCGGGGCGCAAGAAGCCTCCTCTTCCCCCTCAAGCAACCATGTTTGAGAAGTGGCGAATGGGTACTTGCCCGTTTTTTGGTTTGTTGTGTTTTTTTTTTTTTGGGGGGTTTTTCCCCGTGGATGCACCCTCTCTCTCTCTCTTTAAACGATAGTACAGCTCCCTTCCAAGACCTTTCCTCTTTTTGCCGAAGGGGACCGGCGGCACGTTTTTCTTAAGCATCTTTTCTCCGTTGCGGAAAGTTCCCCTCCTTTTGGGCCGCGAGGAGATCACCTCCCCCCCGGTCGATTTCTGCAGAATCAATTATTCCGCGACCTTCCAAACAGGAGGTTCTCTCTGGTGACCCGCTTGAATCTATCTTTTTCCTTTTTTTTGAGGAGATTCGGTTCTTTCCATCCGAACGGAACCCTTAGCAGAAGGCACAGCTTTTCCTTCAAAGATTCCCAGAAATCGTCCCCTTTCCGTAGGGTGTGATCTACCTCCCGCCTTCGAAGTGTCTGTTAGCTCGTAGGCGGACCTTTGACGCCGGGCACATTCGGCCACCCCTTCGCCACCTCGCCCTTCTTGTTTTGAGCACCCCTCTTTTTTTTTTTCTTTTGTCGTCGAGCTTTTTTGAATCCAGGGCAAGCGTGAGATTCCCCTGCGAAACTTTCTCCCCCCCCCTTCTTTCCTCTAAATTTTCGGGGCAATGAGATGCTTATGCGGCTGCTTCTTTCCCTTTCGCGCGGTCCCTATCTTCCTCCTCCGCGTTCAAGGGCGTTCCCTCCGGCCTTCGGGGACATGACAGCAGCAGTCCTTCTGTTTCATCTGGTTTCCCTCCCTTCGTAGACGTCGCGCTTTGATGAGAATAACTCATTCGCTCCTTCTCCCTTCTGTGGCCAGACATCGCACGCCAACCCTTGAATTCTTTTCCACTTTCTGGGACCGCTTTTTTTTTCTTCGAAGAGCTCGTACTCGTTTGTTCGATATTGAGACTTTTATCTATGATCCATTCCTATCACTAGGGGTTAAATTCTCTTGGTTCGTCTCTTTCCGTGTTCGTCGGAACCCCTTTTCCTCCGAGGGCGTTTTTTTTTTATGTTGGAAATTCTTCCTTGCTTTAAGGCGACGATTTGCGTTTCCAGGTAGGTCTCCTCCATTTTTTTGAGGACCGCCTCGGCCAGGTTTTTGCACCCTCCCTCAGTCTCGATCGCGTACCTTTTTTCTTTTTTCCCAGCCGGGGATTCGTTTCCCTTCACTTGGTAGCTTTTGCAGCCCCGAAAAGATGGCTGTTTTCGAGTTTTTCGTATAGATAGATTTCGACGATCCTTTTAGTAACTTTCTCTTCTAGAAATCGCTCTTTGATCGTCTTCGAAGAAGTCTTCCTGGGACTGCGGTCTTCTTTTCCGAAAAGGGCGGGCGAGGGTCCTCTTCTCGCTGCGGCCTCGTCCCGCACCTTTTTCCCCACCTCCCTGATTCCCCTTCTTTTTTTCATGGAGTTAGCCTCCCCTAGGGAGTTCTAACGAGTTCTCTTTTTGGGCCCCCCCCGTGTCAATTCCCTCCCCGGCAAACATCCCCTCCCCGGGCCCCTGGTCCCGTCCCCCGGGTCTCTTTTTTTCCTGCCCGCGGCCTGGGTGGTCTGGTTTTTCGGGGTGCGCCTCCTTTTGTTTCAAATAGCTTTGAGAGAATTCCGGAAAGCGCTCCCCCCTTCTCAGAGAGAAGCGTCCCCTCTTAGTTCAACCCTCCCCCCCCAAGGCTTCCGAGCTGCGAGCCGTTTTTATCACCGAGTGAAGGTATCCCCTTCGTGGTGGGTGTTTATCCCCGCTTTGAAGATCAGTGTGGGAATCCTGTCATGGTTCCCCTTCTGCCGACAAACTTTTTTCCTTTTTCCCTCTGGTCGGGGCATTTCCTTTCTACACTGATCGTGAGTGTTCCTCGTTTTCTACTTCTTGACGGATTAACTAGGCACCCCCCCGCAAAATAGGGGTTTCCCCCAGCCGCTTTCCCAACAGACACGAAAGGCCTAAGTTCTTTTTTCTATAAGAATCAGCCCTCCTGTTTTTGACGTGGAGCCGAGATCAAAAGCCCTTGCGGCGACGTAGGTTTCCCCGATTTTTAAGAAAAGGCGCCATTTCCTAGATCCCCCTCCTTGCTTTCGCAATGTCCTTTTTTTCGCAGGCAGTCCGGCGAGTTGTAGGCATGATAGCTGGGCCCCCCCTCCTCCCCCCTTTTACGAGAAGAAGTTAGGACGGTCCCATCTTCCTAAGCTGGCCGTCCCCCCCGCGAGATTTTCCCTTCTCCCGGGCGTCCTTTTTGAATAGAAAGCCCAATTTCCAAGGCGGACCGTTTTTTATGATATCAGTAGAAGTTCTTCTGTTCCTTTTGAATGGGTGTTTCCTTTTCGAAGACCCTCTCACCGATTCTTTTTTTTTCCCGTGCCTCAGCTGACGCTCTTTCTTCACCCATGGATAGAATTTTTTGCGTCCTTCTGGCCCCCGAGGTGTTAGACCCTCCCTCCGGGAGCGTTCCCCACTTCGAGTCTCTTCCGACTGACCGTTCGGTATCCCGGTAAAGGATGCAGACCCAGTTCCTCCTTCCTTAGTCGGCGCTGAGGTCGGGGCCCATCTTTTCCCCTGTTCAGCTTTCTTTTCCTGCGCGGAGGACCTCCGCGATAATCACCGCCAGGAAATGAGCGTCTATGCCTTCGGAGAGGTCATGCGGGCTTCGAGGTCGTCTTCGTGAGTTCTTCCTGAAGGGCCTTCTCTCAGGAGGGTTCCCCTCCTAGAAGTTTTCCTCTCTCCCCGCCGTTCGGCGTCGCAGAGATCTCCTCCTTCAATTCGCGATCTTTTCTTCCCAGATTCGTCCGCAACCGGTGATCGTCACGCCTTTCGGAAGGATTCCGTCGGCTGACACTTGCCCGTGAGCGTTTTCTTTCGGTTCACGTTCCACTGCGACCACTCTCCGGTTACTTTTCCCTGCTCACAGCAATCCCGTTTAGTTCAGTGTCGTTCGTCGTTCCGTACGAAGACCGCTCGGGAAGCGCGTGCAGGCCGCGGTCTTCTCCTCAGAACCCCCCATGTAGCCTCCCCTACCTCGATTTCGCGGATTCCGCTTTTAAAGAGGGCTCTCTGAGTTTTCTATGTCATGGCTCTTTCTCCTCCCGTAGAGGTCGTAGCATGGGGTCCTTCGTAAGTCCCTTTTTCTCGAAGGGAATGCGCGTCGGCTTCTTTTCCTCGGCAAACGCTGCTTCCCTCTTTTGAGAGAGTCACCTAGTACCCCTCCTCTGGGCGTATATAATTCTTCATCCTCTTTGGTTGTGTTGATTTTCTTTTATTTCGTCTAGGTACGAGGTGACGCGCTCCTCCGAACGCGTGATAATTCCCCTCAGAGTTCCTCTCCCCTCTTCTAGATGAGCTAGGCGCCCTTTCTCTTGAAGCCCTGCGTCTTCCCCTCCCTGAAGAGAAGAATCCTCCCCAAGGCAGAGTTCGCCGTCCTCCCCCCCTCCTCCGCGTTTGCGAGCTCTCTTTCTGCAGGACGACCATTCTCTCCCCCCTCCGCCGACCTGCCTTTCCCCTCGTGAGGTCTCCTTTCCCGTGGCCCGCGACCGGCGTCGAAACGATTCAACACTTTCTTTCTTTTCGTAGACAGCCGACCTTTGTCCGTTGACGACGTTTAACGGAGACCTTTTTTTTTTTCGGCGAACCAGTGGCCGCCCCTCTTCCCTTCTCGCTCGGTCTTGACGATCACCTCCGATAGGTCATCCCCAAGCATTTCCCTCGCCGCCGGAAGTTTCTTTTTTATGATCTCGTGACTTTCGGATCTATTTTTCCTTGCGCGTCGACCCCCGTCGGAGACGCGCCATTAAACAGGGTCTTCCGTAGACTACTCCGTCCGGATGACCCTCTCCGGGCAATAGTCTTTTTTTGCCAGTGCTCGTCTTTGTGATCGCGGCTTTCCTCCGAGAGCATTCTTCTGACCTCGGTCCCTGGTTCCGACTACGACAGCACGCTCGCCCCACGAAATCACGGTCATTTTTTCCTTTGTCGAAGTCGTCTTTCCCATGCGAACGGCGAAGACTTTTTCACGGTCGCCGTGTCGAACCCCTCCCTCCTTTCTCCGACTTCTCCAATGGGGGACCTTTCATCTCGTAGCTGAGGCACGTTCCTGGCTCGTTCGTCTCTGCTCACCAAAATGCCCTGAAAGAGGTTTTTCCCCTTGTCTACGAGATCTCCTCGCTTTTTTGTCATCACGCCGGTCGTTTTTTTTGGATCGATAAGCCGGGACTTTCCTTAGATCGCGTTTCCCAGCGTCGTAATAGGGCTTCCCCGAATGCTTGCTCCTCCGTGTGCCTCTGCGATGCAGGCCAAGCGACGGACTTTTCGCGATAGACTTCCTCCAGTAATAGATCGGTTTCGGCGGCTATTCCTTTTTCCACCGCGTTCCTCCCGTCGCAGCCCAGTCTTTTCCGCGATGCGGGATCGCCTTCCCTGATTCTGTTTCTTTCCGCAATAATGAGGCCCTTCCCTCTAAGCGTCGAGTTTCTTTCATGGAAGCGGTTGTCTCCTTTCACCGATGGTTTTCTGATCCTTCTTACCGGCAGAGCTCCCCTCCTGACTTCTGGAGTTAATTTTTCGAGCAGTGGATGCCGTCTCCTCCGACCGTCGTAGACCCGTTCCTAGTGAATGAGCTCCCGTTAAAAACTGATCTTTCCGGCAGAGTCCCGCCACCCCACCCCCCTGCGCGACTTCTTTCCAATTGAAGAGATTTCTCTCAGTCTACCCTCAGACGTGGGGCTCACCAAGAGTGACTCTCGCTTCTCCTCCTGTTTTGCCTTCCAGGAACTGGCGCGTTTTCGTCTTCCTGGCCGGGATTCCTCGTTACTCCCTACACCTCCGAAAGAACCCAGAAACACCCTTCCACTAGGATCATTTTAGTACCCGTTCAGACCTTTTCCTCCTCCTTGGCCATGTGGGATTAGCCTGTCCCTTCCCCCCCTCTTGTAGATCCCCTTAACTCAAGTCTCTCTTCTTTTTTTTTTTTTGCGATGGCCGACTTTTTTCGTGGGAAAAGGTGGAGGGACGATTTTCCAGTCGGTCGCTTCTTGACATTTCCGCAGGGTAGGAATGCAGCGCCCCCCTTTTCGTACTTTACTTCTCTCCTCTTTCGCTATATACGTTAGGGCGCTCTTCCTGGAGAGAGAAAGCGCCTCCGGAGACCCCGCTTCGAGAATCCTTCGGCGTGCCACCTTGCCCAGAGGTTTTCTTTAACAGATGTGTTCAGCTCCCTATCCCGGATTTCAAGCGTCTTGAGATCTCCCGGTTAGCGATTGGTAGGGACGACCTTAGGGGGCCTCACCGACCCTGCGATCTCGGACCCATGTTACACTTCCACTTCCTCCCTCTCCCCCCGATTCCAAACGATCCCGGCTTCCCTCCCTCTGGACCCCCTTTCTCCTCCCTCCCTTCGGAGATGTTCTTCCCCCTCCACCAAGAAGAAGGGCCCCCCGAGTGATGACCAACAGGACCTCGAAGATCGGTCCCTCTCTTTTCGCGGCCACCGAGTAAGATGTTCTCTCCCTGATGAATCTGGCTATTTTTTTTCTTACCGAATGCCCCGCTTTTTCTTTCTGGCGAGGGCGGACAACTTCGCCTCTTCACGGGCGCCTCCCTTTAATGCCAACGGAGCTTTCTGGCGGCGAAGACAGCTGCTGTCAAATCCCTACCTTTCCCTGGCGACGGGGCCCGGTTTTTTTTTGCAGGTCACCGATCGACGTGCTTGTCCGATTTTCTCTTCTCCGATAGGACCAGCGCGCTTGACGTTTTCCTCCTCCGCAACCCTTTTTCTTCTGCCCATAAGCCCCCCACAGTCGGGGGCGAGCAGGCGCCTTTTATAATTGCTCTCTTTTTTACGTGCCTTTTGGAGGAACCGACATTCGCGCGACCCTATCGGTACGATCTTCCATCCGAGCTTTCGAAGTAGTGGAAGCTTTCCTGCGGACGGCCTGCTCTGGATACCCCCCCCCCCCCCCCCCCCGAGGGCGTCATCAAGGGAGAAGGAGGCCTCGTGTGAGTTATGCCTTCCTTCGGGCTTTTATTTTCCTTCTAACCAGGTTGTTCATTTCTTACAAGACTCACCGAAATCTCTTTCTTTTTACTGCCTCAAAGTTGTTTTTTTCTTTGGGTCTTCCCTCCCAGACCCCCCTCCTGGGTGAGCAGGCCCCCGCAGCCAGCCGACCTTCCTCAGACCTTTTCTTTCTCGCAGCAGTTCTTTTTTCTTCACTGTGAAGAACCTTCTGAGGATGCACGGCTCTTCGAACGCGGAAAATTCGGCCCTCAGTCGGCCTCTTCTCCCTTAGTAGTGTTTTGTCGAGCGGACGCCCTTTCGTTAGAGAGGCTTTCGACTCTGCATACATCTTTCCCTTTTTAGTTTTTTTCGAACAATGTAGCGTATCCCATGCCTCCTCTAGCCACCGGATTTTTTTAAGACCCTTCCCTGTGCCCTTAGTGCGCCTAGAGAGACCTTTTCTTTTTCCCCCTATCGCTGTCCCTCTAGAAATTCCCTCGGCCGTATCCCCCTGACGCAGGGAGTCTTTCGAGATGGGCGCCCGTCTTCGCCAGAATTAGTAGCCGTCGCGCTCCTCCCGTTATTCCCTTTTCAAGTCGCGCATCACCCTCTCTTTCAGCCACGCCAGCACTGGCAACCATTCGGGAGGATGGAGAAAAGACGGAGGATCCCCCCCTGTCCACCCCCTTACCCCTCAATAGCCTCCCCTCATTTCCTAACCCCTTCTCTCATTCCGTTCCACCCCAGCCTCCCTTCCCGTCTATTAACTCCCCACCGCTTTACACTCACTTTGTGACTCCTACCCCACCAACCTCTGCCCCCTTACCCCCCCCACCACCTCCACTTCCCCTATCCCTCCCACCCACTCTCCCCCTCTCTCCCTCTTCCCTTCCTCCCACCCGCCTCCTTCTCTCATTTCAACCCCACCCCTCCTCCCCCCCCCACTCCTTCCCCCCATCCTCCATTTTGCCATCCACCTCACTCATCCCCGAGCATGAGATCTCTAGCGCTCGTCGGTTTTTTAATTATATCTTTCGAAGTGAACGCTAGACCCTCTCTTATTAGACCCGTGGGTACGGTTGTCTCCCCCTGAGTTCTCCCCTTATTTTTTTTACTGGCAGTGTAGAAGACCCCCTTCTGTCGTCGGCCTCTTGTCAAGCGGTCTCCCTTATCGTTGGAACCTTTCTTTCGGTTTCCCTCCGGCGCCCTTTGCGTTTTTGTAGATTTGACTTGTTGCCTGGTTTCTTCCCGCCTTCCAAGGACGCCATCCCCTTCAAGCTTCCACTCGTCTCCTCCCTAGGGCTTTATCCGGGGATCTGCGCGTCCTTCTCTTGGTCCTCGGTTTGCCTCGTCGACGATCGATCCGCCTCTGCGCCGGCTAGATCTCGGCTCGCGCTACCAGGCAGATTCTTTGGCGAACCCAGTCTCTCGCGTGTCGTCGAAAGCCGGTCCAGCGACTTCGACTGATGAATTCTAGGTCCCGCAAGGCAGACTTCAGGCCCCCTCCCTCGCACTGTTCCCCCCTTGAACGAGTCGCCTCATCTTGCCACCGAACTACTCCTTCGTTCCCCCTCCTCTTATGAGTCTCTACACCTCGTTGGGCAGTTCAGGCGACCAAAGGCCGCAACGGAGGATCCCCCCGTTTCTTCGCGGGTACTCCCCTCGAGGCCCTCGGTTTTTTGCGGGTTCGTATTGCTCGCCTCTTTCTTCGTATCCCCTTGCGAGTAGGCGGCAGCGATCGAACGCCAGGGCCCTGCGCGCCGTCTCCTCCGATCCTGCCAAGTCTCTTTCGACTTGGGATCACCGCGTTCTGTTCTCCTGAAGTCTTTTGTGGTGGTGATTTTTCGCCGCTGCGGAAGATTTCCGTGTGTACTGTCCTTGGGGCGCATTCCCCTTCCCCGACAACCCTCGACGGGTCGGGGGCTCGCATACACGGATTCCCCTTTTTCTTTTTCCCCGGCCACGAATTTTGGTAGAGGATCCTCCTGAAGGTTCTTTCCGATCCTTCCCCTCCAGACCTAGGGACCCCCCTGCTCCCATGCCTCCCCAAGAGACGAGGGCTCCCTTTCGCCGCCCAGTTTTGCGTTCTTTTGAATAAGAAAGTACACAGCCCGAGATCACCAGCTTTTTTCAGAGTTTTCGAGTCTTTGTGGAGGCCGCGGTGATTTCAAAGAGCCGCCGCAAGTAACTTCCCTGTATGGAGCCCTTTCTCCCTGCGAGAAGCTTTCGGTTTGAGTGCCAGCCTCAGGGAACTAGAAGGCCTTTAAAGCGAAGCCCTCTCGGCAGGTTCCCCCAGACTCCTCCCTTTTCACGTTGCCTCTTCTCCCTTGGCGAAAGAGATCCCGAGCCCGAAGCGCCTTGCGTGATAACAACACTTCCCGTCCTTGACGCTGATTTTCTTCTTTTTTCTCCCCTCCCGTGTTAATTCTTTCCGGCAGGTGGTGAGCTTCGACAATACCCGAGTTGGAAAAGGCCTGCATCTGACCCCCTGGTAAACCATTGAGGATAGACTTCCCCTCCTTGAGGGTGTGTTCCCCCTTCCTCTTTTTTTCTCGGAGCGCCCCGCGGGAGTACGATTCTCCCTCAGCGACGCGCCCGGACTGAGGAAAGCTTCGTTCGGCTCGTGGATTTTCGGAGGCGTGACCGATCATTTCCGATTTAGCGCTCCCTCGCTGCTTCTGGAGGACTATCCTCTCTCACCCCCCCCTCTTTTTCCCAGGACGAGCGAGCTTTCTGTCAGCGATTGAATTAGAGGGAGGGCATTCCCTTTCAGGGAGGATTCTAAGAAGGACTTTAGAATCTTTCGTTCCTTTTCTCCCTCTCGAAAGAAGCTCTGCGTCTTCCTTCCTCAAGCCAATTCAATTCGGCCTTTTTGCCGTGCTGGTTCTTCCCGATAGATCCCCCTAGGTGATCGTCAAGCCTTCCTTCAGTAGGATGCAAAATTGCTCCTAGACTCTGGGAGAGCTTCCTTCGTGTTTTCAACGTCTTTCCGGGACAAGGTCCCCCCCCTTTAGACGAGATTTGATAACGGTCGTTTCGTCGGTTCGTTCCCCGGTCCGCGCATTTCCTCGGCCGAGACTCCTGGGAAAGCGCGTGACATCGGCCTCGTCGGCGCGAAGACCTTTATGCCCGACCGCCGTTTGCCCTTTCTCGCAGCAGGATTCCGCGTTCCTCCCTGTCCTTTCGTTCCCGAAGTCCCTCTTCCATGGCCGATTTTCCCCTCCTTCTCGTAGAGCGTCGGACTCCTTGTCCGCAGAACTCGTCCCTCGAAGGATGTCGTCGGCTACGGTCCCTCGAAGAAAGACATGGGTCGTCTTCTTTATCACTGTGTTTTTTTTCTCTTAAACTCCTCCCCCTACCCCCTCTCTATTTTAATAATCTCCCCTTTTTTTTTGGTAGATATGATCGAAGAAAAGTCCCCCCTTCGCACCGCGTGATAAGCTTCCAGGCTAGAAGAGTAAGTAGACCTCCTCTCCACCTTCCCCCTCTCCCTATTACGGCTCTTTTCTTCTGCTTATCGTAGGAAACTCCCTCTACCAGCGACGGAAGCCCTCCTCCCGAGTTAGAAGGCCCCCCCCAGAAAGCCCGCGTCTTCGGACTCCCGCTTTCCTGGAGGGAGGGCCTTCTCCTTTGGGGGTTCTTCTCCTCCTAGGAATGAAACCTTTTCGTCCGCGGTCTCGCTTCCTCGCGAAAGGGTCGAAACAGTCCTACGACACTGACCAACTTCTCTAGCAGTCGCCCTTGTCGCCGTGGGACTCTTCAACACCGCCGGCAGGCTCCCCACAGCTCGGCGAACCCCTTGGACAGACGAAGGATCTTCTCCTTCTTCCGATTCGTGTTACCCTCTATTTTCTCGATAGGGACCCCCCTCCCCATCGCCGGGAAGTTGAAGGTTTCTGATCGCGGCGACTCTTGAACACGTCGACGCCCACGCCTTAGGATCCTCAAACATTTCCTTTCATGCAGCCACTCCCTCCCTACCTAGAGAAGCGGCTTCCTTCTCCCTCCGGAATAGCTCTCTTTGATGATCCGAGGAGAGGTCCGAGTCCAAGTTCGCTTAGCCCCCTCCCTAACTGATTTTGGTACGCTTTACCAGACCCGACGACCTCCGCGAACGCCCCTCGTCCCTTCCGATGCCTTCTCGACTTCTTTCGGAGGCGCTCGATAGTTTCGACCGGTCCGACGGGTCGAAACCTTCTCCGTTTTCCTCTCTCTCCCCCATTAAGCGGTTTCCAAAATTGCCGGGGAAGAGTTCCCGGAACGGGGCTTTTTAAGGAGAGGTCGGGCTCCCACTCTTTTTCACCCCATGATCTCTACCCTCTCCTTCACCCCTTCCGAGATAATCGGCGCTCTGTTTTGGGTCATAAAAGCCTTTTTTGATCGATAACGTTTTTGGGGGGTCCCCTGGCGCGGGTACCCTTTGCCGCCGGGGCGTCGGTGTGGGTTGGCGGCGGGTGGGGTTGTTTTAAAAGGTGGGGGGGTTGGCCGGTGTGGGGGTGGGCCCTTCCGCTAGCTGGTTCACGGCACCTGCTGCATCTGGGACCGGCGAACTTTCTGTCTTTTTCCCCTCGGACCTTTTTTCCCCTTTCTTCTCAGGACGAAAAGGCGCTTTTTTTCGGAGCTCCCCCCAAGCAGTCATCGTCTTATAGGGCAGGATTCTCGGTTTTCATAAAAGCCCCCCTTCCCTCCCGAGTCGAGCCCCCCGCGATTGCTGTGGATATCGTTTTTTCTCCCGACGCACTCTAGGTCGATATCCTTCTATGGCGATTTCGATGTTGTTTTCCCCCGGCCCCAGAGTGGGATGAGGTGCTCTCTTGAATCATTGAGAAAAGGAAGAGCTTCTTCTTTATACGGACACTAGAGGCCTTATAGTATAATGAACTCCCCGTTAGTTCCTTCGGTTCCCTTTCCTCCCCGAATTCTCCCCTATTACGCAGAGCGACACCCTTCCCCCCCACACCCCACGAGAGCTTCCCCCTCCGGTGATCCCCGGTCTCGCAAGCTCCCGTGGGGCGGACAACGCTACGAAGCGAATGCGAGTTTCGAGAAGGTCGGCGCGCTCTTAGAGAATTCCCCTAATATCGAGTAGCACCCAGCGACGCGGGCTGCCCCGACCCACGAGTCCCCCCCCCCCCCTTCCTCGGAGAAGGACTTTTTCCGGACGACTCTACCGACGAGGGCTTTTTTCATGTGTTCTCCTTTGAAACGGCACCAAAAATCTTAGATACTCCTTCACTTGTTAGGCCTTTCCCTCTCGAGGACAGGGACCCCAATGAGGCGACTCCCTTTTTATCTCCCTGGAAGCGAGTTGTTTCCTTTCAGAGGGCCTGTCGTTTTTGTAGATGCGGGACCTCGACCTTTTCTTGCAGCAGTGAGCTCTGTTACCCTTTCTTTAAGCAAGCTCCCCCTTCCCAGGGCGCGCTGCCCTTCATGGTAGCGAGAACTCTGCGAAGTACCGGCGCACCCGGCGCGGACCTGCAGGAGGCATTCCTTTTTTCTTCGTTTACTAGCAAACCCTTTTGAGCTACCCTTTCACATACAAGGCTTGTCCCCCTTTTCTGCCCGAGTAGTATTTTGAAGCGTCTGCCTTTTTTGCGAGAAAGAATTTCCTTCCTTTCCCCTCCCCCATCCCCCCTTTTCTTTTTTTTTTATCGAACTTCACCGCCAATCCCCTTGTTCAAAGGCTCAGAATTTCCAACGTCTTGGACCCGTCCTTTCCGACATCGCAGATGTTTCGACCTCCCCTCGCGTCCCAATGATTTTTCCCCCCCAGAGTGATGCCCCCCCCTTTTCCGAAGAGATACCCCGATTCCTCCTCCTCGGCGTAAGATTTTCCCCCGGACACCGAGTACGAGCGATTTCCATGCTGAGTTTTCTAGTCCAGCTCTTTCGTAAGCTCTTTTAGTGGGACGTGCGTTTTCTCTTCGTAAACCTTGCATGATGTACTTCACTTAGATGCCTAGTTGATGCCTCCACCCTTTTTACCCTGAGAACTTCTTTCAGCAGGAGGCCCACCTCCAGCATGGAAGGAGCTGCCTTCCCCGGGATAAGGGTCCCTAAGCCTTTTCAGGCGTACCGATCTCCACTCGCGATTCCTCAGCATCCGTTTTTTTCCCATATGAACACTAAAGAAAAAGTTTTCTCTCCCGGTATAGTGGCATTCCTACATTGTTTTTCTCACTTTTTGTGGATGGCACAGCGTCCCTCTCTCATACTTTTCGTACGCTCGTGCTTACACCTCAAGAAGGGCGAATCTTTCCTCCGTCGTGGATTTTCAAGGCCCTTCCTCCCGTTAGTCCGCCGCCCCCAGGGAAAGTTTTAATCAGGTTCGGCGGAGGGAGATCACCCTCCCGACGCTTGTTTTTTGCAGACTTTTCCCGTCGCGGGGTCCTTCTGCTACAAGGAGTCCCGACCACACCTCTTTTCCTCCTGTTTTTTGGTGAGAGACTCTTGTTTTCCATAGGAACGGAACCCCGTGGCGCAGGCCGGAACCCCCCTCAAAGGATCGCAGGCACTACGCGTCGAGGGTTGATCTCTCCGTCAACTGATGATCCCTCGGCCTTTTCTGAAAGGACGCCGTGCCCTGGCATAATTTCTTGCCACGATGCGCCGTTTTTTTTCGGGTTGTTGTTTTTTTGTGGAGCACGTTGAGTGATATACTAGGTAAACCTCTTCTTTTTTTTTTTTTTTTTCTTTTTTTTGATATGTCGACCTTGTTGGGGATATAAAGTTCGGTCATTTTAATTGTTTCGGAACTTAAGGGGGTTGATTTTCCTTTCTGTTTTTTGTATTCTCGGGGGTGTTCCTTCATTCTCCTCCCCCGCTCTTGAGGGGGAATCTGAGGCTTTATGCGGCTTAGTGCGCCCTTTTATGCTCCCTCAGGAAGACTCGCGTCCCTTTTTCGACACCCGGCTCCCTTGAAATGAAGCTCCCCCCCCTCTTATGATGGGTCCTCTGTTTCTTCGCCGACTCTTCCGGTTCGGTTCACGTTCGAAGCGATTAATCTCCCTCCTCTGCCATAGAACGCATTTCCCCCCACGCGAAGGGCATTTCTTTTCCAATCGTCGGGATAGATTCTCGAATAGACAACCCTCCCCTCCTCCAGTATGGCCTCCCTTTTAGCGTTCGTGAGATCGATCGAGGGGATCTCTTTCCGGGGTCATCACTTCTTCCCTTCTCTTGAGTTCGCTGAGTGACTTTACCCTCCTCCCCTGGCTTCGTAGCCCTATTTGCCCTAGACGCGGGATCGTGTAACTTCTGCGCCGTGATTGCCGTTTTTTTTCACAGTCGAGATCTCAGGGCGGTTGAGTCGCCCGGCCCTTTGCGGCCCGACCTGACCTCCCCCCGAATCTCTCCTCTCGGGCGAAGGTTTCGATGGAACACTTGACGCAACGGGGTCCTCGGTTTTTCCTCCTGTCGACTAGATGCTCCTTCCCCTTTCCTTTCGCAGCCCCCCCTTTTTTTCCGTATCGATCGCGCGGTTTCCGTCTCAGGAAGTCTTGATCTTTCTAGAGTAGTAGATAGCTCTTCCCCTCTCGAGTTCTGTCCCCTCCCTCCTGCGCTTCTTTTGGCGAGGCGAGTCCCCCCCCGCGACAGCGATGTCATTTTCCCCCCGCCGCTCCAGGATCTCGGCCTTCGCTAAGGGAGTTAGGCCCTCCTGCCTTTCACTTTTTCCTAAATCAGTTCTTTTTTGGGCCGGAGTGTCCCTTTTTCCCCCCCCCCAAAGTGAAAACGCCCCCCTCGGTTTAACCCCCTCCCTTATCGCGGCCTTTTGGTACTCAATTTCCGAGGTGTTCGTGTGCGAGGTGGGTCTCTTCTTTGTGGCTGAGAAAGAGGCTTCTCCCCCTTGCGAGCCTTAGCGCTCGAACATTCTCCCCCCCATTGGCCCTTCGCCTCTTCACTCGGTCCGGCACCACTTCTTCTCGAAGAGCTCTCCGGGGTATACCTCCCCGTTTCGCGATCTTTGTTCGATGGAGCCGTTGCGGAATAGTTTTTCCCTGTCATGCGGGAGAATTTACTTACGGGCGACGACGGGGTTTTCCGAGCATCAAATGCTACTCTTTTTCGAGTCGGATCGTTTTTTTAGGCCGAGATGCCTTTTTTCTCCGCTCTAGCACCTCAGGCACCCCGTTGCGGTCTCGGTACAACACTCCTCCCGCGCCACCGACGCGGATCTTCTTTCCTGCCTCTCCCCGTCGAGATCCCCCCTCTCGCCGGAGATAAACAGTCCTTCTTGGCGGCGGTTTTTGGAGGGTCAAGCTCCCTTTTCTCCTCCACGAGCTCGATCAACGGAAGATGACTTTTCCATGTAGAGTGAGCAGCAGCTCTCGGAATGAAACCTAACTCACCTTTTTCTAGCAAACTTCCACGAAGTTCGGCCGTCCCCCAATGCAGTTTGGCCTTCGAGAATCTTCTCAATATGTACCCTTTCTCTCCCCCTGAGAAAGACACGTCCCCTGCTGATGAACCACGGCCCAGTCTGTAGACGAATGATCTTATATGTATCTGTTCTATGGTGGTGAGATTGTCTCCGCCCGCTCCGGCCCTTAGGTCCCCCGTTTGCGACGCGCTTCCCTGGTCACCATTGGTCTTCTGCAAACGACGGAGGTCGTCGGCGATCCCACGGGTTCAGACCCTTCGACCTTTGCTCTCGTCTCTCGCACGACGTTCTGTCAGAAGTGGTCCGGCTGAGACCTCTTTGGATTTCTTTCTCTTTCTGTCGTCCTTTCTTCTTTGGATAGCGCAGCTTTCGCGAGCTCCCGCGAGAGAGGACCTCCCCCGCATCCACGTTTTGCAAGACCTCTTCTCGGCGATTTCATCCCCCCTGGGCTCGAGGTCTTCTTTTCGGCATGCCGAACTGTTGAAGTTTCCTTTTTCTTTCGAAGTGTGTATTTTTTCGAGTGTACCCCCCTTCCCGACGTACGGAGTCCTCCGCTCATCAGAACACCCCCTCCGGATGGTGCCGTGCTGTTCTTCCTATCGGGACGGCAACGACGGTGATCGTCCCTTCCTCGCACCATCTTTTCGGGACTTATGCCATTTTCTCCGTCGGAATTTGGGTTCGCGGCCCGTGCTTTTCAACGGCGTACACGCGACCCTTTTTTTTTCTCTTTTGCTAACGCATAAACGGTGTGCGTTCCTCACTTGTCGGTAGCCCATCTCGCCAGTGTACGATGTCCCTCGACGCAAGCGGGAAATGCGCGTGCAGGGCCTAGTTCCGAGACTCAACCACTCTTAATGCCCGACGCCCCCCCCTCTGATTAGCTTTAACCGCGGGCTTCGTTCTGCGAAAAGCTGCATTTGTTTCTCTCGCATCGACCCTTTCTTCTCTAACGACACTCGGTCTCTGATAGCCGTCGCGAATTCCTTTCCTTAAAGGACTCGGCTTTTTGGTCCGCTGATCACGCTTTTCTGCATCTTTCCCGTTCCCCTTTTTCCCCTAGACGAGTTGCGTCGTTCTTAATAAGTTGTTGTTGTGTCTACTACTTCTACTCCCGTCTGTCTAGGTAACAGCTTTTCCTGAACGCGTTGATCAGGCGTTCCCATTGTCTGGGCGTAGGAAGAGTCTCTACCTCGAAGTACCCTTTTTTCCTTCCCTTTTCATCGAGAACGCTTTCGTCTTTCGAAGAAAGAGACGATGTTGTCCCCCATCCAGCGTCGTCCTCCCTACTTCCCGCGTTCCCAGAGGTCCCCTTGCCGAGATACTCTCTCGGGCAGGACGAACATGTTTGCTCTCTCCCCGAGGGCTGTTTTGCGTGGGTCGCGCACGTGGACGCGCGACCGGCTCTCCGAGACCCTTTAAGAACCCCTTTCGTCCGAGCGTCGACCGCGTTGGTCTCGTGGGATTTTTTCCTTTCCCGCAGGCCGTCGACGTCCTCCAGCTCGCGAACAAGTTGGCAGCCTACCCTTCTCCCTTCTCGTCGGCTTGAGATCCCTCTTCCCTTACCCCTATCCTCTTAAGAAATACCTCCTTCCCCATCGCCGTGTGAATTTGGAAGCCTCCGAGCGGCTGGTGTCTTGTACAAGTCGAACTTCTTCGACTTCCCTCGGACCCTTCCCCCCCCCTTAAACAGGTCGGCATTGGCCCCCCGAAGGGACGAATACCTTCCCTCCTGACCCTCGCCTAAGGTCCCCCCCGATGGTTTTCTCTCCTTCTGGTGCTTTCTCGAGGTCATCCTGAGAGGAGCTCTAAAGCGGAAAATGATATTTGTCCTCTCCCCAGTACCCCCCCCCGGAAGCCTCCCGAGGAGCATCCCTTTCCCTCGGCGTCTACGTTTTTGAAAGCGAACGCGCTTCGTGAAAATCTCCCTTGTTCGAAATTCCCGCGCAGACGCCTTTTTTTTTGCCGTCGATCAAATGGGTGACCAGGGTTCCTCTTCCAGTCTAGACCCCTCTTTCTTGCCTCCCCTGAGGTAGGGCTCCCAAGCTCACAAACCCCAGATAACATATACTTCCCGTATACGAGGATCATCTGCGACGACTGGCCCGTTTAATCATCTAGGGCGCTCTTTCTTCTATACAGCCCTCCGAGAGATGGCGCCTTCTCGATTGGAACGCCTCTTTTTTTTCACTATGTCCTTTTAACTGAGGCTGCGACCTTTCTTACGAGGGCCCGTTCTCTCCTGAAGAAACAATCACTGCTGCGCCGCGCTTCCTCTCAAGACTTCCCTTCTTTTTTTAATAGGAGGCCGCGGTCCCGTGATCACCGGGCACGCCCCCCGAAGCCAGACCTGTCGAGATTTCTTTTCTCCTTCGGGTAAGGGCTGATGCTGCCTCTTCACTACCTCTGCAGTAGATCCTTCCCCCCAAAATCTCTGTGGCGCGGGCGGATGTAATTTTTGTAGATCAACGTCGTTGTCTTTTAGTGGATCTTCCTTTCCTCTTCAGAGCTTAATCGACATCGACCCCTCTGTCTTTCATCCTGAAAATCGAGCTTTGCCCAAACCGTCGTCAGTCTTTTTTTTTTCCCCCTTCCTCTGGAATTGCAGGCCCGAACGTTCCCCACTGATTCTTCTGTAAGCCCACACGATCCTCTTCAAGAGGTGATCCAAGGCTCGCGCTTTCCTTCTCTCCGCCGTGGGGCCGACTTCGTCGCGGCTTCTCCGCGCGAAGGAAATGGAGCCTTTTGTTCTAGAGGACCCGTGTCCCCCTTCCCTCCGAGTCGAAGAACCACGACTTTCCTACCAAGAACAAACCGGCCCACCGCGGAAGAGGAGCCTTTTTCCGAAGAGACCGCTCGCAGGGGAGTGCGTATGTGTTTCTTTCTCCTTCCCGTTTTGCTTGTAGATCCTTCCCCACTCCGAGTAGAGATAGGCGGTTCTCACGCAGAGGAGACTCTGGAAGCGGCGTGGGACCCTCGGGCGAGCATTTCTCTCTGTTTCTTTGCGGGTTGGTTTTGCATGCATTCCCGCTTACTCGAAGCACGCGTGCTCCCTCGATGTTCGCCCAGGGATTCTTCGAACGCGTTCGAGACGACCGGAGACCTTTCTTCGACGAGCCCTTGCCTATTAGTTCCCCTTCCGATTACCCGAGGGCGATACCTTCTGTTTCCATCGCACGATACCTTTCGCCCAGAGTCGTACGCGATATAGGTTGCGCTGCAGGTAGCGCGACCCCTTTTCGTCAGGACCCCCCCCTTCTCGATCTCGACCTTTTCCGGCAATCCGGAGCCTCTTCTTAAAACGATCCGGTCCTTCTGAAACGCCTCGTCGACGAAGCCCCCATCGCGATTTCTTACAAGCCCCCACCCAGAATCATTTCCCCCTGATGACCACCGTTGTCCCCTTCGACAGAGTATACCTTCCGAAGCGGCTTTCCTTCTCGGCAAACGAGTAAGAGCTTTTCTTCCCGACCTGTTATGCTCTTCTCCCCGAAGATTTTTCGTCTCCCGAATGACACAACTTTTTCAGTGGAGGGCGCAATCTCGCATGCTTTTTCCTTTAACGTAGCTGCCGATTATTCTGACGGCCACGACCGGCAGAAGCCGTCTCTCTAAGAAAGCCGGCTCCCCCCTTCCTTCAAGAATGACCCCCCTCTACGGCCGGCTGTCCCGAGACTTGCTCCGTTGGTTCCCCCCCCGCTAGGGAACTTGCGAGGGCGCTGCTGTCGCACGAAGCTTACGGCTTTCAGATGGACCTTCAGCAACAATGTCTTCTCAGTGTCGCCTTTCCCGACATTGTTATCAATTCCTGTTTGATGCAACAAGCTGCTAGTGACGATCGTACTGTGGGCTCACACCCATCCACGACGGGAGAACTTGTAAGACTCATGGGCCCTTCTCCCGTTAAGGCCTAGCTCCTCCCCTTGCCGCGGGAGGTTTTTTTCCCAGGCGGAGATTTTCCCCCACCCTAGACAGCTTTAGAGTTCTATCCCCTCCTTGACTCTTGTAGTTTTTTCTCACCCTAGGGTCCGTTCTTGGAGACTAAACTATTTCCCATAATCCTTCCTTTTTCGATTAGGTGATGAGTCGGTATCCCGGGTTTTCTGCCAGGGACCCTCCCGGCACTCACGTTTAACTCGACTGGGTGAATCTCCTCGCCGCCGTTCTCTGAAAACGTTGCCGCCCTCGTTCCCTGGACCTGGAACGGCCGGCCGTGCGCCCCCCCCCTTCGGAACGCCGGCGGCCCGAGAGCGTGAGCCTAGCGGGGACGATTAGGTCCCGACCGTCCTCCGACGCGGTGTCCCGAGGTGCCCCCCCCTTGTTCCCCAATTTGAGGAAAATTTCCAAGTTAGGACCCCCTCGCCATCTTGCAAATTTTTTTTTTGGGCTTTTTCATAGAAGGAAGACCCCGGATGGCGGCTTTCTCCCCCCTAGCGCCTGTAATATCGCTTGCCTACCTCCCCCGGGAGTCGTTCTCAAGCCGGACGTCTTGGACCTGATCTTTCTTTCCTGTAGATGCTGTTTTGATGTCCTTAGAAGCCTTTTCTCATTTTGCGAGTGCGGCGTCCTTCTGCAGCGATTAATTAGACATGTTTTTGCGACCGCCTTTTCCCGAAAGTAACACTCCTTCGTTCCTCCGGGACCTTTTTTTATGCGCAGTCATTTCGACTGACACTCTCTTCTCTTTGGACCTCCTCTTAGTCGCCCTGAAGATCCGATCCGGTTCCCCCTTTTTTCGACCCGGGTAAAGGTGTTCCTTCTTTTGTTCCATTCTTGTCGTCCTTTTTTCCACCATCGCGGAGGGATTCGTCGACGTCTCCTTTTCCCTCTTTTCGCCGCAGTTCTTGATGACGGCGCGATTTTTTGAACAGGTCGATCTCTCTCGGGCCCGCTCCCCCGGACTTCCCAAGACATGAAGTCCCGAGTGATCTGAGTACGTCCTTTCCCAAGCAGGGGATGTTTTTGGTGGACCCATCAGCTTTCATTTCCTCGTTTACCTCTTCTGAGCGACTGCATTCCGTCTTTCCTTCGGGTCGCCGGTTGTCGTTAGCGCTCCTTGTCCTTGCGCGCCTGGGCGTTTCCTCGCGCGTATTCCTTTTGTTTGACCGAAAGTACGAGTACCTACGGCGCCTGTCCTGACGAAAGTCGAACGCTGGCAGGCCCTCGTTCCTTCCTGTTCCAGCAGTTCAGGTATCCTTCCCTAGTCCCATATGCCTTCCCGCATCCTTTCTATTCTCCATAGTTAGGAGATTTCAAGGGTTGGGCCGAAGCCCCATTTCACGCACGCCCCTCTTGTCCAAGATTTTCTAGTCTCCTTACCCGTTAATTCCTCTCTCCTTTGGGTGCTTTTTTGCGCCGTCGCTTCTGCGAAATCGTTCGTTAGTAGCGGGCTCCGGCGCGGCCAGTCGATCGAATTCCCGACGCGCCCTTCCGCCGCGATCGTTCCCCCCACTCGTTGTAGCCCGTCGGGTCCCCCTCTCTTGAGCCGGGGTCACTCCCTTCTCGAGTCTTCTGTGGGGGGATTTTTTTTTTTTAGCTGCGGAAGATCCCGGAACGGTAATGCGGGCTACGGCCCGACAAACCTTTCCTCCGGGGTAGGTTTTTTTTCTCCCGCAATCCACTGCTCGAGTTGTCCGTCCTTAAAGCAAGCGGGTCTCGCCTTTTCGAGGAAGCGCTTGACGGTTTCTCCGTCCGCTCTCTCCCCTAAGCCCATTTTTAGAAACCCTCTTTCCCCCCGCGCCCACGCGGACCGCCCCTCGACTCGACGTTCCTTCTCCGAGAATGCCTGCACGTAAAAGCACGCCGTGTCACCTAATCGTGTTTCCCTGAGACGTCTTTTTGGGCGGGCCGCCCGGTGAGCAACGACCTCCGCTTCTTCGTTCCCCCCCCCCTCCCCGAAGATGACGGCTGGCTCCTTGTCGAGTCAAGCAGTCGTCTCCTGTCGGCCTGTCTCGCAGTCTCACTTAAGTCCCCACTTCTTCCTCTGCCGCATCCCCCGACGGTCCGCCCGCTTTTTTCGTCGCAGAGCTCCCTTCTCCAGCTATCGGCTCCTTTCCCCCTAGACCGAATCTTTCCGCCAGGAGTGAGAAAACGGCTGCCGTCGCTCCACTTTTTTACTTTATAGTGTTTCCCGCTATTTTTCTTTTGTGATCTTGTGCACCCGAAACTCGCCCAGCTGACGCGCTTCCCTGTTCCCATTGGATTCGACCCTACCAACCTTAGGATTTTCCCCCTCTGCCGAAAAGGAGATTTTTTTATCCCCGGAGACGTACTAGAGTCGATTCGCTCGCAAGTCCAGCACAACCTTCCCCTTCCCCTGTAACTTCTCAGAGACGTTGTGCGTGGCTTTTCGTCGCTGGGCGAGAAACTCTCCCCCTCCCTTTAGACGAGCTCCTCCTGAGAGTTGAGGGACCTCCGCAATTTTTTTAACGGCAAGAACTCCTCCTGCCTTCGGGCGAGGTCAGCCTTGTCTTCTCCTTCTTCTCTTTTCCGCACCTGTTGAAGGGCGTCCTTCCGAGGCTGTGTCGGACTTTTTTTTCGTGTAATCGTCCTCCAGTCCCTTCTTCGCCGCGATAATCCTCCCCTGTTCCCTTTGCCGAGGCTGGTTTTCGATCGGGGACGGCAACGCTTTTGTGATATTCTCGTCGGATGCCATTTTCTCCGAGCTGTGGGCAGAGGGCCTTTTATCCCTTTCCCGTCGTCCACCCCGGTCTCCCGGTCAGCGAGTTAGAACTCCGTGTGCTCCCTTTGTTCGTCCGGTTAGACGCGTAGCGAGCCTGTTTAAGCCTACGACAAGAGGGCCGCTCTTCCTCGGAGCGCGCGAAGTTCAACAACCTTCGAGAACCGACTCCGCCCTCGGATTCAGCCCGTTGACACTTTTTCCTTTTCGGACGTTTCTTCTTGTCCATGGCGATACGTAACGGCCTTCTTTTCGATTTTTTTGCCGACGAACCTCGTCGCTTCTCCCGGAGCGCATGCGAAGGACGAGCTCGGCGACGGAAAGGTAGACGTTTTTTTGACCCTTCACGAGTGCCTCTTTTTTGATGCTACCTAGACGCGGGGCGAG
>Ga0179593_1382127_pt1 | contig 24071 bp, 29 predicted proteins | sample CZODoug2_1_08_16_FD_185931 | JGI IMG/M metagenome (GOLD analysis project Ga0179593, IMG submission 185931) | Vadose zone soil fungal communities from Angelo Coast Range Reserve, California, USA - CZODoug2_1_08_16fungal (PacBio error correction) | ecosystem: Environmental > Terrestrial > Soil >... | reverse complement strand
GGTGTAGGCAGATGGACATTTTCTTTTTGAGTCGATCTTCGTTTTTCCTCTTCCACCGTTTGTGACCAGGCCATTGGGCACCTTTGTCCTTTTTTGTGCCATAGCATGCGTTCCGCCACCACTTACACGGGGGCCTTCCTGGCCTGATTTTTTCTTCTTCTTCTCTTTCTGACCCGTCCCCTTTTTCGCGAACAGCTCCAGTTGATCCTCAGCCCTATCCCCCCCCCCGCTTCCCTTTGGCCTCAGATTATCTGTTTCTTTGTCTTTTCACAGAACCTGTTTTCGTGCTAGAGCTCGTATTTTTTCCTCTTTCAGGCCACCACAACATGCCTCGCCGCTGCAGTTGCGTAGTTTTTCTCCTTTTTCCTTGGCTGGTACAAGGTTCATGCGGTCTTCTCGTCTTTTCCCGGTAGTCTCTGTTTGATGCTCCTACCCCTTTCCCCAGACACTCCACTTTCCTTTTCCTTCAGCTTTGCCCCCTCCCCGATCAGGATTTGGCCTTGTCTCTGACGGGTGTGCCTGCGGTGGTTCCCCTCACGATCACGGTCTCTGTTTTTGTCTTCTTGACCCTGCCGTGCCGTCGCCCTTCTTTTCACTTTCGTTCACCGGTGAACGCTTAGTTTTTCTTCGGTGGGACATCGCCAGGAATGAATTCGTATGCACTTCCTGCTCGACGGCCCCGGTATTCAAACTGCAGGTCTCTTCTGTTGGCCGTACTCGCACGGTTTGCCTCCAATCCTAGCAACCATGGAAATTCTTTTGTCTTCCCTGGGGGTGCCGGTCACCTTCCATTTTTTCGTTGGTGCCCCATTTGTTCTCCCTTATTGTTTCGGTTCTTCCAAACACTTCGACCTACTTTTTTCGGTTCATTCTTATAAGTACGCGCCCCCCCCCCCATTCCATCTTACGACGACTTCAGTCACTTTCGGCTTTACTTTTTTTAGCAAGGATTTTGTTTCGGGTTCTCTTATCCAAGCCCCCTTCCTTCACCTTATCTTAGAGAGGCCAGTCTTCCTCAGGCCTGTCTTTGCGTGGTGGCCCGTAATAGCCCACCCCCCTTCACATCCTTATTTACTGTTTGAACCCCTGTCCAGGTGGTGGTCGAGCTGGAACTAGTTTTCCCTTCATCTCTGTTTTTTTAGTCGTTTTTTTTGCGTTTTTTGTTGTGTGTGGGTTTTTTTTTTTTTGTTTTTTGTTTTTTTTTTTCTTCTTTTTTTGGGGTGGTTTTGGTTTGTCGGTTGCGGATCCCTTAGACGTTCTACTTGCCCCCTCACTCCTCCCCTAGCAAGGCCTATTTTTTTTTGTTTGTGTGGTTTTTAAACCTGGCCACGTCCTTTGGTTTACTCCCCATGGTTGCCAGACACAGGCGTTTCCCCCAACTTGTTGATTCTCACGACCCTAACTGGGTTTTTTGACACAAGTTTTCTTGAGCCCACCCCCCCATATCACCTTTGCTTCCCCCACTCAGGTGCCAGTGGTCTTTTCCCTTGTGTCCCTTGCTTTATGAGCCCGCAACCAGTCTTCTTTTTCCCCTTGTCCGCTTTTGGTAGTTAGCTTCCTCCGGAGGCATGGGCGGGTCGAGCAGGGTTTTTCTGTTAGCTCCCCGGCCCCAGGTGGTCAATTTCACTTCTGTCTTCAGACCAACCACCTCTCCCACCCCCTTTTCCTCTCGTTTTTTTTTTTTTTTTTCGACTGAGCACCCATATTTGCTACCACCGTAGCACCGCCCCCAGGCTTTTTACCCTTTCTCGTCCCCCATCTCGTGGTCCCTCTTGGTGGTGCACTCCCTCACCACCCGTGACGGATTTTCTTTTTTGAAGCATCTCGTGGTTTCTGGGCCGGACACGTGGCCTGTTTAACATTTTCCTTCTCGCGTGACACACGCTCTGTCTTGGCCCCCCACTTGAGCCCCCCCGCCCCTCTGCCCACTTCATGTTCTCCCGCTCCAACCATTTGCTTTCTTTGCAACCGTTTGCTGTTCCCCCCCCACCACTCGCTTGAAGGCCCCCACCCCCCTTTTCCTCTTTTTATATTTTGGAGGGGTGAGGGCCGTTGCAAACGTAACCTTCCTGCCGCTTTGTCCCAGTGACAATTTTCAGCGGTTTGACACTTCGCGAGCCGCACCCACCCCCGCACCCCCCCCCGAGGCGCTTTCCTTCTTTGTCCACGTGTCCTTCTCCGCCTTTTTTGCCCCACAACCGTCTCGCAGGGCTCATGATGCACGGTTTGCCATCCACCTTGTTTTCACCCGAAGTTTGGATGTCTTTTCTCCCATTTCGTTTTTCCTTCTCCACCCTCGGACCTCGTTATGTGAACTGTTTTTTCTTTCTGCTGTCACTTCCGAGCACGAAGCTTCTTTGATCTCCTTTTTTCCTGTTTGCCCCGACCATAGATGTTTTTATAAGGCCATTCCCCATTTTCCCTTGCCAGCACTCGCTCCGATTTCTTCCCACTGTGCTTAGGATCTTCCCAAATCCCTTGTTTTTAGTGGTTCTCGTTTTTTGATTATCAGACTGTTTCAGGCAAATTTGTGTTCCCCCCCGAGACCCTCCCCTTTTCCCGGCCCCGACTCAGTCCCCTTTTTCTTGTCCCTCGGCCCCCATCTCGAGGCCCGTGACCCGCTGGTCGTAGATCGATCCCCTGTCGGTGACTCCCGGGCTTTTTTTGTTTGTTTCTTGTCACACCGCATGACCCCCCCTCAGTTTTGCCCTTGCCAGGCCGCGTAGAGCCGCCCTTTTTCGTTTGTCTTCCCGCTGTGCTTCCTGCCACCGTGGCGTCACCCCTTTTTTCCCCTCCTTGTTTGTTGTGCGTTTTTTTTCCTCCTTTTTTTTCAGGTCCCAAGGGGTCGGATTGACCCCCTACCCCTTGGATTGTGACTACCTTTCATTTCTTGCTCCCAGGACCTCGCCGCCACTTCCTGGTATGTGTCAAGAGCTCCTCCCCCCCAGAATCGTACCAAGTCGTTCTTGGCTCGTTATAGTTGGCGGGCCCGGTTTTTTTCCTCCCTTGTTTCTACCAGCGTCTGCGCCGCGCAGTGGCCTGTGTCGGGCGAGATGCGGTGCCCATTTTTTCCACTGTTATCTACAAATTAGGCCATCCGTTTATTGCGTTCCCCACGGATTTTGACCCTGTTGATTTCAGTCCTCTCCGATCCAAGTCGACGGCGACCATTCATTTACTTTGTGGACCTTCTCCTTACCGGTCCCATCCGGTTTTTTTTTTAACGTCAGACTCTAAACGAGATTCCTTGTTCGATCCCCGCTTCCCGACCCCCACGCACTGTTCCATTCAGGCGTCAGAGTCCCTCTATTAGCTTTTTCTGAGATTCCCGTTTTGGTGAAACCCTGGTTCCTCTTTTTTTCTGACAACTTTTTGTCATGTCTCCTGCTTGCAAGTAACAGAGTTTTGGGAACCAATTCTTTTTGTCTTTTAGACCTTTCTTTGACCTGCACAATATGCATTTTTCTTGGCTATGGTTCCATTTTCCGATGTTGTAAACCCTTGGGCCACGGCACGGTTCTTGTTTCCCTCCTTCCTCACCCGCCTCTTTGACGTTTCAGGTTTGGGGCAGTCGCGAGATCGGGTTTTGTCTTGTTTTGTTGCTTCTTTCGCTGGTGCTCTTTTTCTTCAATGCCGTGTCCAGGACTTCTTTGGTTACGTTTTTGAACCTACACCAGAAATTTTTTCTGGCCATCGCTTCCAACTTCAGGTCACGACGCACCTTTGTCTTTGGTTCCTGATCACCACGGCTGAGCCTCCACTTTTCCGGTTCCAAGTACCCCGGGTGGTGTATGGACCCCCCCCAAGGAAGCATTTCCCGAGCCCGGATGTTGTTTGTACCGGGCTACTTCATGGGTCACGTTTGTTTTTTCCTTCTTTTTGTTCTTGAGCCCCCGAAAAAACAAAAAAAAACCAAGAAAAAATTAGCCACGTCCCACTGCTGGGAGGCTTGACCTTATTTTTTTTTCCTAGGTTTTTGGTCGATTCAAGCTTTCACGAAGGTAAAACCTTGTCTATTCTTTTTCTTTTACGGCTTTAATCAATGACTCAGTTGTGTCCACTTTGACCTTGCCCAGCCGCGCCAAATGCTTCTGTTGCACCGGTTTCTCTTATCGTCTGAGGGATCCAGGTAAGACGTTTAACTCACGGCTCATTTTTCCCCCATTACGTTTCCTTTTCTTTTTTTTGTTCTCTCGAACCACTGCAAGGTGCCCCAACTTTGTGGTTAGTTTTTTTCCTCCCCCCCTTGGTTGTCGTTTATTCGGTGCGCTCCTTTTATTAAACCCCAGTCGATAACGTGTTGGTTTTCCATTTGTCCTTGCCTGCCTGGGACTTTCTTGTGATTCTCATTCCCTCGGACGAGTGCCAGTTGTAGTCACCCCCCAAACCCAGTGGGGAGAAGCCCCCCCCTATCCTCCGGCAATATCTCCCCGTTACATTCAGGTCTTGTGAAACGCCACCTCCCGTTGTTTGAACGGGTGGTCTGTTTGACTTGCCCCCCCCCCCCCCTGCTACCAGGATGCCGGGGCATGCCGGGACGCATCAGGCTCCTCTACGGAGGTGATTCTTTTCTGCTCTCCACACCTTGTCGGCGGGCTTCCTGTTTCTTTTCCTCCTTTCGTTGCTCTGTGACTTTCGCCCGTTCCTTTCTAGTGTCGGCGAACTGACCGCCCCCCCCCTTCCAGATTATAAGTGTTGTCCCGTCCCACCCTTGGACCCCCCTTCCTTCATCCCCCCAGCCCCCCCTTTCCCCCATTTTTCCTTAAACCATGTCGTATGTGTAGTCCGCCCCTTTTTAACCCCCTTGTCCAGCCCAATGCCTGATTTCCCCCAGGGACCGGTGCATTTCGGTCCTGGCCTTAGCTCCAAGTTCATCGTCCAGTGATGCCCTCCAGTGCGTCTTCGACGAAGTCCCACCCATCCCTATTTTCGCAGATTTAACCAACCTTCTTGTCCGTCCAGTTTTCTACCACTCTCCCCAACCCCGTAAAGAATGTTTTTCTCCCTCTGACGACCGGTTCTTTTTTTCCTTGTCCTATGCCGGCCAGCTATTTTCTTTTTTCGGTCCAAAGCGCGCACTTTCTTTTACCTCCCCTCCTGGGATCCCATTTTTTCTCTCTGTGCTAGTTTCTCCACCTTCCTCCCCCCGGGTCAGTGTTTGGATGTTCTCATAAACGTGTTTTTCACCTCCCTTGGCCCTTGAGCGTGTAGTCCTCCTTTTGGTGTGGGTTACTCCCCTTCTTCCATAGGACCCAGCCAATAGGCTCTGCGTTCCTTTGCGTGGCTGGTGCCCATTGTGGCGTCAATCTGAAGAGATCTACGAAACAGTGCATTCGTGTTGACCCTGTCTCCCCTTTTACCTTCAGCGTCGTTGTGGAGGTCTTAGTGGGTCTCCCTGTTTGTTTTCATTCGCCCTCCTTCTACCTCTGCCTATATATACTCCATCCAGAGGCGGTGTACGCCGGCATGGCTGTGCCAGAGACGGCTGCCCTATCTTTTCCTGAACTGGGTCCTGTTTCGCCCCTATCGAAAGCTCTTTTTTTTTTTTCCCTTCATTCTCTTTTTGCCCCAAAAACCTTATATATTCTTTTCATCTTTTTTTGTAGAGTAAGATGGGTGTGGACCTGATGGATTTTACCAAGGTGATTTTTCTGCTTTTATCTCCACCTCTGTTCTTGCCGGGCCATTCCTTTCATCACGGTGATGGCACTTGCCTCAGCTTTCCTCCATTTCGGCGTACTCTTGCATCAGGTGCTGGTTTTATACCTTTGATTTTGACCTTTTATCCACGTCATTGTTGCGACTGGCCCGCCACGGGGCTTTCCCCCTCCTTCCCCACACACACGTTTTGCCCCCTTATCCCGGTTGGTCAACGCACGTCAATTGGTTTTTTCTTTGTTTCGTTTTTCGCCACCCGGGTTTTTTTCTTTTGAGGTGGGCCGCCTTTCTGCACCACAAAATGCCTTCTGTTTTTCCTTCCCCAGTCAATTATTGGCCGGCGGGCCGATGTTTCACAGTGAGGCTTTCCATTGTATTCCGCCGTGCCTGTGGAATGGACACCGGGATTTTCGCAGTTGATTATAGACTCCAAACCCCTTTCACGTGTTTATTCGATCAAGGGCAGCGACCTTCCCAAGCGGATCCCGACTCTGCTTTTCCTCTGGTCTTGCAGGCTTTTTCCCCCATCCCGTCCTCCCTGCCCTTCTGTCTTGCCTTTTCCGAGGCACTGCCCTACTCCGGTACTTTCCTCCCTCCGTGACCCCTTCACTTCCCCGTGACCGGTGCGATTTTTCTTTCCTTACCTTCCCCCCCTGTTTTTTGCAAGGCCCTGTTTCATCCACTTTGCTGGTGTAATTTTTTGCTCCTTCCCCTGGCCTCTGTGCGATTTTTGAGCTGGGAACTTCCTCCGAATTTCCTGACACCTCCCCCGGCGTCACCCTGTACAATGGACGATCGTCCTGGTCCTGGGCTGTTTTAGCAATACAGACATGGTGGTGTCCCATTTCCCCTTGTTTTTCCCCTCCGATTGGGAGGGGAGTCCACCCAATTCGACCCTCTCCCCCCCTTTTTCCCGTTGTTGGTGTTCCGCCACGATAGACGGACAGCCTTTCCCGCGTTCCTTCTGTCAACCACTGCCCCTTGGTTTTTTTTTTCCCCAACAAGTAGGTCCCCGGCGTCAGCCCTCTTCCCCTCCGTGTTCCTTCCCACAGGGCTGGCTTGTTCGTTTGCGGGGTGGCACCGTCGACTCACCCTTTTCCCTTTTTCTGGTCAGTTTTTTTTTTCCCCCCCCGACCTGGCCATTAGCTTTGACGAGATTTTTTGCCTATGCGTGTTTCTCCCGGCATCGTTTTAACCTATACTGGAGCCCCTACTCCCATAGCCTACCCTCCCTTGTGTGGAACCCTTGCCGCCTTTTCGACCTCGGTGGACCCTTCCGCGAAGGTTGCTAGTCTTCAAGAACGGACGCCCTCTTTCTCCCTCCAGTACCTTTCGCCTTTTCTGCGATCCGCTTATTTTGCTACCTGGCCGGGGCGATCTAAAGTCTACCCTGCACTTTCCGTTCTCCCGGCCGTCTTCGTGTGTCCTTCTGTCGCCACACCCGCATACGATCCCCCTAGTCCGCACCCCCGTGCCGTTAAGTTTGGTAGTTCTTTTTCCTTGGTCCTGTACTTTCGCCGGTTGGTTCCGCTTTGTCCGGTCCATTTAGGGTGGTCCCTCGCCGTCCCGCTGACTGTCCTTACCACACCCCCCCCTTTGACCACAAAACACCGGTCCCCCCCGTCCCCCCTTCGCGTTTTAACCCGTGGCACCTTTCAGCCCTCCTCTCTTGCCGTCTACGTATGTCCCATCGCTGGCAACGCCTGTTTGTCACCAAACGTGACGTTTTTCTTCTGAACGTTTGTCCCAACGCTCGTTGTCTTTCTTGGCCCCCCCCCGTCCCCCCGTGTAAGCTTTCCCCCCCCCCCCCCTTGACACGGATGGCCAGCTCTTTGGGTCGTTTACCAAAACTGTCCCTCTCCCCCCTGACACGTCCATGGATCCCGCATCAAAGTTTTTCCCCTCCCCCGTACACCATCTGACCCCGGTTTTCTGACCTCCTGCCACCAAAGCCCCGTTTGCCCCTTCGGTCGATTTCTTTTGCAAAGTCCATCGTGGGTGTGGGGTTTTTTTTTTTTGCGGTTCCTTGGGACGTTACCCCGGGAACTCGATTTCTGCCCCGCTATCCTCTGATTTCGTTTTTTTTTTCCGACCCTCAGGTGGCCCCCACGGCTTTCCCCGTTTTACCATGGAGGAAACCTCCACATTGTCCCGGATTTTTTGGTTGCTCCTCAGGAATACTAGATAAGGTTTTTTAGTGATTCGTCCCGCTCCCCGTGTAGTGCGGTTTCTTCTGTTTGCCGTACCCCGAAGCATTTATTTATATTCTTCTCGCCACCCCTCTGACCGGATTCCCCCTTTTCCATTTTTTTCCAGAATAGATCATGTTGTTCAGGCGATGGCCGTCTCCGCTCCCCCTCACTCCGGGTTCTTGTTACTGGTCAGAAGTTCGGTCCCTGTTACCGGCAAGGGGACAAGATCCCTCTTCACATTAATTTTTGAGGGAGTCCAACTTCGGCAACCGTCGATCGCGGACCCAGTCATGCAGCCGTTTTTCGCCGGACGTCCCCACCCCACCACCCCCCCCCCCCCCTACAAAACAACCAACTTCTCTTTCGACTTCTTAAGGTCGTGTTCCTTTTCTTCATTGTGGTTTCGGGAAAGACCCCCCCCCCGTTCGGGCTTCTTCAAGGGTGAGCAGACAGCTTTTTCTTTTCCCCTTGCTTCTTTGCCACGGGGAGTCATATCTTTCCTTCCCCTCCCTCCCCTTTTTTTTTTACTTTGTGTTTAGTATAGAATGGACGTCCCCGGTTTTCAGAAAGTTTTTTTGCTTCCCCATTTCTTGTGGCCACCCCTTTTTCTTTTTTTTCTGCGCCCCCCTCCCCCCCCCCTCCTTTGTTTTTTTCCCCACCCAATGACTCACAATACCCTTTTTTTTTAGATCTACCCTGCGGGTGCGCTCACCGTTTTTCGCATTTCTTTCCTTCCTCTGTGGGGTCTTTTCCGGCGCATTCTATCCGTGGCCCTTTGTGGCCGGTGACTCGGCCAATGTCAGTGGTTCAACCTGCTAACCTTTTCCGTTTTTTCCCCCCACCTCCCCGATCCACCCCGCAGTTTTTCTTTTTGGTGTCTCTCCTCTTTTAGCCCTCCCTCAGGCACATCGAATCTGATTCTTTCCCCTTCTCCCTTGCTTTTAAGGAATTCAGGGGAGACCCCGTCGCCTCCCACCCCTCGACTTAGTGAGTGGATCGACATCCCCCTACAATTCCCCCTGTATTCTGTCGGTAAGCGTGGCTGCTTTATAGAGGAGAATCTTTGTCGTCCCCTTTTCCCCACTGTTTTTCGTTGTCAGGTTGGGGATTTCTTCGTCTGCTCACACTGATACCATTTCCCCCCCCCCCTCATTCGCCTGTGGGTCCACCCCCCGAGGTGTGTCGAAGGCTGTTCCCGCCTCGTTTTTTTTCTTGTCTAGCAGGGGCCCCACGAAGTCCTTCGAGGTCTTTTCCCCCCCGACAACAGGACTTTGCCCAGACACTAGTACCTTTGGCACCTTTTTGTCGTGGAATTTTTCGTCCCCACCAGCCCCTTTTTTTTCCTTTTTTTAATTTTTTTCTTTTTTTCTCGCTGGTTCTCTTGTTTCTTCCCCCCGATTTTTCCTTCGGTCTCTTTGGGTGTCCATAACACGAGCATGTCCACTCCGTTCCTGTATTTTATGCCGTACCACCGTGGGGTGGTTCAAGCATGGAACAAAGAACGAGCATCGTACCAACTTTGGCATTCTGCCCCACGTCACTGGTGTGGTCTGTACTACACCATTGTCGGGCCGAGCTTTTCTTTTGCTGAAGAGGCATGTTCTTTCCGCTTCTTTGGTTCCGTCTTTTTGCTCGTCCCCAGCACCCGTAGGGGACCGGTGTGTGTGGTCTGACTGGGTGGGCCGACCTTCAGTAGTGTTTCCCCCCCCCCCTCGGTCCACCACTCTTGGGCCCTTTTCTTTACCCGGCTGACCATCCTGATCCCCCCCTACTTTTTCGGCCCTCGTCCACACTCCCCACCAACGTCCTCTTTTTTGCCGCGGGTCGCTCGTTGATTCCTATTGTCTCCTCTTTTTTTTTTCCCCGCCCGCGCCTCCAGCTTGCCAGCCCGTTGTCGGGCCCACTTTGCGCTCTGTGCACCGGTACTGCTTTCTTTTTTGCAATACACCCAGGTGGTCTTCTTTTCCGTTCGGCCCGAACCCTTTCCTGTCGAAACGGCTTTTCAGGTTCCAGTGATGGAGCGGCTGTTTTTTGGCCCTTGTCGCTCCTTGCTAGAGTTGGCCTTCGTAGTTTATCTCCACCAGTAGAGGTCCCTTACCCCATTACTGCACTTGTGACTGTATCCAAAATCTCCTCCCCTACAGCTCAGGTCACCAACCCCTTTTTTCATGTTTACGGGGTCACCTGTCCCCAGACTTTATTCACTGGTGGTGGCATGATTCTCGCCGCTACCCCTCCCCTGCTTTCCAGAAGTTTTTTCCGCCTCCCCCTTCCCCGCGTTTTTCTTTGTCTGTTTTTGGCACTTGGAGACGAAACCCGGGTTTCTTAATTCTCACGTAGCGCTCGACCTTCTTTTTCCCTCGTCTTTGCGGTTCTGCCGATCCCGCGCCCTTGGTCCCGATCCTCACTAGTGAGTCAATCGCCGACCCCCTCTCTTTTCTCTTTTTGCCACCAACCTGCTTCTTTGACCGGGAAACAACAGGTGAGCCCCCCGGCGTCACCCCCTTCCCATTTGAGACCCTTTCTGCGCTGCTTGACGTCTCCTGTTGCGTCTCCTTCAAATATGCTCCTCCTCCGTGATTTTTAGATACGCCCCCTTTTTCCCTGTCTTTCGACGACTTACCCCCCTATTCACGGTCCCTTCCCTCCCGTGGTCCCCACACCAGCTCCGACAGGAGACTGGCCTCCTCCCGTCCCGTTTTCAGCCGAGCTTCTCTTCCCCCCTTTCCCTGGCCGGACCCGATTCCGGCCTATGTCGCTCTTTGCCATCGGTTCTGTCAACCCCTTTCTCAACCGTGTCACCCTCGTCAAAGCCAGCTGCCTTTTATCTTCGCTCCCAGGGTCCCTTGCTCTGCGGAGACACAATTGTATTTTTTGTTGCTCTCTCATCCACCCAGGTCCCGATTGTTGACTTACCGTGGCCATCGGGCCCCCTTTTTTCCCCCTTTTTTTTTCGTCTTCATATTCCCCCCCTGCCGCTAGGATGGAGTTTGCACTTTTGATGTTATTCTTTTTCCTCCTTTTTTTGCAGGAAAAGGCCACGATCCTTGACGACCCCGGGCGTCGCTTTCCCCCCACCCAGAGATTCTGCTTCTTCAAGTTTGTGTGGAGTCTTCGGTTTCTTCCCCTTTTTTTGGCGTCGCACACACCCTTACGTTTTTTCTATATTTCCCCCCCCCCCTTGCCCATCAAGCACAACGTGTCTGCCAGGTTTTCCGCCTTTTCTGTCCTCTTTTGAGATTTTTCTCACGTGATGTAAGCGACACATGGGCCTTTCCCCCAGTTCTTTCTCTTTCCAGTTATACCGGGACTCGTTTCCCCACCCATCGGCCCCCGCTCCCCCCCCCCCTTTTTTTTCATCCCCCTCCCCCCCCGTTGTTGTTGTTGTCGAAGCGAGGGTTGTGGCCGTTGGATTCCCGTGCTATGATTGCGCTAGTCGAAACGTTTTCGGTCCCTTCCCCCTGTCCCTCCCATGCCCTTTGATGGCTGTCCGTCGGCTGCCGCATGCCGGTTTTCTGCCCCTTTTCCCTTTTTCCTTTGCTGGTCTTTAGTCCTGAGGGATCGTTAGAAACGTAAGTGGCGACTGCTCCTAAGAAGCATGACTCCCCCCCTCTTCCTTTTGGCCCTTCTCCGCCCTTTTTTTTTTTACTACCACGCACGGGGGTTTCGAGTCTGTTTTCCGCCTTGGCTTTTCGGTTTTCCCCACACCCCTTATCGGCACGCGTTGCAAACTTCCATTAGGGCGGGTACCCTGAGGCCAGACCGTCTTTTCCCCCCCATGCCGATTCCCTATTTGCCCCGGTTCCTCCTCGCGGTTGGTCTAAGCCTCCCCCCACCCCCACTACCCCCATGTCTCCGACTGTCCCTCGACTCCCCCTTAGTCAGTGACCGAGCTTTCTGTAGAGGACGTTTCTCTTCCCTTTTTACCCCTAATGCCCCCTACTCTCTGGCCGGCTTTTTAGGTCCGTTTCCCCGTGTTCTCCGTGACGTAGTCGATCCAGTTGCGTTTTCCCCGTCGTGCCCGGGTGACGTAGGCTTCTCCTGTCTTCCGGTGGGACCTGCCCTTCTTGGCAAGTGATGGTGTACTTCGTCCCTGCAAGTTTTTCTCCCCTGGGCCCCCGTCCCCCCCCAACTTTCTAGGATCTTTTTTCCTTCCTCGTTTCCATGGACGCAAGACAGCGACAACATCCCCTGGCATTTTTTGGTGTGATGACCTTTTGGCGTTTTTCCTCTTTTAACCCTCCACGAAAATTTTGTGTTTTCCTGTTGTTTTCTCTTATTTGTTCGCCTGGGCGGTCCACCCGTAAGAACTCGCCTCAGTGTGGACCTTTGTTTGGCGGTTAGGGTATCCGACCCCCCGGCCCACCCCTGCCCTTGACTCCGACTGTCGATTCCTGTCCTCCAACACCTCCCCTGGGTTTTCTTTGACCCCCTTACCGTCGCTCCGAGAGGCGAGGCTTCGGTGTTGTCCGAGAAGTTCGTTGGGGTTTTTCCTGTCCCCTCACCCGTTCAGTCAACGTGTTCTGGTCCGTTTTCCCCCTCCACCTTACGGTGGTTTTTTCGATCTTGCCACGAGGGGCGGTGGGTTTGGCGCATCGGTGTCCCCCCACTTTTTTTCAGCCCTTTTCCTCACCTAAAATCGCCCGCGCCCCCTTCCTTTGGGTGGTGGCCTGCCGCGCGACCCTGTTTGTGCCCCCCCCCCTGATTCATGACAAAAATCGGTCTTTTGTCCCCTGCACTCACACCTCCGTTTTGTTCCGCCCCCCTTTTTTTTCTGCTATCTCCCCCTTGGCCCGCCACCATTACTTTCCAGTTTTCAAAAACAAGGCGCGTTAGTCCGAGGCTCTTTCAGCCCGCACTGATCCCCTCCCCTGTCCCCACCGGGTTTCCAGTTGGTCTTTTTTTCGGGGGTCCCAGGTCCTATATTCAGTTCCGTTTGGCAGCCGTACGCAGGACCGGTTTCTTCACGTGTAAGTCCTCCCCCCAGCCCCCCCCCCCCGACCCAAACCCAGTTTTCCTTCCGTTTTTCGCCTGGCAACCCAATTACCCCTTTCCGAAGCAGTCTTCCTGACACCGCCCCCGAGACAACTTTTCCTTACGCCTTTGTGGTTTGTAATCCCCCCACCCCCCCACCACGTGCCTTGGGACCTCTGTGAACAGCTGTTGTTACGCCTTACCCCCCCGTTGTATGCCCAACGTGACAGAAGACCACTTTACCTTTTTTGGCCCATTATGGTGTAGGGCCCCCCCTCTCCCCCCTTTCCGTTGGACACGTAATGTGATCACTATCCAGGACGAGTCCCACAGCGGTGTGGCCCCTCACCACCAGCTCGTGTTTTCTAAGGCCCCCCACCCAATCCCTGTGCCCAGGAAAGGTAGATTGAGTTCTTTACCTTTTTTTGGTGGCACGTCATACCTACCTGTAAAATCGAGTTACCACCGAGCCCTCGGCGTGCTCTCATTTAGCCCACGCCCCTGTTTGACAAAAAATTGGGAACACGAGTTCCGGCATTGTCTTGTTACCATCCCCCCCCAGGGTCCCCGACACCCCCTTTTTCGGCGCCCCTCTTCTGATAAGTCCCAGATTACCAGTGTCCCCTGGTTGGGGTCACGGCTTATAACCATACCACATCTACTTCTTTTTAGTAGGCTGCCGCTTCCCCCGATTACGTTACGTTTCCCAGGGCCACAGGTACCCTCCATCGTCATTAAGTTTCTCTTTCTTCTGTTGCGAGCATATTACACCTTTTTTCCCCTTTTAGAGAGGCTGATCCGGTCTTCTTTTGTGAGTTTAGACGACAGTGACCCAATTTCATTTGGAAGCGCACTTCCCATTCCAAACCCCCTTGTGATCATGGCGCTTAGTCCCACACACGTACTAGGAGGAACTTCCCGTTTTTTTCGTTGGTCTCTAGATCCCATGGTTCAGTCTTTGGGTATTTGTTTAATGTTACCATTCCCCCCTATTGGTATGCCCTAGGAATTCCTTGTTCTCCCGACAGGCTGGAGAACCCGCATTTTTTGCACCGGGGCCGTTCACTCTCCTCTTACGTTTCCTTCCTTTGTTGTTTTTTGAGATTTATTCCTTCACCGATTGGTTGCGTTTTGACTCCCGCAGGTGACTACGCGGCTAGTTTTTTTCCACGTTCCCCATCCAATTGGGTTTTTCTTCCCACCACCCCCCCCTGACTTTCACCTTCCTCCCCCTTTGGTCTCTTCCAAGCGGGATGTGTTGCGCCTTTTTGCTCCCCCCCCGAGGCGCCCTCCAATGTTGTTACTTTTCGTGGCGAGGACAACTTTTCCTTTTCCCCCCCCTTCCCTCACTCGGGCAATACCGTAGTAGCCACCCCCGAAGTTTCTCGGCTGTTGTTCCCGCTCCCTCAGCAACTCGAATTCTTCGCGTTTTTTTTTGCGTCTTTTGACCAGAGGGACTAAGCTCTTCGGTCTTTTTCTTTTTGCACGGCCCTCCCCCACTCTCCAACGAGACGCTTCGTTTTTTACTCCCTCGTCCCACGTACTCAGGTCCTTCTGCGTCTTCTTCTCAATTGCTTTTTTCCCCCCCTTAGTAGGCTGAAAGGCCCCTGGTTTTGGTTTCCCCCTTTTCGATTTGGCTTTTGAAAGAAATTCTTTTTTCCCTTTTTCTCCCCCCCCCCCACCCCCTTTTGAATTTCCCAGTCCAGTTGGGTTCAACCGAGTTTTTTTTTTGTGATTGCATCCCGCCTCTTTCTCCTTATTTCCCCCTTCGGTTATGTTGCAAGTAGTCTTCGGGGAAAACGAAAGGTACGTTGCTTACCTTCCCAGTTCCGGCAAGGAGGGTTCCTTCGTCACCTTGGTGGTTTATTCGGTTTGCCTTCGGTTTTTGTCCATGGTGAGTGGACCCCCATTGCCTTTTCGTCTGAGGGCTCGGGTTTTCCCTTCCCTTCTTTTCTGTTGGGGCTGGCACCATCCGTTTCCGGTTCCTTCTTCCCGGGCCTTGGTGGCCCCCGATTTTTCCACACCCCCCCTCTCTTTTTTTCCGATTGTTCAACCTTCCCCACCTTTGGTGTTATGCAACACCATGGTTCAGAGCTGGTTTGCTTCTCGGGCTTTTTCATCGTCTTTTGGGTGTGGGTTGTTTTTTTTTTTTTTTTTTTTTTTTTTTTTTTTTTTTTTTTTCAACCACCGGGTTGGCTCTGCTAAAAAGTTCGGGGGACGGTTTGGTGGTCTATGGGGGTTTTGTCGCCTTTCCCCAGTTTCTACTATTCCAAAAAAGGAGGAATGGATTTCCCCTCCTTATGCCCCATACATGCTCTGACGACCTTTTCCCCTTCCACTTTTACAAACATGAACTTTTTTTTTACGGATTGTTGTATTTTTTTCTTCTTTTTGCCTCCGCCCTGCTTTTCCTAATACCTCCATCTTTTTCAACTTGAAGTTGTCAGGGCCAATGAGGCCCTCCCCCAGGATTTTCAACCCCCCTTCGGTCGGGTTATCCCAACTTGTTTCTTGTCTCCTGACGGTGGACAAAATTTCCGAACCCTTCTTTCCCTTTGTCCCCCCTCCTGTTTTGTTCGTTGATTTGGCCGTAGGGAAGTATGCGCCCTTTTTTTTTGAGGAATTATGCAGTAGAAACCCTTCCTCTTCCCCTCACGCAACCCAAAACCACCCTTTCAGGTCTTTCAGCCCCCCCCTACCGTTGCTGAACGTTGTGTCGTACGAGGCCCGGCCACGCCGACCTGTCTGGGCAAGCGACGCGTGTCAACCCAGCGTTACCAACGTCCGCTCCAACACGGCCTACTGGAAGAGATTTAATCCTTTTTTTTGACTGGACGAATCCTAGAAACCAGGGACGTGTTGCTCCCTCCCCGCTTCGAATTGTAGCGATTCTTCTCTCGTGTTCTTGCTGTCTCCCCTCCCCCATTGTCCGACGGCGAAGTTTGTGGTAAGACCACGACACATCAATTGCCCCCCTTGAGCTTTTCCCCCCCCCAAAAAACTTTTGTACCGGAACCCCCCATGGTTTTTTCTCCATTTCCTCCTCGTCAAGTTGAACCGGTTTTTGCTTTTTCCTTTCGCGGGTCCTGGTTGCCGTCACCGCTCCCTAGGCAGGAGTTGACCTCCTTCTTCTTCTCGCCGAAGTACACATCCCGTGCATTCGTTTTTCCCACCTGCCTAATGAGACCCTTTCCCCCCAGTTCACCCGACTTGTGACGCGCCTGATCGACTTCTTTTGCCTTGCGGGCCTTGCCTCGTATGACTTCCAGAGTAGTCTTTTTTTGTGAGGGCAAAGCCGATGCAACCGGCCTCTTCCCTCATGCGCGGGGTCCCGCTCGTTGAGGTAGTCTGTCGTTCGTCCAAGTGGAGTGTTGTTTGGAGTGATTCCTTCCCCGCTTCGCAGGGCTACACGGTTCCTTCCTTTTTTGTTGCCGACCCGATGGTCCGGGCACTTCATTCCCAATTAGGCGGAGTGGCACTTCGATTCCCCTTTTTTTGTATTAGCTGTCTACCGACGCTCTCTGACGCACCCCATGTGAGTGACTTTTCCCGACACACACCCCAGAAGAAAATGAAGCGTTGGTTGAGTTCTTTCGGTTTTCTATTCGGTTGAGGCAGTTCGTCTTCACCCACCCATTTTTCACCGTGTGTGGTTTTCTTCCCATCTACCCCCGCCCCCCCCCTCCCCTAGTGCAAGGGAGTAGACGGAATTTCAGCCCACGTTTGTTGTATTGCCCTGCATTTCTGAAGGACCTGGGGTTTTCCCACCGCGTGTTCTTCCGATCCTCCCCCTTCTCTCCTTCATCAGTGGAAACAAGTGTAGCCCCACGGCAACACCCTACCTGTATGTTAATACCTCTACGTGTTTTTTTTTGAGATTGCTTTTGTGTGGCCTATGACCTGTGGACAAGGTACGGCTTTTTGCTTTTTTCCCTCACTTGTGCAGCAAGGCGCCGTCCTTCATACCACGGTTTGTATGGTCATCCCCGCCGTCTCGAACGAAATGCCTTCTTCTCGTCCCCGCGGCTGATGTAGTGCGTCTGAGGCCTCGACGACCGTTCACGTTGATTGTGCGACTGCCCGCACCCGGGGCATATCCCCCCCGGTGACTTCCACACGTTTCTTTTTCCTACCCATTATCTGTGTCACAGAACGTTTCTTTTTTTCTATTCTCGCCTCCCTCTCCGCGGCCCCCACACAAATGCATCTCCTGCCCTTTCCTATGGCGGGTGCCGATGGCACGACTTTCCCCTTTCTTTCGGCGAGTATTCTTTTTCCCTGATATTCAGCCGTTATGGTATCGAAAGACACTCACCACACCCCCCCCCCTTTTCTACGACCCCCGGCTGCGACCTCCCCCGAGTCGTATCTCCGGCGGTCGCTGGACGGTTGTCGGCCCCCCCTTTTTTTTCCCTCACGTATTCGACCTTCTTTCCCCCCGTCATAGACGACGGCAGAACGACGCCTTTCTTTTCTCACCTTCCCCTCGTTCCAGGGGTGTCGAGTTCTGTCGGGCCGGTTTTTAACGGCGGCATGCTTTGGTTTTTACTTTCTTCTGAGACTTTACGGCTTTCACCCCTATTCGCTGGATCTTGGTACGGATCCGCCGGAACTGCACCTCCGTTCCCTCCACTGTTCTGGTCCTATCTGCCCCTGCTCCTGGTTGTGCTTCACACATCTACCTCTTTTCCCCTTTAGTTGGGCTTCGTATGGTTGTGGGCAGTCACCCACTTTTCTTAGCATCTCCCCCTTTGTGGCCCACCCCCTTTTTCCTTGTATCCGGACCAGTTTTTCATTTCCGGACGGACGCCCGTTTTTCTCGCTTTTTTTTCTCCCCCCCACCAACCTTTCCCAGGGTTTCGTGTGCCCCCCCCTTCCCGTTTGTCACGAGACCGTGTTCCCTCAGGCCGAGAGCGCGCCGCCTGTCTTTTGCCCGGTCCCTTTTGGTCGTCTTTTCCTTCCTAGCACTCCGTTCCAGCCAATCCGGTGTCGGCCCTTTCCCCCTAGCGACTTCCTTATGCGCGTCAGTGCATAGTGTGTTCCTTAGGTTAGTCTTTCGCTCTTTATCCGAGTTTTCACCACGTTTCCGCTACCATTTTCCTAGTCTTCTTTCACCACTTTCCCCTCCCCTACGTTGACTGTTAGGGCCGCGTACCCCTCCTTTTCTTTGTCGCTTCTTTAGGCTTTCGTCTCTTTCTACCGCCCTCGTCCTTATACCCAAGTAGCTTTTCTACTCTTTCTCTCTCCTTACCACCCCTCTTTTCAACTCCCACCCACACCCCTTCTTTTAGGGTCAGGATGGCTTTCAGCCCTTTCCCTTGGTCCGATCAAACCATCGCCCCTTCGTACACGGATTGCCCATCCCGTTTTTTCAGACCCCCAATGGCCACCGGTACCTTTTTGTCCCTTGAGTGTTTGGACGAGCGTGCCTCCAGGATCTCAGTTTCCCGGTCCCCCGCTGATTCCCTCTACCGGGCGCCGTTACTCCCTCTCCTCCTCCCCGAATGCCTGGGTAACACGCTTCCTTTTTCGACATGTGTCGGCCCCCGTCGGCTGCCCGACCCCCCCCCAAGGTGTGATCAAGCCCGACCTCCGGGTTTGTCTTTCGGGCGCGATACGTGTCCCACTTTTTAGCCCAACCAGTACTGGCCCCCTTGCTGCTTCGCTTTCGGCCGGGCTTTGCGCCCGCCAACGATCCAGCCGTGCACCCCCCCTGGTTCTTTTTGCGTCGTGTGGCCAGGCGTCTTTGCATTTGAGTTTTTTTTTTGCCCCGCCGTTCCCCCCCTCCCCCTTTACTTTGCCTTCGGTCACGTGATTGCCCTCGTCTTCGTCCCCAAAAACCACTCTTGACCACCCCCCCCCTTTTCACACCGACGGCAGTGTTTCGCCGAGCCCCCCCGGAAACCTGCCCGAATTCTTCCCATCCGGCTTCGACCCCTCGGACGTCCCCACGCTTCTTTTCCGCACGCCCCACACCCCTTTGCCGGGTGCAATCGGGTTAGTGAACAGCTCCTCCCGTGGTGCTCCCACTACCTTCCCCCGGGGACGGCCATGACCCCGCGAACGGTTTTTTTTTCTTCCTGTTCGGGGCCACCCTTTCAGCCGTCCGCCGGACACTGTAATTGGATCCCGTCCCCCGCGGAGTAACCCGAATTTAACCCTCCTTCCCCCGCCCCGCGGTGGGAGGCCCCCCCCAACTACCCCGTGACCGGCCCATTGTACGAGGCCTGTTGGAGTGGCACACTTCCCCGTGCGGTGAACCCAGCAGGCACTCTCCTTTTCCCAATCACTGTCTGAGACCCCCCACCGTACCCCTTCTCGGCGCGGGCTCACGACGTTCGACTCGCGGTTTGGCCCCCACCCTTTTTTGCGTCATCGAGAAGGATCAGGTCCGTTCACCCATCCATTTTCCCCCACTGGGGTCCTGTGAGCTAAGCTCACTCGATAAGGGCCGAGTTCCTTTCACTTGACCAAGGCTGTGTTGTCGCATTATGTCCTCACACGATTTTTTTCTCCTGTTGTCTATTGTCCGTTGACACACGCCCGATTTTTTTACCGGAAGTCCAGGGGCCCTTCCCCCCGTTCCTCGATAACCCAGTAGATGGTTTCTGTTCCCTTCATACCCTTCTGGGCTTGCTCTACCATTCTAGTTGTTCGTACCCCGTCCATGGTGCGCCCGGACCGGAACAAACGGCCACCATTCGGGAGACCTTACACGGCCACCCCTTCTTCCGGAGAGGCCACCCAGTGGGTCTATCGTTCAGCCCAGGTCTGATTGGTTGTTGGTGAGTGTCCGACACCCCCGATTTTTGTGCGGAACGGGCCTTGCATCCTCCAGTGTATTTCTCCGTTGCCTCCCCAGACCGGGCGCCTTCCATTCTTTTTTTCCCTACTCAGGCGTGGTTTTTTTGTTTCTTTTGTTTCTAGAGATGGTACCGGCACCTGTTTCTGACACGCCGTTTCTAAGACGCAGTATCTGCTCCAGGACTTGCCGACCTTTCCATTTTTTGTCCGTAGGCCCATCCCCACACCCTCCCTCAGAACCTTTTGTTGATTTTTTTTCGACCCGAGTCGGGCTGTCTAACGACTCACGTCCCCCGGTGTCCCTAGGCGCCCATTTTTTGGCCATGTTTTTAAGTTCTTGTTCCCGGCCCCCCCATGCCGTTTGTCACTTTCCCCGTTGAATCCCGATGTTTAAACCCCGAAGTGACCTGTGGCAGTTCCCCCCTCGCCCTAACACCCGTGGGGGGGTGGGGTGTGTCAAAAAATGCATGGAGCGAGGTCGTGGCCTGGCCCCCTTTTGGACTTCCTTCCATCTGGGGCCACAACCGTTACACGCCACTCTAAAAACTCCTAGATGTAGTGTCGTAATACTACCCCACGCTTTATCTGATTAACCACCCCCTTTTTTTTTTTTTTTTTTCTTTTTTTTTTTCTTCTGATTCTATAGTCGCGCCCCGGTAGAACGGCACCCCGTTGTTGACCCCTGCGGTGTTGCACTGTACATGATAATGCTTCTATGCCATTTTCTTTTTTGGACCGCGGGTCTCCTTTCTCCCCCCCCCTCCCCCCCTCCACAGCGTTGGCCTCTATCTTCTCTGGCCCTTCCGAGTGACTGTGACCACGTGAACAACCACGTGGAAGTTTCCCGCCCTCGTGCCCTTGCCTTGCCAGGTCGGTGTTTTTTTCTCACCCCTCTTTTGTGGAGTGACCGGTCGTTTTATTCGGTTTCCAGATTGGTTTAGCGGGATCCCATGGAACTTTTCTTTCTGGCTGGATAGCTGTGTTATCCCTCCCCACCGAGTTGTCACCATAAGTTAATGGTGGCGATCCCTTTTGGAGGGGGGCCATCTCCACCAGAGCTTTTCCCCTAGCTGGCCCGAGTAAAGGAGGTTCTTTGTTTTCTTAACACACAGTTTTCCTTTCTGGTCTTAGAGGGCATGCACCTTCTTCAGGGGAGTCTGTTTCCCCTTGTGCTATTCCCTGACCCTCTGGAAGGGTGGTGGCTAGTCGCGTTGGTTTTTCGCCTTCTTTTCCGTCGTCCCCTGCCAAGGCACCACCTTTTTTTTCTGGGACCGGGTCTTCCCTCCCTGCTCGACTCCCTGCTTGCAACGGCCCCCTAATTGTCTACCTTCTTTTAGGGAAGGTACCCCCCCGGTTTCTGTTCCCCTTCCCCGCGTTCAGCGATCTGCCGACGCGACCTCCAGATTTTGACCTCCTTCTTGTCGGTTTCCCCCTTCGATGATCGCCCCGGCCCATTGTGGCACAACTCGAGGTCGGATCCTTGATCCACCGATTTTTCGCTCATCTGGTTTTTCCCACAGCGTCAGACCACAGTCGTGGCCGTTTTTTCTTCCCCCCCCTCTTGCTGGCTCTGGAGGATTCTTTTTGTAGTAGATAGTTCTCGAGAACTTATTTTTTCTTTTGCCTCAGATGCCCTAGTCACACCCCTTTCCCCCCCCCCGGTGTAGAAAAGCTCGCCCCCACCCCGTTCATCCGTGACCCTCCCCAGTACCTTTTTTTACAATTGTGGGGCGTAGTCTCTTGAAACCCCTGCCCCGTGCCTTCCGGGTAAAGCCGGGGGCTTCCTCCCCGGCCGTCGATTTACGGAGTTCCTCTTGGTTACCTCACCTACAACCTTGGCCGTTGTGTACTAACGACCTCGTTCCTTCTTTCGTAGATAGTGTCTTTCTGAACCTCCCACGCCACCCTTCCCCCTGACATTCACTACGTGTTTTTTTCCCTTCTACCCCAACACTCCCTCGCAACCCCTTTCGCTTGGACCCACAAACCTGTAGTTCTTTTCCTGTTCACCACAGTGGCAGCACATTGTGCGGACAACTCCCTTTGTTTGGTTGGTTTCTTTTTTTTTTTTTCTTTTTGTTGTTTTGGGGTGGGGGGGGGGGGGTTGGCACCCCCCCATGTTTTCCAGGTTTTTTGAGCTTGCTTCCCGTTAGCGTGAGGTTTAGCCGCGTCCCAGTATTTTAATCATCCTCGACGTCTCCCCTTCGTCTTCACACGACGAGTTACCCCTCCGTGCAGCCCAGCCGTTTCCTTTCCTGAAGTCTCCCCCCTTTTTTTTCAGCCTTTTGTCAAAGAGTTTGTTTCTAGAGCACTTTCCTGCAGCCGGGTCGAGCTGCCTAGATTCCTGCCATTTTTCTTTTTTTCAGGGCTTTCCACCTCACGTTTGGCACTTCCTACCCAGTCCTACAGTTAGGGGATTCGATCGGGGTTTCGGTCGCTTTTTCCGTTTTTTTTTCCCCCTTTTTACGGTGCTGTTTTACGGTTCGCTCCTCGACGGTGAGGCTACAGAGGTTCTTTTCCGCTGTAAATGGGTTTATCCCAGGCTTGCCACGGACCCCCCACTAGGATGGTCTGTGGCACCAGGAGAGTTGACTTTATTTGTTCTTCCCCCCGCTTGTAGTCACTCACGACTACGTGCGTACCCCTTTCTGCGTGAGTTTCCTTGGGGACCACCGATAATGTTAGTCAAAGTCCTGGGTTTTACTTTCCGGTTCCCCTGGGAGGAAGTACTCAAACTTGATTCTCCCTTCACCCAGCCCCCTCCAGCACCCTGAGTTCCCCGTTTTCCTTTAGGGTCATCCTCTTCGGTTCAAATCCCCCGTGCTGAAGAGAAATGGGCCATTGGTCACCTATTGTTTTCGCTTTTCTTTTTTTAATGACCTCAAGTGGACCCAATGTCCATCGTCAAACCATCTCACTTTATCCTCCCTCGTTTGTTGTTTACGTTTTACTGTTCAAGGAGGCGGTAGTCTTTTCAGCTAGTCGTCCCCCACTGCGTGACCAGGTACCCTGTAATTCCATCATTTTTTTGATGGTTTCTCCCCCGTTTCTCCCCTTAAGGCGGACTAAATGGCGGGTGTGGAGTTCTTCCTCTTTCTCAACTTAGTTTTCTCTTTCGCCTTGGGAATAGACCATTTTCCCTCCCCGCTTCCTGGCCGCTCATTATCTTTTTGTTCCCACGCACTTTCACTGGTCGCTTTCCCTTTGTTTTTTTTCCCTCTTTCTGCCACCACCCGGGCATTTTCCCCCCCCCTCATATTTGGCATTGGTGCCGGTCTTGAGTTTTCATCCCTCGCGCGCAGGAGTCCGATGGCCCTGAGCAATAGATGAATTTTGCGACTCCCCTTTTCCTTGTTTCCCCCCAGCCTGGAACCCCCCCTTCCCCCTACTGGATCCCCGAGTTTTTCTTTCGCTTCCGTGTTTTTTTGCTCTGTGGGCACGGATTTCCACGAACTAGATGTCGGAACGTCTTAGACTGCGTTTTTTCCGTTTCTTGTCTTCAACCCCTGTGTCGATGTTAGCCTGTCGGCTTGGTTGGCCTTACAGCCTTCCTTCACGTGCTGTGCTGTCAATTAGTTTCGAATTTTCCTGCCGTGTCCTCGGCGAGGTAGCTGGGTTCCGTGTTCCCCAGGCCCGCCACCTCCTCTACACCCCCCTGTAGGCCGATCGCATGTCTGGGCGTTTTCCTGTAGCCATCCTACACCTGGATGGTTGGTCACCTTCCTGGGTTTTTCTGTTGTCCGGGCGTCCAAACATGACGTGCCATCTTTTCTTCTTTTGTTTTATATTTTCTCGCCAACTCCCCCCCCTCACCGACGCCTTCGAGCGGCTCTTCGCACCAACAGTCCAGTGGTTTATTTTTTCCTCGTCTCAGCGTTGTTCCTGATTCACCGGTTCGTCCCTTCCTTCTTGTTGGTTGACAGCCTTTTCCCACAACAGCTAAGCTTTTTTTTTCTCTTTTTGGTTCTTTTTTACTGGTTGTGTGGCGAGTGTCCGCTGGGTTCCTCTATCGAGCCCATCTAAGTGGCTCTCATTTCTCCCTTCTCCCCCCCCTCAAGTGATGGGTGTCCACTGGACCTTCTTTTTCCCCCCTGTTTTGCCCCCCTTCCCCCTTTTACTACCCCCCCAGGGTGTGTCTCCCCCTTAGACACCTTTGTGGAAACAGTGCAGTTTTCTTACCCTATTTCCCCCCGTGACAGAAAAACTTTCCAGTTCCCCAGTTTTGGTGCGTCCTTAGTCCAGGTCTTTTTAGACCTCACGTATAAAGACTTCCCCCTTTTCAGTGGTTTTTGGCAGGCGTCCAGGTCGTTCGTTGAGGTCCTTCCTTATCCTCACAGGACAAGTTTGTCTTTGTTTTTTTTTTGTTTATGGGGGTTGTGTGGTTCGCCCCCCCCCAACCCAACCTTTTCCGTTTAACGTTCACATTCGGAAAAAACTTTCCAC
>Ga0179593_1687186_pt1 | contig 24072 bp, 26 predicted proteins | sample CZODoug2_1_08_16_FD_185931 | JGI IMG/M metagenome (GOLD analysis project Ga0179593, IMG submission 185931) | Vadose zone soil fungal communities from Angelo Coast Range Reserve, California, USA - CZODoug2_1_08_16fungal (PacBio error correction) | ecosystem: Environmental > Terrestrial > Soil >... | reverse complement strand
TCACCCTCTTCGCTTTATCGCTTCTCCTGCGATCTCTTCACGTGGCCGCCTATTCCTTCCTTCCCCAGATCCTCTCGCCCCATGGCGGACGGAGCTCTCCTCGAAGGCTTCCTTAACTGATTTCTTTTTCTGATTCCTGTACCCCCTTTCTCCCTCTTGGTTTTTTTTTTCGCTCTTTCATGTCATAGCCATCGTTTTGGTCCCTCATGGAATGAGGACAACTGCTTCTCTCCTTTAAGTAACTGTGCCTTCTTCTCCTTCCTCCCTTCACGACTCTTTTTTTTTTCACCGTCACAACACTTGATCCTCGGCAGCTGTTTTCTGGGAATGAGCCTTGAAACTTTTGGGAAACGGTTTTAAGAACCTTCAGTTCCCCCCTTCCGCTATTGAGACTCTGACTCGTTTAATGTCAGCTTTACCTTTTTGAGTAAAGCGAAGTTCTATGATAGAGAGTCATGACTTCCCTTTTTTCTTGAGTCCCTCTCGGTGTTTTTTTTTTTTCTTTTTTCCATCCTGTATTTTTCTTTTCTCTCGACAAGTATCTCAAAAAAGCGCGACCGGAACATTCTCCCCCCCCCGGTCCGTCTTCTTAACAGCGCCAGTCCTCTTGTCTCTTCGTAGCGGCTGATGCGTCAGCGAATGGGACCGCTCGTTAGAAAAGTCCATCCCCTGGGCTCTTCCTCTCTCACTCATCCTCCCCGTTTTTCGCTGCTGAACGGGGCTTTTTGGCGAAACGTCGGTTAAGCCGGGTCTTTTTGGTTTTTTCACCTATATGTCTCTTCGACGTCCCCCCCACTTTTCCCGGTTTTTTCTTCCCCTCCGGTCTCCCTCTATCTGCCTCCTCCCCCTCATCCGGCCGCTATTTCTCTGTCATTCCGAGTGAACCGGCAGTCTGTTAAACCCTTTTCGTGATCGTCCTTGATTCCCGTACGCAACTTTCTCCATGCGATGGACAATTCTCGGCCGGAGGATCTACCCTGTATTCCTGGTCGGATCTCTCTCATGCTGGTTGCTGTGTAATGGTGGCCGCGCTTTTCTCGACATAGATAGTGCTCCCCTCCCCCCATTGGTTTCTTTTTCTTTCCTGAGACTCCACATTCCCTTCCTTGAACTTTTCCTTTTACTTTGCCGACTTCTTTTCAAGGGCGATCAGGAGACCCGGTCGTCTCCGTGGTCTATCTTCGCCTTTCCTCGTTTTCTTTCAAGGTCATTGAATTTTTCTTCCCGTCGGGTCTGGCATCTCCCTTTCCCCCTGGATGGGTTTAAATTTTCCCCCTGGCTTGATTCTTTTTCGGAAGGGAAGGTGTGAAGGGTTTCACTGTAACTTCCCCTCCCGGTTACTTCTTTTTTTTAAGATGGTGTCTTTTTTTTTTCAAGGGGCACTGGACCTTCTGAGGAACCCCCTCGGTGGATGTAGTCTCGGCCGTGCTCGCTGCCCCCCTCTCCCTGTCTCTACCGGAACGCCTGTTCTTCCTGTCGTCCCTCCTCCCTTTTTTTCATGGTAAGAGAGTAAGGCATCGTCTACCGGAACACTCTCCTCCCTCCCTAAGAAGGTCCTGGTAGATGAAAAAACCTCTTTTTTTTTTTGGTCTCTCCTCCTCCTTTTTAAGAAGCAGACGAGAAGACTCTCCTCCAAAGTCAGATCCGTCTCTCCTCCTTCCCGAAGCCGAAGGTCAGAACCCCTGTAAAGCCTTTTTTCTTTCTCTCCCCTCTTCCCCTCCCTTTCCCTCTATTTTCTTATCGCAGCCCTGCTCGTCGAGATCCGGACTCTCGGCGCGTAAGGTTGACACGCCCACCGTTTCCCTTTTCGCTTGACGTCCATTTTTTTTTCGCTTTTTCCTTTGAAAAAGCCCTCTTTTCCGAGGAGAAGTTCGTAGAAGAGTTAGACGCTTTCCCCTCCTGACCTCAGGCCCCTTTGGTGCAGGATAAGCGCTTTCCTTTTCTTCTCGAGAGTCTTTTTCTATGCAGCATACATACTTTTCGGCGTTTTTAGAGGAATGTTTTTCTTCGAGCCTGTTTTAACCCACCCCTCCCTGAGGTCCCCTGGAACATAGCCTCCCAAACTTCTTCCTTTTTCCCTTTGTTGTGAGAGTGCTCATCTTTAGGTCATGCTCAGCTTTGTTCTGGTCGAAGGAGGACGAATGTCCTAATTCGGACAATCTCTTCCCTTCAAAAAGCCGCGGTTCTTTTTTCCTGATCTTTTTTTTGATAGTCTTCCTTTTCTTCCGTGCATCCGGAAAACCCTTTTGAGGCTGCAGTCGCGCCCCTTTTCGAGAACGAGGATTCGGACCCTATGAATACGGTCCCTCCCTCTCTGCTGATTGTCCCCTTTTGGTCCTTTCCTTCTCCTAACTTCTCCCGTCCCTCTTTTTGGGGAATTTTTCAGCTTGTTTCTGGCGCGTAGGATTTGCGTTTAGAGAAGATGCAGATCTCGATTGATTCGATCGGCCCTTCTGGATTTTTTTCCTAACCCCTGTTTTTTTTTCTTTTTTTCTTCTCTTTGATTCGGAGATAGGATCTACTCAAGGATTCTAGAGATTCTTCGGTTATTAATTATTATTCTCTTGGTACCTCTGGTTCCTATTTGTCTCAGGAGTTCTCTTTCTTCTGGTTTCCCTTTTCTCTTATTTTCTGAGTAGTAGAACGGGCTTGGATATGTCGAACAGCTTTTTTTTTTATTATTGAAGGTATTAATTACCTGGGCCCTGATTCGGTTTCCCTTCCCCCGTGACACGAGTCATTCCTTTCTGTTCTACTGTAAAGCCCCCCCTCCCTCCCTCTGGACAAGTCGCAACCCTCCTTCTGGACTTCAGTGACCTTAACCTTCCGCCCGCAGTAAGACATTGTCTCCTCCCTTACCCTCTGCCTCCTATCGCCTTGAACCCTCTTACACCCCCCCTTCTTTTCAGTGTACCTCCTTCTATTCTTTTTTTATAGAACACGCTGTCGGGCCTCTCTCCCGGATAGCCTTGATCTTAGGTACGGAGGACTGAATTTATTTCATTAACTTTCTCTTCTCCCAAATTGGTTTTCCTATAGTCTCTCCTGACCTCCTCTCCTTTCTATCGGAAGATCAAGGTAGAGGTCCTAAGAGGCGTCCATGGAACTCTTCCACAGCTCCCCCCCTTCCCTCGTGACGTTTTCCCCATGACCATTTCGGGATCTCGTCTAAAGAGCCGGTCCCATTTCATTACTATTCCCCAGTGAGCTCCCCCCCCCCCCCTGATCTTTCTTCCTTCGAAAACTTCTTCTTTTTTGAAAACCTTCCAGCGTCCTGCAGGTTCCACCTCGTCTTTCTCTCGGGTATAAATCTTCCCTCATCTCAAGGCCTCCGTCAAAAAGCCTTTTCCCCCTCCTTGCCACCCCCCCCTCGAGGTGTTTTCGCGGTCCGATTAGACTGGAAAAGCTCGCCCCCAAAAGAAGGTTAAACCCTTCGACCTCTCCCAGAACTTCTTTTAACATCCCCCTCGGCCCTCTTTTCTATTCCTTTCCGATTCCGCCCCCTTGGCAAAGTCGCGTCTGGATTTTTTCCCCTCGCTTTCCCTTCGCCTTCCTCGAAGACCGTCGTCCCACGCGGTACCCCCATTATACGATTGCACGGAAAAGATGTTCTCAGCTTCTTCTTCGCGATTGATGACTTTCTGACCAGATTAGCAGGATGTCTGATGAAAGTTTCACGGCCCCATCCCTGAAGGAACAGAGCGATCCTCTCCTTTGACTGATTCCTTCTCTTCTTCGCCACGTGTATCTTCACCCCCCCCCCCCAATTAGATCCTTCTTGGAGAATGAATATTTTCGCTACCCCAAATTTCCCGGTACTTTTCCCATATTCCGTTTTATTTTTTTTCACGGTTCCCCCCCTCCTTCCTTTGTTGCAGGCGATATGCCCCCCTAACTTTGGTAAACTTTTTTAAGAAAGCCTCTTACTTCCCTTCCTGTTCACCCCTGACTTCTCTTCCCTAATCCCCGCCTCCTTGGTTAAGGCGATTACCCCCTTTTTTGGCTGCGGGAATCCCAAAAACTTCGCTTTTCATGCTTTTTCCCTACGATGAGTCTCTCCCCCCTCTCTCCAGGCTGATGTCCTTTGAGAACGCGATCCCCCTGAGACGATACTAAAGGACCTAAATACTTTTTTCCCCTTTTTCTATTAGAGTCTTTTTCCCCCCCTTTTAACTTCCCCTCCTGCCTGCTGAGGAGCTATTTGACCGCTTATCGAAGGGAGACGTCCCGCAGTTCCGCCCAGCTTCCCTCTTCCTCCCTTTTTTTTCGATCAGGCACCCTCATTTATGGAAAAAGATTACCCAGTTTTGGCTGTTACGTCCCAGTTTCCCTGTTTAACTCGCGCCTGTGGGTCGTCTCCGCGAACTCTTTACATGTTTTAATTTCAGGACACTTCTTTTTTCTCCCGCCCAAGGGACTCCCCGTCGTTGCTCTCATCCGCCAGTTTTCCCCCCTTCTTCTTTGGAACTTCCCCCACCTTTTCCTTTCTGATGTTTTCCTTTTCTCAAGTGGGGACCCGGTGTCGACCTTATGCTCAAACGTCCTCCTGAGTTGAGAGGATCCTCCTTTTCTAAGTTCCAGAGCTTTTTCTTCGCTCTGTTCCTTTTCTTTTGTCGTTGGCAAACCCTTATGATCGGGCTCTTCTACGGTCTGGGTTATTTGCCTCGATCTCCAGTATCCCGACACCCCCCCCAGACCTCGAACAGCTCAGGGCACAGGAACTGTACCCCTCCCCTCCTCTTGTCGGCCAAAGGCAGACTCCAGTCTCTGTTTCGTCGTTTCCCGATTTTTTTCGACCGCCTCCGGTCCTTGCCGGACTTCCCTCCTCGAGAAGGTGCCAGTATAAATCGAAACGCGGTCGTATTCCTTTTCCGGAATATGGTTTCTTTCATCAGTGTTTTTTCAACCTTCTTTGTTCATGTCGCGTTCCAGGTTTGGCCTCGTCCCCCCCCAAACTAGCTGGCGGTGTCCCCCCCCCCTTTCGCCCCCTTTTCTCGGCCTTATCGTCCCGCTGGCAGACTATTTTTCTAACTTTCATTTCAGAGGTGAACTTCGCCCCGGTAACTTTTTCCCCGACTTTCTTTTGTCTCCGACCTCCCCTCCCTATTTCGTGAGTTTTTTTTCCCTTCGAAAACGCCAGATAATGGAGTGCACAGGTTCGGAACGGCCTTGTAGAAGGCTCTTTGTGTCTGCTGTTTTGTACGACTCCTTTTCCTTTTTGTCTCTTTCCTCTTTTTATTTCGAGCCGCTGAGGACACTTTTTGATATTGATCTGACGATCTTCTTCAGGACTTTGATTTGACTCGTATTTCTGTCTGGTGCTTCCCCCATCTTCTGAAATTCCCCCTTTTATGATTTTCGTCCTCGAATGCGGCACACCTCCTTGAGATAAGGGAGAACCGGTGTGTATTTCCCCTCGTGGCGGCCCTTTATGTTCCCCATGACCTTTTTTTCTCGGGGTTCCCATATCGTGATTGTCCCAGACCTTTTTCATTGATGGGGAAGGCCAAACTTTGGCCCCCATGGGCTGAAGGAGGAGGTGTTTTTTTAATTTCATTTTTTTACTACTGGTTTCTTCTGTCTGAACGTCCTCGTTTGCTTTCCTGGACGATGGTTGTCTTCGACAAGGGAACTGGATTTGAACTCAGGGGTCAACTCATTGCTTTTCTTTCCTTACAACATATTTTTTCTTTTAAGAAAGAAAACACTTTTCGTTCCGATAGCCCTCCCTCTCCCCCCGCCTTCCCTTCCCCGCAAGAGAGGAAGGCCGTCCTCACCGACACCTCGCCCCGCCTCGCAGAAGGTAGTCGCGTTTGCTACCAAACCGATCTCTTTCCGGAAGCCCCTCCGGACCTCCCCCCTCTCAGCGATAATCTTTTTTTTTGAAGCGCCGCCCCCCACAGTTCCCTGCCGCGAAGACGCCTCCCTTCAGCAATCTTTTCCCCATACAGTTTACTTCCTTCCTGCCCTCTCGATCCCCCTCCTCTCGCAAGCGACCGCCTATTCTTTTGAATTCCAACAGCGGCCCGTCGAGGGCGCTTTGGCCCCACGCTTGTTCAATCACAACCTTTCTTTGCCAGCGGTTCCCTCCAGCCCGTGTTTTCTCCGCCTGAAGCGCTGACCTCACATAGAAGGCATGCATGCTTACGCGGCGTTTTTTTTCCCCTCGTGAGCTCCTCTCCTCTCTTTAATGCCCCCTTTCCACCTTTTTAGTTTTCGAGAATGGAAACGATGTTTTTTCACCGAAACACTACCTACATGGCTTCCCATCTTGATTTCGCATGTCCTCCCCTTTCATGACAAAGATACTCCCCTCCTAAGTTTTTTTTTTTTCTTTTTGTCTTTTCCCCCTTTTTTTGGCAGAATGTCAGGGTCTTTTCCTTTTCCCGCGAAATATTTCAATTACTCCGACAGCCGAGAGGAAGTATGCTAGGGCTGGCATTCCCTTTCTTATCGCGTTTTCTAGATACTTTTTCTTGGACCCTTCTCCTTCTCGATTCAGGCGGATTCTCTTCCCTGATTCGGACCGCTCGATGGAAGAAATATGGTTTTTAAAGAAGCGCTCGCATTTTGAACCCGCTCCTTGAATTGTCTCCAGGCAACTTTCATTCAGCGTGTTTTCCTTCCTTCTTAGCGTCGGATCCCTTAGAGCAGGTTCTTTCCTTTTCTGCGAATGATAGGAAGGCTTAGTTCCCTTTGCGGTGTTTTTCTGTTCATTATTTCCTTTAGATCGGATCGCTGAGGATAAGGCTTCTTAGAGCCTCTTAGGTATTATTCGGGCTACCAAACGGCTTTCACTTTCGACTTCTGTGGTCTGTCGGCGATAGGTTTCTGAGGGGAGAATGATCGTTCCTTGATCCCCTTTTTCTTCCGTATTCTCTTCCTTAAGTCACTTTTTCCTTCCTATTTTCGAGCTGATTACAGGCGATCATCAAAAGCGGACCCCTAGGTACTCATGTTCATCCCCCCCTTTTGGTGTCCACCATATTCCCACATACGGGCATCCCTTTTCTCAGTGTCTTCGGACATTTCCCAAGTGAACTTCACCCCCGGCCCCTTCCCCTCCACACCAACCCGACGTCAGCTTCCGGTGAACCATCTTTCTTTCAACTTTGCCCGCTTTCGAATATCCCTCCTATACGTGTAACAGAGTCCAGAGAAGATAGGACCACGCTGTCTTTCCCGGTTCTCCCGGACTAGACTTGATCTTTTTTCGGGGTCTTCGGCCCTAACTTTTCCTTTCATTTCACTTTTCACTGGTTTCTCTTCCATTCTTTCCCTCTCTTTTTCCGAGGCCAGCGACTGGCGATAGGAATCTTTCCCTCTTCTCGATGGTCGAGGTAATCGAGGACGCTCCCACACTCCATTTTTTCATTTCTGTACCCCTTCTTCGATCTCTTTCCCCCCCCTTCGACGCGGCCGAGTCTACCCTCTCCGGCCGAACATCCATTTCGGCTGATCTTTCTTTTCTTCATGTGCCCCGCTCGTCTCTCTCCCATTTCTTTCTAACTCGTCGAGAAACCCCCCCGCTGCGCCTGCCGGTGTTCACCCCCCCTTGAACATGAAATTATTGTAGTTCTTGAATATCGCTTGGCTCTCCGCTCCCCCTCCCAGCGAGGTTTTTTTTCGCTTTACTAGTCCTGGCAAGTCCGATGCCCCAGGAAGTTTTTTTCCACGGCCGAAGAACGGAAAGTTCCTTACGGTCGACTCACACTTCCGCGTAACGACTTTCTTTCCTTTAATCTCTCCTCCTTGGCCGGTTTTTCCCTTCCCCGTCTGGCTTCTCCTTGTTACAATTAGAGCATCGCCTCCCTGAAAAAAAGACGACCTCGTGCTTTTGGCGACCGAGCATTCCCTCGTTTCGATTTTTCCATCCTCGACACGTCCTTTCATTGGTTGCGGGTCTTCTTTTCGATATGAGATAGCCCCAAAAGAAACAGGACCTTACACCTTTCTTGAAAGTTCTTGGTGACTTCTTCAGATCTGCTCCATTCCGAAAGCGGCAGCGCTGTTTTCTCCGGAGGGATTAGGAGGTATACTTTCCCCTCTTCTCTAGGTTTGCATTATTTTCGGTCCATTTTCTCCCACCTTTTTCTTGTACCAATTTTGTTCCTAAGGCTGCCTGTTCCACGGCGCGCGTAGAGGAGATTCATTGAAAGAGAATAATTTGGTTGCCCGTCTTCCCTTCACCCATTCCCCCCCCGTAGGCCTCTTTCTTGATGGATAAAAACCCCCGGGCCCCTTGGGAATTGCTGCTTTTTTTTTTTTTTTTTTTTTTTTTTTTTTTCTTGTTTATTTTACAGCCCCCCCCAAAACCTTCTCAGCGGGTTACAGTAAGGCTCTTCCTCCCTATAACCACCTTTTTTCGCCTCGTCGTCTTAGCCTCTCTTGCAAATGCGCGCTCCTCTTTCCCTGCGAAGAAGTTCTCGTTTTCATCTCTCTCATTTCCTCCCTCCTTTTTTGAGTCTCCTTCATTTATCTTTGATTCTTTTTTTTTTTTGCGTACGGCACCCTTTTTATCCTTCGAGGCTTCAAGCTAGACATCTTTTTTCCGGGATGGCATTCGGCCCCCGATTAAAGCCTTTTTCTTTCCCGCAGCCCCCCTCCCCTTCTCTCGTTACATAGTATGGTTGTGAGGGTAATGAAGAGCTCTCTGTTTTTCCTCTTCCGGTTTCTGGACCCTGCTTTCGGTCTCACAAGTGACGCAAAGTTTTTTTCCTTCTCATATTCCCGGCCTTTTTGGAATCCACCCCCTTTTTTCGCTCCCCCCTTCCCCTAATGGGCATTCGCGAAAAGTGGGAACCGTCCCAGAAAAGATCAGGATCCTTCTAATGCCTCTCTTTTCTATGACTTTCCGTCCGCGTTTCAAGCAGCGTGACTCTGTACAGAGACCTGTCGCTTCCCGCATTCTCCGTCCCTCGGGCTATTGTTTCAGGTATGGGTCTTATCGAGATCGACAATTCCCCCCCTTAATCCCTTTTTTGCAATGGTCTTCTCCCTGGTCTTTTCCCCCACCTTTTCGAGGAACCGCCGGTAGGCCCCTTTCCGCAATTTTGCGTTTTATTTTCTTCATACACGATCTTCTGATCCCCTGCATGTCCTTGACGGCTTGAAGATGGCGTATGAGAAGTGTGAATTCTCCATTTTCCGCTTTTCTTTACCCTGCTGTCTGCCCTTTTTAAGCCGGGCCGTTTTGTTTGGAACCTTTGGAATCATGGTCTCTAGCGTTTTCCAAACACCTTTTTGGGCCCCTTTTTAGTTTTTTTTTCACGATCCCGTCCCTTGCCGCAATTCAGGCGCCTTCTCAAAGAAGTGAATTTCGTTTCCCGGAACGCGCTCTTTCCCTTCGTACGATCTCTGTAGCTGCCAGATCTCAGGCGGTCTGGGCGTGATTTGCCTTATGGACGGACTCCATCAAGATCATGCGCTCAAACATGGAAGGTGCCTCCCCGTTACGGTTTGCTTGCTCCTTTTCTTTTTCGTAACGATCTTTGGTGCTTGATGATGATTTTCCTGGTGAGAGACCGCTTTCACTTACAAGTTATATCCCCTTCCTTCGCTTTTTCCCCCCCGCTTTTTCCTCTCTTCCCCGCTTTTCTGTCGAGTCAAGCGCCCCACCTTTTTTTGCATGAGAAAGTTGGAACCCCTAGGGGACAAGCTGCTCGGTCAGACACCCCCTTACGATCGTTTTTCCGGAGTTTTCTTCTCCACGTTTTTCCCCTTACTTCCTATGGGGGTATATTCTGTCTTCAAGGCGAATATCTTCTTGTACCAGAGAAGGGAATTTTTGCGTTTGCCAAATGCCACTGCGGATTTTTTTTTCGGTCCCTTTCCTCGACAAGACCCCTTTTTCTCTTTTTTTTCTTGCACGTCCTCGTGCTGTTCCATGGTGTACTTTCTTTGAGGCACGGAATGACACGGGATGATTTTTTGAATGGTTCTCCGTTTTCCTCCATCTTTCATTCCCTTTTCAAGATCCCCCTTGTGACCCTCCCTCTCCTCGTTCGACGACTCCTAGTCAGCAGAAGGCGCCCATCGTCCACCCCTAGCGCCGAACAGCCGAAGTCGGATTCCCCTCCCCTTTCAGAGTTGAAACAAGTTTTTTTTTTTTCTGTCCTGAAACTTCTCTTTTGACTCCCACCCTTCTCTCCTCTCCGAAGCGATCAATCAAGAGAAGAAGACCCGCCTCAAAAAACAGGTCCAGAAGGCCTTTCTCAGGCTCCTGCCGCCCTCGACTTCTCTTCGCCTCCTTTTTCCCGATCTGAATTCCAGGCAGCGACCTTCTGAATTCAAACGCAGGCAATGGGCCCTTTCAAGGCGAGATTGACACTTTTCTTGCGAGATGTCCCCTCTTCCTTTTCTTGATGAACACTCCCCCCTGGCGCATTAGAGGCTCCTTATATTTTGACGCGCCCTCTCCTACCTCTTCGGACCTTCCCTTTTTCCTCGTATCTTCGCGTCTTCTCGAAGCGCACGATTACGAGCTCATGCCAGCCCTACAGAATGCCCGCCTCTTGATTTTAAATCGCTCCCAAAGACCTGTTTCTATGAGCCCCCCTTCCTCATGAACGACCACCTCTGGCATCTCCTCTCTTTTCCTCTGTTTGTTTGTTTCTCTTTTGTCGGTAATGCTTCCAGGATTGCTCAATCTTTTTTTCGAACTGTAGGTTTCCCCCCAAACAGGCGCGAAACCACACACCTCCTTTTTGCGGCATTCGATGAATAGCGTTTCTCCTCTCTACCTGATATCGAAGATAAGGAGTAGAAGGTCGGAAGGAATGCATTTTTTAGCTCTGTTTGCCTCCGCTGCGCCCCTTTATGTCTTTTTTCCCCTGTATCCTTGCGCCCAGGTCGCGCCCGCGGCAGAGCAATTTCGCTCCAAGGGACCGAGTTGGAATTCATTTTTTTTTTCCGGTCCTCAGCTGGCGTCTTCTGAGCATTTTTTTCTCGTTCGGTCTGCGGACTTTCCCTCAGGAGGGCTTCTGGAAAGGTTTGGAGAGTTTTCTTTTTCCTTTTCATCGCTCGTAATTTTTTTCTTTCTTTTCATTCTCGATCTGTCTCGCTTCTCTACCCCCTTGTGGATGTTTTTTATTCGACTCATTTTAATAGACTGGTCCTTAGAAGTTCCTGGTCCTATGACCCTTCCTTCGTCTTCATACGGCTTTTTTTTCAGGACGATTCTTGTAGACCAGCAGGTTTCGTTTTTTCTTTCCCCTGTTCTCTGCCCTGCTTCTTTATCAGGCCTCTTTCCCCCCCCACGTATCCCTGTGTCATTTCCAGTTCTCCACGACCCCCTTTTCAGACCAAGAACGAGGACGTGAGTTCTTTTCCCCGCAACCCCTGTCCCTTGCCTTCACCTCCCCTCTTCATTTTGCCATTGTCTTTCCCCCTCCTTTCTCTGCCCTGCTCTGGGACCCCTTTAGCTTGAACCCGCGTCATATACCCCATAATGTCTTTTCACAGACTTTTATCTTCTCTCCGGCATTCGACCTTTTTTTATTTATTATTTTCAGCCTGACCTACTTTGTCCCGAGTGTCCCCACGTTAGAATTGAAGGCCCTTGGTGAGATGACAGACAGCCTTTTTCGCATTCTGGGAAGTTTCGATTCTTTTTCCTCCTTTGGATCTCTCCGGCCCCCCATCCTCCTCAAGTCCAGCATGACGTCCTCATCAGGAGTGACGTTGTCCAATGAAAGCAGATTTTTCGGCTCTTCCAACCCTGACACTTTCTGATCTTGTCTTTCGTAATTTCCGCCCTTTTTTCACGATAGTCGATTTCTACGGATGGCTTCCAAATAGTAGCAAACCTTCTTTTTTCTCCTTCCGTTGCCCTTCTTCTCTTCTGTAATTTTTTTTTTTACGAAGATCGCTTTCAAGAGAATAAGCTTTCGGGGGACAAAAAAGACAGCGTGCACGACCCTGGATATTCTGCAACATTCCTTCCCAGTACTACCTCCTTTTCCTTTCCGGCGGCCATGCCCTCCCTCAGTTACCATCCCCTCTGAAATCAGGGGATATAAGTAATAAAATTATAGATCCGCCTTTAACCTTTCTTTCCCCTTTCTAGAATCTCCTCCTCCACCAACTCCCCACCCTCTCTTTCGGCTTGGCCTCTAGAGAGGTAAATTTCCCGATAGATTGACAGGACTTTTTCTAGCGTTTTGATTTTTGTTTTTTTTTTTTATATTTTCACTTTATCTCCCCCCCTCCCGACCGAGCAGGCCAGCAAGAAATTCCCCTTAAAGAAAAGTGGGATTCTTTTCCGTCCGATCCTTTTTCTTTCGATTATTTTCTTCCGTTGTGATACCTGCTTTCATCCCTTCCCTGTATACTATCCCCCCTTAGGCTCAGGGGTGCCCATGATATTTTCGGCCCCCCTTTCCACTTTCCTTTTTCTTTTCCAAAAATTCTTTTCCCTTTTCCCTGCCGTTTTTTCCACCGGCTTCCCTAGCGGATATGCGCTTTGAGTAAATTGGGGTTCCTAAGAAAGCCTTTTCTGCTCATTTCCACCCCCTTTTTTTTAGCTCCTTACCCTCCTCCCAACAGGGACGCCCCTCGTGGTTAAACGATCTTTCCCAAAGGGGAATTTGTTGCGGGATTGTCAAACTGCGGGCTAGGGTTCCAGAGACTTCCTCCGTACAACTTGAGAGCGGAGATTATAGGAAAGGATAGTCTCCTTACCGCATTTTCCCCTCAAAAATGCTCGCCCCCCTCTAACCCTTAAGCAGTTCCTCGGGGTGAATATCTCTTTATACTCATAAGTTGGTTGTCCTCTCACAACGATCTTCTTAGCCTAGTCGTTTTTTCTCCCCTTCGAGCGTCTCTCCGAGACGGACATCTGGGAAACAGATCCCCTTTCTTCTCTTTCCAGGGTTCCTTTCCTTCATGTCGATATGGAAAAGATTCAACGCCGTTTTGGCTGAATTCCTTTTCTCACCCCAAATTATTCCCCGATGCTTTGCTTTTCTGAAGGAAGTAATAAGCGAATTATCCGTTTTGACATGTTTTCAAGGGGATTCCTTTTCTTGCGGTCTTTGATCGTGAGGCCTTCCCCCGGCCTCTGGTGGAACCGGCAGCCTTTTCTCACAAAATGGGGAACTTCCTGGAAGATGTGGGAATGTTTTCCTAACGGGAACCGTCATGCTTTTCCTTTTTTCCGTTTCTATTTTCTTCCGCTGCCCCGCCGACGTGGTCCAGCGCTGCAGTCTGTCGCCAGTGTCGCTGATCGCGTTTAGTTCCACTTCAAACGGTTTCCTTTTTTTTCCTATCGGTCTATGGCCCCTCGCTCTTTCCGATCATCCTATACTCCGCCCCAAGGAGCCATGGACCCCCTCTACAGGCATTATGGTACTTTCATATTTAGTAACTTCCAGCCGTTTTTATGGCCTTTTGCGTCTATGTCGCGATGTCAATCTCGTTAGAAATCCTGACGAGGGTCCTTTTGCCCTCGGACAGAGGTGCTTCCCCTAGTCCCGCCTTTGGGTTCCGCTCGAGAGGATGGAAATTCCTTTCAGGCTTTTCTTTTTTTTCCATTAGTTCATTCTTTTTTCCGTTGTCCCCTTTCTTTTTTGAGCCCTCTGGCCTCTGCCCACTAGATGGAGTTTTTTGGTTTTTTCATCGCGGCGGCTGTTGCCCCCCCCTCCCCTTCCCCTTATCGCCGCCCCCCCCCTCACCTATGTCTACACCTTACAATTGAAGAGGTGAACTTTTACTCAGGAAATTTTCGTTTTCCTTGCCCTCTCTCCCTTGTGAGGGCGCCCTGACGACGCAACGTGTTTTAGATCATGGGCGACCCCGACAGCTTGGCTTTGCCCAGTCCCGTTTCTGCTCTTTGGCGGAGAATCAAATCCCTATGTGTAAAGTCATGATGGTGATGCTGATCCATTGTTCCGATCCGGCGACTATTGATCTTCATTCTTCAAATTCGTTTTTTTATTCCCTTCCTTTTTTCAAGCGCACCCATGCATGCAATTACTCCTTAACTACCTAGGGGCCCGATATTCGTATCTCTTCAACCGGCTTTTCCTTGATACCCTTTTTTTTGCCGACAGTTTTTTCCCCTCGCGGCGAGAGAAAGAAGTTCTTCGGATATGATTGAACTTATTGGTTCTTCCCGACTTGTGCCTTGTCCCAGCTTCTCTTTTCCGGCCCCACTTTTAATGTGTTCCTCCGAGCGTTCTCCTGTGAAGGTAACGTGACCTTCCCTTTTCCAAGGAATGCCACGTTCCTCCCTGGTTTCTTTCTCGCATACCATTGACCCCCTCTTGACTCGGTACCCTTTGTCGTCTCGCCGTCATCCCGACAATCTCATGGACGGGTGAAGACCGTCAAATAAGATGGTCGTTTCCCTCAGCGTTCCTCCGGCCCTTTCAATTCCGAAGGAGCCCATCCCTCCCGCCGCCGCCAACAGCCGAAGGTTTTTTCCCTCAGGCGTCCCCCACCCCAGATTTTTCTTTTTTTGAAGCCGTACGTCAGCCCCCCCCTCCTCCTTTCAGAAAGCCGGATCCGCACCCCCGTCGCCGAAGCGATCATTCAAGAGAAAAGCGCAGCCACCCCCCCTTTTTCCAGCCGCCGACCGAAGCCGCCTCACTGCTCGCTCCTCCCGACCTGTCTCCCCCTTTCCCCGAAGCGCAAGGCCGTTTCGGGAGGACACTCTTTCCCACCGCGGCCTTGGCCTGTCGAAGGGCTTCATTCGTACCTGTGCCGCTTTTTTCTTAAAAAAGCCCTATGGCTCTTTTGCGCAGCGTTTCCCGCAAGCCCCTCCTCGCGAGAAGCCTTGACTTTTCCGGCAGCTACGAAGGATGCAGGTCTCTACGCCTCCGCGTTCTTTTGCGCGCCCCCTCCCCCTAGATTGTCCAGCCACAGATCCGGCTTTTTTTCGATGAATTTCCCTCTAGCGCTGTTTTCACCGTCAGACCTGACTTCGGCCCTGTTCCTATATGAGCAAAGCCTGAAAGCCATGTCTTTGATATCTTCTTCCCTTCTCTAGCTTAATCTTTTCCTAAGTTTTTTCTTCTTCCACCGTTTCCTCTTCTTACGTTTTTCGGTGACCCCGGCGCGAAATATTTCCATTCCAAAAAAGCAGCGGGAAGTATGTAGGGGTTTTTTTATTCGACGTGTCGCTGAAGATACGTCCTTTCTTTTTTTTCCAGCCGCTTTTGGCTTCCTCTCTCTTTCCTCTGCGAAAGAGGCTTCGCCCGTGCATAGATGAAGCCATTTTTTTTCCAGCAGCGCTAGACTGCTGTTTCCCTCTAACAGCTGCATTTCTTTTTTGAATTCAGCGTGATTTCTGCGTCCTTTCCCTTTTTCGCGATTGTAGCTCCGGGCTGCGATCTTTCTTTCCTGATCGGAAGGCGCTTCTTTTGTTATCGTTTTGCTGTTCCCTTTTTTGACGTTTTCTTTTCCTGAATGTCTTCCCTCCTGATCGACTTTTTTGATAAGGATTATTATACGTATCCGCAGTTAGTTGAATTAAGGCTGTCCCCCCTCCCGGCGGACTTTGTTTTTATATCTCCCTTAGGTCTTTCTTCTGAGGCGATTTCGTTACGCTTTCATTCTCGACTGGACCCTCTCAGTAGACCCTGATTGGATTAGGCGATCTCCCCCTGCGGCCCTGACTTTTTTTCTTCGGCTATCCTCCCAAGGGACCTGTCATCCGGTGTTTTCAAGTGCTTTCGACCTCGTCCCTTTCTGAGTCCGTTCGGCCCCCCTCAACCAGTGTCTTGTTTAATGGAACTGACATTACCTTCACACGCCTTCCCGATCTTTTTTCAGCCATTGCTGCAGACTTGGTCCTTTCTGACAATCTTTCCCCCCTGTCTGAATATTACCCCCCTCCAGATCCCTCCCCTCCTTTTCTCAGATAGACCACGCTGTCGTGGGTCTACAGGATCGACTTTATCTCAGAGGTAGGCGGACGACGTTTTTCCCCGCTTTTCCTCCCTCCTTGCAGGTCCCCCCTTTCGATTCCCTCCATCCGTCTTGGGTCGCATTAGAGTCCTTGAAGAGATGGCATCCTTTCTGATCAATATAGATGGTCTCTTCAGACTATCTCCCCCCATTCCAGCAGCACTTTCAGCTTACCATCGGCTTTCCTTTTCTTCGCCATGACAGACGACGAATCGTCTACCGCATTCTTCCCTGAACCTGTGTTATTGATTCTCCCCCCCTTTTCTTCTTCATGTCTTCCCCCCTTCTTCTCTGGGCGCTCGGATGGAAGACCGTAGGCGACCCCTCCCTGACGCTTTCACATCTTCTCTTTTCCCCATTTTTTTCATGGCGGCTTCCTTCTCTCGGTGGCAAAAACCTCTATACGCCCTATGCCGGGGGAAACACCAACGCCTTTCTTTTCCTCTGCAGTTTCTCCGACTTCTGCCCCCCTCCCAAAACCCTGTCCCACGTCCGTTCCTCAGGTGCGACATCACCAGACTCCCGTTAAAGTTCTTCTTTTTCTGATGTCTTTTCCCTCTATCCTCATCTGCCTCTTGCCCCAAATTCCCCCTGCTTTCGACCTTTTTCCATTAGCTCACCCCTCGAGAAACCATCCCCCTAGACCTCTTCTTCAGGCGTTTTTAAACTATAGATGCCGGACCCTTTTTCTCGGTCCATGGCCGTCTGAAGTAGAGATGATTTTCGATCGTCTCCAGTCATTCTATCGCCTTCCTTTTTACGACCCATTTGCAGGCCCACTCCTCCTATCAGACAGTCGCTTTGCGGAAGAGGCTTGCGAACTCCCAAGTAGGAGGGATTCATCTCAGCCACTCATTCTCCCCTTCTTCTCTTTAAATAACTTTACGGGCTTCCTTTTTCCAGCCACACATATTAAGGCTCTCCCAGTTCCATTACCGGCTTTCCCCCTTCGTCGTGTCGCGCGCCTTGCGCATAACTTTGCGCACCCTTTTTCGCAGGGAAAGACGGGTCCTGATACCCTTCCCCAACATGTCAAAACGTCTTTTCGGACCCCTCTCCCCTTCCGAGTCCTTCCTAGGCGGGCCATTCCCAACCTGTCTTCGCGGGTTACCGAAGAATGCAGATAAATTCCTTTCTGGTGCGAGAGGAGCGCGCCTTTCTTTTTTTATGGCCACCTTTTTTGTAGCCCCCCCCCCTCCTTTTCCCATGGCGCGCTCCTTCCTTAACGGAGTCCTTCCCCTTTTCTTTTTGGAATATCTCTCTTTTCCTGTGAGAGAGATTAACCCTTCCTTGCTCAGCCGTTTCTTTCTGCTCTCATTGCGCTGTTCCCCCGCTTCGACGGCACTGGACGGAATAGCCTTCTGAGAGATTCCGATAGCGAAACCTCCTTCCGGATCGTTAATTAGACGTACCCCTTCTTGCTGCTTCTCCCAAATTTTCCCCCCTTTTTTCCTTTAACCCAACGCGTGGAGTTTTAGTTAATGCCGCTCTAGCCCTCGTTTTGACATTTTTTGATCTTCGGCTTTTTTTCCCCAGTGACGCACCCCTGGCGCTTTTCCTCTCGCCTCCCCGACGCCGTTTGTGGGAAACGGACATCCGTTACAACAAAATTTTCCCCTTTCTGGGATGGGCCTTTAAGTGTGTAACTTCCACAGGTCATTTTACCACCTCTTTCCTTTTTTCGAGGATACCGCGATGAATCCCCCCTTGTGGACTCAAGCATTTTGCAGTGGCCTCGATTTACGCTGCTTTCTTGTAGGTTTTTTTTTCAACGTTTTTTATTGTTTTCCCGTTTTATGGGCTGCGGATTTTTTCGCGACAAGATAATCTAATAAAGCACAAAGCTCCTCTGGACCCGCGAACATCAATCGATGCGATTCCCCTCCCTCCTCTGTCGCCTTTTCGATGGCTTTCTTGTTCGTAGCGTCTCTTCTTCATGGAAAGCTCTTTCAAAGACAGACGCCCTTTGTGCCTTCTCAGATGTTTTCATGAAATTCGCCACCGCCATGTGGGATGGAACGGCCTTGTGCTTTTTCCGTCGTTCAGGTCCTGTTTTGCCCTTGGCCTCCTTTTCCATTCCCCGATAGAGGGAATCTAACCCCCTCGCTGAGGGTTCCCCAGGTCATCGCGTTTGAAACCTCATCTCCTTATCGACGACCCCCCAGGAGACTATTTCTAACAAAATTTACTCGGTGTCATTCTCTTTTCAGATTTTTTTCGGTTTAGACTGTCTGTTTTAGGTAATGTAGGCCCTAACGATAGACCCCGTTTCGTTAGGAAAATGCTCTTAAGCCCTTGAGAAAGTGAACCTTTCCTTCACGGCCGGCTCCTCGACGCGTCTCCCCGAGTCGTTCTGTAATGGAGGAGATCACTCCGATGGTCGAGTCTCTGATCTCTCTTTTCCGCCCCCGTTGATTCCCCTTACATCGATATTGTCGCGTCCGAGGCGGACCCCGTTTACCTCCTCCTTTGCAGCTTCTCCGGTCAATTCCCTCTCACCCTGGGGGACCCCCTTGCCGTACGCCGCATCCCAAGATACAAGGCGATCGTTTTCTGTAGGATGCCGACAGCTTTATCTGCGCGGCGATAAAGAATTTGTTACACGTGACATTATACGGACCGCTTTTCTATTAGGATTGTCCAGAGCACTTTCCTTCCATGATGGGGGCATTCCTGCAAGCAATGGCTGACTTCTCTCTTAGAGGGAAGTGGCAGTTGTCACAGTGAAGGTAAAGGTGACCCTTCTGGTAGGGTTTTTCTGGACGATTTTTTCCCTGGTACTGTTTTCCCCTTGGAGTTCCTTTCCAGGTTGGATTCCTCCTAGAAGGAATCATCCCTGCCCATATCCGGCCTTTCCCTTTTTTTTTCCGGCCAAAGAAAAACTTTTTCGACCTCTTTCCCCATTTCCAGGTCGTTCCACGACCGCCTTCTTCCCTTTTAGAAGGCGACAATCTCACCCCTCGCCGCAGCCACAGGCCGTTAGGAAAGGATTCTCTCCTATCCGCTCTTTTCTCTTTAAGGAAGACTATCCCCCTCAGTCCCCCCCCCCTTAGAAGCCGCGATCCTCCACCCGATCGCCGAAGCGACCCTATTGGAAGAGAAGAAGCCGCCGTCCAAAACTTTCCCGGCCGCTCACCGCCCCCTCGAAGCCCTCCTTACTTCGATTCTTTTCTTTTCGTCCTCCCTTCCTCTCCGAGATTACGAAGCGCATCGACCGTGAGAAACCTGAATTCCAAAGAGGTTTTGTTAGCCGGGCTCCAATCCTTCCCCCTTTCGTTTCACGTTCGAGCGCTGTTTCCCGCACTATGGCGGAATATACTCCGCAGAGGTCCGAAAGCCTTTTCCCCGACTAAGTCTTAAGGAATTTCCTTAACGCCGGCGATTATCTTCTTCTCTCCTTCGAGCGCGCTACTGCTATATCGAAGAAGCACTACCGCAGGAGTTTTTCGAGGAATGGTTCTCCCCGCTCTGTTTACCCCACCTTCCGTCTTTTGACCACAGATATGAGAAATATGCCTCCCCCCTCTTTCTCCTCTTGTACTCTCCCCTTTAGAGAGATAATATTTGTAGGTACTTGTGCATTTTTCTCATCTCTGTGGTCGCCGAGGCAGACCCCTTTTTTGTTCTCACCAGCACAACGCTCTTTCTTTCTTCGTGTTTCTGCTCGCTCTTTCTCTGCCCGTCCCCCCCCTTCGGACGTAGCACGGCGTGCCCTTAAACGGAATGACTTCTCCTTCTTCTCGATTAAGAGCTCGACCGGTTCCTTCTGCAGTTTCTACGACTGCTTACCCTAGACAAGGTAGAGGAATTTTCCTCAGCGAAATTAGACAGGTCCACGCGTGGAATTAAGAGGTCGCCTTTCGACTTTTTAGTAGTCCGTTTCCGGGCTCTCCTTTAGGATTCGAAGGCGCTTCGGCTCGAAGGCCCCCTCCCCTCTGATGGACAGGTTTTGGGATGCTTACTCTTACCTTCCCTTCGTCCTCTAATTTTTTTCTTGATTCTTTCTTTGCTCTTTAATCTTTTTCCTAATTCGAGGATCTTTTTTTATCGGACCGGCTTTTCCTTCCTTCTGTCGGCTTTTGTCGGTGTTCTGCTGACCTTTCGCTTTTTGGCTTCGGCGATTTTTCGGTTTCGTGTTTTCTTTCCTTCTTGCCGGCAAGTATGGGCGAGATGATCGGCGATTACATCCAACGGACCTCGTACTCCTGTTTATTTTTTTTCCTCCCCTTCTTTTCCCCCTTGTTTTTTTTTTTTTTTTTTTTCCATTCCGACGCAACCAGTGTTCCTGAACCTGACATTCACGTGACTTCCTCCCTTCCCCCCCGACCCATTGTTTCCCCATTCAAGAGCCTGCTCGGGCCCTTCGATATTTCGCCCTTGCCCCTCCTTTTTGAATATACCCCCATTCCTCCAATTATACGTGTAACAGCCGTATTTCTCCTGCGCGCAGAGAGACACGCTGTCTTCTCTTTATACCCCGATTCTTTCTTCGGCGTTTCCCCTCCACCCCTCGTTAAAGTTCAATCGACTTGCAGGCACCATCTGTGCGCTTGACCTCCCCGTAAAGAGGTTCCTTAGAGGGCACAAGCGGACCTTCCAGCCGCCTCGATCGCTAGGTTCTTTCCTCCCCGGCGCGGCCCGAAGATGACCAGTCCTCATTGAAGTCGAGTGGACGTTATCTCACTGCAGCAAGAACACGCCTTTTCTACCTCCGAGGACGGCATCGCTTCCTCCCCCCCTCTCGTCCTATTGACTCCCCCCGCTTTCTTTGCGCGACAGGCCGAAAATCCTTTCGAAACCCTCATCCGGCCCCTTAACTTTATGATTTCAATAGTCGCCTACTTTTTCTGATAAGGCCGCTTAGCGGTGGCACCTGTTCGTCAACTTCCCTGCGTTTTTCGCGTTCCCGCGATCTTCCTGGAAGATCGATGATTCCCCGCCCCCCTCAGCCTTTTTTTCCCCCTCCCTTCTCGACGGTCGCCATAACAGAAGCTTCCCAGCCCCCATGACCCCTCGCGGTTCTTTCCGTTATCCCCCCTTCTTCTCAGCATATGAAGGCCTTAGGAACTAGTCGTCGAACGAGCGTTTCAAGTTCGCCTCTCTAGTCTCATCGACTGTCTTGCCGACAGCTGTTCAGTTTCCTTCTGCACGGAACCCTTTTAAATGACGGTTTCGGTACATGCGCGCTTTTCGTCTTCGTATTCTTTCTTGTCGATCCTTTTCCCAAGACCCCTTTTCCCGAGCAGGGCACCCCAGAGAATGACCTCGAACCCAGTGGGGCCTGAACAGCAGCAGATAGCCCTTCTGCCACCAGTTCGCCAAGATCTTTTTTTGGCGGTATCCCTCAACGCATAGCTCCTTGAGACCTTTTTTACTTTTAGGAACTGTTCCCACTTTCAGGATCCCCTCCCCCCTCCTTTTCTCCTGGTCCCCCCCTGGGAACTAAAGGCTTGGTTCAACAGAAGAGAGTCGTTGCTCCTATATGCGCAAGCGCCTCACCTTTTCCTTGGGGGGCGCCGATGGTCCCTTTCCCCCTGCCACTCAAACCGGCGTTTAGAAGATTCATTACGCCTCCAACCACAGGATCCGAGCTTGGTCCACCTTTTTTTTGAAATGCTAACCCTGTCCTTTTTTCCTGGGTTCAGTCTAGAATGCGCTCCCGTCCACCCTTTTTCGCGGGCCTCCGAGTCTCCTTTGACCGGGTTTCTGGCCTCCAATTCGAGGACTTAAAATGTCGATAATCAAGCGATCCTTTAGCCGTTTTCCTCTTTTTTTCTCTCCCCCCCTTTTGTAGAACCACTTTACTTCCCTGCAGTTATCGCTGGCTTTTGGCGCATTTGAGAGTGAAGGGCTTTCTCAGCGGGGATCCCCGCGGCCCTTCCCGCTCGACCTCCTGGGACCTTAATTTCGAGCCTTGAACCAGCTTAGCCCCTTTTTTGGCTGCATTCTCCCCTCAAATTACTTTCCTCTCTACACTCGTGGCTTTTTTTAGCTCATGAAGCGTAATAGACTTTTTGAACTTTGCAGTGCCTTCCCTGGACTTTGGGCCCCCCAATTTTTCCCTCCAAAGTGAGGGCGCTGGTCCTGCCGCGAACGAGACGCCGGAAATGTGTCCCCGTCAGCCCTTCCTTTTTCCAGTTCCCGTCTGTGTGACTTTTCATGATACGGAAAAGTGGTTCGTTTTCAGAACTTATCATGCTCAAAACCTCCCCATGGTTCTTCGCAGCCACGCCGTTCTTCGTTGCTGAAGCCTTTTGTCCCGTGTCGCTGATGAGCTTTTCAGGCCCAAGTGTTAGTGAACCCCGGTTCATGATAGTTTTCCCCTGCTCGGTTCTTTTTCTATCGTTCCCCTCCTCCTCCCTTTTCCCAGCGCCGCCTTACACAAGCTTCCTAGGAATTATGGTCGGGAATAGATAGATCGTACCTCGTCTCCCTTCTAGACGCTTTCCCGTTTTTTTTTTTTTTCGCGGCGATTCTCGAATGGAAACAGCTCGCGAAAGAAAGACCTGTTCTTTAATGCCAGATTCTTCTCCCCGGTGACGGTATAAATAGACCGAGGTACGATTTTTGGAAACTCGACTCTGTCTCCCCCTTTCTTCCCTCGGGCCGTTCGCCTGTTATGGCACAGTGGGCATAATGTGTCGCTTCAGTCGATCGCCCTTTGAATAGACCCCCCCACGATGCTTTTCCCCAAGTTCTTCTTCTGCTGTTTTGCTCCTTCGGGCTCTTCTCCTCCATTCCGGCGATTATTTTCCCCAGTTCATTTCCGAGGATGCAAAGGGAAGAGGCGTCCTTTTTTTCTCCCGAATTTTTCCTCCCTCCAGATCTACGATTCTGAGGGCGGCACCGCAACTTTTCTAAGATCATGGCCCTGGAAAAAGGGAAGGTTCCCCTCCCGGCGGAGGTCTTCCCCGTCCGTGTTTGTCGATCAACGTCAATCTCGTAAGATCATTTTTTTTGATGCTGATCATCTTCAGAAGAGAAGCTTTTTCCTCGACCCATCGATCTTTATCGCCGTGCGTCTTTTCCTCGTCCTCGATGACCTTTTTTTGTCAGCGCCCCCCGGTGCCTGCAATTCGAACTTTAAATGGAAATAGGGGACCTTTTATTTTCGTCCTGCCGACTTTTTCCCCCGATCAATGCGATTTTCGGATGCTCCTCTTCTTTCCCTCCCGATACCCCTCTCTGTCCTTATGAGAACTTATTGGTTTATCTAGGGGTTCAAGGCTCCTCGTAGATTGTCCACAGAGAAGGGCTTCCTGCCATCGATGTGTAAGGCCCTTTTCAGCACGGAGCAGGCAGGGTTTCCTTTCCCTTCCCCGTTTCCCTGACTTCGTCCTTGTATGCACGTCCTTTCTGCGGGCTGAGAAGATCGATGGGGTTCTTTTCCGTGGAACTGTTCTTTCAATACACCTTTTTTTCTTGGGTCTGTCTCTTCTCAGCTCTCCCACTTCCTGGCCGGCATGAGCCCGGTTTGAAAACCCCGAAACCGCTGTTTTTTTAAGATCGCCGAAGACAAGCTTTCCCCTGACTTTATTTTCGCGCTCGTCCACCCGACCCCCTCCCTCCGTGCTGTCAGATTCCCCAGCCTTTCTCCAAAAACCGACCGCCCCTTTTGTGGTTCGAGAAGCGAAGTTTTTTTATAAGGAAGAACCTCTTTCCCTTGAAGAGCCAGTACGCTCTCCAGACTTTCCTTTTTTCGAGCAGAGCCTGCCCACCCTCCAGCAGACGCGCTCCGTCGGCGAAGCCTCCCCGAATTCCCAGGCGATCTACGCCCTGCTCTCCCCTCATTAGTGAAGAGCCCATTGCCTTCCCGACCACCTGCGCATTCCACCATGTCCCTTGGAATTCGAAGGGAAATTTCCTTCCCCACCCGCTTACTTGTGGTGTTCACTTTTTTTGACCAATGGCCTATTCTGGCAATCTTTCATGATTTCCCCCGTCGTGCGAACTACGCATTCTTCGGCCCGACTCTGACAGCGAATGGCCGTTTGCCTTGTCCTCAGGCGAAGCCGTTATCTAGTTCGTCGTCCCTGGCTGGGCCCTACCTCCTCCCTTTTTTCGAGTACCTTTCCATCCTTTCACTCCCCCCCAAAGTCTCCCCTCGGCACCACGGCGACCACCCGATCGCCAAGACTGTGTCAGCAATTATGACTTTCGACG
>Ga0179593_1515010_pt1 | contig 24079 bp, 27 predicted proteins | sample CZODoug2_1_08_16_FD_185931 | JGI IMG/M metagenome (GOLD analysis project Ga0179593, IMG submission 185931) | Vadose zone soil fungal communities from Angelo Coast Range Reserve, California, USA - CZODoug2_1_08_16fungal (PacBio error correction) | ecosystem: Environmental > Terrestrial > Soil >... | reverse complement strand
ACCTCGTAACATTTTTTGCGGTTCTTTACCAAGACCCTGTCCAGTTTCCTCCCCCGATATTCATGATTCCCCTCCTTAAGAAAATTCTGGCCCTACACAGACAGTTTTCTTCCTTTAGGGTCCCTATACTGCTTTTCCGGGCTGCCTGAGCCTTCGTTTTGCTCTTTCCGGCATTTTTTCAGTCTTCCCTCTGCCCAGATGGCTTGGACCCGCTGTGCTGCATCTCTATCGTTTTTGGATCCCTCCGCGGATTTGGCTTAGAGTCTCTTACTCTGTTTCACTTTTTTCTCCCGAGAATCTGTGACGGGGCATTTCAGATTCTTCCCTTCCCCTTTCTAGACATCGCGTTTTTCTAGAAACATTGCCTTGACCCTTTCTCAAGACTCCCCGGGGCGCACGACGCACGACTCCTTATTGAGAGAGCCGGGCGTCTCTGAACCACAATGTGCTGGCCTCTTCTGACTGCCTCGGACGTATGCGTTCCCAAACTTTTTTCCCCCCTGACCCGTGCCCCCGATCCGATCGTCTCCCCGCTCTTGTCCCCCATATCTGATGGCCCTGACATCACCAAAACTCAAGGGGAGGCGGTTTTTTTTTTTTTGTTTTTCGGTGATTTTTTTTTTCTTTGTTTTTTATTGTGCGTTTTGATGTTAGCCAGTCGGTGTACTTTTTGTTCTTTTCGCTCATTTTTTTTTTTTTGACTCATGCCCCTTTTCCGTATTTTCCCTGATTGCATCCCGAACCCTTGATGTCACTTCTTCTCCCCCTCCCTTCTAGGCCCTCTTCAGCCGACACTGATGCCTTCCCATTCTCTCGGCCCTTCACCCCTTTCATGTGTTTAGATCATACGCTGAACCTAGCACTGTTCTTCCTCCAGCCTTTCAACTACGATGTCGAGGGGATGTGCCCCCCGCTTGGAATATCTCTTCCTCCTCATCAGGTTTTTGAGTCCGTGCTCCCGGGGTTTCAATCACCTCGAAGCGGAGGTTTTTTGCGATTTTTCCGGCAATGTTGCGGTTCTCGAAAGGCACTTTCTCTTTGACTCCGGCTGCCCCCCTCTTTGTTTTTACGAGAGTCTCCGGCATCCCCTTTCGCCTCAGGCAATTTCTTTCGCGCAATGTCCTCGTGTTTACGGCCGACCTCCCCTTCGCTTATCCTCAGGCCAATCGAAGGGACCTAGGCTTCCCCCCCCCCAGGTCCCGGACATCTCTGAGTGGCGTGCGCAGCCTGAGGAGATAATCTTAATGCCACGCCCCCCACCCTTGCGGTTGTTTTTTTTTTATCGGACCCTGCCTAGAGTTTTCCTTTCCGTCTCGCCGTTTTGACGTAGGTCACGGTCATGGGACTGTTTTTTCCGCCCCTCCCGGACAGCTTGTTTTTTATTTGCCCGAGGCCAAGTTTCTTTTCAGTTGTAGCAGGTCTGGCGTCCTTACGGCGCCGACGGCTCTCGTGACAATAGAAGATTTCTTGGTTTTTCTTCGCCGCAAGAGTTCTCTTTTTAGATGATTCTTCCTTTCTGGTCCTTCGAACGTTTCGTCCCCAGGTGTTGAGCCGTTTTTTATTCTTCTGCCACGTTCAGATTTGGCCTTCCCTATGTAGCGGACCGCGGAACTCGCAAGCATTTTTCTTCTTCTCAACTTTTTGCTCTTATGCCTCCGGCTGCTTCCAGCCTCTTGCATCTGACCTCCCTCTTCCTTCCTTCCAAAAACGTCCGGCGCCTGCCATGGATCTCCTGACGTTCTTCATGGTTCTTCTTTGCTCCGGGCTTTTCGTTCCCAGAATTTTCTTAAGGATCCTCTCTTCAGAGAGGGCTAAGGGAACTTCCTTTTTCGCTATCTGAACTCGGAAAGAGGGGTTACGATAGCCTTCGCTCTGAGTCTTTCCTGTATCCCCCTTCGACCCCTTTGAGGACGGCTGATAGTTTTTCCCCCCTTTCCCCGATCGTGATCACCGATTCAGCCCCCCTAATTCCTCTTTTCCCTGAAGCCGCCCTCACTTTAAGATTTGCGTCGGATTCTACGATATACCGCCTCTTCCGCACTTCTATAACCTTGAGGGCGGAATGCGGTTTATCTCACTGAATCGATGTGGAGGACTAAGGAAAGGTAGGTGATTGCCTTCTTCCCTCCCGCCGGTTTTCCCTCCCCCCTTCCGCGATGGGGTCAGCAACATCATCAAAGGTAGCCCCCAGTTCGTTGAAGTTATGGTTCCCCCCTCCAGTGTTGCACAATAGGGTTAGGCACCCTTTCGCCGTTTTGTCCTCCTGGGCTCGGGCGAGGAATGTGGCTTCGACCCCCTCTGTCCCCCCTCGTCTCGCCAAATCCTCGGGCGGTCCATTGTCCTTTCATATGCATCCCGGACTTTCAGCTTTTTATCCGGCCATACGACAAAGTTTTCCTTACCGATTGTTCTTCCGGTTTTTCAGTCAGAGAAAGCGCGGGCACGAACGGGTTTTTTTACTTTGTTAGTGTCCCTGCCCTCCCCTTCTACTATACGCATGGAGTAAGAGCACTGAGTTTTTCCTCTCTATTTCTAGTACCAAGTTTCCCCCCCCGTCGAGCTTCTACGCTCAAGTTTCCGAGTACTTTCCTTCCCCGGAGATCCCTTTCTTGTCAAGGAACCTCCCAGGGTAATGGAAGACGATGCCGCTTCGAATTCCCAGGTAGGTGTCCCGTTAATTAATCTTTTACGACCCTCCCCAGGCCACTTCCCCGCACGCACTTGCACTCTCCCAACAACGTCAGAAAATTTTACTTCTGATCCTGCGGACGACCTTGGCCAAGCTTCCCCCCCTGGCTTTTGCTTTTCTGTCACGGGTTTAGCAGTTGATCTTTTTGCGCGCCGATAAAGATTGGTCTAGTGTCTCTTGTCTTTCCTTTTGCGTACCGCGTGAGTCTTTTTTTTTGTCTCCGAAACACCGCCCCTCTGGGACTCGAACATGACGTGTGTTAGCGGTCCACGGACGAAGCTCGGCCTTTTCTTCGCAGTCACTGCTTTTAGCGGACCCCCTGAGTTTTTTGAATCCCTCCCTCATGAAACCTGCTGATTTTCCTTTTCTCTCGGAGTGCCCTTCGCCGCACTGGGCCTTTTTTCCTCCCACGCTCTGCAGCGTCCAGATTTGACCAACTGTGCCATTTCGAGATAGAGGAACACAATTTTCTCCATGGCCCGGAGCATCTGCTTCCTATACCGTCTCCTTTGATTTGTAGAGTGAGAATTTCCTTCCGGGAGTTTCGTTTCTTCTGGAGAATCTGAGGAATTCGAGTTCCGGGTATCTCTCTCAGGTTCTTCCTTACCTGATCTCTTTTTCCTGCCCCCTCCTTAAAGAGACCCCTTTTTTCAGTGAAGGATTTTTTCCCCTTCTCACAGTTCGCCGTTCCCCCCGCTGGGACGGTCAGTTCTTATGCAGGTCCTTCCGACCCCCCTTCCCTAACGTCCTCCGCCTAGGGGTCCTTTTAAGCTCTCTGCAAACAACGGCAAGAGATCCTGAATGACGTCTACGATCCCCTCCTTTTGGCCCCCCACTTTTTCTTTTTTTCAGATGCCGAAACGCCATTCCGCGAGCGATTCTAGATGAATCTCTTTCTTTTCTGTTTTTTTTGCTCTTCAGTTTTTCGCATTTTCTCCCTCCTCCCTAATGGTGGAACCGTTCCCCAGGTTTCCGCAATCCCCCCCCTTCCTCTTCTTGGTGTCTTTCTTGCGCCGGCAATCTTCGATATCTTGATTGGTTCTTCGGTACGTTTTTCCAGTCCTTGGCGTAAACTGTCTTTTTTCGGGCCGGGAACCCTTTACGCGCAGTTTTCTTTGAACCCCGGCCTTCTTTCCAATTCGTATTCCGGGGTCGCATAGCGGCGCGTTCTCTTGACCTTTGTCAATACTATCCAGTCCCGGGACAAGCAGATATCCTCGTGGCAGGACTTTCGCGTCCCAGCTCCACTCAGCTTCTTCTCCTCAGTGCAGGGTTGATCAGCTGCTTCCGGCCCTTGCCTCCCTTTTTCCTAACCTCCCTTTGTCCTGTTTCGCTGAAGATGTCAGTGAAATTTCCCTTTTTTTTAGAGCCCTCCCCCTTTCTTAGAACCCGGCACCCCTAGCGATGTGCTCTTTTTTTTCTGAAGCCTTCACAAATTTTTTTTTCTCGCGCTAGCTTCTGAGAGAAATCTCCTTTCCTCTTTGCCTATTGTCCTTTACGGAAAGAGTGCTCAAGCCTTCTCCCTCGGGTTCTCCCCCCCCCCATCGTTATAGCGAGGACAAGGAGTCTTCTTTTATCGGTGCGTCTTTTTTTTTTTGTCCTAATAAACAAGAATTTTTAGATTTTATCAGTACTGCATGGTTTCTGAGGCTAGATGTTTTCAGTTGGTCCTCCCCTCTTCTGTATCCTTTTACGTGGATATCTTCTTTCCAGCCGGTGCTTCCCTTTGACTCCGGCCCCCCCCTGATTGCCTTACCTAGACTTTTTATGAACGATCTGACCGGACTTCAAGCCTTTGAACGGACCTCCTCCTATAGCATACAACTGGCTAGTCGTCTCATGAGGAAGTCACTTTAAATTTATCTCTTAAAGCCCGGCTAGGAATCATGGATCCTCTAAGTCCAAAAGTACCCGCTGTGAAAGAGCTGCTGTTTGAATGAAATAAGACCTTTTCATGGAAGCTTTAAGGATAGAATCCCGTCTTTCGGACAGAGGAAGGTTTTTTTTCCTTAAGGAACAGCGTGGCCCTAGTCTTTCGAGGATTTTTTTGTTTTTTTTTTATTTGGTTTTTTTGTTTGGGTTTTTTTTTGTGTTTTTTTTTTTTTTTTTTTTTTTTTTGTTTTTTTTTTTTTTTTTTTTGGTTTTTTTTTTTTTTTTTTTTTTTTTTTTTTTTTTTTTCTTTTTTCCCATGGTCCTGTCCTCCCAAGTCTTTCCATTTTTCAGCCTCGGGCGACCTTTAAGAGGGCGGTCCTCCCCCATATACATGTACCCTTTTCGAGGACTTCCTCCCTCTTCCGACATGGTATTTTTCTTCAAAGGTTGCTTTTCTTTTGCCGGCCCGCCTTTTTGGCTCCCTGTTTCCTTCGACGACCACACTTAGTCCAGGAGCTTCTATACACAGCCCCCGCCCCTTAGCCGCGGAGACTCGAGCTCCGGTTTCCGGCCTTTATACCCTTCCCAAGCCCTCCTCAAGAGATTTAGCTACCCCCTCCCCCGGTACACTGCCTGCGTAGGTTCTGGCCGAGTGGCAGAAGTAGTGCCGAACGATCGCCTCGAATTCACCCCCCCCTCGTCCGCGTTTTTGACGACGCGGCTCTCTTCCGGGTCCCCTAAGGCACGACTGAACCCCTTTTACGAGGTTTCTCAATTCCCCCATTCTAACCTATCTTAAGGCTATCACCCCCCTTCAATTTTTTCCCTTTTTGAGCCGTTTCTTCTTCTATCACACGATCCAGATCAGAGCTACAGGGCTGCAGTTTCGGTTCTTTTTTTTTTTTTGTCTATGGCATTTTCACTCTCCTTTTCCTCCTCGAGCCTCGGGCACCTTTGTTCCCCGCACCTGTGAGTTCTTCCCGTGTCGCTCCTTTCTCGTTCCCCGCGCTCGTGACGTGGCATTCGCTCCCGAGGAAGTCGGTCGTTTTTACCGTGCCTGTTTCTTCTGCATCTCTTGTCCCGTCGACCTTGCGGTTTTCCTCCCACAACATTTCTTTTCCCCGTACAGCCCTGCGTATTGTCGTCGGCCGGGCGAGCCGTTCTTGAAAAAAAACGCTCCCCTTGCTGTTTTTTTTCCTCTTTTTGTGGGAAATATTTCTTTTGAGTATTTTCCCTTTTCCCCCCTGCCCTTCCGACCGATCGGAGGCGTTTAAGTTCCTCCTCACGTCTTTCTTCGCTCCCTTTTTCCAAAGAACCACCCCCCCAAGGGTAGGTTTTTGACGAGGTTTCATTCTCTTGCCCGTACTTCTTTTTCGCTAAATCCCCTAGTCGCTCTCCATTGGAGCATCTGTACCTTAGCTTTCTTCGCTTGGTCGAATTTCGAGGAACCTTTTTTTTCTCTAATCCTTTGCTTGCTCTTTGTTTGCCGAGGCCCCCCCCCCGCTAAGAAAGTCGAGTGCGCTTTTGCGCTCCTTTGCTTTTCAAGCCCCTGTCGACTCCAAAAGTCCTTTAAGAGTTCCTCACCTCTTCAATTTCCTGTTTGCTTTCCCATTTGCCTGAGCTTTTCTACTTCCCTAGTTTTTGTGTGGGTGATTCGCTCCGGCAATACGTTTTTGCAATGCATGCGGGGGTTTTGGCGATTAGGCCTGACAATCTGCGTCCCGGGCATTCTTCTTTCTTCGCCCGGACCGTCCGACGAGCCCCCCCCCCTTCCTTTTATCTCTTCATAGGGCAGGGACCTTTCTCATCAGACACGGCCCTCTAGCATAGACCCTGTTCCCCTGTCTCCTCTTCAACCCCCTTTTCTCCCGAGGAAAATCGAAGGGACTCCCTTTTTCTCCAGTTATCTTATTCTTCTTTTTGTTAAGCACCCCTTTCCCCCCCATTTCTGATAATATCTCACTTGTACAATCTTCGGGTGGTGATCCCCCTTTGGTACATAGCCGGCTCTCCCAGATTTTCCTTTCTTCGAGACCCTTGAGCGACTGAAGCCTGATAGTTTAATGTTGGGGGTTGGGGGTTTTTCCCATTCACCAGTTTGAGCATGCAGCAGAGGAAAGGACCCTCCTCCCGGACTGACTTTCGACCAAGACCTTGTAGCGGTGTCCTAACGGCGCACCTCTGAAGTGCTTCTATTTCTCTCCCGGATTTTTTTGTTGTTATGTTGCCCCTTTTTTCTGGGTCGTATGCCCTCTGAAGAGGTGACCCCTTTTCGATCCCCCTTCGAGTCCGTGAAAGCTTTGACGGGATCCCCTTTCCCGTCTTGCTTTTTTTCCTTCTTTGCCCGGCCGATGCGCCGCGGAAACTCCTTAAGCCAAATTTCCCTCTTTGCGTTTCCCCGAGTTTTCCGGTGCCTCCAACTGCAATCTGGGACCCCCTGACGTTGACACCCTCTTTTCCCTCAAACGACTTCTCCTTCAGAAAGTCGATTGGAGTGGCCGTTCTTTTCCTTCACTCCTGGACTGGGACCAGCCTTTCTTAAGGAGTTTATGATGGTCCTTTGACCGTTTTTCTCTGGGGCACGATATGTTGTCTCCCATATGTCACCTGAAGGTTTTAGCCTTTCGGTGAGGGACTTGGCAGGGAGAATGCGTTTCTTCCGCGCTTCTCTGGTGGCTGGCGGCGGACAATATCTCGTAAAGCTTTCCCCCCTAGGCCCCTTTCTGTTATCTCTTTTCCTCGTAAGCTTTCTCCCATGGAGTTTTCCTGAATGTCCCCTCTTCCGAGCCCCCTTTCATCTGACGCCTCTCGTATAAAGGTTTGGGGAACTTCCTTATCTTTCTTAGGGTTTTTTCCCCTGCCGTCCCTCGCGATAATGTCTTTTGGGTTTGCCTTCCCCCTAACAGACTTCCCTTTCTTTTCTCGCCGCATTGGGCAGCCCCCAGCCTCCTTCCTTGAGCTTTTCGCGTCCGAAATTGGCCCCCCAATTCCTTTTGTCCCGCCCTTTTCTTGTTCGCCTCGATTCGGCTCGGGTCACTTTGCTTTCGCTCCCATCCTTTACTTTTTATTTCTCCGTGGTTCCCCCTGTGTCATGGAGCTTCCGGTCCCGGCATTTTTCTTTCTCCCGAGCCCTTTTCAATACGCTGCTTCCACGATCTGATGTCGAAAGTTCCGATGGCCCTCAGCTGCCGCGCCAAATTTTTGTTTTTTGGCTCCGGCTCAGCCGTATATTTCGTCCTTCCGGGTTGGCAAGAGAGATTTCTCTTTTTACCCCGTCCTTCGTCTCCGATTCCCCTCCCATAGGCCTTTCGGTCACAAGGAGAAAGCTTTCTTTTTTTTACGCCTGGTACCCCTCCTTTGCACTCTTCTTCCTATCTTGTATATTCAAAAAACAACCCTCAGTTTTTTTTTTTGTCTCCGGATTCCTCCCCTCCTCACACGGACCCCTTAGCGACGACCCCCCCCTCCCGGCTTCCATCGCCCCTCAAGAACCTCTCCCATGCCCAGGACCATTTTTTTCGCGAACCTACAGCTTTGTTGATGCTGGAACCGGCGTTGCGCTTTGACCCCCTCCCCGCGGGATTTATTGTGCAGTCCTCTTTCTGTTCTCGACGTTCTCCAGCCTTCCCCGTGGCTGTATCCATATTTCCCTCTTTGGGGTTCCCCCCTCGCCGCGAGAAGGCTCTTCGTAGCTTTTCCGTTTTCCCTAGGCTTTTGTGATACCTAAGACAGCTTTCAACCGCGTACGTCTTTGATTCCCGCGCCCGGGGAGTTGACGTCGTCTCGGGCAGCGGCCCCTGGACCGCTTGCAGTCCCCCAGATCAACCCCTCTTTCGAATGTTTGGAGAGTGATCTTCATCCAAGGATCTGTTTTTTCTTCCTTATGCCTTTCGATTCCGTTCTTCTGGGTTCTTATTATGGCGGAAATTCCGATTTTAAGTTCTTCAGAGCACCCTCCCATAGGACTAATGAATTGCTTCCTTCGTCTTTCTTCTTCGAGACGTTCCTTCTTTTGATAACTTTTCCGGCCTCTCCCATCTTTCGTTCTCAATTCTTGGTCTTCCCTTCTACCTTCCCGCTATGCCCGATGTAATCACGAGACGATAGTATTCTCAACCCCCTCCCTCTTCCCCGGACTTCCCCTGCCCGGCATTAGGTTCGGAGGGCGGCGATGCCGAAAAATTGCCTCTCCTGACTTCTCTCTCCTTCCTATATCTTTCTCCACTCCGTTGTTTTTGTTTTCTAGCTCCGACCTTTTTTTTGCTGTTTGCTTTCCCCCCGGAATCTTAAGCACGCGTCTTCGCATTCATTACGCCCCCATTTTTTTGTTGCCCAACTGCTTTCCTCCCCGATTTCCGGTTCGATACTTTCAGCAGGTCCTACCGTTAAAAGTGCCTTTAATGATTTTTTTCCTTCTTGAAGAACCCGGCTTCGTCGAAGCTCTTCTTTTTTTTTTTTTTCGACCCCTTTTGCGCATTCATTTACTTTAAGAGGGCTCCTTCAATATCTTTTCGAAAACGGTTTTTTTTCTTCCTCGTCCCCTTCCACGAGGGCCCATCTCTTCCCAGGCATAGTCTGAAGGCGACCTCGGTCAAAATTCTTCCTCTGGCAGTTGCTATTAAGCTGCTCCTTTAGCATGCGACATCTTTTTTCTGCAGGACCCCCTCCCCTCCAGCCTCCCCTTGTCGATGACAGGCGTGACTGCCTGACGGACCTTTGGAGAGATCACTTTCCCACTAAATCGCCCCCTTTTCGTTCCGGCTGCCGTCTTTCTTAAAAATGACTCCCCCAAAGAGAAGAGCTTTCGACTGATTCACCTTCTAGGATTTTCTCGGAACTCTTGGCCCTACGCAATTAACTCTTTCCCCGGTCGATGATTTAGTTCCATCGTTATATTTCTTCACAAGCCTCGAGTAAATCGTGTCTTTTCCCCCTCCAGCATGCCGGTAGGCTTCTGATCTGCTTCCCCCTTCCTATGGCTCTCGCGGATTTTTGCCGTCTTCTCTTTTTCACTGGGTTGATCCGGTCGAAGTTTGTCCCGATCGTCGCCTTCCCTACTTTTCGCGATTCCCTGCTAGTAATCCTCCTTTCCTGGCCAATCGGATCGATTCTCAGGGATTCTGAAAGGCCTTCTCTAATAAACCTTTTTTTTGTCGTCTGCTCGACCTTCAGTTGAACTTGTAACTAGTCCCCCAATTCCCGTGCAGATTGTCCCTCGATTTAGGTTCTTTTTCCCAGGACACCCTTTTTCCCAGCTGCACCGCTTTCGATCTCCCCACCCCCCCCTTACCCCCCGATCGGTTCCAATGATCTTTTTGATTGTCCGTTTTTTCTTTCGAGATGCTTTCCGTTTGATGGTATGTCTCAAATGACCCAGTGGCGCGGGATTTGTTTTTTTCCCAGGATTCTTTGATCGAGACACCTTTCCTTTGCATTCCCTTCTTACTGAGACAAGCGAAGCGGGAGTTTTCGTCCCGATCATTTTCTACCTCGCCCGTGAGCCGACCGCTCAGCCTTCTGATTTTCTTTACACTTCTACGACCTTTTTTTCTTAGAGATTTCGCATACCCACCCATGCTCGCGATTCCTCTTCCCCAGTGGCTAACCCCCCCATGACAGGAGATCTCGTCCCGCATCCCCATACTTCCTTTTTTTGCTTTTGAGTCTCTGCGAGGTGCAGTTAGATAGCTCATGTCCTATCCCAGATTCGCGCTCTCCCCGATAACCACGATTTCCCCTTTGTTCGCCTTGGAGGGCCTCATAGGGTCCCAGAGATCTCCCTTTGCCCCTCTAGACACCCTCCGAATCCCTTTCGCGTTTGTTTCTGGTCTCGCCCGGGAAGACGTAGCAATTCTAAGTCCTTCCCCTTCGATGACTAGTCGGACCCACTGATGCCCCCCCTTCCCTCAACGCCTCCTTGTCTATCCCTACTCCCCATCTGGTCCGACAAAGTCTTCTTCTTTCTCTCACACACCTTTATAAGGGCTCTCCCCCCCCTTCGTTTTTTTTTATGATCAGGGTCCCATAGGGATCAACGTCATTTAACCCAGCTTTTTCCGTGCTCTCGAGACTGTGGCACCGTTTATACCGCCATTCCCTTGAATTTATTCTAGTCGTTAGTTTTTTTTTTCTTTTCAGTTCCCCTCCGCCGTGGACTCCTCCTTGCCCCGGCGGAAGTAGGTTCTCCGTGCCGAAGACCCTCTTTCCCGGACCTTTATCCTAATCGACTCTACCTTGAGGCCGAAAAACCACCTGCCTCGAAGTCTTCCTTCCGTACGGCCGGGCCGCCGTAGCTTCCAGCAACCTTCGCTGTTTTTTTGACTCGCTTAATGCCGGGACCGGGAAGGTCCTTTGAGCTGCGCCCCAGCGGGTTTCACTTCCCTCTTCCGATAGGGCGAGAGCTTGTGGTTCAACCGTTCTAAACTTCACCGCCCCCACCCTCGGGTTCTTTCTTTTTCCGATTTTGGCCAAGCCCGCCCCCTTTTCTCCGCCCAGACTTTCGATAATTTGAAGGCCGTAGCCGCGATTGTCTTAGCAGGCTTTGAAGCATGCTTCTTCACCAGCAGCGTTTTTTCTTCCCTTTTTTCTCTCTTGCTATCTTTTCTCTGAATTCTCCCCCCGTGCTGAATTCTTTTTACGATTTTCTTTCTCTTAAAGATCCAACGCTTGGCCGGTCGAGGCCCCTTTCGCCTTTCAAAACCACTCGCATGTCGAGGTGACTCCACTGCCTTGTTTCCCCCCGGTCTTCTCATCTCTGTTTTCGTAGAGATCCTGTCCCGTTGGTGGACCCTCCCTCGACCAGGAGGATGTTTCCGGGAGGTGCGTTTTCCTTTTGCGTTCTTTTGGTCTGTTGTTAACGGCATCTGCGTTCTGTAGAGCCTCGGAAGCTTTTTCATTATTTCCCAATGCCCGTTGCTCCCTCTCGCTTTGCCCTTTGCGCCGCGTTCCCCCTCTGCCGCAATCGAATTCACCTACCCGCTAAGGTAATTAGAAGAGGACTTGATTGACATCCTCCGGGCCCTCCAGCTTCATCCTCGAGCCTCTACAGCCACCCCATTGTGGTGAACGTTTCTCCTGGTATGACTTTGAAGATCTTTGAACCCTCTTCAGCCCCTTGAGGGGGGTCCCCTAGAGTTGAGATTGAGATCTTACCCTCTTCCATGTAAGTCCGTCTGACCAATGTTCACTCCTTCCCTGGGCTCTTTTCTATACGGCCCTCTTCTCGTCCTCAATAAGCCCTATGCTTTTTTTTTGGCACTTTTTTTTTATCTTCCGAAACTTCTTGGTATGCAGTTCTGTTCTGAGAAAGCCTCCCCTCCCTTTTCCTAAGACCTACGTCCTCCTGATGCGCCCTTAAGTCACCCGTCTTTTTGGCATTGCCAGATGAGCGACGGAAAAGATCTCCCCCCCCCCCCAAATTCCTCCCCTTCTTCGGTGCCCCTTTTTTTCGGCTTATCTCCATCTTGTTTTCAGAAAGTGAGTCCCCTGAAGTCCCTTTTCCACCCCCCTTGAGCCGGTAGTTCTTCTGGAAGGATACCTTTGTCTTTTAATCCCCAGCCCCCTTTTTTCTTTTCCTTTTATCATTTTTTTGGAGCGCATTTCAGCGGTTTATAGGTTTCACGGGAACGATTGTTCCCCTTAGGTCGTAATGAAGGGGTTTTCGCTGGGAGGATCCTCGACGTCGAACTTTTTTCGATGCCTTTTGTTTTGAGGACCTTAGGTCGAGGCGATTTCCTTGCTTTTCCTTCTTGCCCCTTCGCTATTTTTTCTTGACCTTCTGTCCTTCACATCTATAATTCCCGGTCTATGTTCGAAGCCGGACCCTTTCCTCTTTGCGCCGACCAGTGTAGCCGTTCGATCAAGCCTTTTTCGATACTCTTTCCAAGGATCTTCCCTAGGTTTTTACGCAGTCTTTTTTTCCGGGCCTTCAGCTCGTTCGACCTGGTAGGCTTTTTGAAGGCACCTCGACGACTCGTCTCTTTTGCAACATCACAGTCGGTCGATTCCGTTCTCATTCGCGACCTCGACAAATTTTTTACAATGAGTTGCCTCCCTAGCGAGGTTCCTAACCTGGATTTTTCTTCCATACCCCCCTCAGCGCTTTCTACAAATCCTCCTGTCATGGTTCATAGGTAACGTTCCGGTGCAAGTATACTTCCGCCTCCCTTTCACTCGCTATGATGTCCTATTCTTTTATGGAGCTCGCGACTCCCTTCGTTTTGGTAAAGGTTTTTTTGTCTCAGGGGTACAGAATTCATATAGCTTTTTCCCCCTTTCGAACTTCTGAGATTTCTATAGTTCCCCCGTTCATAGACTTTCTTTTCCCCTACCATTTCTATAGCTGGAGCTTCCCCGGTCAGGTCTATCTCTCTGAAGCCTTGTAATCCCCCCGATGCCGAGGGCCCCGAACCTTCCGGTCTTTCACACCTTTAAGGAGAATTCCCTCCGTTTTTTTTTCTCCCTCTCCTCCCCCCTTCCCCCTCACGAAACATTGCCCTCAGGGCCGTCAGCCCTCTCCATGCCGCAAGAGCCGACAACACTTTACTTCGAACCTTCTTCTTCTAACCCCCCTCCCTTGGGCTGTTCATATTTTCTTTTTCTGCCGAGCTATTAAGCTCCCTTCCTATTTATGGACTTTTCCCCCGCGATTCCCCACTGGGTCCCTTTTTAGGGCCGGGCAAGCAGAACCAGGCCGTCCTGAAGAGCTTTTTCTAGAAGATTTTCTTCTGCGTAATGTTTTTCATACGACTCATCTCACGACCTCGAGAATCGTCTGTTTGAGGAGTTGCGCTCTTTTTTTTTTTCGGTTTAACCGGCCGACCTATGGAACCCTCCCCGTGCATTTCGAGGAGATTTACTTCTCCCCTCAGCTGATCTCCCTCCCCTTTCGCCCCGTAGCTCCCCTCTCTTTTTGGAGACTTCCGTTTTTTTTCCCTTAAAAGGACCTGGAAGGGGTCCAGTGCTTTTTCTAGTATTCTTTTTTTTTGCCGTTTCCTCGTTCTTAGTGAAGTCCTCCCCCCCTTCGTTAATATGGCTTTCTTTGCCTGCGTCTTTGCGCCTCTTTCTTCCTTAACGGTTTATACCATCCTGTTAGCCTCCGCATCACGGGTTGTCTCTTATCCTTTTCCTTCAGCGATGCGAGTTCCTAAGAGACCTTTTTCTTTCCTTATCCACCCCTCCGCGGAATGCCCCCCCCTTTTGGCGTATTTCCCTTAGGGAGGAGGTAGATTCCGAAAATTCCGTCGCGTCTTCGAGCCTCTTCTTTTTTTGTTGTTTTGTCTTCTCTATAAGGTCTTTTCTTTCCTGTCGTCGCTCCCTCGCCCAACCTCGCCCCCTTTTCTTTTTCCCGTAACGTCGATGCGGGTTGTAGAAGATATTGCTCTTGTGGGAATTTTCTCCGGTAGGCTTTTCTTTCGTCAGGAAAATGACCGTATTCGTTTTTTTAATCGATGTGAAACTTCCTTGGCATCCCGGACGTAGGACCTTTCTTTTCCTTGTACTTTCTCGCAGGAAAGTCCTCGTTTTCCGCCCCCTCTAGTGATTCGCCTAAATAGCGGATTTTCTCAAGGTCGTGCCCTCAGATGCCTCACCCAGCTCTTCCCCCTTAATCGATGAGGAGACGAGACCGCTCCTGACCTCCCCACCCCCCAGCCCCCGAGGAATCTTTAGATGAGAAGGTGCCCTTCTAAGCGTTGTTATATGTTGCATTGCAACATTTGGTCGCTACCTGACTTCGCTTACAAGACGCGGCCATGCGCGCGAACTAACTCGTACGGCTCCCTTCTCCTACTTTTTTTTCGGTCGCACCATGGAAGGCCCGCCGTGCTTTTCGCAAGCTTCCATATCTGATCGCGGCTTTTTTTTCCTTTGTGAAGCGTTAGAGGGCGACGCCCTCCCCCTTAGTTTCGACCCCCCTTTTCCATCGCAAATCGTCTCTTGAGACCTCAAGAGCACATCTCTCATTCAACTCCTAAACAAGCCCCTTCGGGTATATGGCCTTTCCGTCTCTCCTTTGGCCTTCTTAGTCTGCGGCTGCAGATGTCTCCTTTGGGACTTTTCTTGCTCCAGAAGTTGTTCCACTTGGACCTTAGTCGACAGGTTTCCTTTTACCGGCCCCCCCCCCTTCTCTCAAGTCGACGTGTGCCCTTCTGCATCGATGATCCGCCGTTTTCCCGCTTCATTTTTCGGCCGGAACGCGCCTCTATACATCAATGGAGCTCCTCTCCGGCTTCACTTGTAGCTCCGATGAAAATCCCGGCCAGACTTTGCCTCTCGAGCTGTCTTCCCGACGGCTAAACAACCCCTTCTTTGCGCTGCCCGCTCATTCCAGTTCCCCCCCCAATCACTTTCAGCAGGGTTTTTTCTTTCCTTCTTAGAATTAAACGTCGACTATGTTGGTCCTTCTGCACCGTGTCGCTTAGGTTATTTGGCCCCCTTCCTTTGGTCATGATTCTCAAAGGACTCAGAAGGGTCCCTTTCCTGAGAAGCGACTCGGAGAACAGATAAGTTTTCCCCCACCTGCCGTTGCCGAAGAGCCTCTTCTTCGGGTTTTTTTTTTTTTTTTTTTTTGTTTGGGGGGGGGTTTTTTGGGTTTTTCCGATTGTTTGATGTGGCTGGAGAGCTGCCTCTGGAGTCCCTGCATCCCCTCTTTTTTTTTTTTTTTCCCAATCGATTCGCTTCTCTTGTGCTGACCCCACAGAGTCCCTGAGCGCGTCAAACGCTGGCCGCCCCTTGATTTTTTTTTTTCCGCTTTCGGTTGATCGATAGTTTCTTTCTCCCGAACAGTTCGCGCTTTCCGGGAAGGCTCACTGAGTCGACATTGAGAGGGCAGCATGACGTCCTCTTTTTGACCCAACCCCCCTCCGCGCCCGAGAATTCCCTCCCCTCGGAAGCCTGCCTCCGTGCACATTACCCTTGGAAGCGGGCGACAACCCCCGACACATATCCGGCCCCCCTATATTCCTAACCCTGGTCACGAACCCCTCCCCTTCTGGATTGTCTTTCCCTCCCTGAAAGGATACCGTTTTATGGAAGGGAGTCGGAGCCCGTTTTTGCTTTTTCATTTGGCTAACTTTCCAGGATTTTTTCTTCAGATGGTTTTTTCCACCGTTGCAGAGTTCCCTTTTTTTTCTTTGAGAGTTACACTTGTCGATCATCTGACTCCCCCCGCTCCCCTTTTTTGGCTTTCCCCATTCCCGAGCTTCCGTCGTATCCCACGAATCTTTTTCTAGAACGTTCCTATGCATCTCTCGCACCATTTCTTAGATCCCAAACCGCCCGGATAGAACTCTTTCCAGTATGCATTTCTTTCGTACTTTTCGTATGATTCCCCCAGATCCCATGTGGAGAGGCATGACGGACCTCCTACCTTTTTCATGAGCCCCTCGGTTTTCCCATGAATTTTCCCTTGACTCGGACTAACTGGTCTCCTAGCGCCACCTCCGGCAGAAGTCGAAACTTTCCCCGCCCCCGAGGGTTCGGGTTGCCCTAGTCTTCTTTTTTTTCTTTATCAGCTTTCGCACATCGTGGTTTTTCCCTCCCTCACTTTTTTTTTTCCCGTCCATCGTAGTCCCCTCTATTGTCCCATTCTTCGGCCGTGCGGCCCTTCCCTTTTTCGCGCGGCATGTGGAACCCTTATGTTTTCCGCTCGATTTCCCAGGAGAGGTGCTTCCCGATTGTCAGTGCCCCCTTTTCCCTCTACGCCCCCCCCAAACGTCCGGTCTCCCTCCTTCAACACTCCCGCATTTACTTCTTTTTTTCAAAAACTCATGTCCTTACTAGCTCTGAATCTCCTAAGTGTGGTAGAGGATCCTCTCCTCCCCCTGGTTCCAATCCCCTTAGCCTTTCTCTCTGCGTGCACGGTCCCCCGCTTTTTCCCGTATCGAACGGATATTTTCTGGCACCCCGTCAATCTGGATTTTTTCTGAGGGCTCTGGGTCCGGGATTAAGTGTTACTTTCCCTAGTCCTTTCTCTCTGGCCGGCCATTGGCTCAAATTCGCCTGTAATCGTGGACCCCCTTCCTTTTTTCTCAACGGTCATGCAGCGGCGAGTTTCTCTCCCAACTCCTCTGACGTTTCTGGTCTCCTCGCGACTCCCAGCCCAATTGTTGTGGGGATTGGTTTTTCCTGGTCCTTTTACTCGCTCGCGATGCAATGCCCTATCGGTTCTCCCCAGGTGTACACGTAAGCCCCCCTTTGAGCCCCCTCCTCTCCTGGCCCTGATGTCTTCCGGGCAGGCCAGTTTTTTTAGACTCCCAATCAAAGTTCTTTTTTGCGGTCATTCCTATGCTCCCCGAACGGCCATACGCCAGATGTGAGTCCTTCGATCCGTGTCTTCTCTTCGCGCACCGTTTATATCGTTGAGGAGTCTTTTACTCTTTTCGTTATTCCCGGGGCCGTTTTTCGTCCCTGCTCGCCTCCTCTCTCTCGCTTCACGTAACTCTTACTGCGGGGAGGAATTTTGTTCCCCCCCCTTTAGTACCTCAACTCAAACCCCGAGGCCTTGCGATCACTTGCCCCTTCTTCTCGATTGCCGCAAAGGGCTGACTCTTCCTTTTGGATACCCCCAAGTGAGCCAGATGCAGCCGATCGCACCCGGCTTTTACAGCCAGGTTTCCCTTCGTCGGCGCTTCTCCTCCGCCGCTCGGATCTTTTTCTGGGACCCCGAATTTTTCTTACTTCGTCTCTCCTTGACTCCTTAAGATCTGTTGTCTTTTCGGGTTTTGGGCAGCCATTTTTTACGAAGTTTTCGTCCTTTCTCAGTTTCCCCCCGGCTCGATGGCTCCGACATTTTTTCTCTTCCTTTCGTATAGGAGGCGGCGCAAATTGAGATTCTTCGCCTTTTCCCCCTTCCCCCCTTTTCCTCCTTCACGCCCTCTCTCCAGTACCCTCCTTTCCTCTTCAGCTTTTTTCAGAATGTCGACTGACACGATACCGGCCCTTAAGGTTCCTCTTCTTTCAAGGGAGGGCATGCTTGTTTTATGGAAGCATAAGGTTGGGTGTAGTCCACCCAGCCGGCCTCTGCCTATATGGTAGCTCGAGACTCCGAACATGGACGGCCCCGCTCGCGCGAGCAAGTCCCACCATGCGGAGCGTTTTTTCTGGTTTTTCCGCGAAATTGTTGCCCCTGATCCGGGATCCCTAAATATGAGGTCGGATTCCTTCTCGGCTCTGTCCTTTGTCGATCCACTTTTCATAATTCCCCCAGAGTAACTATTCTCCATCGGGCGCCCCCTTCATGGGACATCAGGTAAAAGTCCTAGACGGTGCAGAGTCGAGCGGCAAGAGCCCCCCTTTCCTTTTTCAAGATTCTTCTCGATTGTTTCTGGCATCGCTTGGGAAAACATAGTTACCGGTTTTCTTGATTCTCTGTCAACGAATGGTCGGAACCTTCTGAACTTTTTTTTCTCATTATCCCAATTTCCCTGAATCCCTTACGTTCTAGAGACGGGACGTCTCCATTTTTGCTTCTTTTCTGAGTTTTCCCGGGACTAAACGTTTTCATCACTTGAAGGGAATGACTTAGATTCTGGTCGATAGCGATGCGTCTCCTCCCCTCTTGGTTCCCCTCGGACCTCTTCCCGCAACTGCCCCAAGCCCCTTTTTTTTTTCCCGTCCCTCGTCAGCCCTGAAGAACACTAACTCCATGAAACAGGAAGCTAGTCCCCTCTCCTACCCCCTCTTTGATGTTTCCTTGTTCTCGCCCCTAAGCTCTATACATGTCTTTCTTCTTCTCCTTGGCCATGGTTGCGCTATTAGACCCTCTATCTTCGCCTCTGCCGTCTCACTCCTCACCAGAGAACCTCGATTGTAACGGCCAGAAAGGAGAGAGTTTGCGTCCTTTTCTACTAGCCTCACCCCATAGAAGCCTTCTTTCCTCCTTCTTTTTCGTGAGCAGGGAGTGTTCCTTAGTCATTTCAACTTTGGGCAAGACGAACTCAAAACGCTGTCCCTTCTAATCCCCCACTTCTGTCCCTGCGTCCTTAGACTGTTATCTCAAGTCCTCCGTCCCATTTCTCGAAGTGGAGCTGTCTTAGACATTAATCCAGGGATCGGATGTTTCCTCTGTCCTCGGGGACGTTTCATCCTCTTCCGGTCTCTCTCCTCTCTGGACTTAGACAGCATGACGGCCCTTTCCGCTATCGGAAGATCGGACCTTGCGCTAGTGCCCTCGGACCTTTCTCCCTTTCGACTACCCCTTTGGACGGTCAGTTCATGATTCTACGGACCCCGCCTCCCCTTCCGAGAAGATTTCTTCGTCCCAAAGCAGCTCCTTTCCCGGAATGTCCTAGATACAGCACACTTTTGTGGAAACTTCTTTCTCTCTCCGATTGCATTATCAGGAGTCCTCTTCTCTTTTACACTACCGTTTTTTTTTTTTTTTCGATCTTCGGCTTTCTTCATCGTATACCCCCCTCTTATAACTCCCGAGCCCAAAGTGGAGGGATCGACATTCCGTTAACTGTTGTCTGCTTGTTTTCCCTAGGGATATCTCCCTTCTTCGAGTTCGCCTTTTCCTCCTTTTCAATCGGGGCCCCTCTTTATAGGCCGTCAGACTCGGCTCGCGCCCACTTTCTTCCGCTTCCCCCCCGCCCTTGACTCAATTCGATTCTCCTTTCGATGGTCGAATGAACTTCTTATTAATAGTCAATATGTCCACAAGAAAGGGCCCAGCCTCGGTCCCCCCCCTCTCCCCGGCGTCACGCCACTCTTGTTCTCTTACGTGCATTCCTTTTTCGCTGGCCTGCTCCGAGGTGGATATGCCGTCCCTTATCGAATGACAAGCGGGTCTCGCTTTTGACTTGGCGCTCACCCCTCGCCTTCCCAAATCTTTATGTGCGGTTTCGGTAGTAGTTATTTTTTTTTTTCCCAATGACGCCAACCGCCTCTCCTTCTTCTGATCCTTCTACTCGGATCTTTTTTTCGTTCTCTTTTTGGTACCACTTAAGCAGTTTGCGGTCGACATCTCCCCCTTCATATCTCCACTCTCTAACCTTCCTCGCCGTTCCTTGGATCGGCCCCTCCCCCCCCCCTTCCCTTCTTTCAGATGATCTCCCCCCCATGCATTCCTTTTAACTTGGCTTCCGGTTCTGAGCGTCTCTGTTTGTTTTTTCGTTTGTCGAAGTTACTTTCTTCTCTTTTCCCTGTCCGTTTCTAGAGTCTAGAAAGGCTAGTAACGATCACGGTCCTTCCTTTTTCTCCCTGCCTGTCTTTTTCCTTTCTTACGGCTTATCTGCTCAACATGGAGCTTTTCGTCGCTCGCCGTGATTTTCACCCGCCTGCTACTCCTCCAACCCCTTATAGGACTCCCTTCTGTTTTTTTCGCAGCACAACCCCCTTTCCCCTGATTTTTGTTCCCAGCGATGCGCTCTTACTCCCTCCCCCTTCGCCCACGCGTTATTTCCTGATATCTCTTAACTGCCTCTTGGCCAGGACAGGTGGAGAACGAGGATGTGGACGCTTCCGCCTTGTTTTCTGTTTCGCCACCGTCCGCTGCCGTAGGCCCCCTTCCCCTGCGATTCGGGGAAGTAAGATCTAAGTTGTTGCACAATTCTCTCCCTTTTTAGCCCTCCTCCATGGATATTTTACGCTCCATTTAGACCATGGGACGTGATTAGGCAGGTCCCGTCATTCCCATCACCATGATCGCTTCTGGGAATCAGTGGCGCTCCCCCCTGACCCCCTGGACCAGGATTTTCTGAGCCCCCGAATGCGCACCTTCCCTTCTGCTTACTTTGCGTTTCATTTTGTCCCATCTCAAATTAATCGAAATTGCTGCCGCGATTAAGTTTTTCCCTCCCTAACTTATCCTGTTAGTCCTTGGGTCCTTCTAAAGAGATATCCCCCCATTTTGAAGCCGCCTACCCAGGACCCCCCCTAGACTCAACCCCACCAGCCGAGTGCGACTTCGTCCCCTCACCCTTGCCGTTTTCAAGGCTCCCCCCGACCCCTTTTCTCCGGGGGCCCCCATCGGTTCCCCGAGGTCCGGAAGAGAATTTCTAGTCATGATTCTTTCAACCCCGCCTGATTTTTTTTTTTTGGTGGTGTGTTTGGCGGGATCTCCCCTCCCTTTAAGATTGCGCTTCATTCGTTTATTCTTTGATGATAAGGCTTCTTCCCAACCCAATTTCTTAGGAGCGTTGCTGTTCCTCGTCTTCCCCTTCAAGTCGGCCAGCTCCCTTTTGATTCTGAGTTTTAGAGTCGATAATTCCTTGCCCTTTTCCAGCTAATTGGATTTTCTACTGCCCCCCAGGTTTATCGACGTGACGACTTTTCATTTCTAGCCTTCACATATTCCTCGTCCCTTACTGGAGCGGGGGAAGCCCCCCATGCAGGTCACGCATCCTTCAAGTATTTCTTCCCAGATCTTGAGGATCGTCGCTTAACTCCCTCTTTTTTTCCTTGTGAGCCACTCTCTGAGGTTTCCAAAGGGTACAGATAACTACCACACGAAGAAAACAGAAATTCCGGGCCTTCATGGCTAAACAGCTGTGTCCCCCCTCTTGCCTTCTTCCGTCTGCTATAGCGCCTGGCGTTTCGTCCAGGCGGCTGGTCTCTGACCGGGCCCAGCCCCCCCTGGTTAGGTCTTGTCCCTGCGTTCTCGAGCGCTCGCCTTCTTTTGCCCGTGCCTCAAATCCGCCTGGTCTCCTCTGTCGCCTCCCTTCTCCCTTTCCTCCGGTTCCTTTCAATTGCCTGGGCCCCCGATTCAATTGCGTCTTTTCACCCGACCCTTCATGCTTCTTCGAAGCTCCGAGGTATCGATCTGCTTGTCACCGTTAGTTCAAAGATATACGGCTTTCCGACGACCCTGAAGGCCCTCAGAAAAGCCACACACAACCTCAGACCCATGGGACCAAAAGACTACCCCCCCCCCTCTCTCCCCCCCTCGGGTAATTGATCTCCCCTTCTTTCAATCTCCGATGTTTTTTTTGTTGTCTTTTTTTCAGATAAGGCCCATACCTCCCCTTCGCTTGGAAAATCACCCTCCTTCTTTTTTGGCGTTTTTCTTTCGGCAAGGCAATTGAGTCTCCCCACATTATGATATCTCGCAATCTTTCTTTCCCCATTGCACGCATTCACTCTTCTTTTTCCCTTCGCTCCGGCACGACCTGGCTCCTCTTTTCCCAGTTCGATTTAGCTGCAAACTTTCCTCTGCCGGCCTCACCCCCCGCGCCGCGCTGCCAGTGACTCCAGTGTAATTAGCGAATCTGCTGAGTTTGGCTCTTTCTTGTCGAAAGCGGGAGACCGACTTCGCAAGCTAAAAGAATAAATGAGGTGTGGTGATGTTCCATTACGAGTTTTCTTTTTTGAGCCGACATTCCCCCTGATACCTCTCGGTCGGGTAACTGGTAAGGGTCCAACCCTCTGTTTCCATGCGGGAAAGGCAAGAGGCAATCATTTTCGGCGGTTTATAACTACCTTTCTAGGTGGAGTAATGGCCTCCATTTCTTTAGACTATGATCTTGAGTCCTCGGCCGTTTTTTTTCTCTTCTTCACCCCCCCCCCCCCCCCCCCCCCCCCCCCCTACCCCCCCCCCCCCCCCCCCGAAAGTCTTCTCTGTTTTTCTTCGATTGGTTCTACAGCTCTCGTTCATCGACCGCCCTGTCTCTTCCCTTTTTTTGCCACGGTTCTCTTTGATTGGCAAGGCCGCTAGAGACAGCGGTTACCCAATCTAAGTCCGCTTCCCTTTTTTTTCCGGTGTCCTCTTCTTCTGACATCCCTTATCCCGCCCTCTTGTCCCCCTTGCTCATCACCCCCCTTCCAGGCGCCGTTCCCGGTTAGCCTCGGGCTTACGTGACCCTGTGTTCTTCTCTTCCCCCCCCAGCAGTCTTTTTCTTGCCCAGGAATTTTAAGGAGGTTTGTTTTGTTTGTTCGCTGGTCTCGTTGACCATTGGGCACAGCAGATGTGTTAGCCCCTGTCGTCACGTAAGGTTTTCGAGTCCCCAGCCCTTTCTTAAGGAGGCTGGACCCCCCCCATACTCAGAAGGGCGGCGGGGTGGGCGTTTTGGCGATGGGCATTCCCCCCCCCCCGATTCTTTCCCAGATGCTCCCCAGAGGCCCCTTCCGTTTATTCTCCCCGGCGGTATCGTCTGACAGCGCTGCCTCCCTGCTTCGACATTTCGCCCCTGATCTCTCGGCCCTAGCAGCTTTTTAGGCCGACCCTTTCGGCTCAATTTTGGCATTTTACTTTCCATAGCCGGTGGGTGTTTGTACTCAAATGGCGCACTTAATCCTCATTTCGGAGGCGGAGACAAAGAAGCCCCTCTCCGGTCGCTCGGCTTTACCCCACCCTGTATAGGTCCTAAGCCTCGTAGACGTTGACAACCCCATTTATTCGGGTCTCCCCTTTTCGCTCCCGGCTTCCATCGGCGATAACTTTTCTAACCCTCCCCCATCTGTTTAAATACTAGGGCGCTTGTGTCATGGATTGCGCTCCCCCCGGTCCCCCCCGCCGGTTCCTCTTCGAACTTCCACCCCCCCCCTCCATTTGACCGATCTGATCGAAGTTATTTTGGGGCTTCGTCCTTTGCGCTTTCCAATGGTTTTGGTCCTTTTTTGGCGCCTCGCAGCTCACGATTTCATGGGTCCTTAGCCCTGCTTTTCGGCTGCTTGTTTTTACAATTCCCTTACCCGACCTCTTCTTTGTATAGAGGCGCTTCTTCCGCCGTCCAAGTAGTATCCGACTGATGAATAATTCTGGCTTAGCTATGCCTCCTTTGCCGTCTCTACGTCTCCGATCCTTTATTGCCGCGCGGAAGGAACCGGGCGAAGATCTCCCCTGGCTCCTACGCCCCTTTCAAGTCGGCAACTGTCGCCTTTCCTCCCGCCCCTTTCTCTTTCCCAATTGCATCGAAATGAAGATCCCTTACCCGACAGTTTTTGTCCGGTGAGCTCTCCCCTTACCTTTCGCGGCGATTTGGGCTCATGGAATGGTGAGCGACTGACCCGCAATCGTGCTCTTCGGTTTCCCGACTGTCGATCGAGAGTGTAGCGGTCCCAGTCCTCCCTGGTTTTCCACGAACCTCCCACATTCGCGTCGCGATTTATGGATTCCCCAGAGGGATCTTTTTCTTCTTCCGGTCTTTCCTCGTCTTTAATCGGTCTCCCCTCTTTTTCCCCTAATTCCTGCAGACCACACGCTGTATCCTCGCCGGTCAGTCAGCCCCCGTCATTTCTCCCTCTTTTACCTGTGGAGATCACTTCTCTCATTACGGCTTTTAGCTGGGTCAGTTATGGAGGAGCATCTTTCTCGGACTAAGGACCCCTTTCTCCTTCCGCTCTTCCCCCCCTCGGGAATACATTTGCATGGCTTCCAGGGCTTCAGTTTCCCTTCATCCCATTTGTTGGTTTGGTGAGTTTTTTCGTCTTCCGATAACAATCCTGTTCGCCTCGATTACCACGTTGTCCGCCCTGCCGACCGCCGCATATCGCGTCTTTGCCCTCCCTCTTCTCGACAATCCTCCCGGCATGAGTCGACTTACGCCCCCTTTGGCGCGGCAGGCCTCTGGAGGAGGGGAG
>Ga0179593_1348374_pt1 | contig 24081 bp, 29 predicted proteins | sample CZODoug2_1_08_16_FD_185931 | JGI IMG/M metagenome (GOLD analysis project Ga0179593, IMG submission 185931) | Vadose zone soil fungal communities from Angelo Coast Range Reserve, California, USA - CZODoug2_1_08_16fungal (PacBio error correction) | ecosystem: Environmental > Terrestrial > Soil >... | reverse complement strand
TTTCCTATTCACAACTTCCCCCCCCTTCGTGAAATCCCTTCTTTTCTCTGACCCCTCTCATTCTCCCCTTCACCTCAACAAGTTATATCCGCGTTTTTCTCTCCCTCCCACTCCTTCCATCTTTCTCTAGTTCCGTTCTTCCCCCTTCTCCAACTTTCCTAGTTGATGTGCCGAAGACCACACGTCCTCTATTTCTTCTTTCCTTCCCCCTCCATTTTCCCCAGCCATACCCTTAAGCACATTCAGTAAGACATAGAACTGTTTTCTTTTCTCTATTGGGCCAAGATGTTTGTGTGACCTCCTTTCTTTCTAAGCTTTGGTGCCCCTATTTTTATAAGTAGATCTTTTTCCCCCCCTTCCTCCTTCCCCCCCCAGGTTTCATCCTTTTTCTTAAAACCTGACTTATGAGTCCTGCTTTTGCTACCCTGTCTTCAGAATCCTTTCTTCTTTCCGATGTTACAACCCCCGCACCGCAGCTTTTGAGCCCCTCCTCAGCTAGGTCGCCCCCCCCCCCCCCCCCCCCCCCCCCCCCCCCCCCCCCCCCCCCCCCCCCCCCCCCCCCCCCCCCCCCCCCCCCCCCCCCCCCCCCTTAGCCCCCTCCGCAGTGCACACCCGTTTTCCCCCCCCCTCGTAGTTTTCTTTCCTTTGAATCCTTCTTTTATTCCTTCTGCATCCTTTCCCGACCACTTTTATTCTGTTTCCGTGTCCGGACTTTTTTTTTTTTTTCCAATTAGAAGGAAGGGTTTCCCCGGCCCCCCTCCTTTAGGTTATGACAATTTCATGTGTGTCCAGAGGACAGTCTTTTTTTGACCCATGCTCCCTCTTTTCCAGCCCCCATTCTCAAAACCGGTAAAGGAAGCACCTAAAATTACCCCTCCCCCTCAGCTCTTTCTGTCCTCTTAGAGAAATCCCTCATCTATTTTGTTTTCACACCTTGTTGGGAGGAATTTCCCCCCATCATTCCCTTGACTTGTATCCCGATCTTTCCCGTTAGTCACTTTTCACCTCCAGCCTGCTGCATGATTGAGGACCCCAGTCTTCCGAATCTGTGACACTTTGTTCCTGTTTTGAAAAACTCGTAATCTTCCTTGGCCTCGCGTCCCTTGTCATGGCCTTCCAATCCTCTTGCTCTACGTCAAACTACCTTTATTGGGACTTTTGGGGTTTCTTTTTTCTGCGCGGAGGCTTCGGGGTTCTCCGCGGGTCTTTTGGTTGTTCCTATCGTTTTAAGCCGCCCTTGTCAGAGCATGCCTGTTCTGAGGGGCCGCCCCCCCCTAGTTGGTAGTTTTTAATGAGATTCTCTCTCCCCACCCACAAGAGCTCTCCTGGTACAGAATGACCCCCACTCGGAATCCCCCCCTCGGGCCATGTTTTTTTTGCAGACTTTCCCTGTACTTTGTTTACCAGCTTGGCCCTAGTGTGAGTCAGACGCCCCTTGTGTTATTTTTTTTGACTGACGACACGTCGCCCTGCCCCCCCCTCCCGCTATTAACCCTCCGCTGGTTCAGCTGTGTTTTCGTTTTATTTTCCCCCCTCTTTGAATACGTTTCTGTTTTATCAGGCTCCCAGACCTTTCAGGGCATTCTGGCCCCTCTGGAGAAGGATTCCTCCCGAAAATCATCATGAAAGACATTCCAGGTGTACATCACGCATGTTAAGACCCTTGAGACATTGGATGGCCGCACCCCCCTTGTTTCCCCGTTTTTCTATCTTCCCCCTGTCTCACGAAAGAAATCCCCCCCACCCTTTTTAGCGGTCAGGTCTAGGACGAGGTATATTGAAGTAGCCTTTATTTCTTCCCTGACGAACCGAATTCTTTATTGAGTGCCAGGATACAGCTTGATTTTTCCTAGAGGTGCTTCTCCCCCCCTTTTTTAAGCTTAGATCCGTACTGCACCAACCAATTCTTCCTCCTAGATTGAATCCTCCCCCCTCGACCTCTGTTTGCATGCCTGAGATCTAGCAATCCCTGCAGGGCAGTATCTCCCCAAGGGCCCCCAATATATTCCCTTTTTCCTTCCTATCTTTTCCTCTTTCCGAGACTATCTGTCTTTAGGTCTCGCTACTGAATTTCTTTTCATCGCTCATTGACCATCACAGTTGATCTTTTCTGTTTCGTTTCCTTACCAGTAGGGTGTTATGTCCATCCTTTCCCCTACGAAACCGCTTCCGTAGCTTTAGTTCCCGAAAGTAGTTCCAACTAGTCCTGAAGTTTTTTCCCTTCCCCCCTTCCGTCACTTCCCTTAACTACCCCATTTCCCGAAGCCTGGGTAAATCCCCACGCCCCCCACTTTTTTCCCTTTCTCTCCCCGCCCCACTCTGCCAGTTTTTACCCTGACTTTTGGTTTCCTCACCCCTTCTAAGGTTTCTGCCCCTTTCCGTCCGGCTCACATTATTCTTGGTTCGATCCGAGATGCCTTCTTTTAATTCCCACCGACTCATTTCCCCTCCTTCAGTCTGACTTCTCCTCCTCACAAATAAAACCTCGGTGCACACCAGCCTGACCCCCCCTTTTTTATATAATCACTCAACTGATCCTCCCCCCAATTTGTGAACGAGTGGACGGATGGGCGGCGAAAGTGGAGACTGCCCCCCGACCCACAAACAATTTGTCATTCCTCGCCCCAGAGTACCCCGTCGTTTCAAATGAAGGGTCAGTCTTGCACATTCCCAAACTTTTTGCCTGAACGAGTTGGTAGAGAGGTTTGAAGCAGCCCTTTTTTTTTCTTGACCGCCAGACCCCTTTTACCACTAACCCTAGGGTGTTAACGCCCATTAGCCGGTCCCTTCCCCCCACCTCTATATTTCCACCACCCCCACCTTCCTACCCTCCCTTGGCAAACCCCCCCAACCCAACTCTTTTTACAGACTTGATCAACTTTTTTTTTGAAGGAGTCCTCTTACGAACCCCCCACTAATTCAGCCTAAATCGGTCCCTTCTTTCCAATCAGAATCTCATAAGTTCCCTGTAAGTACCCATTTCCCCTGGACTCCCTGGAACCCTGACCCCCATTCCCTCTCCCCTGGAGACATGCACTTCGTCTCCCGAGGACTGCCTTCTCCTTTTCCTCTAATATGTTTCCTTCCTTTTTTTTTAAGATCCTTACCTGATCGCCACTCTTATTCACCTTATCTTCTGTAAGCTTTCCTTAGACCCTTTTTTAACCAGTTCCCCCACTCTGATCCGAATGAGTTTTATTGATCTACCCCTAATTTTGAAACGCTATTTTTTTTAGGTGTCATTAGATTCCCTCCCTGTAGGTTGAGAACTGCTTTAAATCGTTCCCACCCAAAGTTTCACTCATATCCCTTTCCTAGCCACTCTGGGCATCCCCCCAGTCCTGGTTAACAAAACTTTCTCTCTGCCACTCTTTATGAAGTAACAACTCGAACCAAACGTTTCTTTACCTTCTTCCCCTTCCCGCATCTTCAAGCATTGACTGCTGACATTCCCGTGCTCTTTTCCTCCCTGTCGTGGGACTAATTGATTTTTAACCGCTCCCTTGTCGAAGATACGGTTTATGCTGTTTTCCCCAGTTTGAAATAAGGAGTTTCGAGGACAGCCGGGATTTTCACTCCATGTGGATTTCACCCTTCTAAGTGGGTAGAGGTACTGCAAAACAATTGCCACCCCAATTACATGCACGTGTCACTGTTTACCAACCCGATAGATGCTCTCCGTTTTCTCCCCCCCCCAAACCTGTGTGACATCTGAACTTTTTCCTCGTGATCCCACCACCCCCCCACCATCTTAAAAGATACCCAATCCCCCCCTTAAACTCAGTGTAACCTAGTTTTGTGATGACTGGACCTCTTCGAGTGCGGGGTCATGTACCGAGGTAATATATCTAAACGGTCATGAAATCTTTTGATCACCGTAATACACTATAGGTTTTATACTATTACCCTTCCAGGTCACCTCCTTTGTTCGGAAGTGTATCCTTCCCCCCCCTACTCTCTTTTAAAGGGATTGCTTTAGGTTTTTTTGATTTGACCTTGCTATGTTTCACTGGAATTCCTTTCTTTCTTCGCCTATTTTTTCCTTTATATTTTTTTTTCAAGAACACCTTATAAATCCTCCAGTTTTGTTCTGTCCTTGATATGTAATTCCCCCCACTCGACACCCAAATTTCTATCTGTTACCGATTTCAGCTCAGAGCCCTCCCCCTAATCAAGCCATTTCCAGGATTCGTTCGCGTTCAGGTATTATCCTTTAGATCCTTCAAAACGTCTTCCCCTCTTCGTTGTTTTGTTATCCCGGAGCCCCTTTCTTATTTGCTGGCGCATCAACCTTTTTCCGCCCCATTCTGACTTTGGAACTTCGGGGCCTTCACTTAAGCATGCCCCTTCACCTTCCCTCAGACCCAAGAGTTCGTTGACGCTGGTGAGGACTTGCGGGGACTTTATCGGTGGTTACACAGCTGGGCCTCTTTTCCCAGTGCCCTGGAAAGGAAGGTGAGGGTCCCACCGACTTTCCCCAGCGGTTTTGTCTTACAAATGAGAAGGAGTGAGTGGGTAGACACTACCTTGTAGTAATCGCTTTTCCCAATTGGCAGTTTGGGCCCCCAGGAGCTCTCAAAAGGGAAGTGGACTCGTCTTCCCGTTTTTGCATTACGCGAGGGATGCAGCACCAGAATTGCTTGGTTCTCACTGAGTGTGGACAACACCAAGAGCCCTAGAGGGCCAGACGACCTCGCGCAAACTTAAGCCCTTCACCACCAGAAGATTCCAGACAAAAACTGTTCTTCCCTAGGCGGTGTTTTCACGGTAATGAATTCAGGTTGTTCCTTCACCCTCCTGAACTGACCTTGTTTGACTTTCTCGTGATTTCCTGATTTTTTAACCTCTCAGTTGGTCTTCCCCCTTGCCTCCCCCTCCTTTTTACGAGCCATTTTACGATAGGGTTTTCTTTGTTTCCATTTTGCACCTGTGTGAACGACCCTTTCCCTCCCACCTCAGGTGTGACCTCCCTACAGCCCCCCCCATACGCGCGTTTTTGAACCGGTAGTCTCACTCCTCTTCTGCATCTTATTTTTTTTTTTGGTTTTTTCCTTTTTTTCGGACTTTCCGTTGCAAGTGAAATCTGAGTAGAAGGGTAGCAGTGCTCCTTCCGAGATACGCAACAAGTACAGAAGGAGGAACTTGGAACCGGGACTTCCCCCTATTGATCCGCCTAGAATGTCCAAAGGGGTTTCCGTGACGCGGCTCCCCCGGAACTTGAGTGTCCTGGAGGTTCTTGAACACTTCCAATTTATTGATCTTCTCCGCCCGACCCTACCCTTTTTTTAATGTCATTTGGAGATATATCTCTTCTAAAAAGTGATAGTTGGTTTTCCCCAGTTTTCCATGTTTAACCCTTTTGTTACGATAAGCCTTGATTTTTTAGCCCGCTTGCGGCTGTTCCTTCTCCTTTTTTCTGATCCCCCATCCCATGCATCATAGACAACGTGTCCTTTTTTCCCAACTTTTCATCGTTTGTCATCCTTTGGCAAATTGCTTTAGTGCACCCTGGCCATATTTAGGCGGAATCTCAACATTTTTTTTGGGCTTTTGATGTCAAAGGTAACCCTTCAACTTCTCACAGCTTTTTTTCTAGGCTTGTTTTCTACTTCTTCGTTGTTTCATGATGGGTTCGCCGTATTTGTTCTTCCTTCTCCTCCAGAGACTTTAGCACTTTCCGGCTCCCTTAATCTTCTAAGCTCCTAACAGCATAACCTTTGGGATCAGATAACTCCTTTCTCATTCTGAGCATTCCCCCTTTAAGTACCCATGCCCCCCCTTCTAGTATGGTTTCCCCCCCCTTTTCAGACCTACCGTCTCGGTCGTAATTTTCTTTGTTCGGTCGCTTGAGATTTAGGGCTCCCTTCCTCAGTTTTTTTCTGAATCCTTCCTTTGCCCTTCTGCTTCTTCGGCTTTCCCGTCCCTCATTGAAGTCTCTCTTAGAAAAAACGAGTCCCCCTTCCCTATCTTCCCCCGCCCCCTCTCCCTTTATGAAGGCGACTTCCCATCTGACCCCCGGCTTAACCTTAAACCTTTTTCCTTTTGCTTCTTTTACTCTTCATGGGGTTTGTTGAGAGATCTCTGATTCTTCCAGTTTCCTCTTTCATCGTTTTCCTTGAACTTTAGTTGCTTTTCCTTTTTTCCTCGACGCCTCCTCGTTTGTGACCCTCGGAAGTACTGTCTTCCTATCATCACCCCTCCTATTCTTTTCCGACTTCACTCTTGAACACCCGTCTGAAGTGTCCTTTCGGAACTGACGTACTCGCCTTCCATACTTTCCGCGGTTTTTACGTTCCAACTTCAACTTGTTTTTTTTTTGCGGTCGGAAAATACCTCTGACCGATTTTTTCCCGGGTCTTATTCGACGCTTTTATTTACCTTTTTGAGTTGGATGTTTTTCCTCCCTTTGATTGGTTTCGATGATTGACCCTCCTCTTCCTTCATTCTTTCTTTGTCACTGCTTTGTTTTTTGCCTTCGCCCACCCCATAAACTCGGTCTTCGATCAAATTCCCCACCCCACACTCCTCTTCCTGAACAAACAAGATGACTTCCCCCCCCGCGGCCCACCTTTGTGATTTTTTATTTTTTTCCCTTGTTCTCATGACCCCCCCGCAACAGCCCCCGCGGTCACTTCCCCGCTCTATTACCAGGGTCCCTTATGACCAAGCCAGTGTTATCGACCTTCTTTGCCCCCTGGTGGTGAGTCTCAACGTTTGTGTTATCTGCAACTCTTACACCCATTTTCCGACGCCATTGCTTGGTGCTCGCGAAACCCCCAACCTCTCCCCCTTACACTCTTCTAAACCTCCCCCGTCTTTACCCCCCACTTCCACTTCTACCAGCAGCTGACCATCGCCCCACTCCTCAACCTCCAAAAGGTTTTTCCTTTTTTCTTCCTCTTGGGGGACGGCTCCTCCACCTTGATTTATCACCGTTCGTTCATCCTCCTACACCGGTCTGCTAGCGGGTCTGAATGCTCCCCCCCTGAAACCTTTTTTCGGCTTGTCTCCTTTTTCTCCTTTAACAGACCTCTCTTTATAATTTCACTGTATTTGCCTTTTTTTTTCTACCCACGCTCCTCTTATACCGGCCTTTTCTCTTTTCAGATCCTTAGACAGGTGGTCAACCGTCACCTTTGCGTGTCTCCTTATCCTCTCGCAACTTGAGAACACTAATTTTCCTTTTTTTTCTTGGGGAGGTTTCTTTTCCCCCTCGTTCCTGTCATGGTGTCTTAAGAAAATTCTCTCCCATCTTCACTTTACCCTCAACGCCCCTTTCTTCCAAAGTGCTCCTTAACAACTTTATAACACCCTTCTAGTTCAGGCCGATTTCCCCCGCCCCTGTCCTTCCACGAAACCCCTTTTCCCTGCCAGACCGCCTTACACAGACGTCTTCTCCGAAGATTTAGTTTCCCAGGGGGGCCCCTGTCCAGCCTGGTAGCACCTCCTGCGCTGCCTTTGAAGAGCCGTGTGTTTGTCCCGGTTCCTCAGGTGATGAATGCGGTCCCACCCCGTCACAGTCGGGACTCCACCCCTTCGCCATGTTAATACATTTACAACCTAATTGTTTCCTGTTCTTCACCCAGATATGACCAGTCCCCCTTTTGTCCCCACTCTTGTTCCTTTTGTAATGAAAGTTACGTTCACCCCATCGTTTTAAATTTCGACTCATCCACTCCGTTCCCATCTTTTCGCTGACTCTAGTGTTTTCCTTACCCCTATTCCTTATCGCACAAGTTTTTTGACCTGATTTGTGACACCCAACCACAAGAGCTTTGGATTCGGCCCCCCCTTAACGCCTTCTCCTTTGGTCCGCTTTATCGCAGGTTTTTTTCCCTCCCGCCTGCTTTCCCGTGATTGCTTTTCAAGTCTGCGGCCTCTTTCTCGCCGTGCCTTTCCAGGGGTGAGTGGTATGCTCCCCAACACCAGCTGTGACCCTCCCGTGGGTGTTTTGATCGAGATTTTTGCTGAAAATCCCCCCAACCCCTTTTTCAAGCAGTTGAGCCGACTTCCTTATCCTCCCCCCGTCCACGTCCTCGGCGTGTTTACAGGTTATCTGTCTCTCCCCGCCGATGGCGTTCCTTTTTGCTGCATCGGTCGACCGGTATATTTTTTTGCCTAATTTGTTCCATTCCCCCCCCCGCGGCATGAATCCCGTAAGCCATAAGCGACACTCCTTTTCCCCCCCCCTGAGTGAGGATCCTTCTTCTCCGTGGTGAAAATCTGTGTTTTTTCCCTTCCCCTTTCTCCCATCCCCCGACTTTTTTCCAACTTTTGCCTTTATCTTTTTTCTCCAGCCTCTGTCACTTGCAGTTTTAAGTCGCTGTGAAAACCCTTCGCTCGCCTAGTCCCTGAGCCTTTATCGGTCCTAAGGCCTCTCTCGGACATCGTTCCCCACTCACTTCACTCCGCATCTGCTTACAAACCCCTGATTGCCGAATGTAAGCACACCCACCTCAGCTATCTTTTACTGAATTCCCGGTTTTTATTCGGGTTTCGCCCCCCTGAAAATGAACACTGGTGATTTTCTTCCTTACGGCTAGTTTTAACTCTTTGTGCTGCGATTTTTTTCCTAATAACTTTTGTAAGTGCGTACAGAGGTTCTGTTGTCACGTGTCCCCTTTCCCCTTCAAACACCATGGAAATTAAGTATTTATCTCCCGTTGAAAAGACCCAATCCCTCCGAGTTGCTACAACCTCTCAGAACTACCTCCACCACCGTAATTTCTCAGCTGGCATGTCGTTTCCTCCCCCCCTTTTCCTACGACCGTGTCATCACTGAATCGAGTTTTCCTTGCTTTCGTGTCCTCCAAGCCGTTCTTTCACCCTTTTCGTCGCCCACCCTCGTCTCTGCTCCGAGCTTGTCATTGTGCGCCTCTTCCCCCAAAACCTTCCGGGGGACTCAGAGGACGTGATTGTTCGTCCCCAGCACTCCCCCCCCCCCTCTTGACAGGCCCCCCTGGGGAATTGTCGTGACTCTCTGATGCTTATCCTTCGTCACCTGGTGCCGTCCTTTTCTTGATCATGTTTTTCCCTTTTGCCCTTCTTCCCGTCCCCCCGGCTCTGAGTAGCAGTGTTCTTTTATGCGATTTCTAAAGCGTTTCTCTGACCCAAGTGCATATTCCCCCATTTTTCGCTTGGGAAGCACTATTCAGTTGTTTTCCCCCTGTGCGCGATGCCGACTCCCTCGTCCCAATTTTTGTCTTTTCCGAGACCGGCCCGCAAATCCCCTTGACCACCCCTCCTTGTATTCCTCTCTTTTTGCCGAAGGGTTCAGTGATGGTCTGCCCTCCTCCTTATGGGTCTTCCCTTCGCCCCCTGACTCCGACTCTTTAACGGTAGCGAGGGCCTTTTTACGCGTTCAAACTTTCGACACGCATCTCCGTTGATCCCTCTCCGTACACTCCACGCACTGAGTTCTTCACCAACCACTTTCCAAACGATGCGATGTCCCCGAGCCCGCCCAAAACATTTTTCCCTGGCTAAAAGGATGATGACGAGTGTATCTTTTTCTTCCCCCCCTTTTCCCGCTGAAGCCCCATTCATTTTGCTTATGATTTCCAATAAAGCGAGCTTTTTTTTTACTCTCTTTTTTTTCTTCGAATTCTTCCCCCCTTGGATAGTCCTCCAAAGTTGTCTTTGCCTCCTTACGAGGGACGCCTCCCCTGCCCCCTCATGGTTCGGCCTAGCACTATTCCCTTCTCCCCGGCAGATGTCTCTATACGCCCCCTGTTGTTTTGTTGAGCTCTTATTGCCGGGCGGCGCCTTTAGGGATTATTTCCTTTTTTCTTACAAGCTTCTGTCGATTTCTCCCTAGTTTGGGTTCTGACCGTGTTACCCCTTTTTCTTCTCCGTAAATTACCGATCCGAACTCTGATGACTAATCTCCTTTTTTTTTCCCAAGGTCCGGACCGTTCCTCGAAGTTCTAAAGCTATCCAGTACCTCGCTCAGCGTGTTTAACCCGCTTTTTTTTCCCCCAGGTGGTAGCCCCCCTCATCGTACTGGTCCCCTCTGTGGGTAAACGAAACGAGCCGCTTTCATTCTCTCCCCCGATTCCCCCCCCCCCCCCCATTTCCTCGTCTGTTCCCTGAGACTTGGCAGTCGGGACGCAGACGTTCCGCCGAGTTCGTTTTGGTTTCCGTACAAAAATTCACGGCCGCCGATAAAAGCAGGGCCACTCCCTATTTCGTCACCCCAGCTGAATCCAAAAGTCTTCTTTTTTCAACGCTGGCTGAATTAGCCCCGTCTCCCTACGCCCATTGTGTAGTGACTCGCCCACTCCACACTCGACTGGGCTTCTGCCCCCTCATTTTTTTGCCCAGCTTGGCCCGTTTTTGGCGGGCTTCCTTCTTTTTTGTCTCATGCAACTCTGCATTACACCTCACCCCACGCGGGGCCCGGCGGCTGATTTTACCAACCCTTCTTTTTTTCAACCTGTCTAAACGAAACGGGCCAACCCCCCCCCCCAACTACCCGACCTGCTAAGCTCTAGATCCCACTTTATAATTCTTTTCCTCGTGAGGCGTATTCAGCCAGTGATACTCCCGTTCAGGGAATGAATGCCTCGCGGTTTGACACGTGCGACTTTGGTCTGCTGACGATTGGTTCTTCGCCCAGTTAAGTTCGATTCTGGATTTCTTTAGTCTTTGAGAAGCATTATACTCCTGATTAACGTTTATGACGGTGAAGATTTTCGGTTTGTACACCTCCCCCCACCACTCGGATCTTGCGTGATTAGGATAACTGGACCCTCACTGCAAGCGTGCCTTTGGGGAGGTGCCTTTTCCCGCTAATGTCCTTCGGTTTCTTTTTTAATACCCCTCGACCTCCTGCCCCTTTTCACCAGACTCCCTCCAGTTTTACTTGACCCGTATGGGTATCAACGGTACTCCCCCGGTCTCCCCCTGCTCTTGCACCTCTCGGACGTTCCAACCTCAAGGCAGTCACAGGATGTCCGAATGCCTCTTACGTGATTACTTAGGTCATTTTTTAAAAGGCAAGCTCGTTTGCCATTAGTTTTTTAAGCTGCGCTTTTCGAGCTGCCCCGTGGTAACGCGGGCTGCAATTTCTTGAGCAAGAGGGCTTTTAGCCCCTTGGACTCCTTCTCATGTCAGCGTTGACTTGAACGTGTCTACTGTGACAATTCCCCTAGTGTAGTGTAAAAACAATTTGAATCGTGTGACCATTCCCCTAACCCCCTCCTTGTCCCCCCTCTCCCACCCTGAACCCTATCCACGTTCAAACGAGTTCCCATTTTGCCTGATTCTGAGGGTTCTTGAAACCTAGACGACGGAACTTTCGGGGCTAACCGTCACGAGCTTCATCCGAGTCCCCGTCCAAAAGTGGGACCCGATCTTCGGGTACTGATCCTCCTCGGTAGTGATTGGGTGAATGGATCGTACCCTCTCTTTTTTTCTCGAAGGGAACTCGATGGATTTGTTTTGAGCCCCTCTATCTGGCACCGCTTTGTTTCCTTGTTTTTATGCGGGATGAACCAAAGGCTAATTAACTATGGAAAAGGCAATTCCTCAAGGAAAGCAATCGGGAGGGTCTCCCGTAAGTTCTTACTGCAGATCACAAGCTTTCCTTCGATTTCCGTTCCCCCCAATTCTTGACCCCCCCTCAAACTTCCGCTGGGAGAAGCTTCACGAGGTCATGACCGTCGGCCCTCTTTCTGACCATCTCTGTAGCTCGGCTTCCGGTTAGTTATCCCGGTTACCCAACTGTGTTAAGAGTGGATAACCATATTAATATCGCGTTATCTTGTGATCACACCACGTCCTAGCTGACCCAGTTTGTAGTCCGCCTGTCCCCATTTGAGAATGTCCATTCCTTGGATTTACTTCTTTCTTTTCCTTTTCGTCAGCTTGTGACCCCCCCCCCTGTGACAACTTCGCCCTCTCAGCCTCACCTCGCCTGCTCCCACGACCCTTTCCCAGCCACCCCTACGTCGTAATTCTTATGGTCGCATCCTTAACCCCATTTGTGTTTTGTGGATTTGTGATTTTTGTTGTCCCCGCTTGCCCAGCGCAGTTGTTGGTTCTGACGTCATAGCCCTCATTTTTTCAGGCCTTTCTCTTCTTTCTGTTGAACGGGTGCACGAGGCACTCCCTTTTTTCTTCCTACCACACATGACAGGTATCGCAACCTCTACCGCAAACACGTGGGTTCCTCGGTCGTCGAGAAATAACCTCATTCTCCTCTCTTTGGGTGCCACTTGGCGTGAAACTTAGCCCTGCATCCTTATCGGTTCTTTTCTCAGGCTCGTCGTCGAGAATGACACTCCCGGTCTTTGTTCTGTCCCTTAGAAACCATCTGACACCGTGCCTTGCAAATCGTGCGCCTCTGTTAAAAACGGTATCCGGTGGCATCGGCCTTGTTGGACTAAAAGCAATCTCCCGCAAAGTTTTAAAAGTACCCTTGGCTTCTGAAGGTTGGCCTTTATCTTCTCGTTACAGTAGTGCGGATGTTGTTTGGCCGACGTTTTTCTGTTGTAATATGTTTCGGTTTGGTGTCTACTCCGCTGGGTTTAAACTGCTTTGGCCAGGTTGCTGTTGTTTCAAGAGAGGCAAAAATACAGTCTTCGCTTCCGCATACAACTTGAATCACCCCACGTTTTTACTTTTTTTCATCCTTAGGCGGAAGTTGACCTATGTGGCAGGACGGGCTACAGGATGCCGCTCCTTGGAGGGTCTGTTTTTATTCCAAGGGCATTCCCCCCAAGAAGCGTTGAGTGTTTTTTTTACAAATCGCTGTTTTGTTGTGGTCCGATCGTTTTTGTGTCATGCTTTTTAATCGCATCTTTTTTTTTAGGCGTAAGCAAGCATCTCATCGGTTCTCCTTTAGGCCTGCATAGCGGTATACTCGCCCGAATCCTGGTGACAGCATGTCCCCCCTCTTGTTCGGACTCACCACATCTTTTCCAACCATCGGCATGCGATGTCGTTTGGAGCGCCCCCCCCCCCATTTGGGTTGATACCCGGCTGCGATTTTGGTAGCTGAATGGCTTTCGTGACCGCCCACCTTTCCCAGCTTTCCTCGACGCCTCGTGAGTCTGTCTCTCGGATCGGTTTAAGCCAAAATTCCTAGAGTAAGGGACTACAACCGCTTAGGATCATCCGCTCTTGTTTTGCGATAGCCCTATCGGCGATCCGGCCCCTCTCTCTCTCTTTCCTACTAAGTTTTTGATAGGCGATATCTTGCAGGTGGTCATACGGGCCTCTCATGCCCAGATCTTCGGAGGATCTCCCCTCGTCTTTAGAAGTAAGAAGTTTTTGCTTATCTCCTTTTGTAACCTAGTGACCTCTACTCCCGCGTAGACTGACCTTGAACCGTACTGGGCTTCCCCCTCCTCGGCATTTCCCCTAGTAGTGGCGCAACCGAGCATGTGGTTTCGCCGACTCATGGGTACCTTGGGATCAGTTGGCCGCTAATTCGTGCCCGTCCCCCTTATTGGGAATGAGTTTATTGCAATTACTGACTGTCCGGATGATTCAACGTAAACAATACAATTCCAGATATACCGAAAGGGACCCAGCCATGACCTTCACCCCAAAAAGATGTCACGGGTCCAAGATTGCGGATTGTCCTGGCCCCTGGCTCAGACCAAATACCCGCCCAATGTGCTAGGCATATGCCCACCCAGATAAAACCGTCCCAGGAGTAAACCATCGCACAAAGTGTTTTCAAGTTGGGCGTCTGGGGTCATTCGTTCGATCCCCTCGCCCCCACGTCCCCCAGCGGCGACTCTCCGGGCTGCAAAAGCAGATTTCCCCACCTGATTACAACCGCAAATACGGCCAAACATACACGTTACCAGCAGCAGACCGATCTCCCCAATCTCTAAGGGGTGAGATGGGCCGATCCGCAAGTTCTTTTTTCCCACGTCCCGGTCGCTGCCACCGGCCTTTGCTCGCTTGTCGAAGACCCGTTCATTTCGAGAGACGTCTTGTTTCTCGCCTTCCTGTAGCCTTCCTTCCATTATTGAAAGAAGAGTGCGCCGCTCTGCCTCAAGTTTGACGCTCTTTCCCGGGGTCCCGTCCAACCGATAGAAGCTATGCTGTTGATTAGTCAGAACTTCCCGGCAACGTGTTTTTAGTGCAGGCGGATACTTTTAATGTTTTTTGCGAAAGTTTATTTTAAACCCAGACCCGAATCTTTCCCGGACGTTACAAACAAGTAGAATACCCCCCCCCCCCCCCCCCCCCACCAACATCCCCTCCCCCCCACTCCCAACAAAAACACCCCCGTCCCAACAACCCTACCCCCCCCCCCCCCCCCCCCCCCCCCCCCCCACACCCCCCCCCCCCCCCCCCCCCCCCCCCCCCCCCACACCCCCCCCCCCCCCCCAGCACAAATCGTCGCACCCTTCTGGCAGGCCCACCCATCTCTTCACAAGTCCAACCCATCTATGCCCCGTGAATTCTTCGCATCCGATGACGTTGAAGCTGGTTGATTCTCGTTTTTTGCAATCAGGGGAGTAATCTCTGCGGTGAGAATGCTTGTCGTTGTACCTCGGTACGCCAAGGGAGCTGCGGAAGCAAGCGGCGATAACGAAGGATTGCCTAATTAGTTGGGAGCTTTTAATTCAACGGCAAATGTGCAGGAGGATCAACCCTTCTGACGTGTCAAATTGGAAAAAAAGCACTTCTGTTCCTCGGGCAGACCAAGGGAAGCCCCCCAAACCTCCAAGCCTCGACAAGAGAAAAATCTTCATCTCCCCAAAATGTTCCCCGAGGGTCGAGGCCGGAACTGGGTCGGTAAGACATCGGGGCGCAAACATCCAAAGGCGTCAGCCCCCAAAAGAATAAAAAAGATGGATGCCCTTCACTCGCGTGCGGCGGCGGCTATACTAAGAGCCGTGCCCCTCCGAGGGACTTTATGCGGTTGAATCCCCTTTTCCGAAGTCTTGGAATTTCGAAGGTTTTTTATGTTTTCAGAACAATCTTGTTCCATACTCACGGTTGTTGTTTCAGATTGATCGGAACCCCCTCCCCTTTAATATTGACCCCTTGAGACCGATGATTCAGATAAAATCCCCCCTCACGTCCCTCGTGTCTGGTATTACCTGCCTCCAGGCTTCTTTAGGCGTGTTTGGTGTTTGGTGGACGGGACCATCTCTTGTATTGTTTTTTGGATGCGCCACGCCCCGCTGACTGAGTTCCAGTTTCTGACCAGCCCCAAGTCCTGCAACGAGAAAAGTTCCCTGAGGAGTGAGTAGTTTTGTATCGGGACCTAGGGGGTGTGGAACGTCAATTTTTGTTTACATTTTTTTTTTTCCCAATTCTTACAAGCGTCTCTTGTGCTCAAAGTACGCAGTCCCCTTTGAGTTGAAGCTTTTCACCCTTTCCCGAAGTATTGGGTCATCTTGATATGATGCTTATGCTTCCAATGAAAGTTTGTGTACAACCTGAACCTATCTTTTGGCCTAGCATTATTCCTCGATCCACGCTCAAGAAACCCGTTTAACTTCCTATTCATTATTCAGTGAATGAGGCAGGGAATAGTTCTTCATACAAGGGGTTGCTTCTGAGTGGTCGTCCGGAGATTTGCGATGTGTTTGGCTTCATTTGATCCATTTTGTAGCGTAATTCCGATCTTCGGTAAAAATGTGTTCCCCGATTCAAATGGAAAACACCTTAAAGGCGTTTATGACCTTGCATACCAAGTCACACGTCTTCCCTTGTAACTTGTTAGGAGAACCTTCATTCGCTCCTCGGTGAAACCCATATTTCCCAGTTTATACAGTGTCCTCTGAGTAGAAGCGGCATCTTTTCGTCGATGAAGACCGTACGCTGCGGCTTCTCACAAGCGTCATTCTCCGAATCAGTGGAACGTGCGCATTCTTTCCCCCCTCCTCATATGCACTTCCCCTCGTCCTTGAAGGGGAACGTACCACCACTTGTGATCCGCCCGTTCCAACAAAAGGACCCCTTGAATCGTGTTTAGACTTATGGGCTATGGGGGTTCTGGTCTTTTTTTGTGGCATCTTAGTTTTTGTGCACGCCTACTGTAGGGACCTCCTGATTTTTCAGGAGGTCCGCTTTAGTTGCTGCACTCCAACACCTACGAGGGCCCGACCGGTCACTTGATAACCACGTTTTTTTCTAGGCATCTTCCCTTTTCAGCGTTTGCGAGGGCAATCCGGCGCTCCCCTTGTTCTGTCTTCTTGGACTTCGCCATTTCGCCCTCCGCACGCGGTGAAAAAAACTCTCGTTCATGCTTGTGAGTAGATCTTGGTTTCGTTCGACTAACGCCCTTCCTGGTGTATTTTTTGACTCCTCCCTCACTGCTTAACGGTGCATGAGCTGCCTTTTTTTTTGGTCAAAAGATCGACGTTCATCACGGTCTAACGCATCCTAGGCTTTTTTCCTTACCACCCACTCTGTGTACCCCCATGTCCTCCTTTGTCGGTGCAAACAGCCCACCATTGTCTTTGTTTGCGCCCCTGAGGATTTTAGTGTCATGCGCCCCCTTGACGAAGTTATTCAGGACTTTTCCCTGCTTTCCCCTGCGAGACGTAGCGGTAGCTAAGTTTCCGTGATCTGTTTTTCCGAAGAGAAACCTCGTCCTTCGACGAGGATTGCCGCCGAAGATCTGGGCCGACGGAAGTAGTCCTATGAATGCCCGGCTCCGGAAATATCTCTCTTTTCCTCTTTGTTGTTTCTCGGATTTCGAGCGCTTTCCCTCTGTCTCTCTGCTCCTCATGCATCGCAGATGCCTTCGCGAATTTTTTCCCCCTTTATTTCATTGACTACCGATCTCTAACTCCCGCGGCCGTTCCTCATTCCACTATTCCCAAGGAATGTTTCTACCTAAGAAAGCGCTCATCCTACCTCGTCCGCATCCGTGACAGCCAAACCGCGCCAAAGTCTGCCCGTTGACAGAATGGTGTCTATGGTGATTCCCGCGCCGGTTTCTGCCATGCGTGATCTTCTCACGTGGGTGTGGAAACGCGCCGGCTCATTCGCCCTTTCCTCCTCGGAGCTCGCATCCCCCTCCACGGGGACCCCCTGCAATTGACCGATTCTCGGGCCCCCCAAATGAATCAAAAAGCTTGTTTTCGAGATTGGGCTTTGTTGTATTTACCAAGTCCCCCCAGCACTGGGTGCGCTTCCCCTAGATGTCACCTTCCGGTCTAACAGCCCCGTGTATGTCACTTGACTATGGAGTCCTGACCTCTTTTTTCAACAAACTTTTCTCCCTTTAACCCTCCAGAGTGTTCCACGCCAGAGACTTTCGTATCCGGCTACAAACAATTGATAGTGACCCCGTAACCCCCACCAAAACCTCCCCGCTGATCCCGCAGGAAGACATTAATAAGTCCTATGTGTCCTTTGAAGCAGCTTAAGGATTCGCCAAGTCCTACGCTTGCCCTGACATGCTACCTTTCAAGCCTCGTTGATTCTTCGTCGGAGACTCTTTTTGAGAGCATCCAAGAGCACCTTTTCTTCGGGAAGTGCGACCCTTTGCCTTTACCGCTTTTTCCGGCGTCATGACGTCCCCCCCAGAGCTCTCCCGGTTGTCACCCTCCCATCTCTCGATGTTCTCCACTCAATGGACTCCCCCCCCCGACTCTTGCTGTATTGGCACTGTTAGACTCCATTTTCCGTAGCCGTTGAAGACCGTCGTGAACATCGATGCCCTTTAAAAGAAGCTTGCCTTCTTTAAACCCCCCTTGTCTCACCCCCTCAAATAGGCCCTTTCTTACACTTATCTTCTTTTGGACTTTCCCCCCTTTCCGCAACAAAAATTTCTTTCAAGGGATTGCTCCACTAAATTTGGAGCTCCCACCTGCGAGTTTTTCCCGTTTTGCCCTAGGCGTTGCCACAGGGCCTTCTTTTACTTTCTGCGCTGGGACGCATCTCGCTCAAGTCCTTGTCCCAGAGGGGCCGAAATTCGCGGGGCATTTTCCCCTCACTTCTACCACGCACTTTTCGCCCCTTAGTTTTTTTCCCTCTTCCCCTTTACCCCAACCTTTCCCTTTGCCCTTCTTGTCTCACCCCCCCCGCTTCAGTTCCCCCAAATTGAATCGTGAAGACATGGACCTTTTCCCCCCCCCACATCCCCCGTTACCCCCTCCCCCACCTCACATTCAAATCTTTTTCGTGTTCTGAATTTATTTCATGTACTCTGTTGTCCCTCTCGAACAGTCGAACTCTGCCTGCAACACGAAACCCTACTCTGCTCCCTCGGCCGGACACGCCTCGAAGTTTACGGTATCTGCATTTATACCTTAAATCCGAATCCTATTACTTCCGGTTCTTTCTCTTCCTGCAGCGGCGTGCTTCCGTTGCCTTCCGCCGGGGAGGGGGGCCTCTCAAAAGCGAGATGCTTTTTTGTCGCCTGGGGGGATCTCTCTTGGTCTCGTTCACCCAGGGCCCCCCCGTCGAAAGGCAAACGGATTAGCACGCTTCCGTCCCGCCTATCCGCATCCTTCCTTCGTGCTGCTTTAAGTCACCCTTCCCCCGACTAACGAGAGTCTTCCTTTCTCTTTCTGCCCAGCTCTTTGATCGTTGGTTTTTTGATGCTTAAATTTCCCTTCCCCTGGTGAGAAGCCTTTTCAGAGGTCATATCCCTACTGACAACTCGTCCCAATCTTTTACAGTTTGAGGGGAGGCCGGAGTCGTGGTTGGATCGGGTCCCCCTTTTTTTTTGGGGCTGCTTGCTTCACCTCGTGGGACATATCACGGGCTTTTCCTGAGACAGGTAACTTCCCAGTCTACCTTTTCTCTTCTTTTTTTGTTAAGGATTGCTGGCAAAATTCCCCGTTTTTTTCGTCGCAGTGTTATACAATCCTTCCCCTCATCCCCCATGTTAATATTTCACCCCCTGCTTCAAGCCCTCTTGCCCTCTTTTCCACTATTAAACTCTCTCCTGCACACGACGCTTCCCTCCCCCCATTTCCATAATAGTAAGTGTGGTCGTGACCTTTCCTTGAGGTCGCATCCTCCCTGACACTTTTTGTGCTTTCGTCTTTTCCTTTCGGAATTTTCCGTAGCATCCTGTTTTCCTGAAGATCTTAGTTTGATAGGCCATCATGTTTTTTCTCTTTAATCTGGTGCCATTGCAACCCTCCGACGACTTTTTAGACACACAGGACCCTTGCCGATTTCTCGACTTCCACCATCCCCCCTAACGTCCTTTCGCTTCCAAGCGGTAGAAGCCCCACCCTCATTCGTTTCTGACGGGTACCCGTTGCGAATTCCTTTTTTTCTTTCTCCAGACCTTTCCATACATTGTTCCTTTCCTTCTCTTCTTCTACCCCTTGCAATCCCCCTTCCCGGTTTTTTTTACGGAATAACCTGCTATGTCCTGCCTCCTTCTTACACGTGTTTTTCTCCACTGGTAACTTATTCCTGTTTCATAGCGACTTTACTTGGACTTTCACTCCCTTTTTTGCCCTTGGTTTCCCCATTACAATGGTTTACGTTTAAGGGATTTCCCGATATCACCTGCTCCTCCTTGCTTTTTTTCCTTCACTTTCTGTTTTATGAAATGTTGAATAATTTTGTTTCCGCTGCCGTTGTCATGGTTCTCGTTGTTTCTTTCCTTTGAGAGTTTTTTAACCCCTTCCCCCCTTTTCGTTTGCTTCAGCCAAGAACTCGGAATACCCCCTTTGTATCCTTTTTCACGGCCGGTGCTTCCCTCTTTTTCCGTCTTTTCCTCACCTGGTCTGTTTTCTTGTTTTCATGCGCCACTACCCTCCCCCCCCGCACATGTTTCCCCCCCACAGCTATTTTCTGCTTCTCTTTCTGGTTACAGAGAGGTTTGGGAATCTTGCTTCTTCTGCCTGTGTATGGTTTATAGGCGTAAGAACCTTATCCCTACCTCCCCCCGTTCGAATAGCTCCCACTTTCGACCTTTTTCCTCAGAATTTAGGGTTTTATTACCAGTACTTTACACCAGAGGCCCTCTTTTTTTTTCAACCTCTGCTCCCAAGGTCATGGATTGTCCCGTTGCGACGCCAGCAAACCCAACCCCTTTTCCTTTTGTTTCCCGTCGGATTTCTTTTTACTGATTCCCTCTTGTCCGTACTCCACCTTTTTGACCCTTGTGCCCTCGTCAAGTTTTCGTTTTCACTCCTTCTGGACCTTGTCCTTTTTTTGAAGCCCCAACCGCTTTCTTTTGTCCCTTTCTCGCCGCTCTAGGGGCCTATTAGCGATAGCCTAGGAACGGCAAACTTTTCTTCTCTTTCTCCCCTTTTTTTTGAGATCCTCGGGTATGATCCCCCTTCGGTTCTCTCTCTTCTTCCCTTACGTAGATCGGATGTCTCTCGTTCGAGAAGGACTGGAATCGGTCTTATCTCTTTCATGTCCCCTTTTCCCCCCATCCTTTTTTCTCTTAGCCTTCCCTAGTATGCACTCGTTGAAGTTGAGGGCTAGACCACCCGAAGTCCTTCCATTCAATCGGTTGGGTACTCAACCCGCTCCCCCTTTTTCGTTTTCGCACCGAAATGACTATTTTTTTTTTCCCCCGACTGTTGTGCTCTCCGACGCGCTCTTTTCTTTTTTTCCCTTCCCTTTTTTCATTCAACCTGCCGGCTCTTTTCCTTCCTTCTGAAACTTGTTTTTGCGTCGATTTTAGCACCATTCCCTTTTGTTCGAGCATGGCCCCCGTCTATCACACAATTTGAAGCCAAGCTTATTTTTGCACCCCTCCTTAGCTTTCTGCTTTCTTCCGTGAAACCCACATCCCAATGGTGCGCGGTCCTGCCAATTTCCCAATCTTTTTTAACATCGCTTTAATTTTCGTCAACCCAACGCGGGACCTGTTATCTTTTTTTTGCTATCTTTCGTTCCCGCGTACTTTTTTAGCAGCTTTAACACAGCCCCAATTTTTGCGCCACTAAGCCTGGCGGCTCCTGGCCCCCCCCCCACGGAGATTACGATTACAACCAACTCAACGTTTTCAACCCCCCCACCAGTGCCACAACTCCTGACAACCTCACTCCAAGAGCCATCTAGAACCCCCCCAATCAATTGAAGCATTCCCAAAGGCGGAAGTTGAAGCGGCTGAAGTTAGATAAGAACTTGTACGTTTCTCCTGCCCCTTCCGAGATGAAAACCTTAAGAGGATGGGGCTTCCAGACTTTACACCTGTTTACATTCTGCGCGCCGATCTTGGCTAGTTCACTTCCAGCGTCCTTCCCTTTTCCTCGCCTCTCCCAATTTCGAGATTAGAAGTAGGATAGGTTTTTTATTTGATGTTGGCCTTAGTGTTAGGCCCTTTCTCCCCAACGCCCCCCCCCCCCGCTCTCTCTCATTCAGTGATTGCACGCGAAACCTGTTAAAGTACCCGCATCGTTTCTGTGGTGGTTTTTTTTTTTTCCATTAGTACAGGACCTTCCTGTGTTTTGTTATGCATCAATCCGCAATTTCCACCCGGTGCCCCCCAAAGAATTACCAGTATCTTTTCCAAAACTTAGGGCCCGAACCAACCATTCTGCCCTTAACCCAGTGTTCTTGCCCAACTCTCCTTCTCCACCACCTTTTCCATCCCAACCTTTTCCTATGGATGCTTTGTTGTTTTTTTTTTTTTTTTTTTTGGTTTGTGTGTTTGGTTGGTTTTTTTTTTGTGTTTGTTGGTGTGTTTTTTGTTTTTTTTTTGGCGAAGTCAATTTCGCATTCTCAGTCTTCCTGTTGTAACTTTGGCCTGTTCCCCGTTGCAACATGCTCATGCGTTGCGTCTCCGCTTCCCGTTCCACCGTGTTCAAATTCCCCGACCAGCGGCAGTCCGGAGCACAAGCTTCAGGTCGGAAGCAATTCTTGAACTTCCCAGTGGTAATTTTTTTTCCAGGTTCCCATACCAATGTCCTGCGTCTGTTTTTATAAAACCCAATTACGCCTCTTGTTCCCCCCCCACATCATGTTCTTCTCAAGACCCCCGGACGGTAACCCCAACCCTTTTCTTTTTACCCGATACCTTTTCGATCCTTCATAGCTTTTCTTGATGCCTGACTTATTTGCATGGACATTGCCCGATTAATACAAGGGAGAGACGTTTGAGGCTTGCCCACCCAAGACTACAGATTGGGCTAGAGCCAGCTAAATACGAATCCTTGGCCCTTTAGTATACTACCTTACGTGAGCAGCCGACTACGTTGCCTTTTGTCCGTGGGGATCCTCGTGTCTCACGAGTCGTGATTTCTCTTGTTTTTGTCCAAAGTCTTCTTTTCCCTCCCCTCCGTTGGTTGCGTCTATTGCTTTTCGTCCCCATCCCATCGACTACCCCCCCCTGACCCACTTACTTACTCTGTTGACTAGAGTTTCCCCTCCATCCCGTACCCCCCCCCGCTCGCTGCCTCATGTATTCTGGCCAGCCGTACCTGCCCTTCCCTCTTTCCGGCTCCGGAGCCTATTGTATTTTTTTTTTTTCTTCTCCTATCACTTTCACCCCCCCGGTCTGAATTTTAGCATATAAACCACCCCTCTTGATGAGTTGAGTTCGGTTTTGCTGGGCAACCTATTTGGGTCCTGCTCCTTTTGACTCTTCCCAGAGTTTTTTCCACTTCGCACGGATCTTGTTGTCAACAGTCCTGCCGTCCATGATATTCGTTGTTCCGGTTTGCAAACCTTGAGACTTGCGTCCCACTTGTTATACATGCTTGCTTCGCAATCTCCTTGTTGAGGACCCCAGCGGACCGCATTATCGCAAGCGTCCAAGATTAATCCCGCCCGCCCCACCTACGCGTTCACCCTCCTTCGTAAGTATCCTGTCTCATTAGAGCCCTCGAATGAAATTTCGTACCACCGGTGTTATTTCTGAGTCTTCCCGTGAGCCCAGATCCCCAGGTTGCGATTTATTGATAGTCCGAATGTGCCTTCCAGTTCCTTGTTTAATGAACTGTTGCAAGATGTGCCACGCCTTCAGAACCCCCGTCCTTTTGACGATTTTCATTGACCTGCCTCCTCCCCAGAAAACCGTCTGCGTTGCTGTCTTCGTGTTTTGTTGCAAACTCACGCTTCGCTCTCTCTTTGTGCCGGGTGACCACTGTTCGAAAAGTTTTGACCCTTGTAAGATATCCCTGACCATCCTCGTAGTATCAGCCTTTTCTTGCGAGAATGAAGACCGTACAGGCTGCTCTGGCCCACTTTTTCCCCCTGTTCCCCCCCCAAGAGCCAAGATGAGGATCATTTTTCACCCAATGCTGAACCGATTTCTTTGAACTCCAGTCGTTATCCCCTTGACTTCGAACTTTTCTCAACTTAAGCGCCTGGACAATATTCGATAGAAGCGGACCTGGACCATCGTCCCCCATGCAACGCGGCTTGAGCAAGCAATCGCTGTACGCCCTCACTGAATCAGGTCCCACAAATTCCCCACTTGGCGGCCTGATGGTGTTCATCTGCTATCTTGCTTTCTTCTCTTTGCGATGGGGTCCGCCGTTTGAGTGGGAATCCCCTTCTTACTTGAGAATTTTTGGTTATCTTCACTCCCAAGCCTTTCGACCATGATTGTCGAGGTTTTGAATTCTCTTTCTCTCCAAACTAGTTTTTTGTTATTCAGACCTATCCTCCCCCCCGTTCTCCCCCCCCCCTTTTTCCTTTTTAATTCCCTCCCCCTGAGAGGGTTCATTTCCATCGTTTGAATAGTGAGATGAATTCCCCCAAATTTTGCTGCTTGTTGTAGGTACTTCTCCCCCTTCGCCAACTCTTTTCCCTTCTTTTTTTCCACATGATCTTTATCAGCTTGGTGTCGTATCTCTCTTGTGAGGTCTTCCTTCGTGTTTCTGTTGATTAGTTATCAAGTCATCCTGACTCTCGCTTATCGGTACCATGTGACTCCTTTCCTCGCTGTTCCTTAGACCTCACTGTTCCCCTCTCCTCCTTCATAAAGAGCTCTGTCTTGCCTCACACTCGGACACCATCGGCATCAGTGTCCCGGTGCCGTCCGTCCTCACAGGATACGTATGGAGAGGCTTTTTAATCATTTCTGTGCCTCCTTCAGGCCGTTTTCACGTCTTTGATTAACGCCGCGTACGTTTCTATTTCCGGGATCGGTAATCATTCCCCGAGCCAAAGTCGTCGTCCTCCCGTCACCGTTAGTTGCGGAGCTTAGCCCTTCCCGCGCTCCGGCAT
>Ga0179593_1683246_pt1 | contig 24092 bp, 28 predicted proteins | sample CZODoug2_1_08_16_FD_185931 | JGI IMG/M metagenome (GOLD analysis project Ga0179593, IMG submission 185931) | Vadose zone soil fungal communities from Angelo Coast Range Reserve, California, USA - CZODoug2_1_08_16fungal (PacBio error correction) | ecosystem: Environmental > Terrestrial > Soil >... | reverse complement strand
TGCTTACCTTTCTTAAAACTGATTTTTTTTTTCCCCCCTCCTTCATTCCTTACCCCCCTTCTTTTTCTTTGCAGAAATTCCTCTGAGACATTGAGCGCCCTCTTTGAGTCGCTCTTCACCCACTTTTTTGTCCCCCCCAATCAGAGTTGTTTTTAGCGCCAACTTTCTGCTTTGTTTTTTCCGAAAGAATGCCTTCTCTGCTTCTTCGTCAATTTTTTTATGCGGGAACCCCAACGGAATCAAGCTCCTCTGATCAGGACCAGGATCTTCACTATTCGGTTTTTTTTTTTTTTTTTTTTCGTGCGGGTTTGCGGTTCTTTGCCCTCTTTCGTTCCCCAGCCTTTGGTATGATCACAGATGTTTCGATTTGAGACTTCGCGGTTCTGCTTCCTCCCCCTGTTTCATCTGCTTTACTATTCCTGGTTTTTTATGTTTTTCCCCTCTACCTTTTTTTTTCTCCTCGGAAAAGTTCTTCTGTCCCACCTTCCTCTCCTTGACGTGGAGAAGAATTGCGCCCCCCGCCTTTTCCCCCCTTTCTCCCTTTTTTGGCGCCCGTCCAGTTTTTCCCCTCTCACCCCTCCCCCCAAATTCGAGACTCCCTAGTCTTTGGTCTCGGCTCGGCTGTCACCATCACTCGGTTCCCCCGCTCGCCCCAAAGTAAGGACGCGTAGTCTCCTTGTCCCTAATGGTTCGTCTTACCTCCCCCTCTTTCGGGGCTTTCCTATTCGATTTATCCTCCTTTCCCCTTCGGCCGTCACTTAGCGAGTTATACCTCTTGTTGGGCCCCCTTGTCTTTTTTAAAAAGGAGCTTTTCTTCTCTAGAATGTGTTAAATGTTCGGTTTTTTCCCTCCTCCCTCATCTCTCCCCTTCCCTTGGCTGCCCCTCATCCTCCTTCCCGTCTTTCCCACGCTCGTACCTTAAGATCCGCTCCCCTCTTTGTCTGTAGATTGCATCCTTCCTCTCATTCCCACTTGACCTGCGGCCGATGTGCTTCCCCCCTCTCTCTTCCAGCCATCCGCCAATAAAGGCCTGTAATTCCTCTTGCAGTCTCCCCCCTTAGTGCGCAGTTCTTTTACTTTCACTTAATTTCGGTCCTTGAAGTGATGGAGTGCTTCTTTTGCGCTGGACCCAACTTTTCGTCGCGCCTGCAAACCTGGTTCCTGGTCCATCCTGGGTCTCCCCCCCCCTCTTTTCCTCCCGGTATGGAGGCTTTCTCTTATTGAGGTCTTTTCCTTCCCTTATGCCTGATGGGGAAGCAGTCTCCCTGCTTTTCTTCCTTCTCATTCCTTTGGTACAACCCCGCCTTGCTTCCTTTTTTTCTTTTGTGAAGTTTGGCGCTTGAGATTAAATTCGATCTTTTCTCTGTCCCAGTCTTTTTGAGAGTTTTAGCGGTGCGCTGAGGACTCTTTCTCACGTATTTTCCAACGCCCAGATTTTCCTTCTGGTGATATGCTGAAGTCTGGTCTTTTCTTCTTCGCAGTTATCCATGATTGAAGAGTTCCCCACTTCCTCTCCCCCCCATCTAGTTTCCCCCATGCGACCTTCATGTCCGCGTCCAATTTGTCCCTCCCTAGCCCTCATCTGGAGATTGGTCGAATATTTTTTACTCTCACTTTCCTTCTCTCAAAACCAGTTCCCGGCATTTGCTTCGGCCCCTCCCTTCGTTAGTTGCTTGTGCTACCCAAGTAGCCTCTCTCTCTCCCCCTACACCATTTGGCCTTTTCCCTCCCAAAATCCCCTCCGTCAACTAGAGTTGTTTTTTTTTTTGACCCCCCCATTCCAGTACTTTTTGTAGGGCCGAGGTAACCTGTCCAGTCCCTCCGAGCCTTGTCATATCAGTCGTCCCCTCCCTTTTTCTGCCCTCATGGCCGGAACCTCTCCAGAAGTTGGCGGTATTGATAGCCCACCCCTGGCCTTTGTCTCGTTTTTCACAGTTTTAGACCAATCTGCCTCTGTCTTTGAATTTCACTCAACCCCAACTCTCTCTTATGTTACCAAATCCGTAATATGACCCTTTCTTTTTTTTTTCTTTCTCCCCCCCCCAAAGTTGTGGGAGGAGATCCTTTTCCTTAGCCCCTGTCGATCTCAGCTTTTTTCTTTCGTCCCCGATTCTTCCTTCCTGCTCCCGATGCAACACGTTCCGGCGCCCCACTTTCTCCCCTTTTTGCCTTTCCTTTTCTTTTCTCGCGCGAGGCCTTCCTATTCCTCTCCGTCCTACGGATGGGCCCAACTCGTTGCGTTCTCCCCCGTCTCTTTTTAGGATACTTTTTTGTCTTTTTTTTCTTTCTTTTTCCTTAAAGTTCATGATAGAGGGCATCCCCTTCTTTAGCACTAGGAATTTACGTCCTTGTTCATTCTTTTTTCCTCTCCTGGCAAATTTTTTTACCTCCCTCACCCGTTTTCTTTTGGCTTCTGTGGTGGTTCTTTTGTCCTTCTTTCGTCAGTCCGGATCCTTTTTTTCCGTTTGGAGAGGATGAACACCAATCTTCCCCCTTTCTTTTTTTTAGATTTTTTAGTTGGGATGTAACACCGCTGTCTTCTTCTCTCTTTCTTCTTTTACCCCGGTAACTTTGAGGGAGAAGAAAGGCGGCTCATTCTATCCCCCAATCCGCACTTGGCGTCGCAGACCGTTGGAGAGAGTTTCCTCCAAATCTCTTTTCCTTCGGTCTCCGGACATCGCTCTTCCTCCTTCCCCAGCCTCCCCCCCCGGCCTTGTCCTTGGAAGAATCTTTCCATTTCTCCTCGTATTCCTCGTAAATGGGCCAGCCTTTATCCACCATTTTGCATCCTCCCCCCCCTATAGGTCCTTGTCCCAGCTAACGGCCAGCTCTTCCCGTTTCCATTTTATGGTCTTCTTGCCATCGCGCACCAAGCAACTTCGCGATTTTACCTAAGTTTTTTTCTCGTGGAATGTTTGAGCCGCAAAAACACGCTCCTCCCCATTCCACCCCCAGTAGTTTGCATCGAGGAAGCCCATTCCCTCCTTCTTTCTTTTCCTTTGACATGCGCTCAGGGAACAACACGTTTTTGTCGCCACGTTTGGCTTTTTCCGATTCGACTTAGTTTTGCAACTTCGTTTTTGCCTCAAATTCTTTTAGTGTCCCTTAACCTCCCTTCTATCCTCCTCTACGGACTTACACCAGATCCTGTCCCTCTTGATCGCCTTCTGGATTTCCTCTCGCTCTCCGAATTCATCCCCCCCTCCTTTTCCCCCTCTCGGATTTCTGCTAAGGCAAAATTTCCCCCCTGCTCTTTAAGTTAGTCCATTCTATCACCGGGCGCCGAGCTGGGCTGGCCCGTTCTCCCTTTTCCTTTACTCCCAGTAACAAACCCCCGAGCCATGGACTTTTCTCCATTTTTTTTACTATCCTGAGAAGTAGGTCCTCTGCGTCCCCTCCAATTTTGTAATGTTTCCCTCCTTTTTGTTGATGAGATATTCCTAAGCTTCCTCCTTCTTTTTTTGCACTTTTTCATACGTCGCGCTTTCCCTTGAGGCGTTTTCTCCTTTTCCGGTGTTGTTAGGGATAAGAAGAAAACGGTGATCCAGGTATACCCCGCGACCGGCCAGCTTTGCCCTGCCACCTCGACCCCCCCCGCCCCCACTCCCTCCCCCTCTCACTTTACCACTATCTCCACTCAAACTGTTCCCCCCTCTATTAGCTGACACCCCCTCCCACATTCACGTCCTCTCCCTCCTCGCCGCCTCCTATACCCCGTCCACCCGTGCCCAAACCTACCCACTCCTCCCCTCTGCCCCCACCTTAAATTCCCCTTGCCATTCTTATCGCCACTCCCACCACCTTCCTCTTACCCTCACACCTATACTCTACCCTCACCCCCCCCCCTTGCCCCCCTTCCTATCACCCCCCGCTTCTCCTCGTCCAACTTCAATCTCCCTCCCGACTCCCCCCCTTGCTTTCTTCCCTCCCTTCTCACCCTCCAGTTCCCTCTCTACCCCCTTTCTATCTCTCCCACTCTTCTACACCTCCCCGGTCAATTTTCCTCATTACTCGCTCCCTCTCGCCTCTCTCCACAACCTCTCCTCTCTTTTTCTCCCTCGTTCTTCCCCTCGCCCCTTCCTTCCCCCTACCCTCCTTTTCTCCCGCATTCACTCACCTCCTCCCCCTCCTCCCACTGAATGCCCCCTACTTCCGTCTACCATCCATACCCTCTCCCTCTTTCTTGCTCTCCCACCTCCCTTCCCTCCCCCGCACTCGCCTGTGCACTCTCTCCCTCCTTTCTCCTATCCCTCATTCCACCCCCCTCCATTCCTCCATCACTTCCAGCCCCTCCCTCCCCCTGCTTCCCCCTTCCTCATACCTAGCGCCCCTATCTCGCTCTCCTTTGCTTCCCACTCCACCCGCATTCCGTCTCCCCCCCTACATTCCCACCTCTCCCCTACCCCCCCCTTCTCTCCCCTACCCCTTTTTCCCTTTTTTCTATGTATCACCCCCCTTTCCCTCCCCTCTACACTTCTCATCCCCCCCCCCCCTTAGCCATTTCTTTACTCTGCACTTCCCCATCCCCTCCACCCTACCCAGCTCCCTCCCCGCCCCCTTTTCCCTCTCGTCCTCCCCCCACCCCCCTCATCACCCATCTACCTGTCTCCACTCGTCCATCTACCCTTCCCCCCTTCCCTCTCCTACCCTTTTTCCCCCCCCTCCCCTCTTCCCCCCATATATTTCGTCCCCCCGCCCTTTTGCCTCCTCCCCCCTTCTCACCCCTTTCTATCCCCCCTCCCCCCTAATCTCCCCTACCCCTTCCTCCCTCCCCCCTTGCCCACCTAATTCTTCCCTATTGGAGCGAGGAGTCTAGTGTTGTCTTCGCCCCTGTCGTTCCTTGCGCCCTTTCTTTTGAAGTCTTCGGAGGCCGCGGATCCGCTCTCTCCTCACAATCACGCTTTGTTCCTTGTCATGTTTTTTCAGACCGTTCTTGATTCCGACGTTCGTAGAATATACTGTGCCCCACCTTTCCTTACCTCACAATTAGAAATTCGCAAATTCCCCAATTTTGTTCTTTTTCCTTGGACCCCCAAACGGGGGTGCATGCCCTTCTTTGCCGTTTTTAGTACTTACTGAGATTTCTGGAATCGCTGCCCAAGTTGGACTGCTCGTCGGAGGGTTTTCCGTTTTTTTTCTTCCTTCCCACCCTTCGACGGCCCCCCCCCAAATCTTGCGTCTGCGCTCGAGCCCAAGAATTGGAGGACGCCTTATTTCTCTGCCTTGGTCTTCTTAAATATGCGGATCCATTCCCTTCTTGATGTCCGGTGGTAGAGAAACCTTTTAGCTTTGGCGTTACTTACAACTCTCGGTCTACCTCCGTCCGGCCGCTTTCGCTCCTTTTCTTTTTTTTTTCTAAACCCTTTTTTGGTCTCTCGATCTTCCCTCCCTTTCGTTGCTTTTGAAAGAGCTCCAACGATGGTCTGTTTTTTTGCCGGGATCTCCTTCTTTTTTTTTTTGCTTCTCCCTCTTCGAAATACTCGTCGTTCACCTCCTTTTCAAGCTTTTCTGCTCCCTGCACCTGTGGGGCCTTCCCAACCTCTCTGAAAAGAGGGTATCTTGGCCTTCCCTGGTTTTTTGCTGGCAACGCACAGGATCAGTTTTGCTTCTTCCCTTTTCTTACCCCCCCTCCTGCCAACAACCACAAGAAGACCCTTCTTCGCTGTATCCCGGTCTCGATTCCCAACAGATTATGTCAGCCGAAACTGCGTCAGCCGGTTGCTACCCCAAATCCGCCCCCGCTCTCCCTCCCCTTTCTGCCTCCCCTTGCAAAAAGACGCCCAACTTCCTTCATTCTTAGTCATTTTCCCGCAGTTCCTTTCATGGCAGGTCGGACTAGATCGTGCCATACTGACTCTTTTTGTTAAAAAGCCCCAAACCGCGGCTTCTCCCTCCTCCATTGGCGTTGTCCTATTTTTTGCAATCGGAGTATAACTTCAGAACTCGTTCGCATGCAGCCTTTCTGAGTATCTTCTTGTTGCTGTCCCGCCCCGACCCTTCCCTCTCCTTGGATAGCAAACGAACGCACCATTTGTCCTTGCTCTGAGTCTGCCGTTTTGCCTTTCCAAGGCCAATCCGGAGTCTGACTTATGGTCGAAAACCTGTAGCACCTCGCCTCCCCCTTTCCCTTGTCCTGTCCCTTCATCGCCCCCTTTTCTTTGCTTCTTCTGGCCACCCTTCTGGGCGTACTCTTTTTGCTTTTTACTTATCCACTGCGATTCTCCCTTTACTTGTCTTGCCCCCTTTCCCCTGCAAGTCGCCCAATCCTTTTGAACCTTCCGTTTCCTTCGCGGTTGTTCTGGTATGAATTTTGTCGGAACCGGCTAGCCAATTTTTCGCTTGCTCGGCCGCTTGAGCCCATCTGAGGACTCCCCAACGCTTTTCGCGGAGAAGCCGGTCCCTTTTTTACGTTACGTCTTCGTCTTTTCTGTTCCCCCGAAGACCTAAATCGCGATTTTCCTCTATTTCTTCGTCTGCACCCGTGGAAAGGACTGACTCGGCCGGAAGGGGTTAGTCAATCAGGATTCTCGCTTCCCGGCCCTCAGTCAGAAGACGATGTCCCTTGCAATCTTTGTCGATGGAGAATCTTTACTCTATATTTGTCCCCTTCCCAAGATGCCTTATCCGCCGGTTTCAATGTCTTTTTCGATACCATCAGGGACATAGAGTTCTTTCACACTTTGTCTCTCACTTCTCCCGGGGTGTTCCCCCCGAAACTTAAACAAGAGGAGTACGTCTGATTGCACATTGTTGCGTTCTAGCCTGATGGTTTTTTCTCTTGCACAAAAAGAAAGAGCCTCTCCACTTCCAGATTTACACCTTTTTTGCTCCCAGATGCCCCAGGCTTTCCGTGCGCCCTCCCGGCGGTCTGCCCAGGTTGTCTGGTTTTCGCCTTTAAAGAAACTGCAACCCCCGAACCCTTCTGAATTCTTTCCCGGAGTCCTGAAATGAGACTCCTGCACTCCCGCTTTCTTTTGACACTTCCTTTATCTTGTTTCCTAGTTATTTCCAGATTAAGATACACACTCCTGTTTTAACGTTGGCTTCCCTTATCCTTTTTTTTTCAGAGATTGCAGACTGAGTCGTATTCTGATCTTCTCCATCGCTCCGCGATCTCATCCCAATCGGGTAGCCTTGATTCGCCTTATCACCCCCGGCAACCTGAAGGATCTTGTTCCCCTGGTCAGTTTCTTCCAAACAACAGCGTTCTCGCTCGCGATTTTCCCTCACTCAGGAATCCGTAGCTGACGAATTCTTTCCGTTTCCTTCCTTGAGGCTTACCCATGACTTCCCTTCTCTTTATCTACAACTATTCCTCCCGAATTGATGTGTCGGCTCGGGTGCGCCCTTCCTTTTGATTGTGTACAGCTTATGGGCCACCCCCCCCCTGCTCATGGCGGGTAGATGATTCGCCTCCATTTCTTTTTTTCCACGAGAAACGGTTACTTTCCTCGCTGCTCCATTTTCCAGCTTTCAGTTATCTTTCTCCTTCCTCTTATTATACGACGCTAAAAACCCCGCTGTGACCTTGCCCCAGGTAGTCCGGCGATAGAGCCACATGGGGTCGCGCTGCATCTAAAGGCAAAATAATGAAGCACGTTGCTATCCCTTTTTCCGCCTCTTTTTTCAGCTTTGGCCGAGGTTTTCCCCCCTCCTCCCACAGGTTCACCCCCCGTCTCCCGGACGAACTGCTCAGCGTTCTTACCACTGGTCCGAGTTCTTTCTCTGGGCAAGCATGTCCCCCCTTCATTTACTCCACCTCCGGAGCTTTTTTCGAAAGCACCACCAAACCCCAGTTTCGTGTTCTTTACCACTCTTGGTGCACGAAAAAAAGTGGTTTTCCGACCTTCCTCCTTCCTGGCGTCTCATTGTTAGAGGGAAGTGTTCCATATCAAGTTTTTATCTTAACTTTTCCTTTTTAGCCGGGATAAGGGCATCTCTCTCCTCCTCCTCTTTTTTACGAGAGATGCCCTTAGCCCTGGCCGGTACTTTTTCCCCCTAAAGACAGAAAGGTCATCTTTTTAGCCTCTGAGCCTCCCTTTGAGCTTTCCTCAGTTTTCTTCGACGCCATTTTCCCACCATTCTCTTCGCCAAATCACCCTGCTGCTGGCTGCTTGGTGTCGACTTTTGACTCTTGACCGCGTCAATCTGTTTTTTGACCTTTTCCCCTCCCCCTCGTGTGTCCGAAGCGAACGCTATGTTCGTTCCAGTCTTTCGGTATGGTGGGGTGCGATGTAGCCCCTTTTTTGGCCAAGTCGGCCAGGGTATCCACCGTTTTGCCTCTTCATTTCCTAGCGTTTTCGCATTCCGGCGCGCCCGCTTGCTCTGATAGCCCTTTTACATCTTGTTTGGGTTTTTTTACTCTACGCTTGAGTTGTTCCCCCCTTTCCCTCCTCTCCCCCCTTCAGAAGACGGAAAGTTGGGCCGCTTTCGTTAAGGAATAGCTCCCCAAGGTCAATTTTGGCTAAGGTCCCCTCGATTGCTTACCCCCTCTTCATTCGAGCGCCCTAGCGTTTGCGCCAGGCTCGGACCCTCACGGCCTTTGAGCACCCTTTAGGGCCCCACCGAGGGCCTTCCGACTTTTCTCTAGGGAGTGGATCCCCTTATGCGTCGTCTATTACAAGACGGGCTTATGCGATGATAGATCAAGGTTCTCATTTTACTTCTTTTCTTTCCTTTTGTGGCAGACAAAAGTTCCCTTAGAGGATACCCCTTTTCCTAGGGTTACCATGGAGCGTTCTTTTTTCTTCCTCCCCGACACATTGTGGCCGGACTCGTTCTCAAGATAAGACTCCTGCATTTCCATCTCAATTACAGCATAATGGCTCCCGTTTTTTTTTTCCCGTTTTATCTGCCGCGAATGTTTCAAACGGCTTCCGTCTGTATTTTGATGTACCTAGTTAGCTATCCAAGCGCGTCCTAAGACTGGGATTCGCGTGGTTCCCCGATTTTCTGGTGCCGTTCGGATCCTGGGAAAGGAATTCTTCTTGTGTTTTTTTTTTCCCCTCCCTGCTCTGACCCCAATGTACACCCCTTGGCCGCTGGAGAGCCGCCAGCCTTAAACTCCTGGTTTTCGCTGGGCCCCACGATTTCGTTTGATCGGCAGTTTTGTCGTGGTCGAGTGATTCGTTTTTTTGTTGGCTCGTGTTCTTAGAGGGTTCAGTCCTCTTCACGGGCCTCGCCTCCGACTTTTGACTTTTTCTGTACCACGCCTGTTCTGTTGCGATGGCGATTTCCTTTCGGTCTTTGCCCTCTTTAGACTCGCGCGTCAGTTTGGCGTTTTTTTCCTCGTCGTCTTCCCTTGGGCCATGCTCTTTATCAAAAGGATTCGCATCGGATTTGCTCGGTTTATGTGCGGCTGTTGCCTGATGACTTAGTCTCCAGTATCGTGTTCTTTGTTTTCCCGGACCGCCTTGCAAAATGCAGAAATTCCTTTTGTCTTTCTATCATCCCCCCTCTTCTTTCATGCGTGAGGTAGCTCGTTTTTCCTCGGCATCTCCGACCAGTTCCTAATGAGGAGTCCCGCTTGCTTAAGAGGGTTCCCATTCGGCGCTAGCCTCCCCCTTGGCGCGGGTCTACCCTCCGCCCCCTCCGTTCAACACCCTTTTTTCCTCCTCAAGACGGTCGTTTCGGTTGCGTTCTCCCCCTTTCGCACCAATTTAGAATGCGCCTTGTACGTCGCAATAATTGCCCAGCAGTACTGGTGTCCCCTTTCCCTCTCCTCTCTTTGGCCTGAAGGTGAGCACGTCCGAACCATGGTAGTGGGCGCTTCCTCTCCAGCTCCCGCCGACTCTTCTTTTTTTTCCACTCCTGCCTCGCGCCTGTGATTCCCCAAAATCGCGTCACATATTTTCGAGGTGGGCGATCAAAGTTTCCAATTTCGCTTTCTTTGCCCACTGGACGATAAGGCATCCTCTGTTTTTTGAACGATGGTCTTTCCTTTTTGCCAACATCGTTCATGCGCATATACGACCTTCTGTGCCCTTTTTCTTGTTGCTCCTTTCTTTCGCCGCGACCGGCTTTTCAACTCTAGACCGTTCAGGGACAGTCCTGATTCCTTTTATGCTTTTTATTGAGTCTGCTGGGGGCTGTATTGGGGGCTTTTCGCTTGCTAAAGTGATGGTTGGTTCTTTTCGTTTCCGCACGTTACGCGGTTGTTCGGGATGTCATATCTGTTTTGTTTCTCCCTTCCTTTGATCCTGCACGATTCCAGTTATTTTTTGTGTTTTGTGGGGTGGTGTTTCTTTTAGTCCGATACGGGCGACTCACTGATCCTTCGTTTCTCTGCCTGCAACAAAAGACGTCCCTGCCCGGTTTTTTTAGCTTTTAGTTTGGCTTCCTTTATTTTCACGTTTCTTTTTGTTGATAAAGGTCGTGCGACGCATCAGACTCGAGCCCAAAAGCCGAAGCTCTTCCCTAGTTTTTGAGAGCGTGTCATTTTAATCTTCTGCTGCGTTTTCTGACTCCCTCCTTTTATTATCCTAAAGGTCGATGTGCAGCATGGGCCGCTCTTCCTCTCTTTTCTTCCGTTCGAAGCTCCTGTTTCCCCCCAGCCGTTTCCTGGCATGGGAATCAGCCCTTTTTCACTCTCTCCCCCCCCCTGCGTCCTCCAAGTCTCTGGCCCGGAGCATCCGCGCCCCCAGCAAGAGATTGAGGCGAAGGGTGCCGGCGCCCCTCTCACTTAGAAGCCCACGCTTTTCCTTCCCGCCCCTCTTTTTCTCTCGATCTCCAGGAACAGCTCTGAACGGGCAGCAATGCCGTGCCTGGGTCTTTTCCATCGCTTGCTCCCGACAACAAGACGTGGTCGATTTTTACTTTTTTTTCCTCCCTTCCTCGTTGGCCGATGGATCCGCGGAACGCGCCGCGTCCAGCTCGGCGCCCCTATTACGCGTGACCGCGATTCCTTTTTCGCCTTTCGCGCGATACGCCTTCGTCCCAGTGCGTTCGTCTTTCTCGGATCCGGCCCAGCGCGATCATGATAATTTTGCACCAATCCCTCTCCCCTGGTCCGAGCTGGGTTTTGAGGCTTTGAATTTTCCCCCCACCCGTCGCCATGGAGGTGATCCTCGGGCCCTCTCCTTGGGACGCGCGAACGCTCTCAGCTTCAGCGAATTGATCTCTCTCTTTTCCTTTTTGTTCTGATCGAGATCCTTCCACGCGTTTCGACGGCTCTTGCTCTCTCCCGGCTTTCTGATTATGTAATCAAATCTCCTTCCTTGTTGTGACGACGATTTTTCTCCCATGGCGCCCCCCCTTTTTTGGGCTTTGCTTTTCGTTTTCCCCGTTGAGCGGCTGTTCGGGCTTTTGGAAGGGACCTTTTCTTCCTTTCTCGGAGCCCGGGTCTTTCTGAAGTGGCGGAGCGCTCCCCAGACGCGGCAGATCCAGTCCATCGGCCGCGTCCCTTTTTTTCCAAGTCGATAGAGCGGCCGTGTTCTCGTGCGATTGCAAGTGCGTACACAACTCCATCGGTTCCAAAGCGTCTGGAGGGTCCTCGGGAAGTTAACCCGTTTCCTGGCAAGCGGCATCGCGCTCCTTTTGACCTTTTTTCTTCTTTTCGGATCGCAAAACTCTGGTTGGGTACTGCGGCTTTTTGTCGTCCCGCAGATTCCCCGTGACCACCTTCCCTGCACCCTCGCCCTACAATCTCTTTGGGCGGATGGCGGAGACACGACCCAGATTTTTTCTTGTGTCTTTTCTTCGGGAAGGGGATTAAGGTGTTGCCCCTGTCCCCGGCGGCTTCTTTCTTCCCAATGGTGGAGAACCCTCAAGTCCTTTTTTCTTTTCGAACCTACGACAAAGCTCACTGTCTCCCCCTTTCTTTCCCCGCCGACCTGGCTGTCTCGTCGCTTCTGAGACAGAACAAGGCATTTCATCGTTTTCCTTTCCTTTTCGACGCTCCCCCTTTCTTCGTCGCGCAAAGTGTCGCTAGCTTGGTCCTCCGCCTTCTTGCCCTCTTTCGTAGCCCCCTTGCGACTGTACCTCTAATCCCCTCCGAGAAGCTTTTCTCACCTTTTCCCTCCCCAACGAACCCTCTAGCCCCTGCGAGTCGGGGCTTCTTTTTTCCATTCTCGCGAAGTCCTCCCTTTTTTTGCTCGCCCTTCGTATAGCCGTATTTTTCTCCACACCGCCCCCCCCACGGAAATCGTGATGATCAACCCCCCAAAAAGACTGATATACGCACTGGTAATCCTTTCTACCCCCCTCCTCTTTAAAAACTGCTCCTTGCACCTCGCATCTCTTCCCCTCTCTCCCCAACCGCGCTCTTTCCGCAGTACTGTCATTACTTTTCCGAGTTCCCCTCCTCTTTTCGGGTGTGGACCATCAGAAACAGAGCAACCTCGTTTTTCTTTTTTGGGGTTATGAAGGCGCGCCATTGCCTTCTACCCCACCTCCTCCTTCCGGGCTCGTATTCGGAAAGTTTGGCTTTGCCCCCCGACCGCGCCACGTGTGACTTCCGCTCGCCCCCCTGCCCCCTCATTCCACGCGAAGTGTCCTCTGCCCTTTAGTTCTTTCCAGCACAGAGCTCAGGAGTCGCGGGGACCTCTCTGGATCTTTCCATGCAACCCTCCTGTTCTTACTTTCCCAATGCTGGCCTCGGATGTCGTTTTACGTGGGGAACCTCTTAGTCACTTACCCCTTTTCTTTTTCTTTTCATGGGACGTGAACTCGTCAGCAAACCGTATCCTCTCACGGCGTCCAGATTTTGTGACGCGGTATATTTTTGTCGCCCGTCCTGCAATGTGTAGGAGTTGCTTTCCGGACCGGAGTTGTCCTATTCCTTCCCCGCCCTAACGATCGTCCCCGTACGGGAACTTTTTACGTTTATGCGGTCTCTTCTATCGTAACTTTCACCACCTTTTCCGTATCGGGCTGAGTCTGTCACGTTGACCGGATGGCTTTTTTTCTCTCTTCCGGGTTTGGAAGCCTTTTCCGCCCTAGGCTTAATGAAGTTACTCATCCTGCCTCTTCTCATCAGCACGGCCCCTGTCAATCTGGGTGGCGTTTCTCAATGCCTTTCCCGGTCCCCTCCTGCGTTATTGAATGCGGACGCGCTTTCCCGGCGCCAAACTCTCCCTCTCCCTTTCCCTTGCCTGCTCCCTCGCCAGGCCCAAGCGACAGGCGTGTCCAAGGGAATCAACGAGAGGAATTTCCTTTTGTGACCTTGAATGATGGCCACATCTTTTTCGCACTCCGTCCTCACAAACTTCTTTCCCTATCACTCGCCCCTACGCCAGAACTTGCTCTCAATCTCCTCCACTTCCCCTTACAAGTTGAGTTCTACGTTTCTTGTTTTTGGCGTCCCCAGGAAAAGGTTGAACCGACCAGATACTCTTAAGCGCCAAATCAAGGACCAATTTTTTTTTCCCCGAGCCTGAAGTTAAAGGCCTGGCTCAAAGCTGCCTTTCCCTCCTCCACGCTGAGTGACACAACCCTTTATATTTGTTATAGTCTAGCAGAGTCCGCTTAACCCCCAATTCCTCCCATGAGAGTTTGCACAGTCTTCTCTCACAGTTCACAGCGTAACGCCTTCGAAGAGCCGCTAGTCTTCTTGAGTATGCTCGGGATCTTTAAGAAAACCCTGATGGATCTGAATTGATTCTTAACCGCAATAAGGTACTTTAAGGGATGAGAAGCTCTTCCATTGGCGACAAAAACCGGGTACGCTCGCGCAGTTTCCCCTTCGATGTTTTTATTAACTGCCCGTTCTCTTTGATCTACCCACATTAGCACAGTCCGTTCGCGTACTTTCTGTTTCGCTGCACGGGCCTTTTGGCGCTCATGCCAACACTAGGAGCTAGCAAAGGAGAGGGTGTGAGTCGCCCCCTTCCTCCCCCGTCTTTTTTCCAGGGCCGGGAGAAGTTCTGCTATCGCTCCACAGATTTTCCTTCCCCCTTTCGCCTGTCGTATGGCGCAGAAACGGGTATCGACGCTATCCCCCCTGGCCGAAGCGGCCCCCCCCGGAGGTCGTCCTTGTCGGCCGGAAGCTGAGAACCGCCGACTCGCAAATCGCGCATTGTTTCATTCTTAACCCTTGCCGGCCGAATGCCCCGTTTTTTTTCTCAAACCCCCCTCGCAAACCCGTTGTTCCGATATATCCTTAATCTTCCTCTTGCATTCGTCCACAACTCTTCATTTCCTTGGATGGGAACGTGTCATGCCCCGGACAATACGCGTGAGCTGGCCCCCCCCAACCTCCCCCCCCCTAGAATGGTTTTCTCGGATGGCCCCATTGGGTGTCGAAGTCCATTCCTTTTTTTTTCCTCTTAAGAGTGCGGTCCGATGTCTCAGCGGAGCTTCGCATTTTCCTTTCGCTTTCCATTGAGGGAACAAAACTTCGTTTTGCAGGGCTCAAGGGTCTACTCTTTTCTCCTCTCCTTTGCCTAGACCTGATAAACACTGCCTTCCCTCCAAACGAGTATTCCGCAGCACCTTCATATGAGGACCTTGCAGCACTCGAGAGCTTCGCTGAATTTTTTTTCTTTTCTTCGGCCCCAATCCGATTGTCTTCACTCCAATTTTTTGGGGGGGTCGAACGCATGCTCCGTGCTGGAATTCGGGTTTGACATTGCTGCCCAGCCGCACTTTTTTTTAATCCGCTTTAGGCGAACCCTGAGCGTTCTTTCTCTATCTTCCCCTTTTTTTTTCTCTGGTTTATCCGCGGCCCCGTGCGTGCCCTTCGGCCAGGACGTTGTTTTTATGAACAGTGCTTCATTTTCCGCCTTTCCTTTTTTTTGCTCATTTCTCGCGACCTTGCTTCTCTTCTATCCTTGGTGGCCCCCGGCGTGGGCACCGCTTGTATAACGTTTCTGTCGCCCACCTGCCTATTCCGGTTCTCCTATTAGTCCCGAATTCCTAAAGTTTCGTTATCAGGTGGACCGCACCTTCGCTCTTTACGACCCTCTATTAGGAGCCTAGAGCTTGCCTCGTTACCTCCTCCGGGGGCAGCACGCCAACAAGTACGCCCCACCGGAATGTTTTTTTTTCCCTTGGGTCTACAAGCCCCCGCGCGTTAATGCGCTTCATGATCCTGTTTTCACTGCGAGCCGACCTTGTTTTCGCAATTGTCGTCCCCACGGCGCTCCGTTAGCCGGCGGTCCTCTTCTTCATTTATTACGATACGGCTCTATGCTTTTTGCCCGACCCCGGTCCGATGAGCATAGCAATCGTCGCCATGCTCATCTCGTCATCGTCACGCGACGCCCGGCGGATTGTGTCTCAATCGCGGAGAGCCTATCGACGACTGTGGAGTCATTCGTAGGCGCAGTTGGCTCCTGGACACCATCTGTCCGGTGACAGTGCTGGCCCTTCTTTCTTGGCTCAATGTCCTTGCCGCGGCGTGACGCCGCCCCCTCCTGGTCAGTTATCGCTGGTTAGCACGATTTCGATTTTCAGGGAGTTGATCTTGCGGGCGGGTGTGTTGTTGCTAGGTCTTTCCCTTCAGTTTCACGCCCCCCTGTTTCTCTTGAATTGCGCGGTACCACCTTTTTTTTTCCTCTTTGCATGTCCCCTCTGTGATGGGCCCTGATTGCTTCTTTTTGGGAGCCTCGACGCGTCAGGCCTCCGGCGCTGAGGCCCCCTGCAGGGTGCCCCCCCCCCCTGGGAAGACGATCTTCCTAAGCCACCCACCCCTTGCTTTTTGCTTCTGCGATGCGGGCGTAGCGAGTACTCTGCTTTGGCGGCTTTTTCCCCCGAAGAGTTCTTTCCACCCCACCCATTCCCCCTGTCCCCTTTCTCTCATTTCAGCCCTATAGCGTCACAAGTTTTCCCGTTTTTCCTCCCTGCACACTCAGATAACGATAACACCTTACCTTGTCCGAGCCGTTCCCTTTTGTCTACCACACCGCTGTCCTCACATTGAGCCTTTTCCCCGCCCACATACCTTTTTCACACGCGAGTTTCGCCCCCCAGGAAGTCGGATCGGTTGCTGCTTCCGTTCACGTCCAGGAAATGAGAACTCTCGTCAATTATCCCCTGCCGGAAAAGATCCGATCGCCGGGCGATGACGTGAGCAAGTAACCCTTTTGGCTTGGCGAGTTTCCTCTACCCCTTTCTTTGTGTCCATCAACCCCCGCTTTTTGGCATTGATCCCCAAAATCTCATACCATGGTCGGTCGGTGGGCCCTCTCGTCCGTCCTTTTTTTTTCGGTGCATGCAGCAAAAAACGGTTATACGCAGTCCGTCCTCCTGCTCGTTTTTAAGGTATCTGATGCAACCCCCCGGTCCCCCCCTTCGCCCTTCTGAAGAGTGCGCTTTTGTTTCGCCGTCTCTATTATTCGATCTCTCAGCCGTCCATGAGGCTGCGCAGAAATTCTTCTGTTTGTGCGCATGCGTTTTTGATTGCGTCTTTTTCGCGTGTATTTCTTCTCGTTGGTGTACATCTCCCCTTCTTTTCCGGGCTAGATTTGCGGATTGGTGAGTACATACTCCAGTGGTTGATGACCTATCGGACTCAGGGATCCCTCTCGGTTGTGTTCTTTTTTTCTTGGCGGAGTGTCGATATGGTCCGCGAAGCCGCATCTCCTGTGCGGACTTTTTGCCGCGAGAATTTTGTTTTCCCACCCTTTGGACGTAAACTGAGTAAGAGGGGGCCGGTTTGGATGTCACATTTTCCCCTTCTGGGAGAGGGATTTGTGTCTTTTTGCCGATCCCTTCCCGCGATGTTGCGGACTTGCAAGGTCTCATTGCACCAGCGAAGAATTACAGTGTGACGCGACACTTTCCTTTTTTGTTTATCACAGCAATCTTTTCCCTGGTGTCTGGATCTAGCGGCGAAGGTTCCTCTCTGGCTCGGAGCATTGAAGCTCGCGTTCCCCTGTCTCCTCTTTTCTTTTTTCCCGTTCTGAAGATGACATTCACCATTTCACTTTTCAGATCCGGGCATGTTCCCCCAGACAAGCTAACGGCAGTCATGCTCCTCTTTTTCCGGGGCCTCGCGCCCAGATTTCTTCGATGGTGACGGCCCCTGTGTTGAACCTCTTCTCCGCCAACCCCCCGCCGACCAGTCAGCACCAGAGTTTCTCGATGCGCGCAGAAATTTAAGTCCATGACTGCTATGCCGCTTTCAAGGGCCCGTTACAATCCACAATTTTCTGTTGGCTTTGTCCGACCTTAGTACTCTGAGTTGTGCTTCACTGCATCTCACCGATGCGGATCCTTTTGTACGGCGGCATATCGCTAGCTTGACGCCCCACAGACCTTCTTTACAGCGAGGTGGATCGCCGTTCCCCCCCGCTACCGAATTTCATACTCTCTAGTCCTCGATCTCTCCCCCCCACCCCGCCCTTTCAAGTGCAACGAATATAGGCCCTTCTCTGTCGGATCTGATTCGGAGCGTCCCCCCCCCTGTCGCACGCTGTGATGCACACCCAGCGCTCTTATTTCGGCGCTTTTCGAGACTACGGCGCTGCCACGCTTGAATGATCTCCCTTTCCTTTGTTTGTTGAGAGATAATTCGGTCCGGATTTTCTCCTCCGCATCGTCCTTTCTTCTTTTGTGGCATTAACCATGGAGAAAAGTGGTTCTGTCGCACGGTAATCTCGCGACACATTTTTGTATGGTCTGTTTGTAACCTTTGCTTTTGAGAGCGGCTTTTTCCGGCTTTGGCCCGGAGAGTTCTGTGCCGGGATTTTATGAAGTCTGTTGAGAGTTCTTCTCCCCCGGAGACCAGCCATCGATGTCTCTTTGTTCTTTTTCGGTAAGAAAGCTGCTCCCTCTCGTTTTCGTTTCGTCAGGTCCTAGTTGATGTTTGCGGAACAACCTACGCGTTTTTTATCCACCTTTGCTTGCAGTCCTCGGGACCTTTTCCCGTGTGTTTGGCCTGGAAAGCGGCATCCGGATTCCGTTATTCTCTCGTTCATCGATACTCAAAAATATGGGTTCGTTACTGGCGCGGCTGCGTGTGGTGGCGTACCCTTTCTAAACAGGCCCTGAAGTCCTCGCCTAATCTCGTCTGGTCGCGGATGGCCCCTTCCCATCTTCTTTACGCGTTGATTCTGCAGCTGCTTTTTCTTTTCCTTTTCTCCGGCGGCTGTTTTCAAATTTTGTGGTTCTGTGCTTGCACTTCGAAAGGCCGCGTCTACATTCTTTTTTCCTTGACTGCGCAAGCGCTTGTACGTTTCTCCTCCCCCGACCTGAGATTGCAGGTCCATCGATGTTCCTCGCCCAAACGATGTATGAGTCCCTTAAATATTCGCTGGTGCCGTAATTCTTGGCCGACTTTTTTCCCCCTTGCGACCCTTTCCTGTGAACCCTTTTGCCCCTCCCTAGCGCGGCTCAAGCAAGCGTTACTCCCCCCTTAACCCCGGCCCCTGAGCTTGCTCTATTTGGTTTTCCTCGCCTCACGTCTCATATGGCTCGCCCGTTACGCCGGATTATCCCCTCGCCACCAAAATAACCATTCCCCCTGAGCAGGACACGGCCCGTTCAAATCCCCCGTCATCGACAAGCGTTTCCTGCTACCAATCATCCACCTCCGGAAACACTTTTCTGACGCCCCCAACTCACCCCATTCCTCCCCCCTGATCACGAGCCCCTAGATCAAAAGCCCCTCCATTTTTATTAAGTCCTGTCTGTTGATTATTCTTTAAACTTTTTCTCTCGAGGAGAGCCCCAACCCCTCTGCCCGCAATTTCATTTTTTATGGGACGGCGCCGGAGACGCTGTTAACCCCTTCCGCCCTTCTTTCTTCAGACCTTGGAGAGATCGTTTGCTCCAATGCACCGCATCGCCGCTTTGTCCCCTTTGCCCACCGCCCTGGTCCCTTTTCCTTTTTTTTTTATCCATGCACGTTTTTACGCGATTTTGTTTCTCGCAACTGCACAAACCGAGCTCAGGTTAGTGTGGCCCGAAACCTTGGCGCCCTCCACCCTTCCTCTTTTTGCTTCACCTTCACTCGACACTGCCCTTCATAGTCTTCTTCCGTCCAGTATGATGGGCGAACTTACACCCCCCTGGCATTAAGTGTGCCCGGTACGTGTGCACCTAGCGTGCCCGCAACCCGCTCAGAGTATTGACATCTTCTTTTGTTTTTTGGAACTTGTCCGGCTTTCGGACCCCCTCGACACTTTTTTTTTCTGCGACAGGACGGTTTCTCTGAGGCCTCCCCCTAACGATCCCGGCCGCCTCCCCTCCGGACTGTTTTTTCGTTATCGAGTCTTTGCTGCCAACCTATCGAAAATACGATTTGACCTCTATTTCTTCTGTTTCGGCAGCGTATCGGACTTTCCTTGTCCTTCTGCTTGTGAGAACTCTGCTTTTTTTGCCCGGGTTTCCGCGTAATCAGTGGGGACTCGCTTCTTAAGTCGCCCAGCAGACTTCCCAGGCAACCCTTTCACTTCTTTTTTGCGAACCATTTTCAGATAAGCGGCATGTCCCTTTCCCCGCTCTCCAGACGTATGAATGCTGACCCAGAGAGGGACCTCCCTTAGTCCGCTGCCCCAGAGATTCCAATTCAGCTCCCCCAATTCTCCTGTTTTTTTCCCGCAACGGTTGCTTCAAGAGAGGCCTTCATTTTCTGGTGAGAGACTGATGCCTCTATCAGCACGCGACCCCGCGCCCTAACTATTTCCTCCTTTTCTGCCTCCCCGGTTCATCAGACATCGTGGCTCCCAGAGATTGACCCCAGGAGCGATGGCGGCCGCGCCCTTCCATTTCAACTTCCCCTCTCGCAGCGCCTTTTGCAAAGGAACCCCATCCAACGAGTTCCCGATTTTGCCTCTTCCAGGATGAACTTTGCTTTCCCTATCTCACGCGAATTCCATTATTTTGTTCAGATATCCGCGACCCGGGAGAGACAATTTCAGCATTTGCTTTACCATTCTGCTTTAGTCCCCCTTGAGTCTTTCCAGCGGAATAGAGTTTTTCTAATTCGGTCGCCGATCGGGCCCAAGGGGAGACGTTCATCTTTCTTGTGACGGCTCATTTTTACCCCCAGCTCCCAACTCCCCGGCAGTGGAAGAAAATCTTCCTGCCCCCGACGGTATCTTGACGTCGACCGCCCGGAATCCTCCCTTCGCTACCTAGAGCCACCTTCCTCGCTTCTTGACCGGGATACATCGTTTCTCCCCCCACCAACTTCCCCAGTTTGTAATGGTTTGTTATCTTGTCTCTCCAACCTGTGATTGTGATTTTCGCTCCCTCCCCCCACATATAGGGTCGAATTTGTTCTTGCGTCTACAATACCCTTCCGACGCCCCTTGAGGTGGCGCCTTCGTCGATCTCGTCTCCATCGGAGTTCTGTTATGCCGGTGGCGCCTCATAATTCATCTACCATCGTTCTCGGTGGCCTGCCTCCCCCTTTCCCCCCCTTATCTCCGTCGACAGAGCACGGCTGGTTTTTTCCCTAAGATGCGCACATCATGAATATATCATACGAGGCCCCTTTGGCGACCTCCCTCACTGGGAAGATCTGCTAAACGCACCCCCCGCACTCCTGATTTTCTCCTTTCCCCCCCCTCTTTTTCGTCCTTTCTTCACTTTTCCCTGTTTTCTGTCAACTGGAATTGAACAGGCCTTTCCTCTCATGCTCGACACCCCAATGTCACTTTTTTAGCCCTTCTGATTTGGTGCGACACCTCGTTCTGTCTCCTACCCCCCCTTTCCTCAACCCTTAAGCGGATCCGATGGTCGTCCTTTGTGCAAATACCAGTCCTGTTTACTGCGCACGTTTTTAGATTGCTCGGGCTCTCTCCCTCTTTGTTTGCGTCTAGATGCTGCCCTGCTAAAACGGTCCCTGCATTTCCCCTCTCTCTATTTATTTGCAGAGACACGTGTTTCCACTTTTTTTTGAGCGTTCCCGAGCATTTTTTTTTCGCCCCCCACCCCAATTTCGATTTTTTTCCAAAAAACTCCCCGCTTATTTTTCGACTCTATGCTCCCGGTTCTTCGTTTGGTGTCTCCATTAGGGGTATGGCTGCCCGCACCTGCCTGTTGTCTTAACTTTAGCCCTGTTCTCTTTTTACGAGCTCTCTTGTTTATTGGGTTTATTGTTCAGTCCGAGGACTGAGAGTCAATTTCGGCCCCTTCCCCCGCGGTTTCTTATTAATTGCAGCATTCGAGGTTCGCTCGGCGAGACCCCTCCTTCGCGGATCCCGGCCAGCGGTGGGGCGGAGTAATCGAAAAGACTTCTTTAGCGTATACAAGGTGCTCCCTGACCTCCCCCTACCCCCTAAACCTTGCAAGTTCTTTGTCTACTAATATCGAAAGTTTCTTTCCCCGGTGGCGAAAAACCTCACCATTTTTGCGACGACGCCGCTCTCCTACGCTTTTTATTGGTCTCCGTCAGGGTAAAAATCTTATTTTTCCCCCCGTATGCCCCCTACATTACGAGAATGTATTCTGTTCGCTCGTTGGACCTTGTTTATCTCTCCGACTAGGCAGGGTGTCTTTAGAGATTATGACTCTTTCTCAGCGGCCTGTAAATTCTCACTCTGTTTGTCTTCCTGCCCTTCCCACCTTATCCCGTCTTGCTTTTTTAGAAGGATTACGATTCAGCATCTGAGTCCCTCGATTTTTCTTTAATTCTCCGCGGCCTGTCTCCATCCGACAAGATCTTACTCTCCTTCCTCGGTTGACTTTGAATTCCTTTCTCCTCTCTTTTCCCACGGCGTAAGAGGAAAGGTATGTCTTTCCTTAAAAGCGGATGAGTTTCTCCCCTATCAATGAATGGGGCTTTCTATCTCCGGCGTCTGTTATTCTCCTTTTCCGTCATCTTTTGAGTACCATTTGTCTGGCGCTTCTTATTTTCTCTGCTCAACTCAAAAGTTCTGTGCCTCCCCTTTTTAGTCTACCCGAAATTTGCGTAAGGGTCTTGGTGTCCCACCCCACGATTACGATTGATCCTGCAAGTTCTGGCCTTTTTGAGGTTCCTTTAACTGAGCTTCTGTTCTGACTTAGGTCTTTTCCCTTTGGGCCCTAAGTTATTATGCTCCTCCGTACTTTCATCTCTAGTGCTCCCCCCCTCTTTCCTCCTTTGAGATTTTCTTTTGTGAGCTTTCTGCTCTCTTTTACGGACTCTTGTCCTCCCTTCTCTTCATCCTGCGCTGAGGAGCGGGTCCGGTTGCGCCTGGTCTGACTTCTTCGCCCTCCCCAGATTTTTTTTGATTCTGCTGACGGTTTTCCTCTTTTTTTAGCCAGTCCTCCTGAGGACCTTCCCCCAACCCTTCGGGACAGACTCCTTCATGTAAGTTACCTTCTCTCCCCCGACTAAGCCCCCCTCTTCCCCTCCTTTTTGAGGTCCCGATCGTTCCTCATCCTTTCTATTCCTCCAACACATACCTGACTTTCGTGATCTCGGTACTTGGCTGCTATGGGTCCCAAACGTGGCCTGTCCTCCTCTTTCTTTGCCGTGTCGAACCCTTCCCTCCCTCATTTCAACCCCTCCGGTGAAGACATTAGTTGGCTTGTTGCTTCCCCCTTGATCCTTATTCACTCATCTTAAAAGGAGAATTGCCCGTTACGAAGGGAACCATGAGGTAGAAAAGCCATAATGTCCGTCTGGAGACCACCGACTGATAGGCCGTTTTGTGTCTCCTTGGTAGCCGTCCCTCCCCCTCTTTGGACATCGTTTTCGTTTCGCAGCTCTATCCCCCCAAGATCCTCCGCCTTTGTGCCTTCCCCCCCAAAGCCCACGCCTCTTTCCCCTGGCCTATGGGCCCCCCAATCTTTTATTATGACCCTAGTGTTTTTTCTTTCCCAAACCCAACGTGTCCTGTTTCCCTTTTGACTCCCCCATGATGACCCGTCTCACTGTCTTGAATTATATTCATCTTCCCCTTCCCCTTCGAATAAGAAACATTTCCTCTTTCCTTTCCAGGTTTTCTCTTTTCTCGGCCGCCTTTCTGGATGTTAGGGCCAGTTATCTTCAATCCTCTACCCCTTAATGTTTTATCGGATTCTATGCGTCGTTTTTCTTTGAGAGGGATCCTTCCTTCCTGTTGTTTCGAAGGTCTTACCTTTTTCCGAATTCCTACCTCTTGTGGGTATCCCGAATGAGAGCGTCCTTTCCAGAGTGGATTTTTTTTTCTACGCTACGATTTTCTTGTGTTTCTTTTTTTTTTCTTCATGGTTCTGGGTCTCTTGTTTTCAGTCCTTTATATACCTGGGCGAATACGCATATTCGTTTCGCGATAATTCCCCCACCAAATCTCATTAGCTCGGTTTCTTCGTTAGTTTTCCCCTCTCCCTCCTTCTGGGCGTCCTTGGATGATTTTCTTTACCGGTAGTAATCCTTTACAGATGGCAGACGGCCTAGTTTTACCTCGCAAACTTCGACTCGAAATTTAGGAAGAACACCCCTCTAGTGTTTTGAGAGCCTCCCTCCCCCCCACTCGATTGCGTTACCGTGGCTATAGATTTATTAGGTTTACACCTTTACCCCGTCTTGTTTGTCCTTGCTCATCTTAGAGGGACATTTCAGACCCCTAGCAGTTCGATCCTCCTCTCCCCCCCTTTTCCTAAACCCCCTGCTAAATACGCCTTCCCGAACTACAGGACCTACTCCTCAAAGCACTTACCCTTCAATAATCGTTCAACCTTTGTTAGGAGTGCCTCCTGCGCCTGCAACTCCGGCGAGGGTGCGGGCGCCCCTGTGTCTCCCGCTTTTCTCCCCATCGGAGACCGCCACTGCCCTCCCCCCATTCACGTCCATCTCTGCCGACGCCGTTTCCCTCTTTTCTCTGCACTCTATGAAGTCTCCCGTTTCCCCACTTTTGTTTCCCTTCCCCGTCTTTTTCAGCCCTGCCCAACCGAGTGCGGGGCATGGTCAGATTTCGGTTCGCAGTCCCCCCCTGCTTATCGTTGTGCACTATGATTCTGTCATTTCTTTGCCCCGAGCAGCTTTTCCCGATCGCGGCAGTCTCGTAGTTCCGTCTGGCTCGAGGCTCCGCTATTCAAACTCAGAGCTCGGCCGCCCCGATCTTTCAACCTCGATTGAACTTCTCCTTCTCCTTCCACGAACTCCTTCTAACTCCAACGGCGCCCTTTTTTTTTCTGTTTCCCTGTGGATCGGAGCCCGTTTTACCCCTCTGGCTTGTTTGCCACCAGTCCCCTCGCTTTTTCCCTAGTGAGGCGATGCCCTTTCGACACGCAGACTG
>Ga0179593_1699649_pt1 | contig 24101 bp, 32 predicted proteins | sample CZODoug2_1_08_16_FD_185931 | JGI IMG/M metagenome (GOLD analysis project Ga0179593, IMG submission 185931) | Vadose zone soil fungal communities from Angelo Coast Range Reserve, California, USA - CZODoug2_1_08_16fungal (PacBio error correction) | ecosystem: Environmental > Terrestrial > Soil >... | reverse complement strand
TCGTATGAAACCTAGTGTCTTGACCAGCGGCACCACCCCCCAAACATTCACCCCACTGTTTTTTCATAAAAGACGTTAAAAAATTTCAACGGTTGATCGCTTTCATTAGCTAAGACGGCTGGAGTCCTACGTAATTGCCCGCATCATTCTGCCGCCCTTCCCACCCCCCAATGCCCCAAGCTGCCAGCGTGGCCCCCCGGAAAGCACTCGCATCGCTTTTTCTTAACCTCGAAGATCCCGGCCTTCTTCACAAAAATCGGTGACTCCCCCCGTTCCCGACGACAGTCCATGCCCTCAACTTTCTAGATCCCCGCTTTTTTTCCATTCTAAGCCTGTCTCGACACGCGCCTCGCCGCTCTTACACCCCCCGGCTCGAATCCGGCTTAGCCAGTGCGCACCCCCCCATGCCCGCGGCATTCCTCCCCACTTTTGCGTGACCCCATGCATACAAGACTCCTTTGTTGGCCCAAAATCGATCCCGAAAAAAAGTCATCGATTCAGTGGTTTGGCGACGGCCCCAACCCCTCCTTCGGCTGCACCTTTTTTTTTCCCCTCTCTACTCCCCCCCCCAAGATTTTCAGGTTACGTCTTTCGCGCCTGATTCTCGGCAGCATCGTGAGGACTGGGCCTTCCTTAAATTTTTTTTTATGAGATCTGTTGTGAACTCATCAAAACCTTCCACGTTGACGCGGCTTAGGCGTTGGGCTTCTACGGGCTTTCTTCCATCCTGCCGATCACCTTCCCCTTTCACGTAGTGGATGTCGCGGGTAGCCGCCTACGTGACTATTTCCGCATTCCCTCCCATGCAACTTTTTTACGTCTCCTATCGGACCCCCCAATCCGCCCCGCCTTTCGTTTTCCATCGATCGCCTAGAGTCGTCCCTGATGGTTCATCCAACGGTCCGAAGTACCGTTCAAGTGCCTCTCTGTCTGGCTAATGGTCTACCCCCCCAAGGTGATGATCTCTCTTTTTTTTTTGCCTTAATGCTTCCTAGTCCTTTGTTCGACGATTCGCCTGCACTTACGCGCACCTCAGCCGCGAGCTCGACAGCGAGGCACAGTTTTACTCCTTCCCTTCACTGTTCACCACCTCCCTTTCTTGAAAATGCCTCTTAATGTCCTCGCTTCTCGACCTTGACTCCGTTTGCGAGTAAGACACGCGTATTTTCTGTGGACGATCTCACAGTAGAAATTTCCCCTTTCCCTCTCCCGTAGTTTGGACCTGGCCCCCGGTTTTTCCCCAAGCTTTTGAAACCACACGTTTGTCCTGTCAATGCCAAGACTTTCTTTTCCCCGAAATACAAGTCGTTTTTTACAAAATCGGTTCATGTTTGGTTCTCTCAGCTTTTTTTCAAAAAAGCCCCCCTACCCCGACAAAAATACACCATCTCATTCTCTACAAGCCCCCCCCTCCTTTGAATAAACAATATACTCCAATTCCTTGCTTCACATAATTTTTCCCTTCCCTTTTTGCGCCTTTCCATGTAACTCCCCAAATTTTTTCCGGATCTGAGATGGTGCATCTTGGTTTTTTTATGTTGTCTGGAAGCGTTTCTTACCCTCTCCCTGGTCGGAACCAATGCCTTTTTTTTTTTCTCCGATGCTGTATTCTTTCTTGCAATTGGTTTTTTTACAGTGTTTTCCGGACGAACGTCAGAACGGCTCTACCCTACTCTAATGCCTACTTATTTCCCAGTCCAGCAGCATGTCCGTTGACAAAATCAGTTCATCGACTGCCAACCGTACCTCTTACTTCTCTTCCTCGTTCGGGTTTGGTCGCACCTTGAACGGGACCGACCCCTTTCCCCGCTTATGTCTTTTTCAACTCCCCTGCACGCACCCTCCAGCAATCGTGGATCCGGGAGAGCGAGGCGATTGGGATCGATTCGTCCTTCGTACCCGTCTCATGGCCCTTCCCGAGCTGTCACGTTTTTCCCCGCCGACTTGTTTTGGAAGCGCCATCCCTCCAGTATCGCATTTTCGTATAGGACTTTTTCGCCCGATCTTCGTTCCTTTTTCCCCCGTTTTGTAAGACTACCTCGCCCCTTTTCCCTCGACAGATCTTCCCCCCTGTTGTTTCTTTGTCTTACGTATCTCAATCCGGTTTGGAAGATTCAGGCCCCCACGATTTCCCCCCGCTTTCCCACACTGTTCTTTCATACTCTCTAATGACGCTCCACCAACCAAGTCGTTTCGTTCTTCCTGCAACATATCGTGAGTTTTCACCACAGTTTCTCCCTTTTACTATATCCCTCTCACCCCCCCTCTTCGCCTCCTCTCCCGGACAAACGATTGTCTGGATGTGTGTGTCTTACGTCGAACATGATTAAAATCCTCTTTCCCTACTAAGGTAATCTTTTTCTCGGTAATTTTTCGCCTTCCTTACGCACTCGCTTTTTTCCGAGGTACGGTTTTCGGATCGGAGACATTGCAAGATAGAGTTTTCCCCTTGTAGTAATCAGTCCCCCCCTTCTGTCCAAACGGATCTTTGATCCCCTCCTTTAGTTTTTCTCCAATGACCCAAGGCAAGTGCTTTTTACTCCGTAGTCGCTCTCTCTGCGGTTTCGGCTTTTTTCAAAAGGTGTTGACGAGACCTTCCGCCACAACCCCAAAACCTGTTCCCCCCCCTTCACGACCTCCTCCGTTTCTGTTTGTGTCAGTACTACTCGCCCCCCCAAAAACATTTTCAGCACTGGTGGCCGGAAGTTGTAAGTTATAGTGTTCTCTTCTTTTTGGTTGGAGGACCCTTTTTCGGTTCTTTGCTCAAAAGTCTTTAAATCCGCTACCCTTCCCCCCTTTTTTCTCTATTTGTTAAAATCCCCGCCCCTTGTATTTCGGGAAGTCACAGGCGTTTTCAATCCAAGGTAAACCTGTTTTCTCGCGGCCCCCCTCTCTGACCGCTCTTTGCCCCCCTTGCGCTTTTTTAACCCGGAAACTCCCCTTCCCCCCCCAACCCTTTACGCGCACCCGGTTCACGGTCGATCGTGGGACAACATCTGTTCGACAAGGGCTGGAATCTAAACTCCCCTTTTCCTGTCTTTTTCTTCCTGGTGTTTCCTTCCCAAGCACTTTCTTTTTTTTGAGTTTCACTCTTTTGCGGTTGTCGCGACCTCAGGTCCGACGAAGTATTTTCGCACGATTGGCGTAGCGGAGGACGTGCTTCAGTTTTCCGCCTTCTGTTTTTTATTTTAATCTTTCTCCCTTAGCATCTGGACGCTTACGTCAGTGCAGTGGAGGTCCACAGCGTTCCGCTACGAGGGCGCGATGTGCGAAAGGGTTTTTTCAGCCTTGTTTTTTTTGATTTTTTTTCTTTGCCGATGGTCTCCCTTCGGACCAGTTACATCCCCTTCTCTCCCCCGACACTGCGAATCAGCCGGGTTTCAACGGAAGGCGTTTTTCGGTCATGGGCTCTCCAGTTTTCCCCGATATTCTCCCAACCTCTTTCCACGTATTGAAGATTTTTGTATTTAACGCCAAGCGTATTCTCTATTGCCGCTCCCATCCAGAAGTTCCAGTAGAGCTTCCTCCTTTAAGACTGATAATTTCTCTCATCCTTTCCTAAAAATATGTGGATGCTGTAGAGTCCTAGTAATTTCTTCTGCAATGCCCCCCCCCAATTATGGAATCCCCTTTTTCTTGATGTTTTTTTCCTTCCTTTCTTTTTTTACACAAATCAGGCCGTCTTCTTTGGACTTACTTGCGGCTAGACAAATTGTCTAGGTCAAGCCTTCATGGGAGTCCGGAGCATTTTCGGTCTTCCAGATCCTCGTGAGAGATCTTTTCTTTTTTGTTGTGTTGATTCCTTCTTTTCTTGACTCGCTATTCTTGGGTTGCGTTGCATATAGGTTAATTCGGCGTGCGCGGTTTCTTCCCCGATTTTGCGAACCCCCCCTGGTATTCCTTTTTAGGGTTCCTCCCCAAAGCGCGTCTGGGACCGCTGGCTCCAGGCTTCGACTTTCCTGGTGATTTGGGCCGTCGCCACAGATGCGGGCTTTAGAGATGGTTCCCCCCCCCCACTCATTTTTTCTTTCCAATGACTTACCCCTTTGACGGACTCTTTTCCCGTCGGTTGTTCGACAGTTTTTATTTCTCTTTCTTGAAGTTCGCCTTTTGGGGTTTGTTTTTTTTTGGTGCCGGCTGCTTTCTCCCGAGTTCCTCTCTCTCTTTCCAGATTCTTTTTTTGTTGGTCGACCCTCTGCCCGCGGACTTTTTCTGAAATTCCATTTTTGGCACGAATGGGGCTAAGAAGTTCCTCCTCCCCCCAGGCCTTCCCAACGGAAGTGGATTCCCTTAGCGATCAGACCCTTTTCTCTCAAGTCTGCCCCTCACCCCCCCCTTAAAAATCCCCCCTTCTACTCCCAGCGTTAAACGACAGCACGGTCTTCGCTTTGACGCCACTCTAGATCAACCAGGCTTTTACTGGGGTATCCCTCCCTTTGCCTCCCCCTTCCGAGAAGTCTTTTCAGCACACGCCCCAATATCCCTGACCGCAATGGTCTCGACCTTACGGCCGTTCTATCTTCAACACACCTCCCCGTGCCCGCTCTGCCTTCTACACCCCCGTTTTCAGTCCCGTCTCCTCTCCCTTCCCCGAGGCATTTCCTTGTCCCAAGTCGCTGACGCAAAGACGCCTCAATTCCCGGACCCCTCATTCACTCCTTTCTTTCTTTCCCCCCAAAATATTCCACCCCCGATCATGTGTTTCCCACGGAGAACGGCGTACCCTTTTCAAAAACTACGACGTCTTTCGTCAAGCGAAATTACTGCCGCTCCAGACATCCCACCCCCCCATTTTCTCCTACATTTCTGTCCTTTATAGCCTTAGGCTCCCCCGCGACTGGCGACCTTAACAATGGTTTATGTCTCTTCTATTTAATCTCTTTCTGAATCCCCCACACCTTTCCCCCTCTTTGAGTGCGGATCGCACGGCGTTTGGGAGAGCTACGCTTTACGTCACGCTCATTTCCTCCGCTCTTCTTTCTGTGTCGTCCTCCCTTTACGTACTATTCCGATCCCCCCACGGCGGACTGGACCGCCAGTATCCGCCTTGAACAAAATCCGCCCCCGCTTTTCCTTCCTTCACCCATCTTCTTTTTTTTTCTTCACGGCACGTCCCCTTTTCCTTTTAGAATCTGTTCCCCCTAATGGACTGAAGCACTCCCAAAACACAAATTGTTTTTTGTCGCATTTTTTTTCTGTCTTTATTATTTTCTTTTTTTTTTTCCTGCTTGAACTCCTTCTCGTCCCCCTGCTTACGCGCCGAAAAGCCGCGAGCTCATTTCCGAGGCACCATTCCGGCGAGATAAATCTTCTCCCCGATTTCCTTCCCCCTTCCTTTTCCCCATGAACATTTTTCCGAGCCCCGATGTTTTCATCGCGATGACATTGGACGTTTTGCGCGTAAGGACCCCGTCTATTTTTGCGACTTCCCAGTTTCTTTTCCGTCCTGTGTGCGGCCGCCCCCTCGGCGGGCTTTCTTGCACACGGAGAAAAACCAAAATGTTTGGCATTGACTGCACCTTCATGCTTTTTCCCCTCAAGCCCTTTTTTTTCCTCAAAACCCCTTTGATTGTTTAGCGTCCCTTCCCCTTTGGGGACTGTGCCTCCCCCCAAAAAGAGACTTTCACAAGAAACGAAACCCCCCACGGACCATCTCTTTCCTCTACCTCCCAGCTTGCTTACCTTACGGCCTCTTTCTCCCCTTTTTTCTAGTGAGTAACCCGACGACCCCCACCAACAACCAATCTTCATATTCCGGCAGGTCGTTATTTGAATATTGGTTGTTGGTTTTTTCTTCCTTTTTTCCCCGTCCCGGTGGTGTCCCCCCTTTTCAGAAGTTTTCTGGGGCCTCGATCGGCGGCATTACGTTTGGCAAGGTGGATTTCCTAACCCCTTACTTGCTCGATTCCTTGTCAGGTATTGGGTTACTGATTTACGCCCCTAAGCGCCAGCATGCCTTACTTTCCCCAAATCGTTTCCCTTGACCCCTCAAACCCTCCCCCCCCCCCACCCTTCCGAGCAGTTCTTCTTAGTTTATAAAAAATAAACGGCGAAACCGACTTTTTTTTAAAGGTGACCGACTGTCTTCTAGTCTTCCCTCCTTTTTTAAATTTCTTTTCCAGGTTCGTTTTCCCCCCCCTCACCCTCCCCGCAATGTTCTCCTTTCGATCCCGAGGCGAAGAGGGGTCCGGCGATTGTCTAGAAATCTGATGACACTGGTTGCGAAACCTGGGTTTCCTAACGCGTCCTTGTTGCGCGAATCTCCTTTCCTCGCTTTTTCTGCAGCCAGCGTGGCTCCTTGACCTGTCATCGGCAAATGGGAAGTTATTTCCCCTGAAGCTTCCGCTCCTTCTGGATCTCCCTTCCCCCTACTTCTTCTTCCACTCCTTTTTTTTTTCTTTTTATTCTCGTGGACGTTCGATTCAATCACTTAGCGGAAGCTTCCTGTGCTCTACCTTCTTTTTCCTTTTTCAAGGTCCTACACTCTTTTTGAAGTCTATCGACATAATGCTCGGGCGGCAGCTCCCCCCCCCCTTCTAGTTCTCAACCCCCCCTTGCTTCTCAAACCTTTACAGCAGGTTCTTTTCAATAATCGCCTGCATCATGACTCTCTCTTTCCCACACAGATTTTTTTTTCTCTGATTATCCCCTCGTCACGTTCCGAAATAAGCGTACCTCCGTTACCGAGGTTCACCTTTCGGTGTTTTTTCCGATACTCCTCCTCCGCTCTGGTACTCTGCCCGTTTTCCCTCTCCTTTTTCCCCTTTCGTAATCCTGAAACCCTCGGCTCCGGCCATAACTTAAGATCACTTCTTTTCGGGCCGTTTCTACACACTTAGGTTTCCACGACCCCCCCCCCCTTTCCTAATCAGCTTTACTTCCCCTTGGTTCTGCTTCCGACCCCTTACCTGAGAACTTTTCCGCCAGGACATCAGACCAACAAGATGCCCCAGCGCCCCTCACCCCTTCTGCAGATTCCTTCTTTTTGTTTTCGGGCTTTCAGTACTCCCCCTAGACAAATTGGTCGCACTGTTGGCAGTCGGGCCCGGTAAGTTATATTGGATCCGCTGGGGCTTGTCGGAGGCTTCCTCCTTTTTTTTTTTTTTTTTCTTTGCGTCCTTCCCCCAGTGCAGCATATTTTACCCGTCCGACTTGTATGAAAGTAAAGGCGTCAGTCAATTCCCAGGGACACAACCTTTTTCTCGCGTTTGCATTTTTCTTGCCCTCCTTTCTCCATTGCCCCACATACTTTTCTTTTTCCGTCCAATTTCTCTTTTCCTCCCCCAACCTCTCCTTTTTCTTCCGCGCCCCGGTCCAGGCGATCGCGAGACAACATCTGGGTACGCCAAGGGCTCGGACTTTTTTCTCCTTCAATCCTTTATAATTTTTTTTCTTCCACCCCTTCTTTGTGGCCCTTCCCCTCTTCCCTGGGCTGCGCGTTTGCAGGTCGAAGAAGTCAGACAACGATGCCCCCCGGAGGTCGCGGAGGACGGTTCAAGCCTTTTCCTGCCTTTCCTCGCCTTTGATTTCAGAACTTTTGGTTTGTGACACCCCCGCACTTTGTGTTTCTTATCTGCGTCCATTTACGCTATTCTTCTAACGGAAGTTTCTTACTTTTCGTTTTCCCTCCCCCCTTTTTTTTCTCGGCTTCCTGATAAGCGTGTCTCGACTGAGGAATGTTCGGGAGTGGCCGATATTTGTCCCCCAGTCGCCGTTTTTTTTCCTTATTCCCACCGTCTTTCCTGGACACCTTTTTTCACTCTTTTTTCTCTTTCCTGGGAGATGCCCGTGAAGAAACTCCGTAGCTAAAGAACCCCACGCCGATGCGATCCCCCGCATTTCTTACCAGTTGTTCCCTCCTTTCCCCCCACAATCCAAATGTAACGCTGTGAGACATCTCGGCAGGAGACGATGCCTAGGAATCATCGTTCGCCTCCCCTTGTCCCAACCTTCTTTTGTCTTTTCCTCCGGTTCGAATTTCTTTTGACGTGCCAGGCAGCCGTGAGTTTAAGGAAGTTCTAATCCAAATGTGCCTTGGTCTTTTTTTTTGCGCTGATTTTGGGTGTCCCCCCCTTCCCCATGGACTGCTTTCCTTGGTCGTTTCCCAAATTTGGAGTTCCATTCCGCGGAATGTCCACCGGTGCGGAGACTGGGCGGTCCCGCGGATTCGAGCGATGTTTTGATAGTCTGTCGGGTGGACTCTTTCTTCTCGTTAACCTTTTCTTTTTGCGGTTTTGCTCAGGTGTCCTTCGCGTGCGCTTGGTGTAGTCAACATTTTTGCGATACCAGGACAGCTTCGGTTTGTTGATCTTCGCTTTGTCCACCGTATCTAGTTCTTTTCTTTTTGCGGACCAGTTTGTCGCAAGGATCGTCTTGGCCTTTTGTGATTTCACGGCGTAGGCCCCCGGAATCTTTCCTTAGATTTTGTCCTCTCTTTGTGATCCCCCTTGTCCTTCCAGGTTCCTTTTTTTCCCCCTTAGCCCTCGGGGATGCTCAAGAATTTTTTTCTTCGTGAATTTCTCTGGTTTTTGTTGTTTTTTCTTTTGTTCTCTCCTCTTTGCTTTACCCCCCCCCTTGTTGTTGAGAGTCTTTTCCTACCTGCCGCCCCCCACCACCCCCCATTCCTAAATTAAAGACTCAGAATATGGTAGCATACCCGAATGGGAGCCCTTTTTTTATTCTCTCCTTCCCCCCCCCGTAGTTTGATCTTTTTCCCCTATTTCCACCACCCCTTTTGACCCCCCCTCCTCCTTCTGCCCGTTCCCTAAGGTGGCGGACGTCCGTTCCACCAAAAGGAAAATCTTTTCTGGCGCCAAGTCTCAACCCCCTTTACCGCTCCGACAACTCCTCCCCAAATTCGCGTCCTGGGTATCGACCAATCGGGCGGATCCACGAGACGCAGCACCCCTGCCCCTACACCCCCTCTTTCCTATTCCCTTGCGAAGGCAGTATCGTCTATCAAACCCCACAGACACGAGCACCCCCTCCCCCCCCCCCCCCCCCCCCCTTCCCTCCCAAACCTCTTCGAATACCGTTGCCGCCTAACCGACAGGCTTTCCCGCTCCTCAATTTTCCCGAGTCCAGCCATTCGTCAACTAGGACCACCTTGACCCTCCCTTCTTGGTTGCTTTCCCCCAAATCTCCCCCTTTCCCACCGCCCCTCTTGCATCGATTCACAGCTCTCAATCAAACACGAAGGCTGGCCCTGTAAAGAGTACTCTCCCTCCCCCCCTCCCCCCTTCCTCAGTACGTCTATTCTCCCATGATTAATCGTTGGCAGCATCTTTTAGGCCTCTCCTTTCCCCCCGAGCCTGATCTTTATGTATTTCTTTGAAACTCCCTCTTCCCCATCGTTGTTCCGGATAGAATCGGTTTGGGGCTTGAGCTAACTGGTTTATTAATCTTTTCATTCGCCTGCCTCCCCCCCCTCTTCACGTGCTTTTTTCTGTTTCCCTCTTCCTTGGAGTACTATCTCTCCCCTACATTGCGACGCGGATCTTGTATAGGAACTTCCCCCACAAAATCCTGCAATTTTCTCCACCTTTTTCCCGCTTTTCTCAGATGCTTTCCCCCCTGGCACGCTTCTTCCAACGTTCGTTCTAGACATCTGTCGGCCCATGGACGGAAGCCTAAAGAAAAACCCCCCAGGTGACTGCTCCTTTATTCTCTAGATTTTCCCCCCCCTCTTTTGAGCTTCCCGATTTCTCCGCCTTCCGACAATGAACTTACTTTCCCACCCGCCAAGCCGCTCTAATGACGCGATCCAGTTCCGCGCTTTCCCCTTTGCCCTCCCCCCGACGCTTTTCTTTTTTATTACCATGTCCGCTTTGTCGGTAAAACACAGATGTTGTCCTCGCGCCCTCCCTTGACCGTGTGCTCCTTACCACGTCGTTTCTGTTTCTCCCCCTTCCGCTCCCTTCCTTTGAACTCCCTTTTCCCTGGCCCCTGTGGGATTGAACTTGATACCCCAAACCATGGTGGTACCTTGGATACTGCAAAGCCTTTGAATTACAAGGAACTTACCTTTAGGTCTTTTTTACCCTAGTCCCCCCCCCCTGCTTTCTTGTCGGCACTTTTTTTCCAGTCTCCTCCACCTCCCCTCAAAAAAGAAATTTCAATCTCGTGAAGAATCCGTCCTTTTGCCACAAGCTTGTTGCATCCCCATTAACTTACAACATTCCCGCGTTGAACCGGTTTTCTCTCTTTAATGCCCCCCCCCCCAGAAGCCTTTCTGCATCAAGTTTTCTTTCTTCTCATTGTGGAAATCTTTGGTTGTGGTCTTTCTGGAAGTGTTCGTATCCTTTTTTTTGTCGTCCCCGAACCCCCTCCCCATCTCCGTGCTCTTTCTTTGCCACTTCCTTGTGTTTTTCCCTAACCTTCCTCACGGACGCAGTGTTTCTATAAAGTTTCGCAGGAATAAGGAGGCGTTTCTTTACTACCGCAGATCCCTATTCTTTGAGTTGCCCCCTTTTCCAGTCTTTCTCCCCCAGATATCTATGGGATTATTGTTCGCCACCGAAAAGGCTAAAGATTATACGCTCGCTTTTTCGGACTGGACCGTTGATCCTAATTTTTTTGCTTCCCTCCAACCTAATCTTCGTTCTCTCGTCCCTGTCTTTTCGGTTTTATTACATAGAACTTAACGGCAGGCCGGTTGGGACTCTAACGCTCTGTGGTCTCCCTCCACTACGACTTTTGTTTTAGAGCGCATAACGCAAACAGTATCCTCTTGAGTTCGATCTTTTCACTCCAACTTCTTTGAACCTCTAAGTAGAGCTTACTCTTTCCCCCCCAGGCTTTCTTAATTCCTCTCTCTTTTTTTTTTTTCCCTCCTCCGTTGTGGTGGTTTTTTCTGATCTTTCTTTCGTGCCCCTTTGATTTTTTTGTAGATCCCCTCAGAGTTAACCTTCCTGTCATCAACTAATGAAGATACTTCGGAGGCGCTAACCCCCCACAAGTCGTAGTTCGCTCATCACCATCTTCTTTTGTCTAACCTTCCTAAAGCCCACCCTCCCTTTATCTAAGAGAACGCTAAATATTCGCTAGATATACACGGATACCCTTATATTTGTGGTTCGCACCTTGGTCCCTTCCGTTACAGAAATCTAGGAGAGACGTCTGACGACGGCCTTTAATCTTTTTTTTTCCTAAATTCTTCTTGAGATTAATTTTTTGACAGCTCATCTTTCTTCTTTTTTTTCGTAAACCGTTCCCCCCTACTTTTCTCCCCCTAACCACGGATAGATCACTTACGTTAGGCAGCGTTTTTTCCTCCCCCCTACCCAAACGCACAAGTCTCATCCGTCGGCCACCCAGTCTTCAGAAGGATTTTTGTTTTTTCTCCCCCCCCAAGTCTTCGTTTCTCTTTCAACCCACACCTCCAATTTTCCCTCCCAACCATCCTTGAGGCAGAGGACATCGCTTTCTTTTTTTTTAGGGCTTTCAGTTTCACCCACACCCCCTCGCCTGCTTCCCCTCTTACTTATATTTTCCCCCGATTGGGCTTGTTGTTTTTCTTATTGTTCACTTTATCCGTTTATTGTGGCCGCTATTTTTTTAAAGTAAAAATTGACTCTTCCTCTAACGCTCGGGTTGCCTCTTTTTTCCCGACCCCTTGTTCCTGGGAATCCCCCCCCCCACCTTGGACACTTTGTCCCACTACCCACAAGGGACTCCCCTTCTTGGTCCCCAAGTTGACGCACCCCCCTTACTGGAGTTCGGTGCGTAAGTCAAATTTCTAAGTAGAGCCTCCACAACCCCGAGTGTTTTTCTTTCCCCCTTTTCAACAAAAATCTGGGTTACCCCTCGGAAATGGTTAATTCCAACCCCTGAGGGAGGTCTTCCTTCCTCAGCCTCCCCCCAGGACTTTTCGTTCACTTCTTTTGCGGTGCCCTTTCCTCACGTTTCTCCCCATCTTCCTGCGTCTCTGGGAGGACGTGATCCTCCGTGATTATGAAACCTCCCTGTCCCCCGAAAGAGACAGGGCCCCATTTTTTTCCCTTTTTAGCCCGAGATCTTACTCGGCCTGGTCCCTCGAGGCGCTCGATGTGCGAAAGCTGCGCTCTTTGGCGTTGACTGAGGATTTTGTTCTGTGCACGATAAGGCTGGCGGTACCTTCTTGGTCTTTCCGGCCCTCTTTTCCCGTTTTCTCCTCCCCCCTGACCCGGTAAACATCCCTTCTCTCTTTGGTTGATCTTTTTTCTCTCTTGCCTCACCGCCGTAGCTAAGCCCAAAACGCCGTTCTTTGCGATCAGAGTCCGTATGGAAGAGTTTTCGGTTTCCGCCCATCCCGTCTTCTCTATTCTTTCTCTATCCCCCTTGTCGTCCTTTTTAGGAGCTCTCCCTCAGGTTCCCGCGGTCCTTCCCTCAGAAAATATATGCTGTAGTAGACGCGTACCTTTTGAAGTGACAGATTTCTAGTTTCTTTTTCCTCCCCTCTCCTTCACCCTTTCTTTCATATTTCCCTCTTTTGGGAACTCAACCAGCTCTTTTCGGGTCGGGCAACGTGGAAGTCATTGTTGCTCGACACTTGAGCGGTCAATATTAATGGAGTCTTTCTTCTTTTTGCGCCCTTTCTTTTTTGCATTGTTCTTTCTCTTTGCTTTTTTTATAGACCCTCCCTTCGGACAGTCCCCCCCCTTCTCGATATTCCCAGGGAGTCGGCGGGTCCTAGGTGCCCGCGTGCGCCCGCTTTTTCTATCTACATGGCTGATTTTTTTTCTCCCCCCCCAAAAAAAAAACAAAAGAGATGCCTGTCGTGGCAAAAGTTTCCCAAGGATCGCCCCCCCCTTTGGTGATTTTCCTCCCCAATTCCTGAACTGACGTTTAGAGTTTTTCCTTTTGGATATCTCTCTCCACTTTGAAGGCCCTTTTTCGCTTGAATTGATTAGACCCATTCGGGGATGATCCCAGTTCTATTAGTGCCCCCTTTAATTTTTTTTTTGTGGTTTTGCTTCAGTCGTGACTTCCTTTTTTTTGTTTTTTCCTTCTCGATCTTATCCCTTTTGACGCCGCCAGCGGCACCACAAAAAACCATTTCCTTCACGAGGAGCTGAATCTCACCCCCTCCTGTGTCCGGTTTGGCCTCCCCCAACCCCCTCTTCGCTTTCCCCCTTAGCTATCAAGACGGTGGGCCATCTACTACGTCCTCAAGAATAATGGCGACGCCGTTCCATAACCCCCCCCCCATTAATTCCTCTTTTTCTCCCTTTTTACACTCGCACTTTTGCGCCAACCGTCTCAAAACTCGATTCAGCCTTTTTTTTATCGCCCCCCACAAATGTGGGGGACGTCCGCGCACACTGAAGTAAAATATATTCTTGCCAACTCCGGCCCACCCCTCCTCTCGCCCCCCGATTTTCGGATCCTCACCCCAATTCCCACCGTCTGCCTGATCTATACAGGCTATTAGGAAATACCCCGCGCAGCCCGTGCGACCCGACTCCATGCCATCATGGACTCACATCCTTGCGCCCCCTATTTCGACTTCAAAGGACCTAAGGAAAGCAGTTACATGGTTGGATTTCAACCCCCCCTCTCTTTTTTTCTCACTCCCCCCAACCCCCTGTTCCCCCCTTTCACCCCAGGCTTTTCCCGGCCTCCTTCTTCTCCAAAACTAATCCGGTGGCCACGTCCAGAGAAAAAATGACCCTTTTTCCTAACTCCCCCCCCCCCAATTATTCCCCCTTCCCCCTTTTCCGCGTTCATGTCTAGAATTTACGTACGAAGCGACTGGCGAAAAGGCCTGTTCTAACCATGGAGTACGGAGGGCACCAGCTAAGACGCCATGGTTTGGCGTTGTCACACACTTCTTAATTATTTTCTCCTGCTTTGGTATTGAGACGGTTTTATCCCCCTTCCCCCGCCATGCATACCCCCCGTATATCTTGTCCCTTTTTATGTTTCAGGTTCCCTTAAGTGATTTACATTCGATTTTTACCCACGGCGACTGGCCCCCTCCAGCAGTATCGGCCCCCAAAATCCGCCCATTTTCCCCCAGTTCTCTCTTAGTTTTTCCCCTCTCATGTTACCTTCCCTCCCCGTAAAAAGTTTCCTAGGAAGAATATGTCTGGCCTGTCCTCCATAAAGAAACCCCCCCGGTGACCGTTGTCTCTTTCATCCCCGGCTTTTTTTTTTTAATCTCCCTTGCTACCGTCCTCTCCGCCTGTCTCGGCATCTTCCCTCCCCCCTTCCGCACCTCCATCCGCTAGCTAATTGACCGCGAGGCAAGTCGCGCTATTGCTTGCTTCCGACACACCTTGACTCCCCCCGTATACATTTCAGTCCCCCTTTTTAACCCCCCCGCGATCGACTTGCACCGTCGCGTAATCCGCTTAGTCTTTTGGCCGTCTCAAGTTTTCTCATTCCTTCCCCTCCCTCAGTCCTTATTGTGCCCATAGGCGGGCCCTGTTGTTTGCCCACGCATTTATCAACCCCCTCCTTTGAACCTTCCCTTTCCCTGCCTGTGATTCTTTTCCCCCTCCACAGACAAGTCGCGGAGTTTAACAAATTTCCCCCCCCGAAGCGTTCTTCCCTTGCACTGGGGACTGTTGACTCCCCCCCTCGCCCTTTCCGACAACCCCCCCCGACAAGCCTAAGCCCAGCTTGTGAATCCCAATATAACTCAACTTCCGAATGCCCCGCAGGACAAATGGTTTGCGCTGAGTTCCAGTCCACGCACCCCCCCCCCAAAATTCCTACTCCTGTCTTATGCAGCGCATCTGGTGTGGTCTTTTTGTCTGGAAGTCAGTTATAGGTTCCCCCCCAAAAACCGACCTTTGTTTTTTTCCCCCTCCCCCCCAGGAGAAGAAGGATGGCTCTTCCGGACGGATTAGGTCTGTCCTTGGCGTTTGGTAAGTTTTTTTTTCTAACCTTTCCCACGAATCTTCTCCTTCTTTGGGAAGTCCGTTCCGTTGGTTTTACTACCGCCGCGCCAGCATAGCCCTTTTGCAATATCGATCCCTTAACTTAAAAGATTCGCTAGGGATTATTAAGGAGACCCGACTGGACCCTTTGTCGACGTATTCCTCTATTTATTTCCCCCCCGTGGACGTTGACCTAATGTTTTTTTTCTCCTTCCCCAGTTTTCCCCCTCCTTTTTATCTGTGAGCGGCGACCTCATTCTACTTAATGCTGACCGTGACACTGTTGCGAACCTTCACGAGATTGGGTCACAACGACGAATTTTGGATGCGTTTCCCTCCCCCTAATTAGCTTAGTTCTCTTGGCTCTGGGACAACTAAAGGCCAATTTCTGCCTTTTCTCTGCGCTTACTGCTCCCCTTTGAGCTTCCTCTCCTCTCTCTACCTTTTGGTGGTTGAGTCTGATCTTATCGTCGGAACGTCTCCATCCCGTTCGGAAGCTTTCAGGTCCCCCCCTTTTTCCTTTCTTCTTCCTCATCTAGCCCATCTGTCATTCTATAACCAATCATACGGGCGGGCTTCCCCCCAAAAAATTGTCTTTTCTTCTCCCCCCCCTCTCTTTCACAGTGTTCCTTTTCTCCCTTCGTAACCCTCTTCCCCTCGCTCTCCCGGATACACGATTTCTTTGGTGCGTGCCCTATCAGTGATCAACGTCTCTAAGCGTTCGCGGACCTTTGGTTGGGCGCCGCTAAGAGCCTCGCGAGACTGGGAAGATTACCCCGGTTTTTTTTTATTCCGTTACTTTTCCCTTTATCATTTTCTCTTCCGGTTAAGAAATGAGTAACCTCTGTTGCGTACTTACCTTTTCTCCCCCGTTTTGACCGTTCCCGCTCCAAAACCAAGCCACCGTGCCGACTCCCGCTGCCCAGCTCAGAAGTCATGCTGGGTTATGGAGGTTCCCAAACCCCCAGGCTACCTTGTTGAATGCGATCTACTTCCCCCTACCCCCCCTCAACCAGATTTTCCAACCCGACCTCCTTCCCTCTGCCCGCTTTTTTTTTCTGGCTTTAAGTGCCTTTCGCCAAACCATTGTCGCACCTGTTTTGCCTCTTCTTGTAAGTTCCCTCTGCTGACAATTGGTCTTCTTCTTTTCCTTATTTGGCCGCCGTTTTTTAAAAAGTACCCAGGCTTCCACGCTAACGCCTTCCGATTTTTTCCCCCCTCCTCTGCTCTTTTTGAGGCCCTTTTCGTCCTTGACACCATTTTGTTTTCTCGCGGTGAATAACAACAGGGCCCTATGGGCCAGTGCCACAACTACTTGTCCCCCCGGATCCCCCAATTCTCCTTTATCTCACACCCTCGGTTTTTTCCCCTTCAAGTCGCCTATGGACAACATCTGGTTACCGACAAGGGCTACGGACATGTCATTTACTGAGGGACGCGTAGTATGTCGGCCGCAAGCAAGTTTTCCCCCCTCAGGCCCTTCTCTGGGTTTTTTTCCCTTAATTTTCCCCCTCGTCCCCATCGTGCTTTAGACTTGGCTCACGCGCTGAAGGAACAACTCGCCGGGATGCTCCCTAAGAGGACAAGTTAACTTTTTTTCTTAGGGTTTCCTTCCTCAAAGTCTTTTCTTCGAACCGTAAGTTGCTTTTCTTGCCGATCGTTCTTTTCAAGAGGCGTCTTTTCTCTTGCGTTTCTGTTTCTTCTTGCCGCTAAGGCTGGCGGTCCCTGCCTTGTAGGGATCCTTCCTACAATAAGTAGTAGGATCTCGAACATCACTCGGCCCTCTTGCCCCGCTTCTTTTCTCAACTTCCGCCCAACACGCCCTTGCGATCAGCGTCAACGTTTTCGAAGAGTTTTTAGGTAGTGTATCCAGTCTTTTTCCTCTTTTCCCCCCTTGTCCATTTCCCCTCCTTTTCTTTCGCCTTGCGTTTTCATTCCTCAGTGACGACGACGACTCACCTTATGACTTAAGGACCCCCTGGTGAGATGTGTTCTGAGCCCTTTTTACCTTTTCCTCCCCTCCTTGAGTTTCTTTACGACCAGAAGTGTAAGACCCAGTCCTGTTCGTCGCGATTTTTGGGACCCCTCAAATTTCCAACATTTCCATTGCTTTTCGTTCCTTCGGCACCCCTCTCATTTTTCTTTTTTTAGCGTCCTGATGGGGAATGGCCTGGTGAGGCGCACCTTTATGCGCGAACGGGTCTCTCCGATGTGTATATTTCCACCCCCTTCTGTGAAGCCTTTTCTAAGAGACCTCCCCCTGGATTTCTTTCCTCTTTGTGTTTTCTTGAGTGAATATCTTTTTAACTAGGAAGTTGCGCTGTCTTCCCCCCCTTTCCCCCCATTACTCTTCATGGTTCCCCCCTCTTTTCCCCCCCCCGCGCCTTCCCCCCGCTTCTTCCCCTTTGTTTTTGACGGCGTCGCAACCGTTTGCATGACGTTAGAGATTGGTAAAAGCTTTTTAAGTCCCCTCCTCTACCTCCCTGTGCCGATTTTTCCTTATGCCTTTTCCGAATTCTCTTCGTGAATTTCGTGCCGGTTTGTGGGTGCGATTTGGGCGTCAGCGAGGTCCTATTCTCTCCTCTCTTTTTTCTTTTTTTTTTTGCAGATTCTCTTACGCCGCTTCCACAACATTCCCATTCACTCCCTTTCTCAAATTTGTGGTAGAATCCCTGGGGCGAAGCAGGCGCGCCCCCTCCTTCAACCCAACCCATTGGATCGATTTCTCGCTCCAGAATCCATTCTACTCCTTCCTTTTTTTCCTTTCCCTTTCCCCCCCCAAATCCCTCACATTCGACCCCTTCAGCCCACAGTTTTTGGTCCACGACAGCCGCATATCCCACCTCGACTTCGTCCTTGTATCCCCCCCCCCGGGGACGAACCACTAGCAACGCCGAATCAACTATATGATCCAATACCTTCCACCCCCCATCTCGCATTCTCTCCCCGGATTCTCCCGCCCCCCCCCCTCTCCAAACAGTTTCTCTCTTCCACCATCGGCTTACTCCCACGGCGACTAATCCTTGCGAATCACCCGACCCGCAGGCATTTGCCACCCCCCCCTTCGGCCTCCTTCTTCTACCCCGACTTTTTTTTGGATTTTTTTCCGTTCAACAAAATTCTCTATCTCCAACGACAAAAAAGTGAATCTCAAGATAATGTGGATTTTCCCGGAGACGGGTAAATTAACCCCCCTCTTTTGACGGTCACCTCCTCTTCCACCCCCAAGGTACTTCTTCTTAGCAATGATTTTATAGAGGAAGAATAGTTCTACTTCCCGACTTTTCTCTCCCAAGTCCCTTTCCATTATTTCCTTCTTCCCCCTCTCAACTGTGCCTCCCTACCCCACCCATAAGTTGTCGGATAGAATCCGTGGGGATTTTGAGATAATCCCCCCCCCGTTTTTCTTCCCTTTTTTTTTTTTCCTCCTCTACTAAAACGAAGCCCTTGTGCCCTCCTCCTAAGTGGATTGTATCCGATTCCCTAACCCACTTTCCAAGAAAGACGTCTATGCCACCAACCCAATCTTTTCCCCCCCAGTTTTCCACAGCTTTCTTCTCCCATCTCTTCTCCCCCCTCCTACACATTTTCCAGGTCCTACTCCCCGTTTCCTAGCGTTCTTCCCCATAATGGAGAAGCCCTAACCTGAAAAAAAAAAGGTTCCCTGTCTCTTTCTCTCCATTTTTCAATAACTCTGCAGGAGTTTTTTTCCTCTCTTCCCCCTGACCCCGCCAAGACGCGAGATCAGTGACTACATTGAACAGTCCCCCTCTCTTGCCCCTTACCACATTTCTCCTCTCCCCTTTCCCTTTATCCTGACCCTCCTCCCGTGCGGTACCCCTCTTTCATCGCGTTGGACCTTGAAATTGTGCGCCGTAAGACCGAGTAGATTTCCCTGATCTCCCTCTAATTCTGTCTCACCTCTTTTTGTCAATTTTTTTTCCTTCTCTTTCATGTGGTACTCCCCCTCTCCCCCAAAAATTCCTTGGAATTGGACTGCAGCCTGTGACTTCCCTCCAGTAGGGCGGAGTCACAATCGGCAACCCGTTTTTTCCTGTATCGTAATTTTTTTCTTCTAAAAGCTTTTCCCTTCAATCCCCTCAACTGACCATTCTACTTGAAGACTCAGACACTGACAACCTTGCTGCATCACCCATCTTCCCCAACCTTCCCCCTCTTCATCCCCTTTCCCCCTCCCTTTCTGGCGAAGTATGCACAACTCTTAAAACCTCTCCTCTTTTCATTTCTCCGGATTTCTTTATGCGATTGTGCTCTTGTTCTGTGTCTGGCAGTGCGTCTTTCCCCCCCCGTCTCCCTTTTTGGCGGCCCCTAAGTCCCCCCCCCTGAAGGCTCGGTCTTGGCTTTTTTAAGGGTTTTTTCCTTCTTTTGGTCAGTTTTCTCCCCCGACAATGCCGCCCTCCCCTATGGACTCGTTTTACCTCTTTACGACGCAGGCCAGAATTTTCGTGAAATGTTTCGCCCCCTCCCCCCCCCCTCCAGTCTACGCTAGGTTTCTTAGTTTCCGGAAATTTTTCCTCGGTATTCTTTCTGAAGGCTATTCCTCTTATTTCGGAAAGTTTCCAGTTGATCCATCTTCTTTACGTTTCCCTTGCACCCACATCCCTCTTTCCCTTTTATGCGACCCCCTTCTCCAATCCACTTTGTTGCTGGACAGTCCGAGATGGGGCTTTTTTTTCGAATCCCTTTGGGCCCCCCCTCATATCGAGTGGATTTTCCGGTCATCGGCAAATCTTTCCTCTAGAGACGAAGCCAGCGACAGGGATTTATACGTCCCACGTTATTTATAACCGTTTTTTTGATTCTCTAGTGGCCCCTTTTTTTCGCGGCCCAAGCTTTTCATTATAAACTTCCGTATTCCCTTGCCACAGCTCAATGCTTCTACCCAAATATGAGATACCGTTGCGGGATGCTCCCACCCCCCCTTTTCGTGACTAATCCCCAAAAAGAGAGGTCAGCTTGACAAACGTTGTCACGAACCCCCCCCGGCCCTTTTCCTCTTCTAAAGAAGACTTCCCCTTTCATAACTTTTTCCCCTCTTCCCCCTCTTGCGGATGTGGTTAGTGCCACGACTCTATCTGTACACGTTCCGACCTAAGCGTCAATAGCATTTTCTCAACTTTCCAAATTTCGTTTCTTATCAGAATCCCCTAGCGAGCTCTGGCCTATTTGTTCCCGGTTTGCTTTTCGTGCAAGAAATGATAAATGGCGCGGATGTCCCTCATTCATTCCCCATTCCTTATTCAAAACTGATAGATCATAGAAGTTAGAGTTTAGTAATACCTGACCACACCCATAACCCGGGCCACAAGTCGACAAGAATCTGCTTCTTTTCTTTTTGTTTTCCCCCCCCTTCTCCGTTTTTGACCGAGAAACTTCACGCACAACAGACCCACCCCCGATGCCTCATACCCTAGCTCTCTTTTTTTTTTCGTGGTTTCCCTTCAACCTCTTGCAGTCGTCCGTATTGAGATGTTATGCACAGCTTGGCGATTATACTCTTCCGTCTTGTGGATTTTAGCTTTGACTCAACAGTACCATTCCTGAAATCCTCTCCCCCTCCCTCCTCCAGCTTGTCCCTCGTTCTTTTCCCCCCAGTCGTTGCGTCCCTTAAAGACCCCCCTTTTCCTCCCACCCCTCTTTCTCCCGCCTTATTCCCATTTCCGTACACAACTAATGGATTTTTTCGGTGCGTCCGCACCTTTCTACGTTGAGACCTTACCCCTTCCCCGAACCCCTGTCAACGTTCTCTTCGAGGACCTCTGGGTACCGACTGGCTCGGAACTGGTAATTCCCCACCTGAGGATTCTTCCTTCGGCCTTTCCGCTTCCTTCTTCTAGTTCTGTTCTCTCTCTTAACTTGGTGTTCTCGTTAAGCGCATGGAAGAAGGGACCCCCCTCAAGCGTCTTCGTTTAACTTTTCTTACTTCCCCGCCGGGGAGCCCTTCATTCCGTAGAAAAGTAAAATTTTCTTTTCGGTCTTCTCTCCCCAAGTTCTCTTTCTTAAAGTTTTCTCCCTCCCCTGATCTTCGCTCGAGTTCTCGATGCTCGACGCACAAGCTCCTCACCCTAAGCGGAGTTCTTTGATTTTCGAGTGCTTTACGGTGTTTCCCCCTGATCGTTGTAGGGCTCGTTAATTGACAAACGTCTCCCCCTTGACACTCCCCCTCCTATGACCGCTTTTTTTTCATAGTGAGCTTGAAGAAACGCGTTTCAAGACCCCCAGCCAGTTCCCACGTCCTTCCTTTTTTTTAGTCGTTTCCCGCCCCATCAATCGTATTCGTTTTGCGACTCCCCCCCAATTTATTCCGACGGTTATGCCCCGTATTTTCCGATGCTTCCGCGATCCCTTCGAGCGACCGGAGATTCACCACTTTTTTTTGCTGTCAGACAGGCGTAAGTGCTAGGGAGTGACAGCCCCCTTATCTTTTGGACCTTACCTACTTCTCTTTTACACATTTTTCTTTTTTTTTTTTCCATGGATCTCTATTTTGTGAACAGAAAAGAACAGGAACCCATTGCTCGTCGGGTCGGACTTAGGTAACCCCTGGGAGAGTCACTAGTGCCTTCAGTCCCCCCCCCTGTCTGGCTCACGGGTTCAGCTCTTTTTTTTGTTCTCTCGGCGCTGCCGCGTGTCGTTGTGATAGAAGAGACTTTTCGCCTTCCCGGCTCTTACTTGCCTTTCTTTTCATATATTCGCTTGGGTCGTCTCTTTTTTTGCGATCCCCCGTACTAGATGCCGTGTGATATTAGAGGTTATCAAAAGCCTCTTCACTCTCCTCGTTTTAAAGCTGGTGAGCACCGGGTGTTCTGAATTTTTTTTTTTCGACCCTTGATCTCTTCGCTGACGTAGAGCTGGTAAACCCTCTTCCCTAGGACCTCGATCCACTCCGTTGGGTGAAGGCAGTTTAGCAGCATGCTCGCCCAGTCTCCCTACTATATTATTTTTCTTTCTTTAAGGTTTTTTTTTTTTCTCTTGCGGAAGCGAGGTAATGAAGATCCTTCTTTCTTTCCCCCCCTCCCCCCCCTTTTTTGTCGGATGACGCCGTTGGTCCCCCCCCCCCAACCACCATCAAGAATTAAGTACTGAAATTCTGGTTCAGACCTACTTGGTCTCCTTCCCCACCTCCCCCTTTAACCCCCCCCGGATGGATACGTTTTCAATGAGATATCAATCCGCGTCCCCTCATTTACTTAAGGCCCGATAAGGGGGAAGAATGACGTACTTGGCCCAACAATATCGCATGGATGCAAGCGTGGGTTCACACGCAAAGCCACCCCGTATTGGACGCCCCAACCTATAAGATACAACACCACGGATCGCGTCAGGTTGCTGCAAAAAATCCCACTTCGGCTCCCCATATCTTTTTCAACCATCCTTCACACCTATCTATAGAACTGCATTTAGGCAGCTCCTTAACCCTTCATCTTTTCAAACAGTCCCCTTACACCTCTCGAACTCCCGGTGGCGCCGCCTTTGAGCCCCCCCAACCTTCCCATTTCCTGATGTTTACTCGATCTCACCTTTTTCGGCCCCACTTTCCATTAACAGACGTTCCTTCAAGTTCCCTGTTCGTGTCTCCAAAACCCGGCTTCCCCCCCACAGAGCCTTTCCCTCACGGATCCGGCGTAACTCCAATACGAAGGATTCAAGTTCCTTAGAACTCTCCTGTAAATCAAGCACCCACCTTTTAAGTTACGTATCCTTTCTTCGAGAATTTATTATCCGGTTTGTTTCCCCATCCTTTGATTACGCCGCTGAACTTGGACGCCAACGGCGTATAAATGGCCGGCGTCCCAACCCTTCCACCTCCGCGCGCTTTTTCCCCCTAACTCCCCCCCCCCTCCCTAAGTGACTTCGGATATCGGAGTTTGTGTTATTGAGCCTTTTTTCCTCGCTCCCCGACAAAGCCTTCTTCCGTGCCGTATTGTCGCCGTCCGCCCCTCTCTTCCGACTCCCCGTCTCTACGCCCTACCCCCCGTTATTCTGCTCCCGACCCAAAATACGCCCGTTACCCGCCCACTTCGCTTGCTCGGCTTCCTCCACGGTCCGTGAGTACCTTTTTTCCTTGAATCTGTGCTCCTGGCCGCAGCCCCCAAGAAACACAAATTTGCCCTTGTTCCCTTATCCGCGTCTTTTCCTTTCTCCCCGTCGTGCCGCCCGTTTCGAGCTTCGACCTGCACTTCTCGAACAAGCACCCTCGCTATTTAGACTACTCGATGCCTTGCTTTTTTGCCGGAACACCATCGACGAGTTCCCTTCCCTGATTGAATTAATTCTTCCCTGTCTTCTTGTCTACCCTTGCGACTCCTCGTGGCGCGTAAGACCACGTTAGACTTGAGGTTGTGCCCGTCTTCTCCCTTCCCCCCCCCTCCCCGACACCTTTCGCCCTTTTTGTTTTTATTCCACGCGAGCAACAAAAATGTGTTCCCCTTTTCTTGGACTGCAACGCCTGTGCCTTTTCCAACAGGCTTTGGTTTCCCCCCGCAAATTATTTCCCTTTTACCTGGGGAATTTTTTTCCCAAAAAGCTCCCTCCACAAACCACGAAAACCTAAAGAGAACCATAATTTAGCCTCCGACACGCCCAACCATCACTCCACACTTCGTCCCTGTCCCCTCAGTGCTCCCCCGAGTGGTACTTGAAAGCCCGACGCCCAAAAACACGTCCTCCATCTGGCCTCCCGGAAGTCCTTCCTTCTGTTGCTTTTTTTTTCTTTGCAGTATTTTTTCTTTCTTTTTTCAGGTTTCTTTGTCGTTGACCCCTCCCCCAGCAGATTGCAAGCGGATGGCTTATTTGGTCACGGCTTCGTCGGTGCTTCAGGTTGGATATCACTCTCCTAAGAATACTTTTCTCAATTGATCTATACTATCCCTTTTCATATTTTCGTTTTCTGAGACTTCGCTTTTTCCTCCTGTTTCCCCTCCCAGCCCCCCTTACCCTCTTACAGCTCTGAGAGGGATTCTTATGCAGGTCAAAAGAAGGAACTGGTTCCCGCGGTAGACGGTATGAAATTGGTTCATGTACGGGACAAGACCCTTTAGATCCTCAGCGAAATGGGAGGCGATTCGAAAGTAACCTCTTCACATGGTTGCGCTCCCGAGGGGGAGGATCCGACTTTCTTTTTTTTTCCCTTACCCAGCGTCTCTCCCTCTATTTGTGAAGTCTCCTGTCATAGGCAACTTCCAGCTCCCCCGACCTCGGGAGCGATAAGCCCCC
>Ga0179593_1610613_pt1 | contig 24102 bp, 21 predicted proteins | sample CZODoug2_1_08_16_FD_185931 | JGI IMG/M metagenome (GOLD analysis project Ga0179593, IMG submission 185931) | Vadose zone soil fungal communities from Angelo Coast Range Reserve, California, USA - CZODoug2_1_08_16fungal (PacBio error correction) | ecosystem: Environmental > Terrestrial > Soil >... | reverse complement strand
CATTATCTTCCTCTATCCCGACTCTTCGTTTGGTCGCTGGTTTTCCCCTTCTTTTTGCTGAACCATTTATAGATTAGACTAGAACATTATGGATTTGTTTTTGTTGTGTTTGTTTGCCTGTGTCTTGCCCTCCCCCAGTAACAATGATAACTTTTCGAGAAGTGAGTTTCTGCGAACTCCTATGCCTACCTCCCCTTCTCCACCTTTCTTTTTTGAGGGCGGGAGGGGTGCGTCCTTCCATTTCTTCCTTAAGCACGAGACGAAAGAGACAGCCCACTCTCTACGTCGCCTTAATAAACGTCTGTCGCAGAGATTGGCCCCCAACCCCTCCCCCCCCCCCCTTCCGATTTCATAGGAAAGTTCCTTCCTCTTCCTTTTGGCTACCCGAAGTGAGTACTTTACATCCGACCCTTAGCGCTCGCCGTTTAATATGGCCCTTAGACGGCCTGCCAACCCTTCCCCTGATTTCAGCTCCGCCATCGTTCTGCTTCTGAGTGCCTGAGCTCCAAGGTGCAAAACGCCAGACGTTCCCCTTCCCCTTTTTTGACCATTCTGAAGAAGCCCACTGCCGCATTTTCTCCTTTTGGTTTTTCAGTTACCGCCATCTGAAGGTTGTCCAAAGGTCTTCCCCCCTTTTCCGATCTTCAAACCCTCCCGCGACCCTCTGGCCGCTTCAAACAGATATTCATCGTTTTGCACCACTTCAGCCGACTTTCTTCAAGATCTACATCCCCTTTTTTTCTACCAAGAAGAATCCGAGCTCGCCGCCGTGGTCGTTTGCGTTTTTTTTCTTTCTTTTTTTGTTAGACCTACACGCTATAAGCCATCCCCTATGAAAGTCCACTTATTCATGTCAGAATATTCTAGGACCCTCGCATCACAGAACTTCTTGGACCGCGCCCACTACCACGGCCGTCGTTCTATTTTTGTCGCGTTAGGGGTCACGAACTTTCTTCCCTGATGTTTTATGTGCTGCAAAGTCCCCGATAGGGGTTCTCACCTTTCATCCCCCCCGAGCACCCTCTTGTCCCAATCCCCCCCCCCCTGGCTTGTCGATAAATATATGTTAGGACTCCCCCCCCACGGAACTTCCTGCATGTTTCTACTAGCACCCTTGGTTTCACCAGCACTCATTCTGCTTTCGCCACTACTGCCCCCTATGATAATAGTCCGCGACCCCCCCTCGTCAAGGTTTCTTTCACCCCTATCACCTGTCCAACCTTTCTTTTCGATTCCGCTACAAGTATTCCCTATTTGATGTAGCTGGTCCCAGCGTTTAATTAAATACCAACCATCGAAGGGCTTCTGCACGGCTCCACCCCCCCCAAACTCCTCCCTCCCTGCGTCGCCAACGAAGCGCCATTCTTTCCATCCACTTGTAAATTTAAAAATACAATTGTCCTACCGTGGTTGTTCGTACATCGATCTCTTTATATTCCTCCGGTCTTTTCCTTCCCCGAGCATTCTTCCATACCGACTAGACCCCGGCTTAAAAGTGTATATCCCGGGCCCCAGTGAACCTCCCCGCCTGTTTTTTTAGCTTCCGTTACCCGTACTCTGACTCCCTCCCGCAGGTTTGGTTTACAGTTGAAGAAGAAGTATCCTTTTCCTAGCCCACATCTTTAATGTGACGATGAGCCAAAAATTCCTCTTATTTGTTCCGCCGGCCTTGACCCCAGTGGATTCTAGAAAGATTTCTGCCAGCGCATTTCGTGCCCCCATCGTTTCATGTAGAACACGAGATGATCTGGCGAACTTTACTCAGAAATTTACGATCCCTTGCCCGCCCTATTGTTTTGGCTTTACCCCTGGGCCCCATGGACCTCAATGGGCCCGCATGTAGCTTAAATCGAACCTCCTGACACCCCGAGAAGGAATGATTGCTCTCCCCCCCCCCCTGCTGACCCCCAAACCGGACGCCGTTCCCCCACATAAACCCTAGCCTGACGCCAGGGCTGCCGAGTTCCTGCTGAGTATTGCCAACCTCCTGCACATTAAAGGGGTGACCTCGAACGGGCTAATTCATCTGTGATCTTTTACCCCCACTCATCCCCCCTTCTAACCTCCCTCCCGCTCTGCGGACCAAGGCGGCTGATAGGAGCATTTGATCGCGCCTCGGCTGTTTCTTTCTTTTTTTTTACGTGGGTCAACCCGCGGAACTGTCCTGCCCCTCTTTTTCTTTGCAGAAAACGGATCGATCCCTCACAAGGAAGGAATATTCCCCAGCAGGGGCCGCTACCCCCCGCCTTCTTTCTCCTGATGATTCGCGTTGGCCGCTCATGACTTTAATTCTATAGGTTGTTTAACTAGTACAGATGATTATTCGGTCTAGATCGCCCCTTCCCCCCTCCCCTTTAGGCGGTCCTCCGTGTCTGCACCTTGTGTCCCGTCCTTTTTTCGATCATCTGCAACAAATATAGGTCTGTTAAAGTCAACCCCGTTCGAAGAACGAGTATTTAGCAAAAAACGGTTCCCCCATGGTGTACTTATCTATGGTCTATCGCATCTTCCAATTTCGATGGACTTTTTGGCCCCAGTCAACCTCTCCCCCTCCTCTATGTCCTCGCTTCAGGACTATATCATCGTGTGTTTTTAGCCTTTTTTGCCCCCCTATAGACCTTGCAGAAGAGAATCAATACCGGCTCTTCGAATGCCAACCCCCCCCTCTTTCCTCTAAAGCCCCATCGGTCCATAGGTTTTCTTTCGTATGGCGCTTGTCTTTCCTGCCGGCAAAGCCTAAGATCTCTCTTCGACCCGTTCGTTTAACCTCTTAAACACCAAGTACATCCTCTGTTTGATCCACCCCACCTTCCGTTTATTTGCACTTACCCCTCAATGTTGGGTGCGATTTTCGCTCATATCACCCAACAACTCCCAGAGTGAGGCTTTTCCTGCTTTCCTTTTCCGAAACCGACGCTCAAACCCCCTTCTGAATAGAAGTTTCCTCTTTTTAGCCCCTTGTCGTATAACTAGCACCATACTGCCCCCCCCGTCAGATGAAGCACTTTTGCATAACAATCCTTGAATGCCCCACAGTTAGGTTCCTGCACACCTCCTTCCCAAACTTTTAGGCTGTCTAGGAGACAAGTTTACAGCTGGCTAAAACTTTTTTTTTCTTTCAAATTACTGAGTAAACAGAATGGACCTTTTGATACCCGCTTTTGTTAGTTATACAGCGAAACCACGTTCTCTTCCACGAATGACAATTGAGCGTCCAGAATTTTGGCCCGTTGAGGATCCAATGATCTTGTATTCCACATTTTCTAGTTTTTCAGCGCGCCCCAAATGCTTAAGCCTTATAGAGCCCCTCGCCCTTCGTGCCCCCCCCTTTTTTTCCAATTTATTTTCCTCTACCAGAAGAAAGTTACCCCCCCTTTTTTTTTTTTTTCCTTCCTTCCTTTCTTCGGATACAACGTCCCCACTTAAGTTTTGAACCAGTCAGATGTACCTTGACCCTTTCAGGCGAAACCTTCCCCTTTCTTCGCCGGCTCAATAGTAACTTTTCATCTGCCATTTTCCCTAGTCACCGCCTTTCCTTTTCCTATGTACGAAGCCCCAGTGCCAAGTGGTTCCAATGTATTTATATGGAGCGACAAATACCGTTGACGTGCTTAGAGAGTAAGGGCCACGGATTCGCGACGCATCCTCCCCCCTCTTTAGGCCTCTCTCTGGAGATATTTGAGCTTTTTTCCTTCGTGAGGAGTTAAAACTTCTTTTACGTCCAAGACCACCATGTTTTTTTTATTTTCTTCCAGACGTTTTTTTGACCCGAAACTGAAAGTTCCTAGCGTTTCACATGATGGATTACGGCTTCATGCTTTTTTTCCCTCAGGCTGGTCGTGTCATAGTGCTGCCGAACACTACGCCTTGCATGCCAGAATGCTTATGATTGCGGACTAAGCCCCCTCCCCCCTAGAAATAGACGCCTTTTCCTACCCTCTCCCAGCAAATTGTGTTGTTCTTTTGATTCCAAAGCAAGCCTGCGCTTCACGCCCCGTCTACTAGCACCCGAAGTCAGGTTGCAAGATCACTAGCTTTCCAGTCTCCCTTTTCTCCTGGTCTTTTCCCACTGCCGTGACTTCCTCTATGATGCTTACGTCGTCCCTGTTTTAAAAACTCTTATTTGCGGCGCTCCGAATGATAGTTTTCTATCACTCGCTTCGTTTCTAGCTGCCCTTTGGCCGTTCGAGTATCCTCCGCCCTCTATCGGTTAAGATACAATCAACCGCAAAAGTTAGGTGTTACATTTTTGACGGCTCTCAAGCAGTCGCCGAATATCTCACTCCCCCCCTTCTATCCCGCAGGAACGAAATTAGTCAATTGAACATCTCCCTTGACAGTCATCGTTTAGAAAAAGTGCGACTGGACGAGCCCTCAGAAAGATTGATGCTTCGATCGCGCAGTTCCCCCTTCCCCAGTTACTAGCAGTTCCCCCCGATTTCAACTTTGCCATTGAGGCCCCTCCTTTTCCCTCCCTGTAAGATCGGAAGCCCCGTTATTAGTACCCCTGGGGTATCAGCTTCTAGAGCATGAGACACGGCTTGCTCCCCCCTTCCCCTCGGGGATGTTCTGCCGAAATATGCCCGAACGTTCTCCGTCTCAACCAGTGGCTTAACCTGTACGCTTTTTTGAACCCCACTCTTTTCTCTCAGGTTAAGTCCGTTGATAGAAATAGGAAGTTGCCCGTTTTGCCTGCTGAGAGGCGTGTTATCACCCAGATTTTTCCCTTTTCCCAAATTGCAGGGGATCATGACTTCCAAGTTTTTTCTCACTCCAGCGGCCTTATAGAACAACGTGCGCCCCCACTTGCGGGACAGACTGCCCCCAGAAATATGAGAAACACCGCCCGGCGCCCTAACTCTCCATCCTCCAAGGATCCCACTAAGAAGTGTACATGGACCCTTCGTAGAGCGTCCCCTTACATGAATCCTGAGCGGAGGTCTGTCCCCGTTTTCCGCAAATAGCCCCTGCTTCTCAATCTGTTTTTTTTTCATTTCCCATACGAATTTGCTAGTGTGGTTTTTTTGTTTTTACTCCACGTGGAGGTAATGCCGCGAACCTCATTGCAATTCATTGATAAATTAGTTTTTTCCCGAGCAACCCCTTAATCATAGATTCCGCGTCGCTAGTCCCCTTCGCCCTTGTCCGCCGAGCTGTTCCCCTAGGAAAGGCGATGGGCATTATGGAACCGATTATGCGGTAGTGTTTCTTCCGATTTACCAAAGTTTAATAAGAGAAGTGATTTATATTTTTCCTTTTTTTTCCTCTTTTAGATCTCTTGATTTGTCTTTACATTCTTCAGTCATGTCCTCCTGCTCTTCGGCAATATCCCCCTCCACGTGATCCAGAAAAAAGTTAGCGTTTCGCCTGTTTCCTTCTCCCTTTTCCCTTTTAAGTAGCTTTTTCATTGCTATTCTGCGATTTCCCCGAAATATGGTTATATCTCTTCCTTTTTCTTTCAGATCGTCACCGCGAAAACTTTTTTTTTTTTTTCTTCAATCGCTCGCCAATTGACTACATAGACGCTGCAATTTCAAGACGTCCCCCCTCATCCCCCCCTGTGCGATCGCACCGCGACTTGTTTATTTCTCTTGGGCACTCGATGCCGCCCTGGTTTCTGAAAGTCCCCCAACAAATTCTTTCTGCAGGTCACCCGAATAAAACAAGGAAAAAAGAATTAAAAGACCTTTTTTGTTTTGTTTTTTTTTTTTTTTTTTTTTCTTTTCTTTTCTTTTTTTTTCTTTTTTTTTTTTTTTTTTTTTTTCTTTTTTTTTTTTTTTTTTTTTTTTTTTTTTCTCGAACCAACTCCCCCCCCTTCCCCCCCCCCCCATCATTCAACGTATCCAAATCTGAGGAACCCGGGTCTTTCCTGCAGCCGACGCAATAAAATAAGGATCCTTTACTTCTTTCCCCCCCTATGTTCCACCGTGAATCGACGCTTCCCACTCGCTACCTCGTTTAGTCGGCCCAGCTCAAGACGGTTTTATAATTTTTCCTGAGTTAAGCCCGCGAATATGTCCAATTCTTCCCCTGCCCCATGGCCTGATGCTTACCTCTGTCTCTCAACCCAAACCAACAGCGATTCGAATATAAAGCCCCCCTATTCAGAGGAAGCGTTTGTCCCCCGTCAGGTGTTTTTCCTCCCTCACCCCCTTGCCCGCCGGCCACAAATTTTTTTCTTCCTCTTTTGCATATGAACCCTATTAATGAACTTGCCCCACTTATAATGTATATTTCTTTTTCCTAAAGGTTTTTTCGTCTTTTTCTCGAAAACCTACGCTAGTTTTCTATTGTGTTTCCAATGGGGCGTTGGACAACCAGTTTTTCAGCACCCAATACCAGACCTCGTATCTTTATCGAGGTCATGACCCCCGATTTTCTTATTGTACACTTCCCACCCTTTTTATCCTCACGCCCCTCAGGCGAACGTCTCACTGAAATTTGACGTACGTACGGAGTCCCGGAAACCTTTTTTTTGATTTTTTACCCGACGCTCCTACGTTTATGACTGGCCTCTCAGTACTGATAAAATCCTGTCGGCCGCTTTCAGTCCTCATGTGTTTTTCACCCCTGCCAAGTTAAAAGAAGCATCCCAGTCTTTCCTCGGCAACTCAGAAGAAGAAACTATTTTTTGAAGCTCATAGTCCTTTCCACATTTTTTTTTTTTTATACCGTCTTTTTTCTTTCTTATCTTTATGCGCTTTTGACGCAGGCGCGCCTGCTGATATCCCGCCGCTGAAGGAACACGCCCGAACTTACTCTTCTGACTGTCTCCAGAAGGCAATTTAATAACCATGAGCCGTCCGGCCCCTGCGTTTCCCTTCCCCTTCCCCCTCCAATGTTTCCTCCACGAAAAGAACCCCCTCGGCAGTTTTGACGGTACGTCCCTATTCTTTTTCTTTCGGGAGCTGATCGAACGCCCATCTCCCTTCCTTTCCCCTGAAATCCCACGTAGAACGAGCGCAGAACCCCGATCCTCCCAGCTCGTCAAGAAATCCCAAGACAAACGACCGTTCTGCCCCGGTACGAGACATGGACTGTTTTCATTGCACCGACAGCTTCTACTCTCCCCGGACAAGAGAGATAAGACGCCTGATCCTCAGACTTCTTCCGTCCCCCCCCTGATTGTATCTAACCCCTTCGAGCAGCGACAGAGGGTAGATTGTCGAACCCCCCCCCCTTTCATACAAACCTCCAAAATTCCCCCTTTTTATTTCGGCCTCCCTGAGATGAAAGACAATGACCCAGCAACCTCCTTCCCTCCCAGTTAATCCTGGCACCCACGTCTTTTTGAGAATTAAGGCTTGCGAGGTGACTTAAAGAGTTGTACCTCTCTCTCCATCTTTGAATGACGACCCGCTAGAGTCATTGAATCTCCTACAATATGCTTTCCTACGGCTTACTCCAGGCTGCCCTTGAAGCCGATTTCCCACAAACATATCTGACCCCGTGGAGTTGGCATAACTGACCCTCGCTGTGAACAGAGCCAACGCTGACCCTTCTTTGTCATCCCACCATAGCTAAATGCAGACAACGTGACAGTTGCGCCATCTTTAACCAGTTTCGTCAATTAGAATTTCCCCAGTGACCTATGTAAGAATGTCGTGTCCCGTAAGCACATTAGAATCTCACGGCAATTCCCCCCAAAAAGGGCGAAAAAGAGTCATACTCCCAAAGATTTGAGCCGACATCTTGCCTGGGAGCTTCGCAACATGGCACACTCCCCCCCTTCTCTAATAACCCAACCAGCGCATACACTAGTAACAAGATCGACTTTCCTCCGAAGCCATCAGTATAATGCTGGCCGATGAAGAGTTTCTGTAACAAGTCACTTACGCCTAAGTGGTCCTCCTAAATTCCCTAGATGTATTTATTGCCCCTGCAACGGATTTACTTTGCAAGGACTGACGCCCTCTATGATTGTTCCCACGTAGTTTAATCCCACGTTTGCACCTTGCCCCCACCCGCCTGGGTAATGAGGAGTTCGCAGATAATCTTTTTTTTTCCCTTCTCACCCCCCTTAGCGCCTCACCTTTACAGAATAACCCCCTGGCTCTGAACAGAAAAGAGCTAATTGCCTACATCCGTGAGTGACATGTGGAGCGCTCCCCTCCTCCATCCCTACGCATTGAACTTGCGCCCCTACTGATTATGTCATAACTAAATTCGGTAACTTGTTGGGGAAATGGGGTCAACTTTTATCGCATTCTACTAAATACTTTTTTATGGAGTCAACCACCCAGAATCCCACTAAACATTTGCCGTCTTCGCGCTTCCCTTTTGCATGAGTACTGCTTCCTTGGATTTTTATGAGTCTCTCATCGACCCCGACTCCACCATGCAGGCAAGCACGACGAGCCCTCCCTTTCCTCCTTAAAATATCTTCCCGCGTCGGTGCGACTGGCCCATACCCTGTTCTCCCTCATAGAGTAAGAATTGCTCAGTTTTGCTTCCTTTCTAGTCATGTAGAGCCACTTGCCACATCGAATGTAGTGCTCCCTCTCCCCCTGACAATCTTTGTCCCCACCCGGTCCCGATTCTCGAGTCTCTTCTTATAGATCAAGGACTATACTGGACCCTGGCTTGACAACCCCCATTGAAATACGGAATTGGTAAACTTAACTGGCCAGGGCAGCCCCTTCCTTTACTACAGCATGGACCTGTACGGTCGCCGCCCGCAAATATAGACGCCCTGCCCCCCCTTCGGTTTCGAGTAGACGACTTAGAGAGTCTCCCACCCCCCCCCCTGACTTTTTGCCGAAAAGATTCATCGTTTTCTAGCCCCACTAATTCTGATCTCCTTCCCCTTACACTCTTGGGACTCGCCCGACCCGAAAGCGAGATCGATCTTCTCGGTGAGAGCTTTGCCTATAAGGACGTCCCCCTACTCGAGTCCCTTTCGATTAAACTGGATGACTCAGATTTCATACGTCCCTCCCCCCCCCACCAAGCGAGCGCCTATTAGGTTGTGCAGGTTCCAGTCGTTCTGACCATATTTTTTTTACTGATTCACTTTTTTTTCCACGGTCCGCCGACGTTTTCGGTCTTCCCTCCCTACTCCCCTCCCCCCTGCATACCCCATGTCCATGGCCGCCATCCAAAGGCGTTACCTTTCTGAGCAATTCGGTCAGACCTTCACGGCTGCATTTTTCGACCCCTTTCGTTCGATACCCCCCCCCCGAAAGTAAAGAATGCGCATGCTGATATAGGTCTAGGCTTTTTTCTCCTTTAAAGCGCACACGTAATTCCTATTACGCACTTCCCAATCACCTACGAATTCGCCCTCTACTCCCCAGCTTACGCTTGAAAAATGGTAGCTCTTGAAGGCTTGTGTGCCCCCCCCCCATTAAACCCGCGCGTTCAATGGGCATCCAGGAAGACAACTATGTTTTCAGTTTTGCAGATAATGCCTTAAGCCAACTCAAGGTCACCTGCTCGCCTACCTTCAACTTCATCTTTCATGGAAAAAAACCCTTTCCCCCATCTTTACTCCTTTCGTTGTTTGTTGCCTTGTCCGATATTATGGTTTCATTTCCGAGTCCTTTAATAAAAAGCTAGAAGACTAGTGACAGGATGACTCGCATGGAATATTTCCGTCAGCCCTTTGACCATTTTTTCCCGCATGTTTAAGTCCTCCAGAGGACCGTATCAGCCCCCCTGAACGCGGTTCATCGCAGCCGCGTTTTATAGCGGCTGGCTTTATTCGATCACCATGGCGGGACAGCGTGATACTCTGATGCAGCCTCCTCTTGATTACTCCCCCCCCCTTTCTCTAGATCATGCCTTTTGTCTTATGACGTGAAATGCTTCTTTATCGCATTTTTACTTCGCCCCATTCCCCTTCCCGGAATTTGACTCGGAGGAATTTCACTTGCATTTGAAGTGAATTTGCGTACTCAGCCCATGTGACAGGGTCCCTTTTTATTAAGCTTACCATGCCTAAGCGACCCAGTCTTTGCAAGACACCCCGCTGGTCGTGAACACTACCCGCGAACCTCCCTTTTTTTTTCCTGCAGAACGTTTTGAGAATTTTCCGTAGCGCGTATTGCCATCCCCCCCCATGCGTCATCGTCAAAGGCGTATCCGGAAGCCATCAACCCAAACCCTCTTGTTTGATAATCCATTCGATTCTGATGTTTTGTCCAGCTTTCCTTCATCTCTATCGCGATCCTCTTCTTGAAAGGATGTAGCTGGGCCCCACCTTTTCTTTTTAGGAAAGGAGCCTGAGAGCAAGATTGAGTAGCAAATCTCGGCGAAGCGCAATCACATTTGGACTTCCTTACATTCTTCCTTATGGGCGACCCGCCCCATGAAGAGGAGAAAGTCGAAGCGAAGAATTCACGTAGTTTTCACAGGTCCGATTTGTTGAACCGCATTTTAGCAGAGCTCGAGCACGCAGAAGCGAACCGCGCATTTTCCTTTCTAGGATGTACCCATATTGCTAAAGAACGCCGATAGCCGTCCGAGTGCCTCCCCCCCCCCTAAACGGATGTGCTTCCCCGTAAAAAGGTCGAAGATTATATTCGCGTCCCCAGTATTCTTGAAGTCGCCTGAACCTCTCCTACATGTGTTTACCGCCCACAGCCTCCTCCGCCTTTCAATCCTCTCGAGGTTTTCTCTGAATTTCTACTTTCTCGTGCGTTCTTCATGCTATTTTCGAAGAAGACTCTAAATGCCGGAGCTCCGTACAATCCGACTCTGAACTTTCCCATATTTAATTTTTTTCTTTTGAAAGGTCACCTCCCCCACACACTAGTTTCTTAATGTTAATAACATTCCCCAATAAAGTCCGAACATTTGCTGACAAAAAATCTAACTTAATCTTTCGGGCCACGAATGTTTCCTCTTCTTTTACCGTGCATTCTTTGCGCGCACTTACCCCCCCCCCCATGTGAGTGAGGCATGAAGCCCCCTCCTTGCTTCCGTCACGTGCTCTTTTCCGCACGCATACGCAGATCAATTTCTTCCCCTTTTCTCCCTTTTACAACCGAGGATTTTCTCGCCTACCCCCCGCTTTCTTTCAAGTGAATCAAGAAAACCCCCCGTTATTGTCAGCACCCCGCGCAGCCTAACACGATCTTGTATTCTTCTGCCTGAGTAGGCTTTTTCCTTCACATCCTCCCTACGTAGGCATTGATCTGCCCTTCTGATTGAGGTAGACAGCTGGAACCACGTGCTCCTCCCCTTCCTGATGCGATTCCCTTTGATGAACTTTTTAGTTTCCCTTTACTGTACTCATGTAACGTTGACGAAAGCGGTTTCCCCTTTTCTTAATCGACCAAGATATAGTAGGCCCTCCCACCGTACCGACTAAGTTACACGGCCCTATCTCAGGAAATCCTCCTCTTCGTCTATATGTCCTAGCGTCTAAGTTGCCCACGCGACAACGTCTCCCCCCCCAACCGTCTCCTGACACTGCCCGATCCGCGAGCGCGCAATTCTGTCCTCCAGCAATCGCACCTGTATTTTCTTTATTCTCTCTCTGTCCCCTCCCAGTCCGGACGTTGCATCACGAAGCCCAACGTGCGTTTAGGCCCCCCGCTTTACCGCACTGTTTCCGATTTTCTTTGAGCGCAATCGTTCGGATACCGGAAGCAGGGATTCCCCCGGACAGAAACATAGGATCGAAGGAACACTCTTTTCCCACATCGAACCTGATATGGCTCTTTATTTTTCCAGGATGTCGATATTTTTTCTTTTACCTCTTTTCAGCTACAAAGACCTGCTCGGTTCCCTTTCTAATCTTCAGACGATGGTAGCCGTTCCTGACGTCATGTCCCAGGTCATTCGCCTCGGCTATAGGGCGACAAAGACATTCTTCTTCCCTTTTTCCCCTTGTGTGCGAAATTTCCGAAATTAATGCGGCCAGTCTCTCCTTTCACCCACCCCCAGTCTGCTCACGGTTTCCCCGCCCACTTTGCCTGCAGGCCCATCAGTTGTCTGCTCGCGCGTCTCCCCCCTTCAGCGCATCGATTTGGTCGCGCGCCCGATACCATTTAATAACCCCCCGGAATTCACCGTTCGACCCCCCCCAGAGTCGAATGTGTTGTTGTTTTCTCCCCCCCTCTGGCAATTCCCAAAAATCGTGATTATTCGATTTAGTATACCAAAGTGGGAAGCATTGTTTTTTTTTTTCTTAAGCCTATCCGACGTTGATCCTCTTGATCCCACAGCGACAGGTACCGAAAAGTATATTAACGTAACTCGCCTTGTTCTTTCCTTGGAGGTACGACTTTTGCTTTCTCACAAAATACCCTCCCTATTAGTTGTTATGATTGAAAGTCGCTAGGAAACATGTCATCGAGAGATTTCAGCGCCCCATGCGTAAGGTGAAAGAATCTGCCGCCAAGAAATCCCGATTGAGATTGATCTCCCCCCTTTCCCATTTATGTTTTGGAGACACGCTGATTATTTAGCCAGTTGTTTTTTTTTTTCGTGTTCATAGGTGAAATTAGATCCGGCCGCTTCTTTTTTTAAACGTTCTCCAGCGTGCATGAACGCCCACCCCTCCTCCCTTCCCCATATGTATGGAAACGATCCGTATACCCATTGGCTTCCATAAAACGTAGGACGCGTTCCTTTTACGTACTTCCTTTTTTGAGTTTTCATAACTTGGCAGTGGCCCTTAGCTCCTTTTTTTTTTCCAGGCTCCCCGTATGAAGCGTGCGTCATCGGGTCTCCCCACTTGATCAAAGATTGTTCTTTTTTTCTTTCCTGCTGAACGGTGACCTAGCGCCCAGTTGAGGTTTTTCCCCCCCAGAGAATTTCAATGAGAAACTAACTCGTTTTTCCCTATTTCCCTCTATCACCCGTGTATGAAATGTCCTGCACCCCCTAGAATTTTTAATAGTCGGTTAACGGTTACCCCCCCCAGTGGAGCCTCCACTCATGCCAAATGGTACGCTAGCATCACCCTGGTGACCTCCAACCTGACACTGATTGGACCATTCGAATTCTTTTTCTATTTTTTCTAGGGCCAGCTTCAGCATAACAAGACTTTAATGGACCAAGATTGATAATAATAATTCGATGAGGTACGAACCTGACCCCATGATTTCCTTTCTTGGAGCTCCTATGAATAACGAGCGACTTTCTTGACGCCCTTTCTTTTTCCCCTCACCCCTCTTACTTTAAATCCTTAGGCTTTTGATAAGGAAACTCGCGTTTGACTTTTTTCCCGACGCATTTTTCTTTTGATATTTTGTTTTTTGCTTCCCCATTGAACCCTGTCTATTGAATTTCCCCGGATTACCCCATGACGTCATTGTTGCTTGCCGCCTTCGCCGTCCTTCCCAGATTTTTTTTCTAAAGAGCCCCCCCTTTCCGCGTGACGCTAAGCAGTCATGGTCTTTCCTTTGCCTCGTGTACTAGCGGTAGTGCAATTTGCGCCTTTCCCATGCATATTCCCCCTGTCATCTCTCTCCCTTCTTTGTTTTCTCTATTCCTTTTTTCCTGCCCCTGGCAAAGCGCCCCAGAATCGACGCACCCCCCCTCCCCTCTGCGGTATAGGAAAGCCCCCCTGCCCCCTTTTCCGTAATCGCACCGCGCCCAACCTGGTTATGCTATTGTCCTCTCAGTTCCTCCATTCCGCCAAGCCAGGCCTTCCCAGACCAACAATGACGCTCGCCGAACAATCCAAGACATTCCAAGGAAACTGCAAAAACCACCTTTTTGCACAACGTTTCTCCAAATTTACCGCGTGCATACCCCTTTTCTCCCCCTTTGAAAGTTGAATCCTCGGCTTACCTCTTGCAAAGGCTCGCGTCCCTCGAACTTTTTTATAAAGACATCAATTTTATGCGGATTTTTTTTTTTCTCTTGTTTTTGGCGTTCCCGACCCGCCGCATATCTCATATTTTCTTATTCCCTTGACCCCAAATTCGCCTGCTGACCTTGTTCAACCCCCCCCCCCTACACCTCAGATTAGAATTTCACTCTAGGTCAACACCCCCTATCAGCGAAGCGTGCCCCGTCATTCCTGTGCGGGTAATTCTTTTCCTTTTCCCCTTTCCGTTTTTTAATTACCACACTGTAAAAAGTGAGAAAACGCACGGGCAACCTCAATGGCCCGACAATTTCCTCAAGTCAACGATCGTTTTTTCTGCCCCACCCCCACTCGCTGTTTAATCTTGATTTTAATCTTTTCCCCTTCCCTGAAACCCTTTCTTTTCTTCCCCCCAGTTTCAGCCGCACCCAATAACCCTCCGTTTTTCTTCCATTATATAGGGACTATTGCTCCATGCCGAGATCCCTGCCATCTGGTAGATCACGCAAAAATGGCCATTTTTTTTACAAACACCCCCAACCACCGTACGGACAAAAACGTATTTCCGCATTGATCTCGAGTTCCGTTATGCACGCTCTCCCGAAAAGTTGCGAGTTATGACCGCATGCAACAGTTAAGTCCCTTTGCGGTCGTTCATCATGTCCCGGTCGCACGCTTTTCCCCCCCTCAAGTCGGTGGACGACACACAGACGCCTACTCCATTTTACCTAAATTTAGAGAGTTGCCAACACCCCTGGCAAGTGCTTTACGGGGACATCTACATTCTCCCTTTGAGGCTGGTGCCCGTCTGTCCCTCCCCTCCCAACGCCTTTTGCAAGCGCAAGCGAGCATACTAGCCCGCATAGTTTTGAAAACCCTTTACAAGAAGAATCTTTTATCCAACCACGTCCCCTCTGCCTCCTCTTTGTTTCGAGTATTAGGCTCCTCATAAAGAGAACACACCAATCGAGTTAAAGGTACGAAACTCCCTCTTCCTGCAGGTCTCACCTCTTCGCCCCAAAGGACGCTACCTCCCCGGTGAACGAAACTCACGTGAAGCATCCCAATCCCTTTTTTTTTTTCCCCTACAACGCACTTAACGGACCCCTCCCCAAGCCCCCACGTCCGAACGTGATTCGACGGCAGTTTAGTCTTTTCCGGAGAGACTCCCCCCCCCGTCATATAACTCACTGAGAGACGGATCGCCGTCCCCTACACCTTTTCTATTAAAACCGTGGTTTGCGTTGGTCCCACGCTCGCCATTGGGCGAATGTCGATACATCGTTTTTTTCCTGCGTTCCCCTTCCCCCCATCAGCGGGTTCCCAACTGCATAGCCCCCTCCCGACTGCCCCTGAAGAAATAGACGTTCATACGTCCCCTGTTGGAACCTGACTTCCCGACGAATGCGCCCCCCGATTGACTCTAGTTTAATTTCCCCGTGACACCTTCACTCTCCGAAAAAACTCTCATCCCCCTCTAGGAGATCCATTATATTTTTCTCCTCATGTTGCTGACTTTCTCAATCCCCTTACCGCCCAGCCTCGCCGATTGCCAAACCCCTTACTCCCTATGGGCCCATTGAATTTGACCCCCACGCACTACCGTGGTAGCAACTCGACCCCACCATGTCCACGTAGCAGACGAAATCCGCTGAAAGACCCCTCAAGGAACGGCCTGAAAGATGCGAATCTTTCACTTTCCACGAAGCAAGCTCTTTTTTTCTAACAGGGTTGTTGCCCCCCCAGCTGACTTTTCCCGCCGAATCCAGACTAACGTAGGACCCCCACATTGCACGCGGCCTACCTTTTCCCAGAGTTGCTGGTGCGCAGCGATATATTGTCGTTGCCCCTCCTTTGAAAACACTTTTTCGCCTGAAACGCTACTTCCGCCCACCCGAGTTTACCTTTTCTTTTTCCACCACTTGGCAATCACCCCTTGCACCACTTTTACAAGTCGGAAGATTCATGTCTGCAATTGAAGTGACACGTTTCAATCCCCCATTTTCGCAATTTACAGCGACCTTCCGTTTCCTCTACCAAAGCAAACGCCCCGGATGTTAAGCCCCTCCAAAGGAATTTACCGCCTCGAAGACTCCTCCTCGAGACGTTCTTTTCACTTTTTTTTTATTCTGGTCGAGTCTAACGGTTTTTTCCTGTGAGACACTTGATCTACTGGTAAACGAAGGCCGTTAGAGAGAAGATAACTCCCCCCCCCTTGTGCACCCAACCATCTAAGCGAAACTTTTTTAGTCTCTGAGCGTTGAGGTTGGCCTTATATTCATTAAGCTCACCTTCCTATCCTCAATCAGTGTTTTCTTGACATGGACGACAGACCCCCCCCCCCCCATTTTCCCCGAAGTGAACATTAGTTGGAAATCACTCTAGTTGTCTAAGTATGCGGTTCACCCCCCACCCCCCCCCCCCCCCCCCCCCCCTCCCCCCCCCCCCCCCCCCCCCCCCCCCCCCCCCCCCCCCCCCCCCCCCCCCCCCCCCCCCCCCCCCCCCCCCCCCCCCCCCCCCCCCCCCCCCCCCCCCCCCCCCCCCCCCCCCCCCCCCCCCCCCTCCCCCCCCCCCCCCCCCCCCCCCCCCCCCCCCCCCCCCCCCCCCCCCCCCCCCCCCCCGGGACTCCTTCAGGTAACTCGTTTATGCGTGTAAACTTATCGTTCGCCACAGAACCCTGTCGCCCGCGTTGCGTCCGACCTCAACCACCGAACCCCCCACAAGTGAAGTTTGATAGTTCGGTCCTGCTTGTGCGGCATTACTGCACATCGTGTTCTTTTTACAGGGCCTCTTCGTCACGATTCGCGCATGAATTCTCCAATCCAATTAGTCTTACCTACTCTTACTCGTTCCCCCTGCGTCGGAATAGTTGACATTAAGGCCTCCACCTTTATACGGCCAAAGCGAAAGACTGACCCTCTAGACGCGTTTGGCATATTTTGCATGGAACCTACCGCTAGTATGGGTACCGTTGGTCACATATTCCGCCCCCCCCCAGACGCCTCGCGCTCGTCCTTTAACGTTCCAGCTCTCATCCTGCTCTGTGCCGGAGTCTTCAATTTTCCTTTTCCTGGTGAAACCCCACGCCTCGGCTCCCGCGGGCCCTTCTGAGCCCCTGCCCCCGCCCTCTTTTGAGGATCCCCCCCCCCCCTCCCTCCCATCCTGACGGATTCCTCACGCTACCAAAGGGCGCGCAGTCTCTTTTCCCCTCCAAATCATCAACTCGAGGGCCGGAAGCATTACACTGTTGTTGCCAATCCTTACTGCCAGCCAGAGTGAATGATGATAGACCCCCGGCTAAGAGTATTCTCAAAGCCCTGGAAAGCTATAAGGTTCACCTTTTTGTTCTCTTTCGCCTCCTTCTTTTTCCGCAACGATTTCTCACCGCGATGATTTCTTCTAGTCTTTGAAATAAGCCCATCCGGAATTCATGTCCCAGTTCCCCTTTTTGTTATTAGTAGGTTTGCACTGAACCCTGGGAATGATGAGAGTGCGACACGTTCCTTGGATTTACGGGATTGAATTACGCTTCCAAGACGATTTCCCCCCGTCCCCTTGTACATGGAAGACAGTAAAAGGGCCCTACGGTAAATATCTTCCTTGAAGGGCTGTCGTTCGAATAGAACGATGCGCCGCAAGTTTTCCCCCTTCCTTTTGACCGCAATTTCGTAGAATAACAACGTGATCCCCCCCCCCCCCCCCCTCCCCCCCCTCTTTCCTTTCCCAAATCCTCGTCCCCAAGGAGTCTATCATTCAAGCCTACCCGTTCTACGCATTCCACTTTACCGACCCGATAACCTCTTGCCTTGATGTTTCTTTTTCTTTTGATAAACCTTATACCGAAATACCACAGACGCGTCTCAATTTCCCATTTCTCCCCCCGTTATTTGCAAAGCCAGCAGACCTGGTAAGCCCCGAAGCGAAATGATAGATAATTCCACCTTCACCCCGGAAATTCCTTTTCCACCTTTACCCATTTAATCCCCACCAGATAATGCTTTAGCTATAATTATTCTCCAAAGCAGGGAAGGGTTTTTCTAGGTAAGAATTCCTGTAGTGAACCAGGATTATTCCTGCCCCTTTTTTCTTATAGGGATTAACTTTCCCGCTTGATGTTTTTTTATTCGGACCCCGCGTTTCTTTCGAAGAGCTCACCCCAAAGCACATCGCGGGTTGGGAGTTTTCCTCCTTTATCGGACAGGTTGTTACAGTTTTTGAATGAGACCTTGTCGCAGGATAGTTTCTTTAGTTCCCAGGACCCAAATGAATCCGCTGTCCCCAGCGCATTCTTACTTCTGGAACCCTTTTCCACCGACAGAAGATTCCGCCAGTGACTAGAACTTCCCCCCAAGGCTTTAGATTACTGGCCCGTTTTGACCCCAGCATAGGGTCGGGGTGCGCAGTTAAATCCTGAGTTACCCTTCCTCTCGATCGGTTTAGTGAGCAAGACCCGCTGCCCTGGTGCGTTTTTCACCCCCCTAACCGGCCAACCCCCAGCCACCTTTTCGGTTTTTGAGATTACTTCTCCGCTATTTACATACCTATAATGAAAAATTCCTCCTGAGTTCCTCCTTCCACAGCGATCTCGTTTCCACAAACCCTTCTCCCGCACCTGAAACCACCGGCGCGGATCCTCCCTTTTTGTTACTCTTTTTTTTTTCTGTGCATCGCATTTTCCTTTTGCTGGCAGATGTAGTGGGCAAAACCGATTTTCTCTTTCGATTGAGCGAAGTTGAAGAGCCCATCGTCCCCCCCCCCCCTTGCTCCGGCTGATACGTTAAAGTTTTTACCTTTTCTTCCCTTCCCTTTTTTGAGAGTTCTGATCGCAGTGGATGAACGAAGTGGCTGCCCCCCCCCCCCTTTCAAGTTAAGGTCCGATGCGTGTATAGAGCATCCTCAGTCCTTGGCTGAGCTCTTCCACCAAGGACCTTTCCCCGATGCTTCCTCCCTTAATACCCTCAGTTGGGAGCCAGAAGATAAGGTTTCCCCCACTAAATGAGGTTTTTTTTTTTTTTTTTTTTTTTTTTTATGATGTCAATAGGCCACACTTTTATGCCCCCCTTTTTCCCAAAAACCCGGCAGCTGTCCGTCCTTTCCATATGACTGCGCGATCCGTCGCCCTTTTATGAGGGACCTTGAAACCCACGAATCCCTGGGAGTACGCCGCATAAGAAGAGGCAGGCCCCTTTCTTCTTTTTTTTTTGACCTATAGCGATTGGAGAGAGAGATTACCCCCTTGGCTTTTCGATCGCTTACCACCTACCGCCTACTCGTCCGCCCCCCCATCAGGAAAATGGTTATCGTGTTGCTCTTCTTTTCTCTTCCCTTTTTTTCAACCCCGCTCACACTTTTCACTTTCTTCCTCATTAACAAGTCTTCCCCCCACTCCCCTAGCATTACCCAGATTGCCCCAACCCCTCCCCCCGCGTCGAGAGCCACCAAAAGATATTTTTTTTTCCTTTCTTCTTCCCAGATGTCGCGCCATAAAAACCAAACTTCCCACATGTTTCTTTTGATTTGGTTTCAGCTCCTTTTAGCAGTAGCAAGTTAAGTTCCCCGAAGAACAAGTTGTCACCCTTCGTATAAGCCAAATATGAGCTCCTTTTCACTTCCCGTTTATCTCGCAACACCCCAGAGGTCCCTTTTCCCCCCGTGAAAAACAGTTGAAAGAAAGTTCGATCGCCCAACAGCCAAAACGGGGTCGAACCTTACAGAGCACTTATCCTTTTGGACCTATCACATAATCGCGTCGCTAGGGTTTTTATGTTTTTTTCTATTTCCTTCGGTTCGTACTCGGGAACCATTGCTGCTAGCCCCTCCTTCTGCCGAGGAAATGGTGATCGACGTAGAGTTGGATGTATGTCCCCCGTCGATCTGTACTATGTAATGTTTTTTTTGATCGGTTCCGGAAAGTGTCCCCAAATTTTATAAGCACCGCCGCCACGATTTGTTTTTTTTACACCATCCCCATCTGCTATTTTTTGCCCCTTCCTTAATTTTTTCTTTTCCTATACGTATCTTCTGATAGTTCTCCTCTATAAGACTTGCCCCCAGTCCGCCCCTTAGTCCCCTAGGCGAAATCTTTCTTAAATCCTTCGGTAAATTCCCCCTTTTTCTTTCAGTGATACGGTCCTTAAAAACGTGACAGTCCACGCAAGCGCTGTCCACCAGCCAAATCGTGGTCAATCCTGTCGTTTCCTTTTGGCCTCCCCCCCCGCCGCGCTGCCGGTACTACGGGAATTCGACCCGGATTCCCCCAATTTTCCTTTCTTTCTATCGGCTGGGCATCCTAATGGAAGTTCCGGTGAGCCACTGAAGCGTCAATTTCCCCACCTTGGGACATTCGTCGTAACCATCTTCCCGTACTTGGAAAGTCTTTCATTTAGGGTCCAGCGCGCATGTCGTGAAGCCCAGTGCGACGCACAACCCCCCCTCAACCCACTCGAGAATTTGAGCAAAATTGCGATTTTCACCATAGAAGACCCCCCAGCTGCGCCCTGGTTATCCCCCCTAACCTCCCCCCTTTTTTACGATTGAGGATGCTAGGAGTCGGTTTTCACCTGATCTTTCTCCCGCCGACGACCATCCTTTGCCCGGGCTTCCTTCCCAAGTTCGGAACGGTTCGTATTTTTGAGTACGTGTTGTTTTTCCCGTTTTTCCCAAAACGCTGATTGGATGGACGAAGTTAGTTTTTCTCAAGATCCTTCGTTTTTTTCGCAAGAGCGCCTCCCAGCCTGACAGGTTAACGACTAGGTGTCACTCCCCGCGTCAAACTCGATTTATTACCCTTTCGGAAAGAAGATCATCCCTTCCCCTTCTCAGTAAGGGAACACTAACCGTTCCTTCGTCTTGACATGTGTAATCGTTTGCTTCTTATACACTTCGGCGATGCACGCGTTACCAGCAGCCGCGTCACCCCCCTCTCCGCATGAACAGGATTGTTTTCCACCCATTTGACATCCGCTTCTAATGTCGCCCCCCAATAGGTACGTTTGCGCCCCCTTCCCTTATTTTTCCATTCGTTTGATAGGTTTTTTGGCCTGACAGCTGCTTATGAACGCCCCCTTCCGACTTGACTCCCCCTTTTTCTTGAAGACTTACGAAGTGTATCCAGTAGCGCATCGTCCTAAAACTTTAGACTCGGGGCACGCAACTCGCATCTTTTTCCGCCTTTTTTGAGGTGAATCCGGCAGTGTGCACGGATGACACTGCTTAGGGCGACTGCGTTTGAGGTGGCCCCCATCGCCGCACGATTCCTACTTTCCCCTCCCTCACCTCGGCTGGTATAGGCTCTGCAGGGGCTTCTTATGATAATGTAAAAAAATAATAAGAAACCATTTTGTTTGCGACGCTCTATCCTTCCCCCCCCTTGAGAAATGTCATCCCAGTATACAACTATTCCGTGTTTTGATAGAGCGCTTTTTGTACGAGCCCCATTGTGGCCAGGCGGACTGATCGCGCCATTTTCTACTAAAACATTCCCCCCTATAGAGCTTGACAAATTCGAATCGCCTGCTTGGAGTTTTTGTATTGTTTTTAGCTACAAGCCCCCTCCCTGCATTTTAATCGACGACTTTCTAAAGACTTAATTCGCGGGTAGGGCGAAACCCTCTTTCCTTTCGAATAACTAGAATCCGGCCGAGTCCCATGGGGCCGAGGATTCTCCTTTCGTAGCTTAGCGGCATGCCAGGCTCACCTCTCTTCCCCCCCTTGACTCGTACCCCTTGATTTGTTTTGCTTTTTACTTATTGCGAAAAGTCCTTGCCTTTTGTTCTTATTTCCTTCTTTTTTCTTGAGGCAGTTATTCCCTTTTGTTAAAGCCTCTACTCCCAAAGTTCTGCGCTGCCGATCGTCAATTGGTCTTTTTAGTCCCGCGTACCAATGGTTCTAGCGTTGTTCCAGGCAGTTGCGCTTCTGCTCGGTTTTTCCCCTATCTGTCCTCCCCCTAGTTGGTGTGAGAGGATGTCACCACTGAGATGCTGTCCCTCTCAGAATTGCCATGCCACTCGCTTTCCTCTTTCGTTTTAAATTTTTTTTTTCTCAGACCATTTTCCGGCGATCGACACGCGAACAATGTTGCCCGGCCCTTAGTTTAGAGGCCCTTACAAGTTTTAAAAAATGCAATGGAAGACGAAGAACCAATAAGACTTTCCCCTCATACCCCCCCCCACTCCAAAGACAGACCCCAACTCACCCCCTGTCCCACAACAGTTACAATCGCCAGGACAGGGTCCTCGAGGTTCCCCCTCCCTTTCTCATACTCTGGAGCCATTAAACCCGTGCGCTGCTCGCCTCGCAGCCTTTAGTCAGAGGCCAGCTCTGACGATCTTTTTGATGTTTTACCCGAATATCAGCTACTCAATTGACACTATACCTGCCACGTCTTCTGAATTCCTCCAAACCCAAAACAACACCCCACACTGATTCGAAGAACTGACAGTACAACAATATAGGGCGACTTTTGCCCCCCCCACTTCTAATTTCCCTAAGCCGACAGGCAGCCGGCCCCATGGATGATCATTCCACTAAACTTCCCCTTCCCCCCATATAGTTGTATTATTTGAGTTCATTCTTTCACGGTTCTTTAGCCCCTTCGCCAAACCCACCTCGGGTTTCATCTTTTGGATTTATTGAAAGTACCCTCCCCTTTTTCCTTCAGACGAATACCCCGACGATTTTTTAACTTTCAGGAGTCCTTTACACCCCTTCTCCCAACGAACACTTGTACTAAGGCGAACGTGCCTGCCGATTTCCTCCAACGTCCTGTACGCTACAGTCCCTCCTAGTTCGTATGGCCACTGTTTTGCCGAAGGTACGTCTTCGTATTACCCAGAACGTCCGCCCCCTCGTTATAATGAAGAGTTAGCACCGCAGAAGTCCCAGTCTGTTTCCCGAAGGCACCTATAAGGACCTTCTCCTTATTTCAAACCTGTGCAAAGTTGGAATAAGGGGACATTTATTATCCGGATGTTTTTTGCCCCTCCCCCCCTAACCCGTATTGAGTCCGCGAGCATTCCTCGGCAAGATGTGAACTCAACGTGACTTTAAATCACCCCCCTGTGATCTTTTTGCCCCTGTTTCGAGTATTCGGTTTATGGAGACCTACCTTTTAACCTCCCCCCCCCCCCCCTTGTAAGGTACTCCACCTTTCGTGTACTCGCTGGGAGCATCGAAAGCCACTTTTATCCCTTTCACTTTTTCCCTCCTGATCGAGTCCCTCCCAGCTTTTGGAAGAAGCCGCAGGTCACGACTTCCCCTCAAGCCCCTCCCCTTGCTGTCGCCCTTTGGGTCCGATCGGATTTCTTGCCAGACCCGCATCTATCTTGGAGCAGGAATCCCAGCCATTGCTCTTGCCGGCCCTGTAACCCCACGGTGGATTTTCGGGGGGGAAAACTTCTCATTCTTTCTATTTTTGTTCCCAGCGTCCACTGTTACTTCGCTCTCACACATTCTAGCTTTTCTACTTCTGACGCCCCTTCTGATCCCCCCCCCTCCGGAGGCCAGCCTTAATCTTTCCAACAAACCTTGTCAGCACCCAGACCGACTGGGCGTGCCGGAAAAGAATTTTCCCCTGAACTTAAAAATTCTTTTGATGCGTCAGACTATCACTCCTATGTTGGTCTCCTCCCGATCACAGTTCCCCTTCCCGTTTTTCGCCAACATATCTCGCCAGCGACCACTGGTCGGCCTTTCTGCAACGTGACGGCCCGAGATCGACATGAAAGCAAGTGAAAGTTTTCCCCGCCCTTCTTCTCCTCGACCACGGTCAGGGACAGCGATTTCGACCCCGTATCCGTAAATCGAAGATCACGGAAGATGGACCGCCACCAAAGGGTACGCTTAATTTCCGTTTCTTTGGCCGACGATATCTGCGCGGCGCTATCGACTTTTGGAAAACCCCCCCCCGATACCCCTTGAACCCCCCGGTTACAGAGTACAAGTCTAGATCTTGTTTTTTTTTTTCCCCACCGTATTTCTCCACGGTTCGCATTTTTCCCTGTGCAGAGACGTTAAAGACTCCCCTCACTTCAAGTGTTGGACAAAACATTACAGTCTTCTAGTTCTTTTTTAGTAAAAGACAAGGTAAGGTCGCCCCCTTCTCGCGTGTTTTTTCTCACAGTGTTCCCTCCGCCCCGGTGGCCTCCCCGTGTGAGATTGTTCTCCTGGTAACCGCGTTTCTTTTCCCTAATAAATTTTTTCGGCCCCCCCTTAGTGCTCACCGGTTAAAGAATTGTTGATTTGCGTTTCCTAACTCCGGCAGCAGTTCAGCCCCCCCCCTTTGTCTTTTTGTTTAGAGAGACCGTGAACACGCATTGCAAAATTAGTTCCCTGAAAGG
>Ga0179593_1555861_pt1 | contig 24103 bp, 35 predicted proteins | sample CZODoug2_1_08_16_FD_185931 | JGI IMG/M metagenome (GOLD analysis project Ga0179593, IMG submission 185931) | Vadose zone soil fungal communities from Angelo Coast Range Reserve, California, USA - CZODoug2_1_08_16fungal (PacBio error correction) | ecosystem: Environmental > Terrestrial > Soil >... | reverse complement strand
GGTTTCCCCCCCCCCGGCGGTCTTTTCGACGCCGCGCGTTTGCCCTTCCCTTTTTTTTCCCCATTTTCCTTAAGTGCTTTTCGACTTTTTTTTTTCAAAAAAAAAGCTGACCGGTTTTTTTGTACCTTCTTCTCCCATTTTTGCGCGTCCTTCTCGTCTAGTTTTTCGTTCCCTTTTTTCAATTAACGTCCCCCCCCCTATAAGGAAACCCCAAGAGAAAAATCGTCCCGCCGGTCTTGGTCCGCTAAATCGCCGACAGTGAATCTTTCACCCCCCCCTCCCCCGATCGCCCCTCTTTTTTGGGTTGCGGTTTCCTTATTCCCCCCCCCCCCCCCCGATTTTTCCACCGTTATTTCCCATCTTCCCCTCACTTACTTTTCTGGGCAAGCCACCCTCTCTATTCACCCACAGGCCACGATTTAAGCGGCTCTTCGCCCCCTCCCCACTTTTTTCCCCATTCGGGTTCTCTGGAGTTGAGCCCTCCCCAATGACCGGACCCCGCTTAAACCCCGGCAATTTCCCTGTTTTTCCCGATTCCTTTTTTTCCCAGATTCTTTTTGAGTGTTAGGATTCCCCCTTTTACTACCCAAAAAAAGGCACCCGTTGCATCCTTTTCCTTTTATTTTCTTCAACTGTCCCCCCCCAGTTATTCTTTTCCCCCTGCCCAACACGATTGCATTTTTTTAACAACCCCCATCGACTCCCCCCCCCCTCACCCGACTTTTCCCCCCCCCCCCCCCGTATTGAATTAAAATGGGGTCTCTGAAGAGGGTACTTTCCACATTCCCCCCCCCCCAATTCACCCCTTTTCAGTTCCCCATTTTATTCTTTCTTCTTGTTAACCCCCCCCTTAGGCCCTCCCCATCCTTGTACCTCAGTCCCCCGTTGTCCCACAACTCCACACCCGTTTCCTTCCTTCCGCATATCCGATCCTCAGACCCCTCCTGCCCGATTTTTTTTCCTCCCCCCCCCCCCCTCCCATCCCCAACTTCTTCATATGCCCTTTCCTCCTCAACCCTAGAGCTCAAAACGTCCTATCTTTTCCAGTAGACTCTCAACCCTTCGCGTGGCACCTGTCCCGTTTTTTTTTGTTTCCTTAATTTTTTCCTTTGCGGCCCATCTGTACCTTTTCCGTTGCCCTTTTCTTTTTGGGTTCCGAAGAAAGGGGTTTCAAAAAAATTCCAAACTCCGTTGTTCCCCTGATCCAATGCGGTTGGTTCCATGGTTAAGGCTTCCCCTTCATTTCCGTCCTTTTCCCGGGTGTTTGACGCTTAGAGGTTTGCCACCCTTTTTGTTCCGCTCGCGGTTTCATTCCCTGATTTCCTTTTTATTTACGGTTTTCCCCCTGGGAAACTAAACCGAGTGTTGTGGGTTTTCCCACCCACAGGCCACGAGTCGCCCCTTCTCCCATCTCTTCCTTTTTTTCCAGAGCGCCCCCCCCCTCAGAAAAGACCCCGCTCGCCTCGATACTCCCCCCATGCACCCCTGCAGTGAAAGTTGGACCCCCCTTATATTGCTCTATTTTCTTTTCGCCCCCCTCCCCCCCCCTTTCTAACAAAATTTGGACACCGTTCCCCCACAAAAAATTCTTCGACCTCCCCCGCGAAATATGGTTCCCACCCTTTTTTTCCCCCCTCCGTCTTCCCCCTGAGATCCCGGTCTTTTCCTTTCGCGACCATTCTATCCGGCCTAACCCTAATAGCTTTAGCCAGTGGGGGACACCTGTTAAATTTGGCTTTCTCCTGTACTATTCGTGACACCCTATCCGCATAAGAATTGTTTCCCCCTCCCCCCCAACTGACCGCCATTATACGTTTGTTTCATAGCGTTTTCTTTTCCATTTCCCCCTTTTTTTTTTACAATTTTTTTTCCTTTGATTCTTGCGTCCCCACCGGTTCCCTTTCCCCTTCCCCTGAGCCCCTTGGCATTTCCCTCCCCCCCACCTTAATCTTATCCAGGAAACTACGCCCTTTTACGCGATTTCAATCCTATCCCTCCCTTTTCAATACTTCCCTCCTGATAGGGTTCCAACCATCCCACTTCTCCCCTTTCCGGTTTTCCCGCGTCCCCCAACCGTTCCCTTTCCTCCCGACGAAGCGCTCCGAACACCTGTTCCGGCTTTTGGCCCCCTTGGCCGGCTTTCGTTCCCCCTCTGCTCAATTCCCCCAATCGTTTCCCCTGCGTTGACCTATTATGAAACCTCAATCTTTTTCGCTTCCCCGATTATAACCCCCTTTCGTTTTTTTCATCATCCCCCAAGTTTCGTCTCTTTTGGACTTCTTTTCCTCGGCCCCCGCTAATCCACTTTCCCCCCCCCCCCCCAGCGTTTAACGTTTTTTCCCTTCCGAAATTTCCCCTCTTTTTTTCCGTGGAAATTCCCACACTTTTTCTCCCCCCCCTTCCAAACTTCTTGACCCGCCTTGGAGTCATCCATATAGAAATTCGGGCCACAGTCACCCCCGGTTCCTCCCTCTCCCCCAACTATTTTTCTGGGTCTTTCCCCCGTCGTTTCTCAAGCTCCCTCCCCCAATCTCTCTTAATACATCCGTTTTTTTTTTTTTGGGGTTGGTTTGTTTTTGTTGTTTCTTCTCTCTTGGAGCTGGTAATTCTGTCCCCGCCCCCTCCTTCCCCCTGCGGAGCCCTTGGCGGTGAACCATTTGGCCTTTTTTTCCCCCCTCATGGATCTCTTTCCTTTTCGCGTTAGGTTCCCTCCCCCTTTTTTTGGTGAGTTGTTTGGCGAACCATTTTTTTAGTGAAATGTCAACCCCCCCCCCTGATGGGTTTCCGGTCCCCCTGTATTAGGGCTTCTCTTTCTTTTTCGGATTTTGTGGGCAACGTGGCTTCACCCGTTCCCCCCCCCTCTTTTTTTGAACCTTCCCCAGGAAGCTTTTTGAACATCATTTTTTTGAATCAACGACCTTTTGTTTTGGAGCGCTGCAGGAGTTGAAAGATGGACGTGCGGGTTTCTTAAGGAGTACTTTTTTTTGGATTCGATTTTACTTTTTTTTTTCATCCGATTTCCCCGGGGGCTTTTTGAGTTGACCTTTTTCTTCCCCGACCTTTTTTTCCCCCCCCCACATGATTTTCAGCGGGTCGTCGTAGGCCCCCCCCTGATGACGTTGGTTTTTTTCGCGGCCTCCGGATGTTTTTCTGATCAGGCCGTTTTAAACTTTTCTTTGGTCAAGTTTTCCCTTCCTCCCCTGCCCAAGGCGCTTCCCCTCCATGAAATCGGTGAATGGCCGAGTTTGCTTTCTAAGCGGAGTGTGCGAGGTCCTTCCACTCTCTATTTTTCTTCGTTGGGCTTTATGTCCCTCCTTTGCGAGTCTCCCCTTTGTTCTTCCTTTTAAAACGACGAGCCCCCTCGCGGAGAAAAGATTTTCCCGGTTCCCAACGATTGATTTCCCTTTTTAGACCATAGCCCCCTCACCGTCCCCTTTTTCCACTTCCTTAGTAGATTCTTCCTTGGAGATTTCATGGGTCTTCCCCTATGACCCTTGGCGTCTTCCTGAGCCGCGGTTTTCCTTTTTTGGGTCCCCCCCCCGCGTTTCCCCGGTTTCAATTTGATCTTGGAGGGTCCCTTTTTTTTATCGCAGACCCTACGTGTCATCTTTTGTTGTCGCGGCCTGGGTTTTGCGGCTGGCGCTCCTCTTTTTCTTGTTGTATTTTCCCTTGCCCATTTTTCCCCCCCTGATAGTCTGCCCCGGAATGTCTACGCATGTGGTGGACCATCCCTTTTTCCCCCCCCCCCCTTTTTTTTTTTTTTTTCAAATCTTTATACTTCCTTTTTGGTTCCTTTTTTCCCCCTCATAGAAACCTCTTCCCCCCAGAGAGCCCTTCCACCCGAAAAACCGTTTTGCAGCCACTCTCGAGTAGCGTTCCCCACTTCCCCCTGTTCCCCCACCAGGTTTCTCCCACCCGCTTTTTCTATCCCCCAGCCTCTTTCCTTCGGACCCTTTTCAAACCAATGCGCACCTTTACGGAGTGCCCCCCCCCCTCCACTTTCCCCCCCCCCGGCCCTTTTTTTTCCTCCCGCACCCTCTTACGACCATATTTTCCCCCACGAGGCCCCTTCCTTTTTTCTTCAATTTCTCTTCTTTCCGAAAGGAATTAACGTTACATCCCGAGGGGTTTGAGGTTTTCATCTTTTTTTCGCGATTTTTCCAATGGTTTTTTTTTTTTGTTCGTTCTTTCCTTTTTCTTCTTTTCCTTTTTAGATTTTTTGTGGACTCGATGGGTTTTTTTCCCCGTTTGGGTCGGCGGCCTCTTTCTCACGCCTTTTTTCCCCACCCTACGACCTCTTGCTGGCAATTTTCTACGAGTAGGGACAATTTTTTGGGTGGCGGGAACAACCCAACCCTCTTTTTCCTCCGGGATAGGTCCCCCCCCCCCATGTCGAGAGGGGTCTTGATGGCCCCCCTAGGATCTTCTTTCCCCTCGGTTTTTTTTTTTGATGGTTTTCTCTGGTTTGGCCGTTAGACAAAGACCTGATGTTTTTCCTTTTTTTTTTTCCTTTTTCCAGGTGTTTTTTTTTTCTGCTCACTGTTTTGAACGGTGGACTTTCGATATTTTCACCCTTCTTTTGGTTGACGCTTGGAGGCTTGAAATTTTTTACTCAACGCCCTAGGAGAGTGTCCTCCTTTCCCGGTCATTGCTTTTCTCCTCTTTTTAAAATGGTTTCTTCTTTCGCGTGTTCTTCCAGACGGCCGTACTTGCGGGATTGTTGCAATGATTTTTTTCTTTTGTGTCAACCGTTCCTCTGGTTGCGTCACCTCCTTCCTTTCGCCTTTTTTTCGCTTCCAGACCTGCCCGGGTCAACTGAGGATGCCCTCTTTTACGGTCTCCCTGAACTCCCCCGTTTTTTGTTTTCAAATGGTTTTTTTTTCCCCCCCTTCCCCTCTTCGGTCTTTTTGGTTCTTTACGCGCCCAAAAAACCCCCGATGGGAAGGCTTCAAAAAAACCCGCCCCCCAGTTCTTTTTACCCTGCATCCCGGAAAATCCTCCACCCCTTCCCCTTATTTGCCTCTTTTTTCAACTCTCCTTCCCACGGATAGGGGAAGACTCGGTGGGTCCCCCCCCCCCCTATAATATTTTTCCTACTCCCAGTCGGTCCTTCCGTATGGTTTCCCCCCCCGGCCTTTTCCTTTGCCCTTTGCTTTGAAAACTCTTCCCTATTTAAATTTCGTATGCTTTTTTCCTTACCTTTTTGCTCCTTCCCTCCATGAATTTTGTTTTCATTTATTCCCATCTGTTTTGGCTCTGTCCTACCCCATTCCCTCCTCGGGCATTTGGGCCCCACCCCTTTTTTCTTTTTTCACCGATTCCCCTTCCCACCAACATCCTTCATCGGTTGGACGCCCTTTTCTTGGACAACAACCCCCGTCCGTTTCCTAAATTTCTCCTCGCCAGTTGTTTTCTGCCCCCCCCCCCCAACCATCGATCGATACGCGCGTTCTCCATTTCACCACCAGAGTCCCCTTTTTTCCCGTCCTTCCCTATTTATTATTCTTTCCTCCCACTTTCTACCAATCCCCCCTCTTGTTCACATGAAGAGCTCCTTTTTGCGCATCTTTTCGAACCCTTTTTTTGTCTCAGTTGTCCGTCTTCCACAAGTTTTCCCAAAATTTTCCCCCAGCCGGCCCCTATCGAGTGAACTTCACTTTGCCTTTCCTCGGGTCCGGGCTTGGTCCCCCCTTACTCCCCACCCCCAAACTTTCCCCCACCAACCCGTCAATCGTGACCGGACTTTTGGCTAACGGACACCCCCCCCAAACGTGCTAGCGTGTTTTTTCCCCCCAAAACTATATTTCTCCCAATCCTTATTTTTTTTTCCCCCCTTTTTGACTCTCTTTTTCAGGTGGCGGTAATAAGGGTAGTCCCGCAGGCGGGTCCTTTCCTCCACCGCCACCTTTCCCCCCCCCCCCCTAAGGCCGTCATTTTCCTTTGCCGATCCGTTCTCCTTCTTCGCATCATCTTCCCCTTTTTTTTTTTTTTTTCCCCCGGCCGGAAAACTCCCAAACCCGATTTACCGTACGAATTTCTTCCCCCCCTCCTGACCTGCCCTCCCTACCTTCCTTGCCTCAATCCCCCCCTCCTAAACTTTCCCCTCTTAATCTTCGTAATACCCCAACAGCGGTTCCCGCTTCCACCCCCTCGAGTCCCTGTTTTCCGCCCCGACTCCATCCTTGTTCCCCTGGCTCTGTTTTGTTTTCCCAACCCCTCCCCTTTTGTTTCTGTTGAGGTGCGGCGGCCATGGACTTTTGTGCGTTTTTTCCCGTTCCCGGTTTGTTTGCCCTCTCCAGGTTTTTGCCAGTTGTTTCCCAAAAACTCCCTCGAAAATTCCCGACTTTTTTTCCGAATCCAAAAGCGTTTGGGGAACAAGGTTCTTCATTTCTTCATCCGTATTTTTTTCTGCGCATTTCTCGGTGGAGTTTCCACTGGGTTTTAGCGCGTTTTCCTTTCTGAAATGCTTCTCCCCCCTTTTTGATTTAAACGGTTTCTATATTTGACCCATTGCGCCTGAGTTGTTGTTTTCAAATGGACTACACAACAGGCCCCCCACCTCCGCACGTCTCCTCCCCCCCCTGATTTGTCTTGAGCCCTTCCTTTCTGCCTTCCTCTTTTTTTCCAGCACCCTCTTCCCATTCCGGCGAAAAACACTTCTATTTTCGGCTATCCAGTTCCCCTCTTTCCCCCCCCCCCCTCCCCCCCCGTTTCCAACCATGCCTTCTGGCGCTCCTTTTTTTTTCCACATTCAACTGCGCCGTTTCTCGAACGCCCACCGTCATCATCTTCCTCCGCCGTACCTCCTCTGCCCCCAGTGGACAACCTCGCATTTCGGTGTTTCTTGTCTTCGGCCCCAGTTCTGCGCAGCGTCATTGGTCCCATCCCCCGAATCTTTCTCTGCGGTTTTTTTGATTCCCTCTTTTAACCTCCTCCAAGGGTGAAACACACCGTTTCCCCAATCTTTTTATAGTACCTTCCCCCGGTCCTGAAGCTTCTTTTGTCCAATTTTTTTCCCCCCTTCGCTTCCCCTCTTTACATTTACCGCTCCATAATTGGAAGCTGACAGGAAATTCCTTTTTTTCCCCTGCCGTCCCTCCCCCCAAGTTTTCCTTTCCCTTACCCAACGTTCCCCGTTATTCCTTCCGAACCCCTTTCTCCGCACTCTTTCCTTCGAACGAGAAATAATGTTCCCTCCATTGTGGTTTCTCCTTACAACTTCGCCTCCGTTTTTTTTGCCTGCAATTATTTTCCCCTCCCTTTTCCTCCCCCGCGTCCTGTAATCTTAAACAGCCTACTTTTTTTAGAATTTTCCCAGATATACCCACACCTTGTTGCTTTTTCCCCTGATATTTAACTGCTCCTGGTCCAATGGCTTTTTTCTTCCTTTTTCCCCTGGCAGCATCCCCTTTTGCCCACACCCCTCCTTTTCTCTTTTCAATTCCCTTCTTTCCTGCCCGTCCTTCTTACACACCCCCCCCTCCCAACCCGTGATGCGGCCGCAAGCCCCCCATGCGCATACCTATTTTCGGCCAAGGCAACCACCTTTGGTCTCCCTTTCTTTTTTCCCGAGACACTTCTTTTCTTCATTGTTGTCCCCCCCCTCCCCCCCCTCTTCAATCTATTCAATTTCAAGTTGTTTTTGTTTTTTAATCTGTTGCGGCCCGAACCTTCCCCCTTTCTTAGTTGCTTCTTTTTTTTTTTTTTACCCTTCCCTTGGGACCTGTCCTCTGGGCGAGAAAGGGTTCGCCTCCATGAGGTTTTTCACTTTTTTTCTTCTTTTTTTACATTTCGGTACAAACTGGGCGCTTTCGGCCCTCTTCGTCTGGTCCGGTGTGTCCAAAAACGTTTTTCTGCTGCCAGGGCTCTGAGAAAAATTTTCCCCAGGAGGCCTTCCCCCAATTTTTAGATCTTCTTTGTGGCCCCCTCCCCCGTGTGGAGCGTATTCCCTTTTTTCTCTATGACGTTTTTTGCTCGACCTTATTGGCTTTCGTCATTTTTTTTTAATTGAGGCACGGATTTTGCGCGCAAACGTTTTTCCTATTTCCGGTTTCTTTTTTTTGAACCCTTCAAACCCCTTTTTTAGCGGGCTTTTTTTTCCTATCTTTGGGGGGCTTTTTGCCTACTGTATGCGTGCGATTTTTTGAAAGGGCCCGAGTTTTGCGTCTCTGTCAGGGTTTCCCGGCCACTTTTTCATTTCCGTACCCCAGGAGTCGTGGCAATGAAATGAAATAGTTTTTTTTTTTTCGGAATGGCCGAAGTGGCTCCTGTCTTCTGGCACGCTCTCTCCCCTTCTCTTTCTTTTTTTTTGAAGCCTCGTAGCCCCCTGATGATTTCTTTGGGTTCCCCCGTTGATGAAGGTCCCCCCCAACAATCGTCTTTTTTTCTGGGTGATTTCCACCTGATCTTTTCCCTCCGTGACTCCGTGCCCGTTCCGAGGACGTGAACAACTGCAGAGGAAGAGATTCCCGGCGGAGATTATTTTTTTTTTTTGACCTTCCTCTTCTTTCCCCCCTTTGGTTCCCCTTTTTTTTCTTGCCTGTGGGTACCTCTTCCCCCCTGGAATTTTTTGTTGAAACCCCCGGTTCAGTTTAGTAGAGCTTGGGACGTGGGGACTTCTTTTTCACCAGAGGCTCCTGCTTTTTTCTCTGCCGGGGTTTTGCGTCTCCCCGTCTTCCTTTTTATTTTTTTTTTCTTTTTTTGATGGCTCCCCCATGGTGCCCCTCAGAGATAAGTCTGTCACGGTGCCTCCCTGTTTCCCTTTTTTTTTTGGTTTTAACACAAATTTTCTCTCTTTTCCCCCAGTTACCCCCCCCGGGGCCTGCATTCCTAAAGGAACGGAACCGCGGAAGCAACACGAAAAACCCCTGCGGCACATCTTTATTTCTTTCCCCCCCCCTTTCCCTTTTTCTTGGACTTTAGACCTTGTTCCCCACACTTTGGCCCTTCCCCCCCCGCCTTTTTTTTTTTTGTGGACTTTGAAACCTGGTCCCTTTTCTCCGGCTCCCAACCCCCCTAAACCCTCCACCGGTTACTGCCTCGCACCCCCCTCCCCCCCATTAACTCCCCCCAAAGAGGCCTTTTGCCCAACGTCTCATTTCTTGAGAGTCTGGCTTCCCCCCTTTCCCGATACGTTACAGTCTTTTTGGAGCGGTTCGTTTTTTTTTTTTTTCGATGTGAATCCTTTGTCCGTTTTTTCTCTTTGGGGGCTTTGCGGGTTGTGGGCTTGCGGCGTAATTGGGCGGCACCTGATCGGGGTTGTTCTTTTTACAACGTTGCCTCTTTTCATGGCTTTCCTTTTGTTTGGAATCAACACCCCTTTTCGTTGAACCTTCTTTTCTGTTGATTGTAAAGGTTTCCGGTGGGGGTTTTTTCCCCACAGGAAACCGTTGTCCCCCGGTCCTTTTTTGGAACCTGATGCCCGGTAGGTGATTGGCTTTCTCTTTATTTGAGGACCTTTTTTGTTCTCCTGGACTTCTCCGTGTTTTTCCCCCTGATCCCCTTTTTTTCAATTTTTGTGAAGTGTGGCGGGGAATTTTTTCTTAATCCGCCCCCTTTTTTCGCCCTTCTCCCCTGGTCGACCTTTCCCCCCCCCTTCGAGCGATGGTGTCCCTTTGTCAAGGGTTCTTGAAATGGGTCTCAAACGCCCCTTCCTGGAGTCTTTTTCCGGTAAGTTATGATGGTTGGTTTTTTGGGGCTGTTTCGTTTCGGTCGGTGGAGTACCAGTGGACGTATTTTTCTTTGACTTTTGTTTGTCGTGTTGATTCTTCCCCGGTCTTTTTTTTTTTCCCTCGATTTGCTGACTCAAACTGCCGGTCTCCGGCCTTCGTTTTTTCCTCTTCCCCTAACGATTGCTGTATTTTTTTTTCTCCTGAGCAGTTGTTAACCCTTGTACAGACTCCCGAGCGTTCCCTGGATACACGTTCTCCACCCCACGGAGGTCCATTCTCCCCCCCCCCCCTGGGGTTTTTCGGGCTACACATCCGGCCCCTTTCACTAAAGAACCTCCCGCCCCCCCCTTTTAATTTTTCGTTTTTCACGCCGGTCACACTCTTTGGCGTCCCCCCTGGTGGAAAAACACTCTCTCTTCTGTGCCTCCGGTTTTTTTTTAGTCGCGAGTTTCCCCCGTCTTCCCCGGGTTTTCTTAGTTGACCCCTATGACAATGAATCAAGGGGTTTTCCGTATGTTTAGTGGTTTTCCATTTTCCCGCCCCCTGCCGGTTTTTTGGGAGCCTTAATCGTTTTTTCCTTCTCAATTACCTCAGCTAGTGGCCGTTAGGGTCCCTAAACCCTGCTCGCGAGCAGGACCCCCAATCTCGTGACGCCGGGATTTTTTTTTTCCCCCCCCTCGTAAAATCTTGACCGCTCGTCCCTCGTTGGGAGCGTCCTCGCTCCTCCTCGGCTTCCTACCACCCCCCTTCCACACCCCTGCCAACTTTTCTTTTCAAAATTCCTCAGTTCTGGGAAGGGTCCCACTCTCTCCCCCACCCCCCTTCAGATGGCAAGCAATTTTTTTTCCCCCTCCCCTCCCCCCCTTGGTTTTCGGCATCCTTTGGCGTGAGCCTTCAAAGCCTCCCCCAAAGCTTTTCCCCCCTGCCCCCCTTTAATCATTACATTTTTTTACCCTTTTACACCAGAGTAGAAAATCAATTTCTTTTCTCCCCCGGGCAGTCCCTTTTCACTTCCACCAACCCTGCAAAATTTCACATTTTCCTTCTTTTGGATACCGCCAAACACAACGTGTCTCTCATCTCCGTCCCCAAATTTCTCCTCCTTCCCTCCCACCTCGCCTTCCCACCCCCCGTTCACTCCAATATCTGGGTCGTAAAGGTCACCCGCGGGTTCACTTTCACGTCCCCACTTACACAACCCTTTCCCAAGTGCCGTCCTTTTTCCTCGCCTTAGGTCTTGGTTTGATCTTTGTCGTACCTTCATCGTCAACCCAAGTTGCTCCTGACCCTCGTCCAAGAAATCCACACCCCCCAAAATTCGTTTTTTCCTCTCTCCGGCCGACCCAGCCACTTTTCCTCCCCGCCCTCCCTCATTCCCCAGTCCAATCTCCCTCTGTTTCCCCCCCCGCGGTCCTCCATCACCCCTCGTCTAAAGTTTTTAAATCTCTTTTCCGCCCAGAATATACCGAAAATTCGGTGTTCACCCTTTGCCTCCTCGGTTTTCCCCATTGTTCTTTTTTTCTCTTGTTTGCCCCTGCTTTTCCTTCCCGGTTGTTGCCCTTTTTTCCGGTTTTTTTTCCCCAACCGGATTTGACCTTGGCCAGGTTTTTCAAAAACCCGACCTCCTCTCTTTTTTCCCGACCCCTTTTGGGGAACAAGTAGAGTCTTTTTTTCCCCTACCGTCTTAGGCTTATACTTTTCATTTCAGAGGTTGTCTTGCCACGTGGTTGTTTTTTCTCTCTGCTTTCCCTTTTCCCATTTTGATTCCACGTTCTCGTTTTTTCAAATTCCGTGGTTGTTGGGCCCCTTGAACTCACAGCCCACTTTTGGTCCCCCTATCATGTCACGTGGCATTCCGTCCCCTTTTTCCGTCAGGAAATCCCCCCCCCGTCAGACCTCCGATTTCGTTCTTTTGTTCGACCAGTCCGGCGACAACTATCTCTTCTTTAGGACTAACTTTTCACCCTTTTCAATTTCAACCCTCGTGATTTCCTCTGGGAACCCCCCCCCCCCCGGTCACCTGGAATACATGGAGACAGTCACCCAAGGGCACCTAATAGCCGCCATTTGATCCCTGTTCTCGCCTTTGCAAAACTCAGTTTGATTACTTTTTTGTGAGAACCGTGGCCCTTAGAAATTTTTCAATTTCCCCTCACTCCTAATTTTTTTCCTTTTTCCTCATCATTGTGACCCTTTTCCCCCCATCGGACTTTTTTTTCTCCTCCCAAGAGCCTTACGCTACTCTTATCGCTCGTGGCCCCAAGGGGGCTCGCACCATATCCGCAACTCTCCCCCTTCCCCTTCCCCTTGCTTCGACCGCCATTTTTACCCCTTTTTTGCCTTCCCGGTGCGCCTGCTCCACAATCAAAATAATTCGGCACCATCTCTTTGTGCCTCTACCCCTGCGCGACGAACCGTTTCCCCCTCCCCTCATGTTTCCTCTTGTCGGTGATCCCGCTTCCACTTTCGCCCGCCACCCGTTTTCTCGCCTCGGAAGGCCGTTCTACCCTTCCCTCCTTTCCCCGTACTAATCCATTTCTTTTTTTGCATTGCTCGTCGTACCTCCCCACCGGTGGGCTTTTCCCCCCGACTTCCCCGTTGGGCTCCTGTTCCCCACCAGGTTCTTTCCCTGGCAGAATCCCCCCCCCGCCGGTCCCAGTTCCGCATCACTATCCGAGGCTGGACCGCGCGTTGGACATTCGCCTTTCTCCCCCCCCACCCAACCGGGTAGTCGACCCGCCCTGGCAGAATACCCATTCGCACGGCAAAAATGGGTAGCCCGTGAGCAAAAATCCTCTCAGGCACGGCTTTTCGTCCCTTTCCAGTCCATCTCTCTCTATCGCGTTTCCTTTGTCGATTGGGTCTGTTGCACGAACATCCCCCTTTTTTTTGGCAGTTCTTGGAGCGAGTTGCTCCCGAGGCGACCCATTTTTTTTTCTGACTCATTTCTTTTGATTTTCCTTTTGCGGGCGCTCCGGTGGGATGTTTTTTTTTAGTAAATTCCCGCTGGTATTGGTTGTATGCTCTTCGGCGTGTGGTTGCCCCGTGGGATGCTGCCAGGGTGAGACCCCCCCCCCAGGCGCCGTTGACCTTTCGGTGGTGATCCAAACGTTTGCCCCCCTTTTCTATTCCGCAGATTAGCCCCTTCCTTGAAGGGGTTTCAGAAAGAGGCCTGAGGGGCTTGCCCCCCTTGCGTCTATGACGTTTCCCTTGCGGCGCGTGGTACGAGGGTCCCCCCCCCCCGGTTTTTTTATTTAGGTTTTTTCGGACGGATGGGGGACTTTGGGGGTGGCCTTCCGGCCGTGCCGACCGTTAGTGTTTTTTTTGATTTTATCAGTTTACGGCAGGTGGCAAGTTGTGGGCAACGGATTTCTCCTGTAAGGCGCGCCTAGGAATCGCGGATGTTCGTTGTCTTATTGTTGGGCGAGTTGCCCCGAGCAAGCGTAATGGCAGAGATTCTTTATGATTTTATTTTGTTCCAACGTTGATGTCGGAAACGCGGAGCCGCTTTTTTCGAAGCGGCTGGCGTGACTTTTTCCCCCCCTTTGCTCTTCGCCGTCTTCACCCCTTCCCTTTTTCCCATGGGCCCACTTGAAGCTTTTGATTAGGAGGTCGTTTGAAGATTTTGGAGGAAGATTGATGGCCGGTCGCAGGGTCCCGGCCCCTTCCCCCTTTTGGTCCCATTAGCCCCTTTACCCCCTTTTTTCAACTGTAGTAGGGGTGGGTGGACTTGTTTGATTCGACAAGAGTCTCCGGAAGGTTGTCCTTTTGACTTTCTTCTGCGTTTTTGTTTTTTTGTTGTATTTTCGTTTGCCGCTCCCCCTGATTCTGTCTGCCCCTTTTTTTCGTGGCTGGGTGGAAGTCAATGCCCCCCCCCCAACAACACGCGCCCCTTTTCAAAAAACTACAATCAAATTGTGTTTTTTCCCCTCCCCGCAGAAGAAGGGACACCGCTTGCGAACGACCAACCAGTGGGCAGCAATTGATAGCGCTACACCCCTACGGATTTGACCACATTCCTTTCACCCCCACAACCGTTTTGTGTTATTGTCCCCCGCGATGCGTGCTTTGCAACCTGGCTATCCTTGAAGTTCCCCCCCCCCCCCCCCCCCTCACGCACCCGGTTATCATTTTGTTTTTCCCCTAACTCCCTAAAACCCCCTTCGTTTCCAGTGCCACGGCCTCCTTTGAGAGTTTAGGAGGACCTTTCCCTTACGTTACAGCTCAGTTTTTTTTTTTTTTGTCTTACGCGGCACGACTTTTCCCTTTTGAGTTCCCCGGTGCGGGGCTTTTCTTTTTTACCGGCTTTGGGAGATTTAGAAGCGGTTGTTTTTCTGGAGTTCTTTCTAGAGGCGGACTGGATAGCTCCTTTTTGTCTGGACTTTCTTGGTCAAAAGGGGGCTTTTTTTGCCCAAGGGTAACCGCTGGGGGAAGGAACCCACCTTTGGGCCAGACCTGCCTTGTCTTTTTTCTGATGAGGCAAAAGGTTTGGCGTCTCTTTTTTTCCCCCCCCCCGTGGTTTTTGCCAAGATTACTTTTGATGGTTGCATTTTTGGGCAGTTGGTGTCTTGAAGGTGAATACGAACGTTTTTTTTACGCATTCGTGAGGGCTTCGGTCTCCCTGTGGCACTCGATATGGTTTTTTTCCTTTTGGCATTAGTGACAAGCACGGTCAGCGCTGCTGAAAGTTCGGGAAAGGATCTTTAGGCGCTTCCATACGCTGCTTCCTTCTACTTCCAGAGGCCCTCTGACTTTGGTTTTTTTTGCAACTTGACTTTTTGTTGATGATTCGAGGCGATAGATGTTTCTCAACTGCGGCCCCTCTTTTCGGGCGAGAGTTTCGCTTTTCCCCCCCCCTTTTGTCATCTTCCGGGCGCTTGTTTTCCTTCCAGGCCTTGCCGAACTGCCCGAGGGCGAGGATGGAGTACCGCGCAAACCGCAAAGTTCCCCTTTCCCCGGGGCTTGCCAATTTGTTCCCCAAGACACTGTCAAATGGGAAATAAATTGGCTCGTGGTTCAAACTGCCTGATTTTTAAAGGAGAAGGTGCCTTTGACTCGGTTGGTACCCAATCCCCCCGTTGTTGTTTTTGAGATTTTCCACAGGATCTTTCTCCGTGAGGCGCTTGGTAAAACCCTCCTTTGCAATTTACTCCAACAATGTTCGTAATTTTTCTTTTAGTGGTTTGTGAATTATTTCCCCGTTTTTTCAGCTGGGAATTTCCTTTTTTGGAGTTCTAAATCGGGCATATTTTCGGGCAATTTTTTTTAACCCCCGGAGTCCGCCCACCCCCTTCTCATCTGTTTTTTTTTGGGACGGGCGATCTTAGCCCGCCTCGCCGTCTTTTGGAACGTCCCCCCCCCCCTAGTATCGCTGATTTTTTTTTCATAACCCAAGCGTCCCCTATCCTTAGAGGCTTCCGACAATTTCCTCGGCCTCCGGGTCCTCACAACCTTACTCTCTCACAGGGCCACTGGCTGAGTCCTCTGATTTTTTTCCATCCTTTCGTGGCGTTTTGAGTCCAATATTCAACTGCCCGTGCCCCAACAGATTAACCACTTCCGGCAAAAATTCTTCTCGTTCCCCCCCCCTGCGTTCTCCCCGATGCCACCCCCCCCCCCCTTTTTCAACCTTCGCCCAAAGGGCACAAACCCGTTGCCTCTTCACCCTCTTTCCTGCTACCTGCCCCCCCCCCCACGATCCAAAACCGACCATACTCTTTCCCACGACTCGGCCGATCAAGGGGCCCTATTCAATTTCGTCAAATGAGGAGGGTCGCACCCGGCCCTTTCCACTTCCCCCCGCCCCTTGCTCCTCGCCGCTATCCGGCGGTTTTTTTCTTTTCTAGTCCTCACCACGTTGTGGTCGCTACTAAAAGAACAACCCCCATAGAGTCCGCATTCCTTAAGAAATTCCAACCACCCGGCCGCCCTTCCCCTAACCCCCCCCCCCAATCTTTCCCTTCTCGTTTTCCCAACCCCGCCCCCCGCTCACTCGGCGCTTAAACCTATTTCCAGCCCTGAATCTAGACCTTTTTTTTCAAACCTCCCCCCCCAGTTTTATGTTTTTTACAACTTTTTAATTTCTTTGGTTCGTTCTTTTTCCCGGCAGGCATGTCCGGGTTGCGTTCCCACATTTGTGTGCACTCCTAGAACTGTTCCCCCCCAGTCGACACTCTCTGTTTTTCCGGAATCCCAAAATCGTGGGAACACAAAGTTCATAAGGGCTTTACGATTTACGGGTGTTTCGTCCGCGGGCTGCTTTTTTGGTTAGTCCTGGTTCTACCTTTCTGAAGCTTTCCTACAAATTTGCTTTCTTTAAAGGCTATTAGCTCTTTGAACTAACCGCTTTTTTTCACCCAACACACAGTGACCTCGTTGGCCAGTTTCAGACTATATCTTAGCCTTTGTATAAAGCCTTTGCGAATCCACTCGCATCTCAGCATCAAGCCCGCCCCCCTATTCCCCTTTTTTTTCGGATCCCCACGGTCCACCCTCTCTAATAAATTTGGACCCCCGTTTACACCATTTTCTTCCTATCGCGGAGATTTTTTCCCCACCCCCTTTTGTTTTTTAATCCGAACTCCTGGCCATCTCGGCTTTTTTTGACATGATTATTCCTTGAAGAATAGGTTTTTTTCCGAAAAGTGGGGCTTTTTCTCTTGCCTTCTATTTTGGATGGCATAATTGGCCACCCCCGCCGCCGATTCTTTTTTCCGCGCGGGCCTCGCCATCATCAACGGTTAACCCCCTCCCTCCATCTCTCTGTTTTTCCCTAAAACTTCCGTCCTAATAGATAGTGGGCATTAGAAAAATCACAGCCTTTCTCCGCAAAATTATCGCGATCCATTGCTTTTTTTCTCCGGGACATCCGTTGTCACTGAGTCCTATCCCCCACTCCCCCAACAGTCTTCTCAACGGATTTTGAAGCGCCCCAGTGAAATCCGCAAGAAGCCCCTATTCTTCCCTTTCTGTTTGACCTCCTTTCACACTTTTGCCAGCCGTTGGCTCGCTCCTGCCGGAAATTACCCCGAAGACCAGTACTCTTCTCCCCCCGTCCCCTTGGTCCCTCTTCTCTCCCCACAAGTGGTTGTTTGGCCCCCCCCCCCCGACCCCCCGCTATTCCAAGTTTTCAACTTGCTTAATGGGGAAAGGAACTTTATCATCGGGCCTTCCTTCTTGCCCCCCCGTGTTTAATGAACAGATTTTGAAACTTGCCCATTTACCCGCATGGTTCCCCACTCCTCACACACCTTTTTTTGTCGTGAGTTTTTTCTTTCATGTGAGTCCCCCCCTATAGCCATCGCTTTCGGCAAAATGGGGTACTCTTTTTTATTTCCCTCTTAACGTTTCCCTGATTTTCCACACCACCCCATATTCCCTCCATCCGTTGTTTTTTTTTTTCTTGAGGAGGATTGTTCTTTTTGAAATATGGCCGTACTCTGAAGCCGGTTTTTCAGTGCGAGTTTCCTACGGCGAACTTTCCTTTTCGTTTGGGGTTCATGACTTGTCATTGAGGAGTTGTGGGCGACCTTGAGGGAGTAACCTACGGCGGGCTGGTCTTTTTTTTCTTTTTCGCTTTTTTCACGTTGATTTTGATGTCCCCCCAAGTCTGCCCAGGAGCCGTTCCCTTGTAATATCGGTGGTTCCAAGCAACACGAACCTTTTGAGATCGATTCCCGACCCCCCCCTCTTTGTTTGGTTTTTTTTCCCCTTTCTTGGTCCCGCTGCCGCCTCTCCACGTAGTTTTGCTCTCTTTTGAAGTGATCACCGTCACAAGTAAACATGATTTCCTTGTTTTTTGGTGCTTCGTCGGTTTTTTGGTTCTTTTTTTTTTTTCTGGTCTTTTTTTTTGTTCACTTTTTCGGACGTGTTCAGTGGAACCCGGCAAGGTCTTTCCTGGCTTCGTCGAGAACAATTCAACCTTTCCGCGGAATTGGTTTTCGTTGACTTTTTATTGTCTCTTTGCCGTTTGGCGCTTGAGGCGATTTAGGTTCCCAGTTGGATCTTCCCCAAACGCCGATGTTTTGCGGCGGAAGAAATTTTTTTCAGGCTTTTCCCCCCCCCCCCTTTTGTTGGGACTCCTTTTGACAAATGCTCTTGCCATGGCCCGAGGAATCTGTGTAGGCGGCGCTTCCATCCGTTGATTCCCCCTTTTTTTCGTGCTTTTTCCGGACTTTTTTGTTCTTCTGCTTAGAAGGCGAAGAAAGGTTTCAACGGTGTCCATGTGTCCTTTTAGGAGGGGGTGTTCCTTTTGTCCCTTTTTCTCCCTGAGACTTTTCTCTTGCAGTTCCGGTTTTTGGTGCTTTTTTTTCGAGTGCTTTTTTCCGGCGAGTGGGGGGGGCTCCAAAAATTTTTTTTTTGTTTGAAGAGATTTTCCCTTTCTTGTTTCCTTTGTGGATTTTTTTTTTTTTTTTTTCCACCAAACAACTCCCCTGTTCTTCCCGATTCACTCCCCCCTTTCAATCAAAATGGGTTCCTTGAGCATTCCACAAGGGTTCTTCCCTCAAGTCTCCCCCCACCGTGGACTCCCCCCTTCTAGGCGCTTTTCAATTCTGACAGTGCACCCCAGGGCCTGATGACCTTGTTCCCCAACCGCATTTGGCTTTTAACCGCAGCGATTAGGGTTTGACAACCTGTGCCCCTTGCTTTCCCACCGCTCCCCCGGTATTTTTTTCTCATCCACTTTCCCAACCATTTGTAAAACAAAAACCAGGCAAGTGCCACGTATTTTCTTGAGAGTTATTTTTGAGAGATTCCCCCTCTGTTTTTTCGGGTCTTATGATCCTTTTTCAGGTGTTTTCTTTTTGGGTCAGGGTGGAGGGCTTCTTCTTTGAGGAGATGGCGTATGAGCCGGGGTGTTTTGACTCCCCCCGGCCCTAGTTTCTTTACCAGGTCATTCTCCCGCCGGCGCTCCTTCCCTTCCTGTTTCTTTTGGCGGTTTTTTTCGGGAAAGACCCCCCAGGCTGTCTGACGACATTTTTTGGGCCCCCGTTTACTCTGGTTTTAGTTTGTTAGTTCGGAAGCCCCCAACGGTTGGAGGGAGATTACATATAACGTGTTTGCAGTTCGCCCCCCCCGATTTGCGAGCCGTTGTTTTTTCCTTTTATCACGTCCGTTGTTTCCCCCGAATCTTGGGCAAGGGGTTTGAAAAGAGTTTTGTGGGAAAGCGGCTGCCCCCTCTTGTTTTTATTTTTTCCCCTTCTTTTTAACTTCCCACCTTTTTCTGGAGTTTGCCTAAGTTGTTCAGGGTAAGGATGCCAGATGGCCCGACGCTTAATTCCCCTTGTGGGTGTGGTTGTATCTTTGGTTCTCCCCTCTTACTTTTTTTCCGTTTTCCATGATCTTTGTGGTCGTGGGTGACTTGAGAACCGCGTTCGCTTCGATACGAGTGCGCCCAACTTTTTGCCTTCCTGGTTGGTCTCCTCTTTTTTCCCTGCCCGGCGTCACCTCTTATTGCGGTTTCCGTATTCGGGTTAAACCTGCCCTCATCCCCCTGCTTCCCCCCTCTTTTGGTATTTTTCCAACCTTTTGGCCCCTTTCAAACCAAACCGGCTGGGATTGGAAAAATTTTTTTTGGCCCTGCACACCCCTTTCACCCCTCTTCCCCCCATTTTATCCCCCAATGGTCCCCGGTTCAATTTTTTTTTTCCTGGTCCCCCTTCTGAAGGGTCCTTTTTTTTTTTACTGGTCCGGTGGTGAGACAAAACCCCCCTCTCTCTTTGACTTCCCGTTGTTGTAGTTTTCTTGTTTTCTAGAGTGTTTTTCCCCCCCGTCTCCCTCCTTTTTGACTTTTTTTTTTAAACCTCTTTCCCTAATTTCCAATTGTTCTTTTTCTTTAGTGCAGGTGTTTTTCAAGCCCTGGTTTCCTTTCTCTTTCTCCTCTTTTTTCTGATCATCCTTCGTCTGTTCGGGCCCTTAAACCTTTGCTCGCACGGAAACCACTTTTCCAAGACTCGTGGGGTTTTCCTGCCTTTGTTTGTGCTAAGTTTCCAACTTTCAAACCCTTTCCCTCCGCCTCGTTTCCGCCTGTGGCTTTTTCCAAAATCGATCGCATTTTCCCGCGGTTTCGGTCCCCAACCCCCGTTCTCCATTCCCCCCAGCAATTCCCTAGTCCTCTTTTTCATCCACCTTTCCGTTCAAAACAGTCCCACCGCCCGCTCCCTCTGCATTTCCTTTTTCTCCCCCCATCCTCCCCTTTTTCCGTTGGCTTTTACTTTCCATTTTCACTCAGGAACCAACCAAAGCTTACCCCCCCTCGGCCCAATTTCCCTTCCTTCCCCGCTTTTCTTTTTTTTTCCCCCTCGGGGTCTTCCTCCCCTGGTCAGATTAGTTTTAAAAAAGTTCACCCCACCCGGCCCAACCTTTCCCTTAGCCCCTTCTCTTTTTCCTGCCCCCCCCTTTGAGCTTTCCCCCTTTTGTCAAAACCGATTGCTCATACTCGAAATCCAAGCACTCCCTCGGACATGCTCCCCTGTATAGCCTTTTTTCCCCCTTCACTGGAATTGTCCCTTACCCGCCCCTGGCAACATGGACAACTTCAAAGAAGTCTGTGCCATAGCGATCCTTGCGTTGTTTGATGTCTCCTTTTCCGCCAACCTTTTTTTACCCCCCCACCACCCCCCTCTTTTCAGGCATCTTTCTTCCCAGTCCCCCCCAGAACCCGCAGCCCAAAGACCATCACCTTTTTTCCACCGGAAAAATATTTTTTGCCTCACCCTTCTAACCACCCCCTTTTCCCTTTCCCGTTTTTTTTTTTTACTTCGCCCTTTTTCCCTGGCCCTCGTTTTTACACTTAATTGTTTCTTTCTCAGGTGAGGCTTGGTCCCCTTTTTAAACCCGGTTTTGCCTTTTGTCCATTTTTTGGGATTTTTTTTTTTTCAAAGGCCCCCCCCCTTTGTTCACCCCCGTGAAATGCTTGCTTTTTTCCATCACAAAAGGCGTTGTTTTCCCCCGGTTCTCCCCCTTATGTCCCCCCGTCAGTTTCGTTTTTCTCTTTTCTTTTCGATTCTTTTTTCTGCACCCGGGGTGGGTTTTTTTTCCTTCGTGTTCTTTTCTTCCTTTTATAATTTTTTCCTTTGATTTTTTTGAAATCCTCCCCCCACAGCGCCTGGTGGACATTGACCACTCCCCCCCCCCAGGCCACGCTCCAGGCCCTTGGGTAAGCCTTCTCCCCCCCATCTCGTTTTGAAGTACCCCCTCTTCTCCCCTCCGAATTTACGCCCGCAGAGCCCCCCCTGGCCTTGAACCCCTATATTTCTCCTGTTTCCCCACCCATCCCCCCCCCCCCTCTCTGGACACCTTCAACCCCCCTTCTTCGCCTCGCAAGATGGGACCCCCCACATTAACTTCATTTTCTAGGATAGGTTTCATCCCTTTTCTTCACCTCCCCCTCCCCTCCCCTCGCGAGTCCGCCTTTTGGCACGGGCGTCTTGGTTTCTCCATTTTGTTCTCGAGGGCGTCAGCAGCATTGGGTTCAACGACGCACTTTTGCTCGCTTTTTCCCCCAACGTTTCCTCATCACTCTTTGCTCCCAAGGTCCTCCCTACGCTCCGCTTTATTCCGCTACGGGAAAAAAAGATCCCCCGCCCCCCCCTATATTCCTGCCTCCCCTATTCCTTTTCTTGACTTTACAGGACCTGACCTTCCGTCCCGTGCTCGGCCTTACACTCAAAACTCCGGCAAATCGTACGTGAGGGGCCGCTCCACCCCCCTCCTTCCCGACGTTTTTCCTTCAGACCTTGCCCTTGTCGTTGATTCCCGATTCACTCGCCAGGCCCCCGGCCCGTTTCCTTTGCATTCGCGCCCCTGGTCCAACGACGCCTCTTCCTTGTTTTTTCCATTCTTGATCCCCAACACCGGTCTTTCCAACTTTTTCCCTTCAACGGCTTAGAATTTTTTCCCCGTGTCAATTTTGCAGCACAAAAGTTGCCAACCACCCAGAAGGATTCAATGGAAGACCCGCGCCCCATTCTGTGTTTTTCCCCAACCTTCATAAAGCGCCGAAAGTAGATCCTATAGCCACGGCCCCACTTGACCCCCGACTCGTGTTTTTCAACTTCCCCCGTCACCTTCTCGTCGCCTCTCCCAATATCTTCTCCCTCCTTTGGTGTGAGAGATATTTGGAGGGTTCTGGTGAATATGGAGCCAGAACCTGCGTTCTGCGGTAAAGAGTCTCTTTTAGCCCCCCTTTCGTGGCTCCCTTGCAGTGCGCCTTTTTTTTCTTGGCGTTTTTTGTGCGTCCCCCTTTTCCTTTTTAAATTCCCCCCTGCGCTGTTGTCAGCATCTTTTTTCGGGATGCAGACTTTTCTTGGGTGGGCCCCCTTTATTTTTGGTCACAATCTTTCCCAGTCTTTCCCACTTGGCCTCTCGTTGAATTCCCCCCCCCCACGTCCCCCTTTTTTTTTTTGTGTTCTCTATGGCAAAGAGAAAGATGGACGTTTCAGAATATTTTCTGACCCTTTTTACTTGCGTTGGCCTGCCTCTTTGTTCACTTTTTGTAACTCCTTCTCCTTTCTTCGTTTGCTTCCGTTGGGTTTCCGCAGGGCACTACGGTGACGTTTTTTTTTGTCGTTAGTACTTTGAGTGTGGAAGTTTCCCCTCCCCCTTTTCTTTCGTTTGTCCTAAAAAGGTTTCCTTGAGTCTCTTCCCCTCCTGAATTTTCATTTCCGAGGTTTGAATAAGGGGCGGGTGGCTGCTTCCCGTTTATTTCTTTACAAGCTCCTTCGTTTTTTCCCTTTGCTTTCTTTCTCGATGTTCTTTTCCCTTTGGGTCAAAACGTTGTTGAGGAAACGCGAGTCTGAGGAGAAGGAGGTTGATGCCATTTGCTGCTGCGTATCTTCTTTTTCCCTACCCTTTCTTTTTTCTCCACCCTTTCTCCTTGAGCCTTCCTTTCTCGGGTTCTTTTTTCTTCTTCGAGGTTCGATTAATGGGCCCCTATGATTGAAATTGGCTTGCATGGTGAGCCTCGTGTTTTTCCTTTGTTTTCCCCTCTTTTCTTCCTAGCCCCTTTCTGGGTTTTTCCCCATGTTCTCCTCGAGTGGTGGGGACGTTTTATCCGCCGCACCCTTGATTTGTTTAGAGTTTTTTTTTTCTGTTTGTGATGGCTCTTTTTCCTTTTTTCTTGAGTTTTTTCTTTTGAGAGGACCCCCCACTTTTTTTTACGACCGGATAGTCTGGCCATTTTTGGATCGTGGAATTTTTTTGGCCTGTCCAAAACCGCGCTTCTCCCCCAAGTCTTCTTTTCGACTTTTCCCCCCCTTGTCGGGAACTCTTCTTGAACACTCCCTTCTCCCCGAACCCCCCCGTGGCAAAGGAACTATTTTACCCCAATACGTGCTTTCATTGTCCCCGTTCCCCCCCCCCCCCTCCTTTGAACCCCCTCCCCTTCTCCCTGCGGTCCTTTTTTCCCCCCCTTCCAATTTCTGAGTGCCCCAAACCTAAATGGTGGGACCACTCCCTGCCTTTTCCCAGCGAACCTTCCCCCCTTTTTTTTTTAAACCCTTTTCCCTCACCCCCCTTCTCGATGAACCTTCCTTTTCCCCCCCTAGTCTTTTCACCTGAGGAGTAAGTACAGCTCTAGGGGGTAGTCGGGCCGGCGTTTGTCTGTTTCAGTTGTCCCCTTTTCAGTGCTTTTCGTTTCCGGTCTTCGTCGGCGGTTTTTGTTATTTTTTTTCCCTTCACTGGGCGAGGTAACGTCCTTTTGCGGGAAGCCCTGAATCGAACACCCATCATTGACTTTTCCCTTCACTTTGCCCCTGTTTTGATTTCGGTCTGTTTTTTTCTCCCGTCTTTTCACCCGGATAGTGCCCTGACCCCTTGATGTCTATTCCTTTTCTTGTCTAGTGCAATTCGGTTTTGCGTTTCTTGGAATTTTTTTTCTTTTTCGCCCTCTCCCGTGTGCAACCTTTTTTTTCGTTGTTTCTAAGGTTTTTGAATAAGCCCCTTTCCTTCGCAGTTTTCTGGATTTTACTCCCCCTGGTTCGTCGTATTGCGTGAAGTCGTTGGCTTTTTTTCAAAGCCTGGGGAGGCGCGCGGAAGGTGTTCTTAAGCGCTGTTTTGAGTCCATTCCCCTTTGTCTGACGTAGTGATTTTTTCAGAGGCCGTTCCATGACGTTTTGCATTTTGCTAGTGTTTTCTTTCGCAACTCTTTGCGGCGATCGATGGTGTCCCTTGCTTTGCTTGGGCGTCGATTTCGCGCTTTCACTTTTTGGGCGTCAACCCTTAGTTTTTCTTTTTCTGAGCCAGGGTTTCCCTCGAACTGGACCGAGGTGATTTTTTTCTGACAGTTGTTGGTGGCGCACACCGATGCGTTCCCCCCCTTTGAAAAAACCGGGCGGTTCCAACTCCCTGACCCCCCATGTGGAAATCCTTCTTTTTATTTTTACAAACCCTCGTCACCGGAGGTAAGGGGGCGGTTCCCCCATTGGACAAAC
>Ga0179593_1236739_pt1 | contig 24103 bp, 22 predicted proteins | sample CZODoug2_1_08_16_FD_185931 | JGI IMG/M metagenome (GOLD analysis project Ga0179593, IMG submission 185931) | Vadose zone soil fungal communities from Angelo Coast Range Reserve, California, USA - CZODoug2_1_08_16fungal (PacBio error correction) | ecosystem: Environmental > Terrestrial > Soil >... | reverse complement strand
GGCGGCTTTCTTCCCCTTCCTCCGTTATTTTTCTTCCCCCGGGTTTTCTTTAAGTCTCGATTTTAATACGGAAGGGTTTTCTTTTTCCAAAATTCGACTTTCAACGTGGTTTCCCGGAAGCTTCCCCTCGGGTTCAATAAAGCTCCCTTGTTCCGCGCACGACCATTTTTTTTCCATTTCCCACCCTTTTCCCTCCTTTTTTTCCGCCCTTGACACTCACGGACGAACAATCCCCTCGGAGCCCCAAGTCCCCAGCCGGTTGCAGTTTCCCCCCCGGTTGCCATCCGCTTGACCTGGCGTTCGGCCCCCTTACTATGAGCGTTTTGCTCCCCCTTCTTTTATTGATTGCGTAAGTCTCCCAGTGGACCGTTCACCTTCAATCTACCTTTGTTTCCTGCAAATTGAATGAGGTCTTCCCCTGACTTCGTAAAGGTAGGAGATCCTCTGGTCCTTCCCCCCCCCCCCCCTAAGTCTTTAATCGCCTAACGGGCCCCCCGCACGAAATTTCAATCGCTCCTCACCTGACGGACTCTTTCTCGGACCAGCAGCAGAGGAAAAGCGTTCAACACTCCCTTCTAGCCTGCCAAATTTTTTCACTCCCTCCCAGTGAAACGAGACCTCGTGACCACCAAGATATCCCCCTTCCCACCTGCTGTGAGGCAATTTTTTCCCCCCCCCTCACCTCCTCTCCGAAACCATTCTCCCTCCCTACATCCCATCTTTATTGAGGCTTGACTTATTTAACGCGTTCCTTCCCCTCCCTTTTTTTTCCTCCGAAAATTCCCAACGGAACGCCAAGCTTTGCAACCGTTCTTTCCACCTTTATGCTTATAGAATTAAAGCAGTATCTTTAAGGTAGACAATTCTCTGAGATTCGTTGAGATTTCCTTGTCCGCGTGGGAAAGTGCTGAATTAACTCCGCCGAACAGCCCAGTCCGTCAACACTCGTCTCCCTTACGGTGCCCCTTACTTTTATTTCCGACGCGAAAAAGCAGTAATTTTTTGACCACGACTTTGGTGAAACCTTTGTTCAACTCCTTCGCGATAAGATATCACAGACTCCAGATCCAATAATCACTCCACAAGACGAGTCTTGATCCGCCACCTTCCTCTCTGACACCCTCCCATCGTACCCCCCTCTTTATTTGCGGACCTTCTCTCCGAGGATCGAAAATTACCTAAGTTTGGCCGAGCATCATCCACTTAACGCTCGATTCTGGAGGTTTATTCCCCCTAATCACATAGAGCGTAGCTAAGTTTCTCTCCATTTTCTCATTCAAAGAGGTATTTTCCTTCTTGGCCAAGATCCGTGCTTTGTTCGATACCGACTCCCACTTCGCAACGTCCCTTTTTTCAAACGGTCTCGGCCAGAAACTGGATCGTCAACTTTCTCGTTTCGGTTGACGCTCTTTTCCGGTCGGGCAATCAGCACTCTTCTTGAGGATTTGTAGATCCACCTGGGTTCCGAGGGATAGATTGATTCTTTCTTTGATTTCAATGTGGATTTTACTTTCGGCTGCATAGCCCGCCCTTCTGACGCAGTGTCTTTCACCCCCTTTCCCTCTTTTATCCAGTCTTCTTCTTTTTCTACAGGCGGGCAAGTTCGCCTTCTTTCTCCCCGAGAGTGTTCCTCCCGTCCAAGGGCGATCGGTTCCCAATTGCGGAATCACCCCATATTCGCCGTTCATCCGTACCGGCTCTCTTCGTGGGTTTTTTCCTAGCGCAGTTGTTTCGCGTCGTTGGTTCTGCATATAAAAGGGATGTACGATTCTCGTCCAACAGCCGGCGCTTCAGCACCCCGATGTTCTTGTCATCTGCCGCTTTTGCAAACCGCGTTCTCCTGCATTCTGGGATCTGAACGTCGGGACTGCTGCAAGTTTTTACGTCTACGTTCGACTGTCTAGTTTTTTTCTCATCCTCACATTCGACCCGTCCGGGAAGGTTCGAACTGTCTCTTTTCCTTTTTTTCGATTTCTTTTTTTAGACCTCCCTTCTTCTGACACCCCACCTTCTTCCCGCGGAATCTCAAGACTCCGTCATTCGCCTTCTCTCCAAGACCGTACCTCTACTTTCCCTAATATCTTCTCTTTCGCCATTTACAGTTTCTCGCGCATTCACCGGTCTTGATTTTCCGGGATGATTTCCCCCTTTTCGTCTCACAGAGGGAGTAGTTTGAGATTGTTTTTGCTATTTTCGGTATATATTCTCTCGATTGGAGTTCCGCCGTTTCTATCGTGTTCGGCTTTGAAGAGCTTTGATTCTCTTTTATTGCCTCCCCCCCATTGCGCTCTCTCTCTTTCGTTAGTTGTTGTTGTTTCGACCTCAGTGATCGGCCATTTTGTTAGGCCCTTACCTGAGTCTTTTTTTAGCGAAACACGGATCGGACGCGGAGGTTTCCTCCTCCTCTCTTTCTTTCCTCTCTCCCATCATTTCCTCTTCTCAACGACCCCTGCCCGGTTCGGCGACATGGTGAAGCATCTGCCCCGACTCCCTCCCTTTTTTTTATTTTCGTTCGCGCAACCTGATCAGGCTTCAAGATGCTGGCCTCTTTTTCTTTCCGTATTTTCCCTGTGCATTTGAGTAACGTACGTTGCGTTTAGTTCTCTTTCGAGATTTCTCGATGACCCGGTGGCTTTTTTTTTTGACCGCCTAGAACCCGCTCCAGGCAAACTTGAATACTTTTAGTTATGTCGCGACCTTTCAGCCTCCCGTTTTCGTCATCTGTTCTCCCCTTTTTAGACCCTTCTCCCTCCGTAACCAGCTTGTCATGTCAAGAACGTGCCGATCCCTTCACTTTTCCAGTGATGAAAGAGTTTTGAACTCCATCGGCGGATCTTTTTTCCACATACGTGTTTTTCATTCTACGTGGTGGATCCTCCGTACATATTTTTGGATTTTGACCCCGACTCTTCCCTTTCCCTCGATGCCACCCCCTCCCCCCCTCTGGGTCCTGATTCACTTCTCCATGTATTTCCGCATATGTACCACAGGATTCGAACCGTTGGGATATTTTGACCAAAGATAGAAGGATCGGCAGCCTTTCGCTTTCCTCCCTCGCCTGCTTGATCAGTCTCCATGGTGGTTCAAGAATCTTTGCGTCGACTTTTCCTCTTCTACTTCTCTTCCTGCCCGCATGTAATCCCCCCAAGCCTTTCCCTCCTTTAAAGAGCCCCTGTTTATCCGATAAGAAGAAGTAAGACTTCTATGAATCCCCGAACTTTATTTTTCCCTCTTGCTTTTGATACAGTCGTTCACCCGGGGGGGACCTTTACCAGCCGTGCATGACTCCCCCTTCTCGGTCTAGCCCCTCCCCTCTTTTGCCCCCTTCTTAATGCTCCTCTCACCCCGTTTGTTTTGCTTGAGCCGCCATCTTTAGAAATTAGAGAGCCTTTTTTCTTAGATCAAACCTCCTTTGATCTTACTTTATGCTCGGCCGCTTCGCACGTTTCCCCGATCCGGCCTCTCTCTATTTTTCCTCCACCCTCGTTTTTTAGCTTGATTTTTTTCCTCTGACCACTTTTTTTTTTGTCTCTAGGAGAGTCCCTTTTGTGTGACTTTTTCTCTTCTGTATGTTCTTGGCGCTCTTTTTTTAGTTCTACTTTCGGTACGCACGTTCACTTCGTAGTCACCAACAAGTTTCTTTTTCTCTTTGATTCTTTCCCCTTTTCGTTTCCGGCTGTGTTGTTCTTTGCTGTTCGGCGGTGGCCTTTGGGAAAACTGGGTTACTTCTCCTCCCCCCAAACTAAGAGCAATGGCGCCCTTGCATTCCTTTCTCTCGCCTACTTTTGGCACATCAGTGCCCATTTCTGTTTAGTCCGTTTTGGGCAGTTTCTCCTCCGTCCTTCCCCTTTTTTTGTCCACATCCTTATCCCCTGAAATCGTTTTCAAGCAATATTGTGCTCCGGCGAGGGATAATTTTTTTTGAGTTTCGTTTTTTTTTCAACTTACCATAGTCGAAACGCATTTAGCCGCTGCCCTTTTTTTTTCGGCGGTCTCTTTACAGGACAGTTGTTTTCTGATGTAAGCTTTTTTCAGCACTATTTTTGTATTCTTTCCCTCTTCCCCTTTCTCGGCTCCCCCCCTCTTCTCTTTTCTTGGCACTCGGTGTATTGTAGCCTTACCGCTGTCTGACTTGCCACCTCTGTTCTCAATGGAGCGTCTGTTTGGATCCGATCCTCTTTTTTCCCAACTTTTGAGCTTTGCCATTTGAAACGTTCAGCTCCGTACGCCTCAAGACCCGTCTCCCTGCTCATCGTCTTTTTTTTTTTTTTCGTCATCCAGCGTCAACTTTTTTGGCAACGTTTTTCCACGCAACCCGGTTTTGTCCGGGCTCTTATTTTAGATGAGTTGCTCCTATCTTTAGAGAGAGAAACCTTGGCGCTTTTAAAAACTTTTCCTTCCCCGCAGTTTCTATTTATTTTTCCGCTTGTTAAAGACTTACGCGGGACCCCCTGTTTGCCTTCCTCTTTTTTCCTCCTCTTTCCCCTCGATCCGATTTTTCCCCCCTCCGTTCTGTCTTGCCCCCGGACATTAGAAGGCTTTCCGCCATACTATATGTTAATATATTGTTTGTGTTTCCTTCTTTTTTTCCAAACTTACTTTATTGCTGACTTTGAAACTTTACTCGAATATCCGGATCTCTTACTCTACTGTTTTTCCCCATCGCCGCCGAACGTTGTCTCCTTTTACGTCTTTACCCCCCTCCTTTGACATAACTCTCACTTCGTAGAGATACTTCGTGTCACTTCCCCTTTTCCTCGAGACTTTTCTCTCTTACCCGCACCCCCGCACCTAGTTCCCTTAACCACTTCGTGTTTTCTTTTTCCCCGTTCAGACGCGTGGACCTGTAGTGATCTAACCTTTTAACGTCTTCTTTTGGGCGTCACGTATTGTTTCTTTCTGTAAGGAGCAGGTAACGGCCTTCCCACTTTTCTTTTTCTTTCGACCCAGAATTTTTTAGCAAAGGTCGGAGAGCAGTTTTTGTCACTTCCCCATCCTGTTCCTATACTTTAATTTCCCCCTCCCACCCCTACCGGTTTATAATCGCGCGCAAGACGGTATTCCTATGTCCCCTCCTCCGAGGCATCGACAAAACATTTATCTATGCAATACTCGTTCTTCCAGGATTTATTCATGCCCCGATTACATCTCCTCCCCCCCCCCTTAGTTCTTTTTGTCATACAAAGCTGTGGTTGCTGGAATCTCTTTCTCACACCAAGAAAGATAAACAGACCTCCACTTTTTAGTTCCGTCCAGTAACCTTTATTTGCTCGTCTTTCCTCTTCACTCGTATTGGTTCTTTATTACCCTCTAACCTGAACCCCCCCCATTACTCCTCTTTCACTTGTATTTGCCCCTTTTAGTTCGCCACTTCTTACCGCCGCTGCTTAATGTTTCCGCCCTTTTTATCTTTCTGTCTCTTGAGAATAGGAAACAGTGTTTGTCTGAACTCCCCTCCCAGAAAGTAGCTACCCTGCTCTTGTGGCAACATCGCCGTCTGCCTACTGCCGGTATCTCCGCTCTGGTCTTTTTATCTGACCCCTGCAGCGTTTGTTGTGACGAAGGGGTCAACCCTTTGTTTACAGACTGCGAGATACTATACCGAAAAGTCATTCGACGTAATTCCCTCCATTCCCCCCCATCCTATGTGATTCTTCACCCTCATCTTTCTCAACCCTCAGCCCTTATTCACCCTTTTGATGGCGACCTAGCTCTAGTCATCTCTTAAGTGCGTCAAGCTCTTCATTCAGCCCCCCCCTTCGTGCGGCTATGAAGCCCATAGAGGCGCGAGCCTTTTTCCCCTCCTTCTTCTCCTCCCTCGGTTATTCCTTCTGCCCCAAAGTCTTTCCCGTGCTTTTATCTTGTGCCCCTAAATTCATCAACCTTCTTTTTTACCCGGTCCCCTTTGCCCTTTTTTAATCACTTCTCAAGTAAGAAGTGTGTGAGGACTCGAGACAAGTCTTTGTTCTCCTTATCTCCCGTTTCTTTTCTTTTAGACTACTTCCTTCCTTTCTTTTGAGTGAGTCTTGTGATGATTTACCTGCTTTGATTACTTCTGTCTTCCGCTGGAAGAGTGACCGCCTCTTTCTTGCACCCCATTCGCGTGTTTAGCACAGTCTTTCGGCGTTGTTCCAGCGTCTTTTTTTGCTTTCGCGCTTTTTCTTGTACGGCCAACCCCCTTCCAAGCCCCGGTAACCCAGAGGGAATCATTTAGTAGTCATCAGAAAAGTAGTGTTTTTTTTTTCTCCTCTCAGTTGTTTCGTTTCCTTCTTTTTCCCGTGATCTTTTACACCGCCTCCCCCCTCTTCCCGAGTTATACCGATGACATGTTCCCTCTCCTAGAGGTTGTCATTGTAGTTTCCCTGATGTCTCAAGATGCCAAAACTCTTCTCTCGAGGGAGGGATCATCTGAAGTCTCCTTCTTTCAGTCGAATTCTTTTTCTTTTATAAGTCCTGGTCGACCGTCTTAAGGTTTCAACCGATCTTCTTAATTTTTTGCTTAGTTTTTGGTCTCCTCATCGACCCCCTTTCGTTTCTCGCGAGAATCGCCTCTTAGCACAGACTTTTTACATCTTCTATACGCTCCTATCGGCCATTTAGCTGGATCTCTGATCAGGTTCCTGCGCCGCTGCGAACCTGTTGCGGATTCTTGTCCCAGCTCTCCCAGTCGCCGACCCCCCTTCAGGTTACTGACGAGGGGAGACGGACTTTTAGAGGATCTCTAGGGAGCACCGCTTGCCTTTCAGATCCCGTTACGCTATTTTCTATGCGCGTGTATTTTTGCGTAACCAACAATTTTGCAGAGATCTCTTTTAGTCCTCCTCCCTTTTTTGTGTTGTCTTTCTTCCCTGTCCTTAACAGTACACGCTCTCGACCGTTTGATGAACTTATATTTCTCTTCTTCAGTCCCTAGCTGTTCAATCCCTTCTTCAGAGAGCCATCGTCCGGTCCTCTCTTGTCGGCTAATGGTTCCCCCAGACCGCCGGACCTTTCGCTCCCTGTCACTTAGATTTTGAACCTGATCAGGTGCTCTGCCCTTTATGCTGGTCCTTTTTTTTCAGTATCGGGTACCTGTGCTTTGAGACCGAGAAGTTTTGAGCCGTGTTGTCGGTCCCCGCTGATTTTTTCTTGTCATTCCGGTGGCGTTTTTCCTGAACCCGTTCGTTCCATTACCTCTCCCCAATATTGCCAGAATCTCCTCGATTGTCGCGACCTTCGGACTTTCTCCTTTTTGCGCTTCTCCCTCCTCCTGCTCGCAGCCTTTCCCTCTTTGTAACCAGTTTGGCGCATGCCCGACGTCCGATCCCCGCACGGAAAAGTTGCTCAATTTGCGGGGAATGAAATAGAGTTCTCTCCTGCTTTGAAAACATTTCTTGAAGTCGAGGCTTTTCTCGATCGTACCTACTTGTACGGCGCCCTACGCTCCCTCCCCCCTGCTCGATTACCCCCAGATCGACCGTGTCTGCAAGGTTACTTTGACCCGACCCCTTTTTTCAACGGCTTCTGACACAGTTTTTGATTCTCCACACGTTTCGTGTATCCGGCCTCCAGCCGCTTTCTCCCACGCCCCCCCCGAAGACTGTTTGTGCTTTCTCCCTTCTGACATTTTTTTTTTCCCCAGAGCCCGTGTTCGTACTAGGAAGCCTTCCTTTCGTAGAAGGAGCCCTATTTAATTTCCATCAAGCCCCTTCAATTCGGCCATGGTCTCACCACCCAATGCGGTCTTACTCCTCCAAAGTCATTTTTTTCTTTTCTTCCAGACCTTGATCGGCGTAATCAAGATGGACTGTTCCTCCCCCCCGTGGCCCCCCTTTTGTGACGGGGGAAATTTGAACCACCCGAAGTTTTTTTTTCTGTGTAGCTTATCAAAAGAACGACGCTTTTTTTGCATGCGATTGCATACCTTTTATGCGAAGCCCTTCTTCTCAACACTTCCCTCTCTATGGCTCGATAAACCTATCCAGCCAGTTCATTTTTTTTTCGATTTCTTCCCCTTTTAGCCCCCTTTTTCTCTTGAGATAGTTCTTGTCATCCCCAACGAGTGTTTTCCTCTTTCCTGTGTTCAGGACGTTTTCTATTGTGTGTTCGTGCCCTCTTCCTTTGTCTTGTGAGAAGCCTTTCTTATTCTTGATGTAGTGTTTTGACGTATTGTCTGTGCGCGACCTCTTCTCACCTTCTTCAGATTTTCACCCAAAATTTTGCTTTTTGATTCTCCTTGCTCGCCCCTCTTCCCTGCTCGATGCTCGGAGTTTTTCGTTTCCGGCGGAGTTGTTCTTCTGGTAATGTTTCCGATTCCGCCCCATTGCCCCCTCCCATGGTTTCTTAATCATAGGAGTGAATTCCTGACTACTTGTGGCCTCACGTCCCGTTCCGTGGTTTTTTCTCGGTCATCCCCTTGACCCCCTCCCCTGTCTCACGATTCAATCCGTCAATCCATTGATTTCGCGGAGGGAGAAGGTTTTTTTTTCGAGTGAGAGGGATTTGGAAAACTTCATCCCCCTCGTTTGATAGGGTTAAGGGAGGGTCATCGGGGTGTTCTTTAAAGGCAGTTTGTTTATAATCCAACAGCTTTTTCATCGATTTCCTTCCTCTCCTACGAGTCTTGTGCTCTTTTATCCGGTTTTTCTGTGGAAAGGTCCTTCCTGCTGTAGTGGAATGAAAACTTTGGATATCTCGTCTGTTTGTTCTTACGCCCCTTCCCCTTTTCTAACAACTGGATCCTTTCAATTGAACCGTTCCTCCCTTACTCCCCTTGACCTTTATGAACTCTCCTTTTCGGTATGTTTCGCTTTCACGCAAGTTCAATCTTTCTGTTCAAACCTTTTTTTTCCACCTCCCCAGGTGTTTCTGGCGTACGTGATTATTTATGCGTTCGAGCTTTTCTCTAGTTTGCCACTGTGGTCGAATTCACACCCACTGCTTTCTTTATAAGCATCCTCTCCTTTCCCCGTGGTTTACCTGACGTACCGCCCTTTTTTTTGCAACGTTCCCTTTCGGGCGTACCCTTTTTAGACTGCCGCGTCTTTCCTTCGTATCTTGTCTATTAGCGACCCTTTTAAGTTGCAGATTCTTTTCTCCTCCATATCTAGCTTTTACTCCTTCCGTTTTTTTGTTTTAGGAGCCTTTCGGTTATTTCCTTTTTTCTTTCAACGGCCGAAGTACTGCCCCCTGATGTGGAACGGGTCGCGAGATATCTCGTTTTTCCGAGTTTTTTTTTTTGTTACCCTCTTGTGGACCCATTCTTGAGCGCCCTTTTTTTCTTACTCTTTAAGTGTATTCCTTTGGTGACATCATGCTCCCTTTTTTTCTGTCTCGCCTCCCCCCCCTCTTTTTATTCGTTACCCCCCTTTTCCACTCTGAGTCCTGTTCTCCGAACGAAATCATCCCACGAGGCATTCCCCCCTTTTTTTTGCTTTTTTAAACGTTGCCCGAGCGGCTTTTCCATTTGATTCCTCCCATTAACCTTCTCGGCTTGGGCTCCTTTCTCTTCGTGATCTTGGCCCTTTTTCCCATTTTCAACTCTCCCCCCCTTGTTTCGAATTGCATCTTTCTTTTTACCCAGACGTAGCAAATTTGGCGATAGTTTCCACTTCAGAGTGAAATGATACAGTTTCTTCTGGTCCAAGCACGTACCTTATAACCTGCGTCCCTCCTCCGTTTTCCCTTCGTTATTAATCAGTGTCCTCTTCCCCTCTGTTGAAAACCCTAGTTTTTTTCTCTCATCCCCCCAAGATGCCTTACCCCTCCGGTCCGAGCGATGAATCACGTGCTCTTGTGTTTAACACCCCAAGCTGAAACCACGACTTTCCTTCCGAGGTGGCTTTCCCACTCCCCCGTACCCCTTTACGATAATCTTGTTACTCGTACCCCCTTCTGAAATGCTAGTCCCTCCCATATGCTTTGGCGGTATCGACTGGGAATTTCAATTCTGGTCAGCATGGTGATGCCCCTCTCCCCCTCCCAACCACTTCCTCCATATGGGCCACGTGAGTTGCCCACCCCCCTCGTAGGAAATTTCCGCCAGATCAAGCTTTCTCCCCTTCTTTTTTGAGATTTTTGCGCTGCTTTTTGAACCTTTGTCAGAAGTACCCTCTCTCCAGCACCCTCTTTCCCCGGAGCAGACTCGGCATAGTCTACTCCGACGAAAGAAGGGTTTTCGTTGTTTTCCACCTCCTTTGGTGGAACCGTTTTCGTCTTCTCCGATCCCTGTCTATTTCCCCGCCATCATATCTTAAGCAAGGATACTGTCCCCCCTTCTCTCTTTTCTCGACCCCCCCTTTTCTTTTTTTCCCCACATCATTCCACCTGATGGTCGGCCCTAGCTATCTCGAGATCTGCACTGGGACGAAGTTGTTTAGCATACTCAGTAGCTCTAGTCTTCTTTTTATCAGCCTCAACTAGAGACGAGCCCCTAAAGTTGATCTCTCTGAATCACCGTCCTGTATGACGGAATGAAACCTTTTGATCTTTCTTGTAGAAGAGACAGAATTCATTGCACTGCTTGTTCACCCCCCCTGGAAAACTGGATCACGTAGAACGTTCATCGTGAGGCCTAATAGCATTTCCCTTCCATCAGCCCCTCTTCTTGTTGATTTAGGCTACAGTTGTATCGGTCGTTCTTTGCGGATTGAGGTCACCCTGAGTGGCTTCCTTCTGGCGCAGCGTACAGACTTTCTCCTTCAGAGGGCTTCCCCCCCCATGTCGATGTCTCCTTCCTTCCCTGTGTAGCCAAGCGTCAATTTGTAGCAGGCTAGCCCTCGTTTGTTGTTAAGCCAGGTGAAGTTTCCCCCTCGGGGATATCCCCTTGAGTATGTTTGTCCTTCCTTCCACTTTCTCGTGGGAGTCGTTTTTTTGAGCAGTTTTTAGCTTTCTCTGGGCGCCGATAAAAGTACTTACGAAGAGAGTAAAAGCCTTCGACCCCGCAAATTAGTCTGCTTATCCTGCGATTTGCTGCCCCGGGTATCGTTCTTGATCTGCACCTGCTTCTATGGACTGCAATGGTGTTTACGCCCTTTTCGAAGGCGTCCTTTTGCTTCAAGTTTGACCCAATCTCCTTTCCTGACAGGTCCGACAGACCAATAGTCTAACCAGTTTTTTTTTGTTTGAGTTAGATTTTTCAATCGGAACCCACGCCACAGGAGTAGAGAATCTAGATCCCCTTGTTTCACTTCGCGTTACCTGCAACTTCCGTTTCCCCTCTTCGTCCTTACGCTCGGCCTCCTTCCTCCTTATCATTTCGCGCTAATGAACAGGGTTGATCCCTCTTTTTTTCTTCCCTGCTTGTAACATGTTTTTTCCCTTTCGGCGAGAGTGCTAGCGAAGTGGCTCGAGGATTCTTCTCTTTTCGCCCGCGATTGCTTTCGCTTGAAGCTCTTTTTCTTCGAAGAAGCTGACGATGAGCTTTTAATTTCCGAACCTTTCTATCTCTCTTTAATAATCATATTTTTTTGAGGCGATCGGTTTTTTTTCTTTTTCCCTGTCCTTACCGCTCTCGCTAACCCTTCTTATGAAGCGGCGTGCCCTCCCGTGAGGTCTTTTTTTTTTTTTTTTTTTTTTTTCCCTCGCGCTCTACTTTCTTGCCCCTCGACCTGTTTTCGGCCGGAACTTTTTGTTTTGACTATTCCTTTCTCTTTTACCTGAGGCCCTCCCTTAGAAGGTTCGTGACTGGCCGATGCGGCTTGTTTGAAGGGTTTTGTGTCCCTCGAGGGCGAGACAGTTCCGACTTTTCTGTGAATAACTGGTTTTTGGGGTCGATGGTCTTTTTTTCTGCAGCCCCCTCTCCCCCCCTTTGCAGAGCTGGTATTCGCGAACCCCTTCAGTCGCTTTCTGCTGAGTAAGAAGCAGCTTCTCCCTCGTTTAGACGTAACCAGCTTCGTTCCAAGATTTTTCCTTCCGTCACGTTAACATGGAGTCCTTTTTTTCCGCCCCTTTGGTCCTCGTTTTCTTCCCCCCTCGTGTTTCCTTCGCCTGCTTGGACTTCTGCACTAACCCTTCCTTTCGACGCTCTCACCCACCTTTGCTGATGACCATCCCCCCCAGAACTTTTCATTGAACGTTGCTACTATATTTTGTCAAAGGCTTCCTCAACGGGTTTTCCTTGCCCCCGCTCTCTTTCTCGGCTCTGCTTTCTACACTCATCTCCTTTTCTCAAATCGCATGGTGGCATCCCCGATGTTTTCTTTTTTTCATTTAGACTTAAATTCCAAGCATTTCTTCACTCTTCCCTCGGATCGCCCTTTCGCTACATCCCCTCCCTTGCCTCTTTCTGGCTTGATCTCCTGCTTTCCTTTTTCCCCCGCTGAAGTTATCTTTCTTCCCCTTTTCTTAACGGTTTCCTGTTGCACAAGCCTTTTCTTGATTGTCTCTTCCTGAACCTCCGAGCTTTTTTCTATGCGCTTGCCACCCGCGTGATGTCCCCATGACCCCTTCTCCGTGAAACTTTGCGCGCCTTTTCTCCAACTTGCCAGATCCTTTACTCTGTCTGATGTCCTGCCGCTTTCGTTCGATCTCGGCTCTATATTTTCCGCCATAAAAGTTTGGTCAGGATGTTGAATGCCGGTGTCGATCATCCCTCTCTTTTGGACTTTCTTATTACTCTTTTCTTTCCGTTTTTTTTCGACGCTGCGGTTACTCCACGTTTTTCACCCGATGCCACCACACAAGGATGCTTGGGCGTTCGGATGTCTTTTTCCGCTGTTATTCTTTTTTGCTGCTGGTTTGTTTTTTTTTCATTGTTTCGGTTCCGTTCCTTATTTTCTTTCTGCTGCGCATCCCTCCCCTTCTCCTTACTCCTTGCGTCCTGATTAGGATCTCTGTGGCAAGCACGTTCTTTTTTTCCGTTTGGGCAATTTTGGTGTCCCTGCCCTCGCTGTTCATAGATGTCCAATCTTTATGAAGTTGAGGTCGAAGTTTCTTCTGGACCGCTTTTGGAAGCCTCCCCCTCCCCACGATTTTTTTGGCCTTTCTTGGGGCTTTTTGTAATTTGGCCCGTTACACGTTGCCTTTCCTGCCGCTTTTTTTAATCGCTGTGCCTCGCGAGTTCCTCCTGCGTCATTGCGGCTTTCTTCTCGGTCTTTCCTTTACTCTTCTCTAGTAACCCCTATGCTTGGCCGGCCACCACGTATATCGCTACTTTTTCTCGATACTCGCATCTAGACCTGTGTTTTTTTTTTACCTTGCCAGTTCCTTGGCTCCGTAAGCTCAATGCCGTGCCGCCAGCCGATCATCGTTTCGATCCCTCCCTGTCAAACCCCCTCTTCCACTTTTCTACCTCCACCTTTGGTACTGGCTCTAGTCTCTTTTCGTGATTTCTTTTAAACGATTTTTTAGGTTTGCCACTTTGTTCTTGCCCCAACCATCTGTTCTTGCTTACGCCTTGTGCATTCTTTCAGTTACTCCTGGTAAAGCTCTTTTCCCTTCGGCGGCTCTTTCTCTAACCTCCGTGGATTCCCTCGATCTATATCCCGCAGAAACCCACTTGTTCGTAGTTCCTTCAAATAGATTTCTTTCCCTCTTTCTTTATTTCCCTTCTCGTTGTTTTGTTTTTTTTCTTGGAGAGGTCGGATCCACGCGCCAGTTATTCTGACGAAGGTTTGATATACTTTTCCCCGAGGTTACCTACTCTTTCGTTGGTCCCCTCCTCACTTTTGTCTCCGTTTACGTTTCTTTTCCCCTCCCTTGAAAATGACCCTTTTCTCTCTTACGCCTTTTTTTTCCTACGGCCCCAGTTGCCGCGAGTACTGATCGAATCATCCCCTCCAGCATTCCCGAGCCCCTAACCCCTTTCTCCTTTTTTCCAACTTTGCCATCACTCCTTCTGTTTGATTTGTAAAGGAAAGTTCTCTTGTTGTTTTGTTCGAGCTGTCTTTGTCGTGCCTTTATTAGTTTTAACTTTCCATTCAACGCTGTTTCTTTGATGCGCGGAGACCGACGTTGTGAGGACAGTCTTTTTTTCCACCTTAAGCTTTTAGCGGCTTTCCCTCCTTTCAAAGTCTCCCTTCTCCCCTCTGCCCTCATCTTCCTATGTCTCCCTCCGTGCGCTGCCCGAGTGAAAAAGTTTTTCTTCCCTACTTTTCCAAGAGAACAGATGTTTCCGGACCCCCCCCCCCCGATCAGCCGGCCCCCCCGTTTTTTTCCCTTTCCCCTCTTTTCTCTCCGATTAAATATCCCTCTCCTAACATATTGTCGTGTGATTTTTTAATGAGGAACGCGTTCTTGTTTTGTTTCGCTACGCCAAATTGAACCCGACGCCCGATTTTGGCCATTGGCCAACCGTCGTTTCAAATTTTTCTTCCCGCCCTCTGCTTGAGGTTCCCCTTTCCGGATTGTGGATCTTCTCTTCCCTTCTTTGAAAAAGTTTCCAGAATTCTCCAAGCCGAAAATTACCCCCTCAGAACAAGAGAATTTTTGATCCGGATCTTTTCCTTTTTCCCCGAGCCCCCTCTTTCGTGTGTTGAAGATCTTTGGACCTTTTTGTCACGTCCCTTCGCGGATCCCTCGCTGACTTTCCTCTTTTTCTCAGAACGTGCAACTCCCTTTTTTGATCTTGACCCTTCGCTTATCCAATCATTCAACCACGTTTTCTTCCCCTTCACTTTCACGCGAGTATCTACCCGGGCACCCCCCCTTTATCTGCCTAATCATAAGCCTTTTCAATGATCTCTTTGATTTTTTGTTTATGTCTAGTTCTTTAGAGGAGAGCAGCAACGTTTCTTCCTCTTGATTCCTCATACCCTCGACTCATGGAATGCAAATCTTTTTTTTATCGAGCCGCCCCCCTTCCTTCACGGATTTTTTCACCCTGTCTGGGCACGAACCCTGTTTCTTCCCTTTTTCAGTTCAGAGTGATACTTAGTTTAAAGGTCGGGAATCTTAAGACTTCGTTGAATGAGTTCTTCAACATGTTTCTCGGCTGCTTGAGTGAGTGTCTTGATTAAATTGTGGATTTATCCTCTTCTTTTGCAGCGGACGACGTTACGAATTTCGGGATACCCCGTCTCGGATCATATAGTTGATTTGTCGTCCGATGCAAGTTTAGCCTTTCTTATTTATCTTAGATTGTTGTTTCTTCTACCTGACCCCCTTTCTAATCTTTTGTTACCCCCTGCTGCCCCTCTATCGTTGAATCCCTTTGAGGGTGGTTGGTGCCATCTAGCTGTGTTTCGCTACATTTTTGGCTCCTATCCACATTCTCTCTTCGTCACCGTTTCTCCTTAGCCCTTTTTTCTCTCCCGCTCATCCCTTCGCATGAAAAACCTCTTTTATTTGGATATGCAAGCGGGTGTCCGCAAAGGTTTACGTCGATTGGACTTCGTCAGTCTTCTTTCATCTCAATCTCCTCCAGGAAGGTTCGCTCCACCTCCCCTTTCCTTTCACGTTGCGTTTTATCTTTTTCTTTTGACTAAAGGTTCCCCCCTCGCCCTCCCACTTCTCGACTTATCCTTTTCTTTTTCTTTCGCGTAACGCAAAGCCCCCGATTCACGTTTTCCATCTCCTTCTCCTGATAATTGTTCGACTCCCTTCTCTTGTCGTCGGTGTCTGTTTTCTAACCATGTTCCTCCCCCCCTACCCTTCAGGATCTTTTGCTTCCTCACTAGGTGTCTTTTTGCGAGGTTTCGTTTTCGCTGGTTTTGCCAGCGCTTGTGCAGATTCAGTTGTTTTTTCGTCGTTCATCCTTGTTTTTTCTCTTCTTTTGGCACCTCCCCCTGACTCTCTTTCCCCCCTTTGTTGTTGAGCTCTGATCGGTCCCTTTTGGACAGTACCAGCATTTCCCTGTCTTCTGCGAACACGCATCGCCCTCTTGCAAGCAAAGGCGGGCGACTTCTCGATTTCGCCACTCTGCGCTGGCCCCCATCGACTCCCTTTTTTTTTACCCGTAGACTCAGCGGACTCCCCCCTCGGTTCATGCGACTTCTTACCCCAGGCGCGCCCTTTTTTTCCCTATTGCGGTTTCTTGGAGTCGGGGATTTTTGCTTTACAAGTTTCGAGGCGTTGTAAGTTCGCTCCTTTGGTTGTGTTCTGGGAACGCCTGGGATTTCCCCCTCTATTCATGAGTCAAAGACCTTTCCTTCTTTTTTCGCGACTGGTCGTTTTTTTTTTTCTGTCGCTTGACATTCTTTTTCCTGACTTCAGACTCCCCCATCTTGCGCATTCCTTACTGACAGGATTTCTCACTTGATCGTTTGCCTAAATGAGTTTCAGCAGGGTGGAAATTGTTTTTGTCGACTGCTTTTTCCCTATTGTAAATTCAATTTGATTTTTTCCTACTCGCGCCACCCCTCTCTGCTTCCCCACATCCCCTCGCCCGTTCCTGCTTCCACGGTAATATTTGATTCTTGGCACACGGTCATTCCGGGTGTCGTTCTCCACCCCTCTCTTTATCTGTCTACCTCCCTCTGTAACACCTTTTCTATTAACCTTGGACATTTTGCCAGTTTTTTTAGAAGTTTTCTCTGTTTTCAGCGAGAAGTAATCGCCTCCCCTCCCCCTTCACCCCCTCTCCTCCAATGTTGGTCGCGCTCCTCTTCCTTTACCCCCAACCGTCCTTTTTTTCTCTCCCATTTTCTTTCTCACGCTTACTTTTTTTCTTATCCTGTTGTTTTGCCAGTTGGGACTTGGACAAGCGTGACATGTAGCGATGCGATTCCTTTTACGCGCTTGGGTTTGAACTGCTCCTTTAACGGCGTTTCTGCTCCTCACATTTCGCGCCCCCCCCTCGCGCTCTTTCCTTCTAAACCGCCGCTCCTATGAGTTAGGCTTATTTCGGCGCTCCTTTTCGATATCGGCGATACTATATGATACAAAGTGTGTTTTCTTCTTTTTTTTTTTGTTCTGACATCGCCTTTTCTCTTCAGCCTTCTTCTGTGGACGTGTCTTTCTCCCTCTTATTTTCGTTTTGAAGCTCGTCATCTTTCAGGCTTTATTTCAATTACCGTTTTGTTTAAAAAAACGTCGCTCGTGCTTTTATTCTTCTCGTTTTTTTTTTTGCTTGGTTATTGTGAGGTTCCCTTCTTTCACTTTTCTGCCTCCCCTTTCCCTGCATACCCTTGTTTCTCCTAAGATTTGCACTGTCCTCTTTCTACTCAGTCCTTGTTCCCTCACAGTTGCTTTTTCTTTGTGGTCTTTTTTGCTTCATCACTTTGACCCGACAGCGTTTCATGATGACCTTTCCTCCCCTAAATCTTGACTTTCTTTTTTCGTCGGGGTTGAGCTTCTCCCCCGGTTGCTTTTACATCTCAGCCCCTTTTTTTTTGCGTGACCTTGGTGTTACCTTTTTCTCTTTTCGTTCTTTCAAGGCTTTGATATCACTTCCCGTGCATTTTGCCCCTTTTTTTCAGAGTTTTGTGTTGTCTCTATTCTCCTGTGAGTTTTTCCGCTTCATTCTCTTACTGTGATTTCCTTCCCCCCATCTTATCTCCGACCTTTGCCCTTTTCCCCTCTTCCTCGTCCGTCCCCAATTTTTTCCCCAACTGGCTCCTAATTTAAACCGTTCCCTGCTCCGCTTCCCTTTAGCCAGAGTTCCATTCGTTTCCTGTTGACAGACATGTTTTCCCTCCTTCCTTGCAATCCTTTTTTCAACTGTGCCTTCTTTTTTTACGGTGACGCTCTTCTTTTTGATGCGTTCTTCTCCCTTTTTTGTGTTTTGCCACTTGTTTTTTTTTACAATCCTTTTTTCGCTACGAAGTTCATGCCTTCTTTTTACCGTGTACTTCCGCTGGAGACGTACACCTTGTTTGACGGTCCCTTGTTTTTTTCCTGTGCCCTGTTTTTGAGTCGGCCCCTTTTTTTTAAGTCTTCTTCTCTTCTTTTCATTTTCGTGTCTTCCTTCGACGTTATTTCATCTTCCCTTCAGGTGTTTGAGATAGATGCGTTATCTTTGACAGGCGATGTTAAGGGGAGTTCCTTCCCCGGTCTCGGACCCTTCCCTCGTTTCATCCTCCTTTTTTGGAAAACTCCTCTCCGAACTGGTCTCCTTCCGTCGTTACCTTTTTTTTTTCTTTTTTCCCAATGTTTAGCGCCGACCAGCGTTGACGGACATTCTCTAGGGATTCCTTCCCTCCCCCCCACGTACCCCTTTCCCTATTTTCCAGAACCCAGCCTGTTTTTTTTAAACGTTTGATCCGTCTTCCCTGTTGCTCTACAGTTTTCTTTCTGGTTTTGATGGGGGTGTGTGTGGCTGGTCTTAGTTCTTTTTAGCCATTTGGAACGGTCAATTCGATTTTTTTCTCCTTTACAAGGCGCCTGATAGCCCTTTTGATTTTTGTAGTTTCCATTTTCTCCCCCTTGTGTGGCAAGTTTCTCTAATTTAATAAAGAGTGTAGCCCCGCCGTCTTCCCGATTTTTCCCCGCACTCCTTGACTCGTCTTTTGACAAGCAGGCTATCCCCCCTCTCGTTCCCCAAGGTTTTTATTTACAACTTCCCTAGTTTTTATGACGAAGGAAACCCCACCTAGCGTCCCAAACCGTGGCCTCTTTCTTCCCACAAACACCCTGCACACCTTCCCTCCTCTCCTCCTGTGCTGAGCTTTCCTCTCGGACCCTCCGTTTTTTTTAGTTGTTTTTTTCCCGAGAACGCCCCAGGACGCCGATGGGCAACCTTTTCCACCCCGTCTTAGTCCCATTTTCTGCCTGCTTTTCCTTTATCAGTTATCGGAGTTTTTCAGATTGTCTCATCTTTCCAAGACATGCCTTTACCTTCCGCCTCCACCCACACGCAAATTTCACATTCCCTCTCACGAGACTTTTCCTTTTACTTTTTACGATTGCACACCAAGCCTCCTTTTTTTTGCCCTCAGTTGGAACCCTTTCTTCCCTCATGATCCCTCTTGTCACCCCTCCCCTCAGTCTATTCTTCCAAGTTCAACCCCCTCGATGTCTCTTCACATTCTCTTCGACAAGCGACCCCCACACCTTTGATTTTTTCCTTGAGGCCCATGTTCCCGCTACTCTGCCAGCTTTGCTTAATTGCGGCCTTTATGCCATACAGGCCAGAACTTCATTTGGGTTTATCTACATAGAGTCCATTTTTTACCTTTGCATGCGCATCCACTCATTCGCATGCGCCCCCCCCTCCTCGGGGATTTTTCTCGACTTCTTCTAGTACGGTCCTCCAGGTCCCCCCCCTTTCCCTGAATGTCCGGCGTTTTTCTGTGTTTTTCCGAGCCGGTGGATTTCAGTCGAGCTAGAGTTCAGCTTTTGTTGATTGTTTAGCTCACTGTTCTCTTTTCCGAGCTGAAGTGAGTTCCTCTTCCAATGGCTTTCTTCTTGGCTCGCTTGACGTTGTACTTCGGCGCTTCGGGATCCCTTTATGTGATCGTTTCGAGTTGTATCGGGATACCTTGTTTTTATATGCGAGAGTTGTTGATCCTCAACCCGGTGTTCTTGTAACCAATCCTTTTTTTTGTAGCAGTTCTTCCCCAGACCCCCACTGTGAGGGAGGTTGGTTTTGCTGCTTGTCTTTTCTTTCTAACCTCTTCCTCTCGAGTTCAAAGTTGCGACTTCACGATGTTTCGGCCTTTCTTTCGCCTCTTTGCCCTCCAAAATTTCGTCCCTTTTCTGGCAGGGGAATCTGCCGTCGGGATGTTTAACGTTTCTAAGTCGAATTTAGTCCCCTTTTCTTCCGCCTCCACTTTGCCTTTTTCCGGTCGCGACCCCCCTCCCCCTAGTCAAGTTGCTTGTCTTTTTTTTGAACCCGGGTCTGCCCTTCCGTCTAGTCTAGAATATCTCTTGTTGATCTTCACGACTCCCTCTCCGTACAGCACGTTTTATCGTCCTCCCCTCTTTTTAGCCTCTGTTTTGCGCCAATTTCCCCTGGCGGATCTTTTTCTTTTTTTCCCATTTCCCTAACACGCGTTTCTGTTTTTGCGAGATCTTCTCTTCATCGCAGATTGCCAGCTCTTTTTTTTCAGCCCCCGATTCCCCTCAGTTTTCGCGAATCCCAGCAATCTGTCGATGTTTTTTTCCTGGCCGTACACATCGACTCCTTTTCCTGTCTTCGTTTTGAGTTCTTCAGGCATTGTTATTAACAGACTTCCGCGTCCCCACTGGATTCTCCTCTTCTTTCCAAAGCCCCATTTCGGGCTTCCCTCTCGCTCGCCACTTTTCCCCTCGACCTGACATTTCCCCGTCCTCCATGGTTCAAGCAGCTTTTTTTTTTTTCCGCAGCGAGAACCTGACAGGAGCCCAATTTTAGCGGTTCTAGGGCCTTTCTTTCTTCCCGAAAGGTCGAGCTCTTCTTTTCCTCTCTATACGTGTCATTCTTTTTTTTTTTTTCTTGAAACGGTATTCCCTCTTCCACCCCCCCCCCGCGCCAACTTGCATAGCGGGATTGTCGCGACTTCCGGTCTTTTTTTTTTTTTATGTTGCGATGAATCAGCAATGCGCTATGGAGCCATTGATACCGTTTCTTTCGTGTCCTTTAGATACCCCGGATGGCACAAGTACGCGTTTTTCCTGCCCCGTTTATTAGTTTTTTCGCACCAGTGCGCTTGCCTTCGCCGGCGGTTTCCCCTTCTTGGACATCCTTTCCCTTCCTGCCGACTTGAGAACTCTTGGCCACCACGCCTGCTTGGCACGGGTTATTTCCATTGTTTTCCGTGCAAGGGTTATGTCCCCACACTCTAGTACCCCTGCTTCTGCCGATGTTCTACCCTCAAGACGGGGTATCCCCTCTCCAATGTTGGTAAAGAAACTTGTTGGTTTTGCTACCCTTTAGTTTCATTCTCCATTTAACCCTCTTCAGAGACTGTTTCTCCCACTCCTCAAAAGAATCTGCTCTTCTTCCCGATTTTTTCGTTCGTCCTCGCTTAAGTCTGCCCTTCTAACCCTCGTGTCTGGGGTTTCGTTTTTATAACGCCTTTTTCTTTGGTTGCCTGCCCCTCTTTCACTAGCTTTGCATGTCCTCCTGCAATAAATTGTTTGTTGCTGCTCTTCACTTTTTCTTCCCTTAGCGTCGATCTTTTATAACCTCCCCCCCTCTCGATCTTACTTTGCTGATTGTCTCTTTTTAATGATAAGATAGATTTTCAACATCCACCAGAGGTTCCGTAGATTCTTGTGTCCGTTTCCTTTTTCCTCTCATAACGGCTTTTTTAACTTATTTTTTTGCTCTTCCCCTCCTCTTACGTTTACCCTGGTTCCACTCGTTTACAAAAAAGTCGGCTAGTCGCTTCGCTATCCCGGTCTTTAGTGTCCCTTCGTGTTGTTCTTTGTGTTCTTTCGGGTTCTCGTTAACTCTCTTCTCCATTTTCCTCCGATAACTTGCTCCCCTCCTGTGTCGTCATTGCTTTTTTTACTTCCCCTTGTGGCACATCACGTTTCCCGTGGCGTCCGTGGTCGTTGCGTTAACCATGATGTCCATCCCCTCTTTCCTCTTTTTGACCCTTCCCGCAATATGTGGCCTTCTCGTTTAAGGGTGTTTCTCCTTCGAGTTTGTGCTGAAGCCAAATTGCACCTCTTTCGCTGATCGTGGGTTTGCGTTCTTCTTAGGCGCCTTTGCTTATCCCCCCTCTTTTTTTTTGAACAGATTTTTTTTTGCTTCTTTCCGTTTCCTCGGGCGACTCATTCTCGGTTACTTGTATCTTCCCTTTTCTTTTGGAATACCCCCACTCATTCCTATTTTTTTTTTTCGATTTTCCTCCAACTTTCAACAACTGGAGCGTTGAATGCCCGCCCTTCTCTTCCGCCTCAATGACAGTGGATGCCAATTTCGCGTCCGTTTCGCTCACGCCTTCACCGCGTTGGGCTTTCAAAATCCCCTCCTCCTTACTGTTAGTTTATCTTTTTGTTCCCGTTTTTCGCGATCAGTTCGCGGTTTTCCTTCGACAAACAGCTTTTTCGTGGTTCTTTCCTCCTTGACGTTATTCTTCGTTCCCTCTTTCCTGCGTCTACCCGTTCGGCTTTCCTCCTCCCGTGTTTCCCTCTCCTATTCGAGTACCCTTTTAGTTTTCAGTCCTTCCCGACATATCTTTCCCTCATCCCCCTCGGTTTTGTTAGTCTCTGCGGCTAACTGGTTTAATTACCTTCCGACTGCCCCCCCCCCCCCTTTTCTCGCCTATACGGATCGAGGTATCCGCGTTTTTGGCTTTTTTTTTCACCATCGCCGCATCCGTGGTTTTCGTGCGTGGAATAAAGATTCCCTTCTTATCTCCTCCCAAGATTTTTTGATTCGCCCTTTTTGAGGACTCTCTCTCTAATCCCGACCCTTCCCTCGGATTTCCCTTACCAGCGGTTGTTTTCCCTTTGCCACTCTTTGTTTTGACCTCTGATCAGTCAGGACAGCTGGCGGGTTTGGTTTTTTGTCTTTCTTTTTGTGGTGTTGTATTATCTTGAATTGTCCCGTTTCTCCTCCTCCAGAGGTTCTACTTTTTTTTCGGATCGACCCCCCCTTTCCTCCCCGTCTGACTCTTGCTGGTGGCTTTCCTCTAGAGCATATGGGAATTTTTTGAGACCCTGTCCCGTTCCGTTTTCTTAAGCTCGAGTTTTCAGTTCAAAGTCCTCCTCGTCCAATAGACTTTGAACCCCCCCTCCTATCTCCCTTTTTTCCTCACGCCCCCCCCCTCTTTTTTTCCGCGCCCGGAAAACCACGATAAGCTTTGGCACCACTGAGTTGGGAAGATGTTGCCAAGTTCCTCTAATATGTAGGTCCAATTCTCCCTTCCCGTCTAAGTATCTTGCGTGCGTGATTTGTCGAGTCCCCCGCCTTTTTTTTTTTTCAGCATTTTCTGACTCCTCCCCATGCCCCAACAGCTCGATGCTTTCGCCCTATTTTTCCGTCTTGGCGTCGTGAGTTCCTAGTTATGTCCTTCATTGTTTTTGTGGTGCGCTTGTCCTCACTTCCCTTTCCCTCCTTCCTCCTCTCACCATGCAACAGCCTCCCCCCACGCCGAGCACGAAGCGGCTGACGAAGTTCAAACAGCAGACTGTTGTGACATTGAATTTTTGAACTTTCTCCTCCTTCGATCAATGAGTTCCCCGAATCTCCTGACCCGCACCCCAACTCGATTTATCGACACCCGTTCTGCTTCACCCAATCAGCGCCACACTGCGTTGCGGGCCCCTCCCTTCTCGTTCAGATATCCCCCTTTTTGATCTGACTCGCCTCTTGACCCGAATTTGAATTCCCTTGCTCGAGCGGCGGTTGCAATTTGCTTTCCCGTCAGTTGAGCGACGTTCTTTATTCCCCCTCCCCTTTATTCCATTGTTTTCAACAGCTGTGATTTCTCCTCTCTGCAAATTCCCTGAACGGACTTTGCACCCCGTTTTGTTTTTTTTTCTTTGACCCTGAAATCGCGTGAGGACCGATCAACTTGGGCCCCGAACTCTTCTTTTTGATGATTCTCTCCCCTTCGGGGTTCTTTCTCTTTTTGACCTTCCCCTTTTCTGGCTTTATCCGGACGAGTTTAAGTCTTGACCACCCCTTCTGTTACTAGTCCCTTTTTTTTGTTCTGCCTCTTTTCAAGTTTTATTCCGGATACTAGACGTTTCTCCCTCCCCCCACTTTTCGACGTAATGTTGTTTTTTTTTTTTGTTTTTTTACAATGCGGTACCAACTTCAGTTTCATCAGCCCACCCGGTTCGCTGTCTTTGTGTTCTCCTTAGCAGTTTGTTTTTTGTTTCGGATTTCACGTTGTACGTCTCTCCTTTACTTCCCCGATGTTGGACTCTGACCCCCTTCTTTTTGCCTAAACCCTTTTTTTTGCCGGTTGGATGCCGCTTGTTCATGCGGCCTTTTAAGTCGATCAGGAGTCTAGCAGCGGATCAGAGAATTCTTTTTTTAATCTCCAAAGTCGATCTTTTAATTTTTCTGTGTTCTGTACCTGTTCTTTTTCCGCCCACGGTTTTATTTTGAATCTTTAAGAACGTCCTCCCCCCTTTTCGTTACGAACCTCCAGTCCGAGACGTCCAGCTACGGCCAGCCTGCTTGCTCTCTCAGTTTACGCATCCCCCCTCCTGGCTTCGTCCGGTTTCACCATGTCGCGACCCTTTCCTTTTTCTTTTGATGGTGAGTTCTAGATTGACGCGTTTTAGTTGACCCCGCCGCTTTTATCCCTTCTCTTTTTTTTTTCGCGACGCGTCCCCTATTTTTTTTCTTTTTTTCCAACCA
>Ga0179593_1723140_pt1 | contig 24106 bp, 29 predicted proteins | sample CZODoug2_1_08_16_FD_185931 | JGI IMG/M metagenome (GOLD analysis project Ga0179593, IMG submission 185931) | Vadose zone soil fungal communities from Angelo Coast Range Reserve, California, USA - CZODoug2_1_08_16fungal (PacBio error correction) | ecosystem: Environmental > Terrestrial > Soil >... | reverse complement strand
GTCTTTTTTTTTTCACATTGCCTTGGGTTGTTTGAGGGATTTCTCCTCCACAAGGATTTTTTTTTTTTTTTTGGTTTTTAAGCCCCATTTTTTTTTCCCCCAAATTTTTGGGGCCCTTCGATAGTTTCCTTGAATTTTTTTCCCTTTTCCTGTTCGTTACCGAGTCGTTTCCCCCCCGTTTTGGGCGTGGAACGACCTGAACGCCCTTTTTGCGCGTAGTTTTCGAAGTTTTTTTGAGATTCACGGCATCGTCAGGTTTTTCCCCCCCGTCTCCTGTTTTTTTCCCTTGTTGTTTGGTTTTTTTTTGGTGGGAAACGCTTTTCCCCCCTCTTATTTGACCCGACTCTTTGGTTGTGGGAACGGGACACTTTGTTAGTTTTGGACGGTTCCAGGCAAAATTGTTCCCCGGTAAAACTGGCGTGGATAAGATGGAAGGCGTCCCCCCCCATAAAAACACCAGTGGGTTTGGGGCGAATTGAGTTTATTTAGGTTTGTTCTCTTTTCCATTTTCTCGGAATTCAGCGTTTAGCTTGGGTCTTCTTTTTGTTTCTGCCGACGTTTGGCTCACCATTTTTTTTTTTTCGGTCTGGGGATTTTCTTGAAAGATCCACGATTGCCTGGTTCTGGATTCTGCTTTGAGACCACCCACGAGTGCTTGTTTTTTTTCCCTTCCAGACAATGTACTGAGTTATCTCGTTCCCCCGATTCTCAGACTCCATGGGTCGGGAGCGATTTTTTCCTTTTTTTTTTTCCCCCCCCGCCGTTTTTTTATTTTTTTGTTTCGGTTCTTCAGTTGCTTTTTTTTGCCTGTTTTTTTTCCTTTTGGTCGTTTCTCCCCCGAGTTTTTTTTGGGTCGCGGCTCCCATCCCGTTCGGTCATGTTCCCTTGTTCTTTCGGTTTTTTGTGTCTCTCAAAACCTTCTCCCCCGATTTTTTTGGTTTGACTTTTCGACACCCAAACCCACTCCGTTTCAATGTTGGGGACGTTTTGTTTCTTTTTGCGGCCGGGTTTTTTTTTTTTTTTTTTTTCGCACGGCTTTAACTTGTGTGTTTTTTGCGGCTTTTCCCACGTCTTTGAAACAGCAAGGGGAGGGTTGAAAGTTTGACCAGTTTTCTTCAACCCCCCGCAAGGCCTATGACCCTTTTCTTTTTGTTATTTTGATTTTTTTTTTTTTTTCATTTTTGGTGAAAAGGGTTTTTATGCCCACCGCGGGATTCATCACCTGAATATCCCCATCTTTTCGTTTTCAATTGCGAACCGGGTTTTCCCCCCTTATTTCCTCTTTTTTCTTTTGTCAAGACTTTTTTTGATTTCCCCCAAGTCCCTCTGCCGTTGTCCGGGTTTCATGACGTTTGAATCATTTTTTTGCCCCGGCTTTCCTTCTCCCTCCTACTCATCCACAGAGTGGAGGGTTTTGCCCCGCTTTTTTTTGAAGGTTTGGGATTTGCCAGCCGTTTTTTGCCGGACCCTTTTTTTTGTCCATGGACGGACCTCTTCCTGGGTGTTTTTTTCCCTTTTGGAATCATTTGTTTTTGGAAAATTTCTTTCAGGAAGTGGTTATCTTTCGGCCCATTCTGGTGGATTGTCGTGTTTTGAACCGACTTTACCTGTCCTCCAACTTCATCCCAAATTGTCCAACCCGATTTTTTTTGTTTTTTTTTTCTCCCCCTGGGCCGCCCCTGCAGACGCATGGCGAGGTCAACTTTTGTGAGCGATCATTCCAGTTTCGTCTCCTTGATCTTATGTTTTGACCCCCAACTTTTTTTGTTGCCTGGCGCAGCGTTTTGGGGATTCACTCGGGGGCATTTCCACCCTTGTGTAGCACCCAGGTTGACCTTCCTTGAATTTTCTCTCCCCCCCACTAATTTTTTGGATCCCCGACACACCAGTTTTTTTGTTTTGCATTGAATGACTTCTCAACCTTGGTCCACATTGCTGCTACACGCCACGCGTCCCCCTGGTTTTGCCCAACAAGCCTTTTTCCCCAATTTCGGCACTTTCTTTTCTTAGTGTCCCTTCTCGAGTTGCTGTTTCGTTTATCCTGTTCGCGTTGTGGACCGTCAAGATTCCCCTCCCTTTTCCTTACTGTCTGTCTGGATGTATTTTTTTTTTTCTGTCCCTTCCACGGTAGTGTTTCTCGATTCCCATACGCCTTTGACTGGCTCCCTTCCCTTGCGGGGTTTATTCTGAAAGTTGTGTTTGTGTTTTTCCACCCGTACCGGAAACCCAATTTACGTTCGTCCGATTGGCCTTCGGCTCTTGGACTTCGTCAGTACCGTTTGGCTTCCTTTTTGTTGTGTGAATTTTTTTCACCCCAACCTGCTTTTTTGGATCAAATGTCATCTTTTTCGGGGATTGCCTTGGACGGACCATTTTCTGGCTGGGTTGGTTGCGGGAATGTTTCTTCTGATTTCCCCCCTCGGAGGCCCGGCTTCTGAATCGGCGAACCCTTGCTTGAACCGTTTTTGAGTTGTCCCCGGAGGGGCACTCCCCCCCATTTTCCCCCCCCCAAGGGGCTATTGGCAGTGGGTCGCCAGGGCGTTTTGACCATTCTCGGCGCGCTACTTTACCCTGTTCGCCTTTTTTTTTTTTAATACTTTAACGGTCGCCCGGCGGTTTTTTATACAGTCAGGTTTTTGACCCGAAGTGACCCGCTAAACTTTTTCACAGGTGCGCAGTTTTTGATGGCGATGTTTTCCCAAGTTTGAAATGGCCCCACCTTCTCTTTTTTTTGAGGGAACTTTTCTTTTGGGCTTCTCAGAATTGGATGGGCGTTTTTTCAACTGGGGTTGCGTTGATTTACGTTTGTAGTCTTGCTGTGGCGGCTGGTTTTGGATTAAAATGTGCTTGCATGAGACACGTGTTCCTTTGACTGAGATGCCCCACAAAGCTTTGGAACAGTTAAATTCGGCTGTTTCCCCCCCTGTTTGCCCATAGTTATTTTTTATCCAGGGGGTGCATTTTGCCTTTTTTTTGGGTTTGTTTCTTTTGGCTTGCTGGTCTTCACGGAGGAACCTTTTTTTTTTTTGTAGGAACCCCCCCCCTGCTGGCACGTCCCTCGAAGAAACCTTCTTTTAGTCCAGTTAGGATCCACTGTCAACTTTGCTGGGATATCTCCTTTGAATATGGGCCCTCCCGTTTGTGAAAACTTCAACGACTTTCCTGGCTGTTTATTTGTTGTTCCCTTACAGGGAGTTGATGGTGGCTCCCCCCCCAAATCCTTTTCTTCCAGTTGCTAACCCCCATTTCTTTTTTCCCTTTTTTTTTTTTTTCATTTTTACAGCAAAGTACCTCGACCCGTCCCCCCTGTTGGGAGTTCTCCCCCACCAAAAGCTGTCTTTCTTGGACCCCCCGTTTCTATCGTCCTTTGGAAAGTCCCCATTCCCTCTTCCCCCCCCACCTGTGTTGTAGATATTAGATTTTTAGTGTTTTTTGGCCCTTTTTCCCCCCAGCTTAGAGGGAGCTTTCCTCAAGCTGCACTTTCTTTTTTTCTCTTTTACCCTGCCATCCCAATTTCTTTTTTTCCCCCCCGAGGGCAATGCTCTGGCCCCCCTCCCTTTTTTCCTCCCCCCTAGTTCAGTTTTTGCTTTCAACCTTTTCATCCGATTTGGGTGACTGTGACCCAGAGTACCCGAATCTTCGTTCCCCTATTCCACGGCCGACCTTGGTATTTGATGTACCCTTAACCGTTTTTTGGTTTTTCTTTTCTTTAAACCCCTAGGCAAAATATAGTCGTTAACCGCTTACGTTTTTCTTCCTAAAAACTGGTATTTTTCGATAGTTCTTTTGTAACGGCTTTTTTCTTTTTCATGGAACCCAGCATCATCCCAATCTTTTTGGCTCCCCCGTAGCTCCCCCTTTTTGAACCCCCCCCAGGAATAGTTTTTTTCAACCCCAAATCCCCTAAGTTTTCCTGTGTTGCCACGTTTTTTCCCTCTTTGGTGTTACCTTTTCTTTTGGGGGGGGCTTTTTTCTTTCCCCCTTAGCACTTCCCCTTTGCACGGATTTTTACACCTTTTTTTCTTCTGGGCCCCATTTTCAGTACCTCGCTAACCCAGGCTTTGGACGCCCCAACCCACCGCCTTATCCACCTGGCCACGCAGCAGTATAGGGCCCCTTGTTTCTCCGACTTGGTTCCGAGTCACCCCTCGGGTTTGAGTTGGTCCACCCCCGCCTCGCTCAAGGGCTGCCGCCTTCTTTTTTTTGACCAGATCGTTGTCCCCTTGATTTTTTCTTTTCTTCCTCAGGGGGTTTCCCCGGCCGTTCTTTGAGTCCTTTTCTTTGATAGTTTTTGCAGTTACGTTTCGGCTCGATCGTTTTCTTTTTCTATGTTTCCTTTCCCATTTGGTTAGAAAGCTGCATAGCTTCCTGGTTTTGTCTGGAATCCCCCCCCCCAAAGTGTCGACGCTTTCCCAGGTCGAATCGAATCAGGGACACTGCCCTTTTTTTTTTTTTTTGCCGATCAGCAACTTCCCCCCCGTCCCAACCCCCAGTCACCCCATTTCCTTTTTTCACTGTACCAAACTTGGCAGTTTTCAGGGACCCCATTCCTTCCTTCCCCTTCCCCCCTTATTTCCCGTTAAATTTCGCAAACCCCCCCAGGGGCGTTGGAGGTCGGAAACCTTTTGGCCCTTGTCACAAGGCCCCTTCATCCTACTCAATCACCACATGAGGTTTGCACAAGGAGCAGTGAGGCCATTTCTGTTTCGGCTCCCCCTTTCATCTATGTTCCCCCGAAACCTTACCAAACGTCGTGTCCCCCCCCCACACCCCAAAAACCAAGCCAAAAGGCTCTTTCCCCCCTAGTCTATTTCCTCCCCCCTTTTGTCGCCATGGTTTTTTTTTTTTTGCGGCTGTGTCTCTTTTTGGTCCCCGGCCCCCCAGCAAACCTTTTCATGAAAACTCGGCCTAACTTCTATCCCTGCGGGGCCTTTTTTTTTTTTTTTTTTTTTTTTTTTTTTTGTTTTTACCCCCCCGTTTTTTTTTTTGTTTTCAACGATTTTTTCCCCTTTGGTTTTTTTTCTGGCTAAAAACTTACTCCAACTTTCCCTGACTATACAGATCTTTCTTAGGTTTTCTCTTCTTGGGGACCCCCGGACTTTTGGCCTTTCAGGGTGGCCGGAGAAAGCACAGGGTGTGGCTGGAATGAGGGGTTTGGGGTCTGGGGGCAGATAAGACCAGTACGTGTGCGACGTTGCGGTTTCTCTTCCCCCGGGCGGCCAAGGGGTTCCAACAACTTGCACTACCAAACCCGGTTTCCAGCGTAACGGAGGTTCCACAAAAAGGTTTTTTTTCGTTTTTTTTGTTACCCTTGCCAGTTTGGTCTTTCCCCCCGATACCCCTTTTCGACTTTTCCAAGAGGTGCCTTTTTTTTTTTTTTTTTTTTATGGTAACCCGTTTGCATTTGAAACACCGTTGCCTCTTTCCCCCCCCCGGCCCCGCATGCGTTTTTCGCAGGTTTGTGCTGATGTTCTTCGCGGTCCCAAAAACTTTCTTTTTCTGTTGGAGACTGGGGACAGCTCACAAGACTTCGTTCCCTAGGAAGATTGGTTTTTTTTCCCCCCCCGAACAATTACTTCCCCTTTCATGATGTGGTGTTGGTCACAGTATCAACGCCCCGTTCCTATTAAATGTCCCCCTTTTTTTCAAAGTTCATGGACTTGTTTTCCGGGTCTTTTCTGCACCCCCCCAAGTTTCCCAACAACGGGTTCTGTGCTGGCCCCCCCCAGTATTCTTCTCTCCTCTTTTTTTCCAACCGACTTTTTTTGCTTTTTTGGACAATGATTTTTTCCGATGTTCATGGTCCCTGTGACAAACCCCGTTGGTACCGTATTTTACCAGGACAGCATTCGGATTTTTTTTCCCCCAGTCCTTTTTTTTCCATGGTTTTGCCGGAGTCTTGTTACCTTTACTTTTCCCCCAATCAACCTCTTTTTTCCGCTTTTTACAAGCCCCTTTTTGCGCTACTTGAGTATTCCGCCCCTGATGTTTTTTGGCTTTCTTTCAAGCTGAGGGGGAAGTTTTTCTCGTGGGTTCTTGAATATCTTGCCCCCTCGACCGTACGACAAAAGGTTCAGTTTCTCTTTTCCTTATGGGCTTGCTTTACCTTTTTTTTGGACAAGCCCTAAAACGGGACATTTTTCGTTCCCTCTTCATGTTTATATTCTTTTTCAACTTGTCCCCCTGCAGTCGTTAACGTTTTTTTTTTTTTCCCCTACGTGAGGTTTTTAAGTTGCGTCCTGTACAATCCAGGGGTCCCTGGGGGAACACTTTTGGTTTTCCGCTTTTTCTGTTCAGTAGCTCCAGTTACCCCCCCCAACCCAAGGATTCCCCTCTTTACCCTCTTCTTCTCTTTTTTCGAAACCTTGGTTCCGATTTAGAAGAGGGCAATTTTCCCCTTTTCCCCACCATTGTTTCCCTCCTTCTGGAGGTCATTAAAGATTTGCTTCCAGCGCGTATGGGGACCAAACCCGTTGGTGAATTTTGCAATCCCGACCCCTCCCCCTTTGGGTTTTTTGTCAACTCAACCCCGACAGGTCGGGTTTTGGTGGGTTCAACCACCCCAGCAGTGTGCTAGGCTTTCTTCCTATATTGCGCCCCCCGAGCACAACTCAAGCTTTCCTTAGTCACCTCATTTAGATTTTTCCTTTTCCCACCTTCGAGACGTTGGTCCGACTTTTTGCCTCGGCCGTGGCCATCCGTTTCTGCCTTTCCCCTGAGTCAAAGCTTTCCCGTACCCCCCTCGTGGACGAATCCCCGAAAAGGCGGTTTTCCCCCCCCTTTTTACCTCCGTTCGCGAGGCGGTTTTTTAGAGGGCGAAACTTGTGGCAGGTGGGGTGGTTCTTTTGTCCCATTTTGTGGAGTTGCCTAGACAGCTCGCTGAATCGTATAGAAACGTTTTCAGTTTGTTTTGCACCAGAACCTTCAGTTTTGGGGAATTGCTTTGAGACTGCCTCCCACCCTACAGGGCTCTTCAGACATGGACGGTCGCTTTCCTACGTTTTCAGTTTCCCCTGGCCGGTTTAACCCGGTTGGAAAGTCCTATCCACTCCCCCCTTTGGCGTATCTTCCTGGTATCTTTTGGCCCGCTTTTTTGATGGGCTGCGGGCTTTCTTCCGGGAGCCAAAGGGGGGGCGAGATCCTGGGGGTGTGTCTTTTCCCCGTTTGGGTCCCCTCTGCCCCTCCCTTTTTACATTCTTGACCAAATTTTGAAACGTTCAGGGGGTGTGCTTTTGAAGGTTGGCTTTAAACCGGGGCAGTTTTTTCGTCTGTGGTCCATTAATGTTCGTGTCCAACCGGGTTCTTTGGGTACCATTTGTTCCCCCCCGAAAGGGCTCCCCAAGGCCTTTCTGTTCCCCCCTTTTTCCAAGTCCGCCCAGGTTGTTTTTTTTTTTTCCCTTGAAAGTTTTTACCGGCGATTACTCCAGCGCACCCTTTTGACATATTCCTCGGTTTCGGTTGCTTTCCCCCCTGAAATAACAGATTTGGCACGTTCCCCTTTTTTTGGCCCGCCAAGTTTTTTTTTTGGACCAACGTTGTTGATGACTGTTTCCCCCCCTCCCGATGCCCTTTGAGCCTAACCCCTTCTTGTTGACGACTCCTGCAGTTCCCGGTTTTGACATTGTTCTGTTCCTCGTCCTCCCTGTTGGTTCTCGCCCCCCCCTCAAACCCTGAGAAACGTCTGTTTCTGACCCCATTGTTACTCCCACTACTCTTGTTGTCTCCCTTTTTTTTGTTTAAAAAATGGTGCTTTTTCGAGGCGTTTTATTGAGGTGTTGCAGTTTCCTCAAAAGCCTTGAAAGGTTGACGCAAGGTACCCTGGAAATTTTCTTCCCCCCGTTTGATGTCAAGTGGTCACCCCCTGGTTTTTTTGTCTTCTTCTTTCCGGGAGTTTTCGGACGGCCACCCCCCCCGTCCAAGGCTCTGGGCGTCGGTTTTTCCCTTTGTGTTTGGGGCCCGCCCCGGTCTCTAAAGGAGGGACTCCGAGGGCCTTTGTACTTCGGCACCGTGACACCACAACCCCAAAAACCCCCCCCACTTCAGTTTCACGCCCGGATGTAATGGGCGGTCGGTCTTGCACACTTTTTTTTCCGGTTTATTTTTTCTGTTTTTTGTCTGGCCCTTTTGCACCGGGCGTAACCTCCGCCGCAACCCCCTTTTCCTTTGTTCGACCTTAAATGGTTTGACAGTCAATTTTTAGGCAGTGTCCCTGTTTCCTTCTTACATGACGTGGGGGCCTGTTGTCCGGTGTGATTCCGTGGTTCTTGGACTCTTTTTTTTGTTTGAACCTCCGTACCCGGCCGTGCCCGTTTCTATTTCATTGAGGTTGACCCCGCTCACCTCCCCATGTCCGGAAAACCTCTTCTTTTTTTGACGATTTGATGCTAAGCCCCCCCCCCCCCTGAATCCCCAGGTCCGCGGGGCGGTGTTTTGGTGGTTTTTTTCGGAGTTCTTTGGTGGGGTTGGGTTGGGAGTTTCTCACTTGGTCCTTCTCGGGTGCCACGGCCCCCGGTTGCGATTCCACTAAGTTTTGTTCTTGTTGGCGGTCGTGTTTGTCCCCCACGGATTTCACCCATTGACTACCCTCAAAATAGGATTGTTTTTATTATTTTTTGGCCCTCCTTTAATTTTGATGCTCATCGAGGGATGGCGGCCCCTGTGCCGAACCATTTTATGCGCCCTTTTGCTTCGTTTTTCCCCGTTGACGTTTCCCCAACTGTTAAATGCACTTTGTTGAGAAATGTCGGGATCTCGAGTTGCTCTTTTTGAACCGGGATTTCAACCACGTTTTTTGATGTTTTAACCTTGGCCAGGCCCCTTTTTATTTCTTTGAGGACCCCCGATACTACGTCGATGATCTTTTAGGTGTTTCGGGGGGGGAGCGAAACCTTTTTGGGAGCTGTCTGCGGTTGGTTCCCCCCCTCCAACTTCCAACCGGCTTCGGCTTGGTACCTTCGGTTTTATTCCCTTGGGGGAATCGTGATTTTCCCGACGACCTGATGCTTTCCCAAGCTTTTTGCCCCTTCCCACACCGCTGACTTTTTTTTTTTTTTAACCAAACCGTCCCCCCCCCCCTTGGATGTTATTTTTTCTTGCAGTGATCCCAATCCGGGACGGTTCCCCCCTATGATTGCGCTGGGCTTTTCTTTCCTTTGTTTTTTTGGCTTCTCCCTTGACGGTCGTTGGCCCTTGTCCTCACACATCCTTTTTTAGTTTTTCTCGATGTCGGCGTTCTGGAGCCGGAGTTGAACGAATTTGGTCCCAAACTCGTCACTAAAGTTTTCTTTTGACTGTTTTTGGTTCTCCGAGACGGCAGCCACTTTTGTAGGACCTTTCTCTACCCAGTCCCCCTTTGGTTGCCTTTCCTGCTTATAATTCCTTTACTTCGTTTGTTCCAGGATATTTTTGGCCTGCTGCAGGTTTTTGTGTGTTTTCCTAGGGGGGGCGACGGGGTGGTTCGTGTTTTCCCCGACTGCCCCCTTATTCCCCCCCTTTCGTTTTTTCCCCCTAGTCGTTTCCCACCCTCTTTTTCACTCGTTTACTCTTCATCAGAATTCCGTTTTTTCCACCCTTCCCCCCCCCCCCCGCAGGTTTTTTGCCTCCCTTTGGAAGGCGCGGCGTCCTGTCAAAGAGCCCTTCTTTTTTCCCCGAAGGGAACATTTATTTTTCAGTCCCCTCCTTTTTTCGGTTTTCTTAGGGTCATTGTTCGTCGGTACCTGGAAACTTCCCCAGGCTTGGTTTTTTTTTTAAACTACCTTTCTAGAAAGGCGTTTCTTTGTGTTTTTGCGGGGCCAGCTTGCGAGTCCCCCACTTCCAGTCACAGCAAAAGCTGGCCCCGGACCTGTCTTGGCGGAACTTCCAAGGGGGAGGTTTTCTTAATTCCCCCGTATGGTTCTTTGTGCGTGTCCCCTCTTCTTCCTTGAATTTTTCCTCCCCCCCCCCCCCCAAGTGTTTTTTGTGTCACCTTATGGAGGAACTTTCCCGGCCACCCAGGCCTTCATTTTTTCGTCCACGTATGCCCACGTTGATTTTCGGGACCTCGGCTCTTTTACCCCCCCCCCATGATCCCCCGTGAATTGATGGGGATGCACTCGCTGTGCGCCCAGCTTTTCCCGGCACCCCGCTATGGGACATCAAGTCGTTTTGTTATGTTGTTTCACGTCCGTTGATTCCTTCCTCTTTGATCCCCCCCCCCACCCCCACCCCCCCCCCTCCCATTTTCACCCCCCGGTCGGAGACTTGGCCCCTCCCCCTGGTGAACTGTTTGTTTCAAGAGTCTTGCCCTTGACCAGGGGGAAGTCTTCCCCCTTTGCAGCTTTTTTTTGATCCCTTTTCCCCCTTTCCTCTATTGCTGTCTCCGGCATTTTCCTCGTTTTTTTTTTTTTTTTTTTGCTCCCAATTGCACACCCGTGCTCCACACCCCCCCTGGCAACCCTTCCCGCTGGGTTTCCGAGGCTGGACCCCTTGTGTTTTGGACTACCGGTATTTTTCCGACTTTGCTTCTTTTGAACTTCGCGGCAATCGAGGACCCCCCCGGACTGTTCGACCCTGCGTGGGAAATCGCCGTCAACAACCCTTTTTGTCCGCCTTTTTTGTTTTTTCTCCTGTTTTTGGCCCTTGACCCGTTCTTTGCACAGTCCAGGGTTTCCCGTGCCCAATTATTATTTTGTGCCAGAGAGCCCACTTTTGACCGGTTTCCTGATTCTCTTCCTTTACTTTCGTTAACGTTCCCCCCCTCCCGCCTGCAGTTTCACCCCCCTTGCACCCTAGGACAGCGACCTTTTCTTTTTTCCACAGCCCCTGCTTTTGTCTTTTTCTTTCCACTTCTTCCTAGTTATTTACCCATTTTTTCTAACGGGCAAAATCACCCCTTTTTTTTTTTTTTTGAGTGTTTTTGAAGTCCGCACGCACATGTTATATTTTTCCCCCTCTGGTTGACCTTTTTAAAACTCGAAAGTGATTTCCTGACCATTTCCACTGATTCTCGGTTCCCTCCTTTCTTCTTCTTCATCGGATGGCCGTTTGTGTCCCCCTTTTTTTCTTTGCCGCTGTTAGTCCCAAGGTAGTCTTTCTCTTGAGATAGAAAAACCGTTTTTTTTGTTGTATTTTTTTTTCAATTTTTGGCCGTTCCCCCCCCTGGGGCTTTTCCCCGGTTTCAGCTTGGCCACTTCACTTTATTGTGGTTTTTTTTTTTCCCATACCTTTTTCCCCGTTTTCCTTTTTTTGCGTTGTCCCAGGTTTTGCAGCACACAGGGGTGCCGGGCGTTGGGGCTTTGGTTTATTTTTCCTTTCTCCGCTTCCGTTTATCCACGCACCCCGTCCTCAATTTTCTTTCTTCGAAAGCCACCTTTAGACCCCAGCTCTTTTTTTTTTTTACCCTCCTTGAAGAATCTTCTCGCTCTTTTGGCGGTTTTCCGATTCGGAGTCCTACCTCCCCCTTAGTTTCTCCAGTTCAAATGGTCGTCCCCTGGCCCCTTTTTCGAAATTCTCTTTTGTTTTTCGGGTTGACAGACCCCCCTTGGTTTTTTGGAAGCGCAGAAAACCCCTTTTTTGGTCGGTACCCCTTTTGGGGGGTTTTTTCGTTCCCCCTTTTCCCCCCACAGACGTTTTCTTAAACCACCCGGGCGGTCCTTTCCCGCGGACCGCCTGTTCTTTTAGATGACAATCCTTTTCTTCTTTTTTTTTTGGGGACCTCTTCCCCCTTGATACCCTGATAAGAAGATGGTAGATCTTGGGAAGTATCTTTGGTGTTCGGATTTTAACAACTAGATGTCCTTGGAGAGGAAGGTTTTTCCTCATGCTCTTTGTTTTCGACCCACCGAGCGACCTGTGTGAATCCTTTCCCCCCCCCCTGCTTACTTTTTTTTTACTGTATTTTTCCTTTTTCGTATCTATGAAAGCCCCCCTTTAGCCTGGACATAGAAGGATGGCTTTTTTTCTTCTTTTTTTCTTCAACTTTTCGCCCTGGGTATTTTTCCTCTTCCTCCGGCTTTACTCGGACACACCCCAACCTGGTGTCCCGTGGGGACTTTTTCGGGCTCACCTTCTTTCGTCGCAGGTGTTACTCGACAAATTTGATTTCCAGTCCTATGAGTGGTCACTTTCTTCTTGACTCCTTGCACCACGGCATTTATTCCCCCTTCGCTTGTTTTTCAACGCTTTTTGACCCCGACGTTTTAAACGAATTTTTTACCGCTGTTTTCCACCGGAAGTCCATTTGGAATCCCTTTTGTTCGAATTTTCATGTGCACTATACTTCCTCAAATTCTTTGGCTTCCTTACCAAAACCTGAACATTCTCCCGGACTTTTCCTGCGGGTCAATTGGCGTTTTCTTCACATCTCTCCCGGTCGGCACAGTTCGTACAAATTGCGCTGTTCCCCTTCGTTTTTTAATTCAGTTCCCCCCTCCTTTTTTTTTTTCTTGCCTTTTCGGCCCCCCTTTTTATTTGAATACTTTTTAATCAGGAAGGGGGGAGGGCCAAGCCCTCCCCGGTTTGGGCGGCTTTTCCCAGCGAATGTATTTTTTTAGCTGTTCCCCATGGGTTTCCCGACCAGGCTTCCTGCTTTTTATTCGAGTTCCCCCCCCATTCGTCTTCATTCCCCTGTTTCTTACTTTTCGCTTCATTCGTTTTGTTTTCCACACCCAACGACTTTTTACCCCCTGCTTGCCCAGGCCAACACTTTTTCCCCCCCCCTTGGGCCCCCGGTTTTGGAATCCTTCCTTTGCTCCCGACTCAATTTTTTGTTTTTGCGGCTTTTCCTTGATTTTTTGGCACTTGTCAATTTCCCTATTAACCTAGGCCTCGCCCCCCCCTTCTCTTACCCCGACTGGGTTTCTCGTTGGGGGGACCTTTGATGCCTTCCGGGGGTTTTTTTTTATGGTTGTTTTCTTTTTTTGTACGGGACCCCCCTTTGGCCCACTTTGTTCCCCTTTCCTTCAACGGGCTGCGGTCGTTTTTTGTTGACAAATTCCCCCTGGCTCCCCGTTTCCTCTTCAGGGGTTTGCTTTATTGAAGCGCGGGCCTGTGTTGGCCCAGACCTGGGATTTTCGTTGCTTTTGTGCCCCCCAGATTGGCTTGTTCTCGCTTAGGAGTTCTACAGCAATTTTTCGCTTTACTCCCACTTCGGATGTCAGTTTTCTTGGCTTTTGAATTTTGTTCTTGTTTTTTCTTTTTTGGTTCGAGTTTTTCCCCCTTGACCTGTCTCCTGGGGGGGATTTGCCCTTCTGCTGCTGCTTCCTTTTTGTCTGATGGGGGAGCCTTGATGGAGTCTTGCCGTTTGGCTTTGGAGACACTCCCCCCCCTTTTCTCATTCTGGCCTTTTTTGTCCCCTTCTCGTGGGCACCTTTCCGCCTTAGTTCTAACCCCTTGACACTTCTTACCTCCACCATTCCCAAGTTGCTGTTTTTTTCTCCCCCGGCCTCCGTCCGTGAGTGTTCTGCATGTTTTTTCCGGCAAGTGTTAAAATTTGAGTTGTGAACGTTTTTGGGATTGTTGTATGGTTGGTTCCATTTGTTTTTTTCCTCCCCTCCATTTTTTTTTCCCTTAGACGCTTTGACTCTTTTTAGGCATCCCCCCCCCAACCCCCCAAACTCTTTTTGTGTTTTTCCGGGCCTTTACATTGTTCCTTTCTGCCCATTCACAGTTGGTTTGGATATCGACGCGGCTTCCTAATTGGGTTTTTCGGCCCCCCAAACCACTAAAGGCCCCCTTCCCAGGGTTGGATCTTTCCCCCGTTTTTCCTGTCGGCTCGTCCGTGACCTCCCACCTTTCACGTTTGCTTGCATGCTTGTCACGGTTTAAACCACCCTAGGTTTGTGATCCGCTTCTTTTTTTTTCTTCTCATTTTGCCTTTCGACTTTTCCCCCTTGTGCCCCGGGGGTTGTACAACTCTGTCCCGATGTCGGTAAAGGGGTTTTTTTTCAGCCCTCGTTGTTCCCCACCATTTTGCTGTTGGGAGTTTTCCGTATGCAACCATTTTCGTGAAACCCCCAGACCAGGGTACTTTTTTCATACCTGGTCCTTTCCCCACCCCTTACGTTGACCTGTTTTTTTCCCCTCAATATATGTACACTGGAGTTTCCTTAAGCTCAATTATTGCCTGTTGTTTCTTTTTTTTTTTTTTCTCTTGGATTTTGCGCGGATGGATTTTTTTTTGACCACCTGCTTGCTGGTGTTATAGATTCACCAACTGACTGCCCCCGTTTTTTGGATCCGTTAGGAGACCTCCTTTTTAAAACCCCTGTGGTGGATACCCCTCTATTTATTGTTCCCCAGTCCTGGCTCGTCCCCCTCAAGAGTTAGGTCTTTATTCCTTCTGGCCTCTTTCCTTCCCGTCTTATTTAGGGAGCTCCCAAAACCCCCATACGTATTTGAGTGGACAATCACTAGAGCTTGGAAATGTCCGGGTTTCCTTTCCTTTTTACTTTAAAGTTTTGGAGGGGGGCAGTCCCACTTGCGATTGGCTGAAACTCATTTAGTCTTTCCCTCGGTCGGGTAATTTCAACCCTATTTTAATTAATGGTTTTTTCTTTTTTTTTTTTCTCTTGTGATGGAATTGGGCACGGTTTTGCGTAAATGCGGGAGGTGCCCCAAATCCACATTTTTTGTAAGTTCAGAGACAGGTGTTTCCCTGGTACTTGTGGGTGGGGTTTCCAAATTGGATTGGTTTTTTTTTTCCTTTTGTTTTTTTTCTTTTACAGACTCTTGGTGTGTCCGAGCTTAGTCACCTTTTTCAACATTTTTTTCTCTGTGGGGTTAGGAGGAACAGACCTTCAGTTTTGTCCCCCCTTTAGGTTTTGAAGTGCGTGTACACATAACTTTTGTTTTAGTTCTTTTGTTTGTTGTAATTTCCCCGGGGGCCTTTCCCCTCAAAACTTTCTCATTTTGGGGTATCCACGCATTTTTTCCTCCCTTCCGTTTTTCTTTTGTTTTCTCCTGAGGCGTTTTCCCCCCATGTCCTCCCCTACCCAAACTCCCCCTGGTTTTGTCCCCACCTTCCTCCCATTGACCAGTGCCAATTTGAATTTTCCCCTATCCCTACAAGTGTTTTCCCCATTCACACGGTTCTTTCCTTTGTTTAACCCACTGCCCTTTCTTTTATTCCCTTTTTCTTCTATGTTCCATTGAGGTTCAACGCAATTTTCTTTGGTTTGGACAAACACTCTGTCCCATCTTAAATCCTTCCCCACTCCCCCAGGTCTTTTGTGCCCCTTTTTCCATTTCCCGGACCCAGGACCCTTCCTTCCCAAACTCCCCGGGGTCACAAGGCCCAGGCACCATTCGCCTTGTTTTTGCTTAGAAAATGGTTTCGTTGTGTTGCTCAAACCCCCCCCCCCCCTTTACAGCATTCGCCATCCCCTGGTCCTTTCGGCCCCCTTTGGTTTAACCCCCATTCAAGGCTTTTTTCCTTCCTGCTAACCCCTTTTGCTTTTTATTCTCCCCAGTCTTTCCGGCATTGTTCCTTGAGACTCCCCAAGTTCTGTTCTTCGTGCTCTTCTTTTGTTTTTTTCTCCTGCTTCCCAGGGTTTGAGCCCGCCTTTTTCAGACTCGTTGCCCTGGTACCTCAGCCCCCGGGTTTAGGGCGCTCCAGCGTTTACCCGTAAGAACCCCTTGTTTGGTAGCCACCAACATTTGCGCACCCCAACCAACTCCCCCCAGCCCCCCTTTCCACTTCCCAAATTTTTTAGGTAACCCAAATTTCGGCCCCCCGGCGACACTGCTTTTTTTTCACCCTGCTCCCCCCATGGTTCGGGGGATCTTTATAGCCTCCCATGAATTTTGCTACAAATTTTTCCGTGTTGACCATGTGCCCACAATTGTTTCATCCAGGAAGGCATTTTTTTCTTTTTGGAAACCGCATTACATATTGTTCCTTTTTTACCCCCCTCAAAAACGTTGGCTCCCTTCCTTTTTTTTTTATTTTTTTTCCATTTAAGAAATTTTCTGTTCCCTCCGGGGGTTTCTAGACCCCTGGGCATTTATCTTTAACTCAAAGCCATGCCCCTCTTTCCCCAATTTTTGGTGACCCCTTGTCTTTTTCATTCCACCTCCCTTCTGTGGCTTTTTAGACCCTCCGCATGCACCCCATTTATCTTTCTAACAATCTTTCCCCTGAGCAGCAAGTTCCTTTTTTTGGCACCACGTTTGCCCCCGGTGTGGGGGGCTTCATGCCCCCCCCCCCCCCGGGTTTTTTGATTCCTGCGAGCTTTGTGGCGCCCGCCTTCCATCGTTGGCTATTTTCTGCAGGGTCGTTTTGCGACTCCAGTGTCTTCCCACCCCCGCCCTTTGTCCCACACCACTTTGAATGCCCCATCCCCGTCCCTGTCACGTCCCACCCACCCCACCAAGTTTCTGGCGGGTCCTTCAATTTTTCATCCCAGGATTAAAAGGGGTGCTTATGTTCCCCTCGTTTTTTTTCCTCGGGCTCACCCCAGTGGGGGAAATGCACCCCACAATGTCCCCTACCCCCGGTCATGCGACTTCTTTTCTTGGGAGGACCCCAACCCATTCCTTATTGGTTTTGACATGACATGTTCACGATTGTGGTCAGGTGTTTTCCCTCCTCTAGGGGTCACCTCATGGGTTTCTTTTTTGGTTTCCTTTTACATACTTTTTGTGGTGCCGAAGGCTGCCCCCTTTATTCCAGGGACTTGCTTTGTCCCCCCTTTTGTTTGAAAGGTTTCCCTTCTCGTGGTTTTTCTTTTCTTCTGAAACACCCTTTTGCGTTTGGATTGGTGGCCTCAAATCTCTTTTGCCCCCCTTTTATCCCTTTTGACCCCATTTCCCCCATCTGTTGCGAGTGCGCAAGCGTCGGGGTTGGGTTACAAACCCGACTTTATAACCAGGCCTTTACCTCGTTAGCTTTGCCTTCCTGATTCAGCCCGTCTTTTTGGCCTCTTTTTGGAGTTTGGAATGCCTGACCGTCCTAACGCTTCTTGGGTTAGTGATGCCGGGTGACGCTGGTTGTGAGGGACTTGCATATCCGTTCATCGATTTGCCTTTTCCGACAACATTGCAGGTTTTCTTTTTTTTCCACTTCTGTGGTTTACACACACGTAAACATCAAACTGTTCCCCCTGTTCTTGTTCCCAACCAAGCGTTAAAAAATTCCAGTCACCACCTCGTTACAGGCGGTTTTTTTCCTGGAAGGACATTTTGTTCGGTACCCCTTGCGGCATTCTTGGCTTTTCGTAGTTTTTGCTAATTAACCCGAAAATTAAACCCGGTTGTGTCTCCAAGTAACAACCTGGGCTTGGTAATCCTTATTTTTTCCCGTTGAGGTACCCCTGGTTACAGACCAACAAGGTTCATTCTTGTTTCCGATTGCAATCCATTTTTTTTTGTTTTTTGCTTGCCCAAAAACATTCCCCTGTCCAGGATTCCTCCCGGCACCTTTTTGGTTTTGTTTTTCCGTTGGCCCCATTCCTTCTGGTGCGGGCTACCGCGTTTTCTACGTGATTTCAATTGAGAGGTGTGATCGTCGACATAAAACCCCAGACTCTTTGGGTTTCGGTTCTGATATTCCTTTTCCCGGATCGTGGTTTTACCCCAACAACCCGAGTTCACTGTGATTCCCCCCCCACGAAGACGTTTCATCCTTAATTCTTTTGAGAGTTCACCCCCTTCCGACAATCCGTGTGACCCGATTTCCAGAAGCTACAATACCACCCCCTCTGGTTCCATTGGTGCTTATAGCATGTCCCCTTTTCGGGAACCCACTGGGGGTTGTGGCGCACTGACCTCTTGTCTCTCTTTTATTCTTACAACACCTCCCTTTTGATCTCCCGGTTTTCTTTCCCGTACGGACCCCCCTTGTTCCCAGGCCCCCCGTGGGGGACCTCCGTGTTCCCGATTGTCCTTCTGCCTCCCCTTGACAGGTTTTAACGGCAGGGACCCTGGTTTCCATTTGTTCGCGTTTTTTTTTTTTTTCACCGGACAAGGTGAAAAAAAGGTTTTGGATTCGTTATTTTTTTTTTGTTTCTTCGACCCTGACTCCTTTCTTGTTTGTTCCCATCCCCTTCTCATTAAGTATCCGAGGGTCTTTTGGCGCTTTTTTTCGTTTTTTGTTCTTGTTTTGTCCCCCACCCTTTCGTGGACTTCCCGGAGAAATGTTTTCATCCGATAACCATTAGTCGTTTTGGAATCATGGTCAAACTTGGGAGCTCCACCCACGGTTTTTGGAAACTCCCCTATTATTCCCCTCCTTCGGGTCCCACAGGGAGCCCTGCCCGGGGGCCCTTTTCCACGGGCCCCCCCCCCCCCCCCTTCTTCAGGACCCACAACAAGTGTGGGTCCGATTATTAACCTGCCAAACAGTAAATAGAAAACGGTTAAATGTGAAGACACCAATAGGGGCCGAATGTTCATGAGTGGGTGACAACTAAAAACCCCAACAACCCATTCCTTTTTTTTTTGTTTTGAGATGCTTTCCTCAGACTCCTTTCCGACCCCTCTTGGGGCCCCACTGTCCAGGGCAACCCCAAGGCTGATCCGTTGGGTTGGCCGCCTGTCCCGTAGTGTCCTTTTTTTTTGAAACTGTCCCTGGAAAAGAAGTCTCCCCTCCCTTTATTTCTGTTTTGAAACTTTCCGCCGTTTTTGTTTTTCCAGGTCAATTTATCGACCCCCTGAGAACACCCTACCCTAGGCGGGAATTTTCCTTTTTTCTCCCCCTGCTTTTTTTTGTTCCCCCAAGGACCCATCTGGGGGGTGGAAAGATGATTTGCCCTCTGATTTTTTTAAAAGGAACTGCGGTTTCCCCCCCCCAACTTTACCCCATTCGCTTGATGAGTAACTCCTTGAACCCTGATTCTCTCGTTTTATATTTTGTGCCTTCGGTGTCCATTGGAGTTGTTTAAGGTCAGTTCGTTTCCTTCAATTGCTGTCTTTTTTTTTTTCAATCCTCTGTGGCCAGCCCCCCTGCCCCCGATCAGTGGGGGAAGACCTCAGATTTTTGTTTTCAACGGGATTAGGGGTGGCGGGTCGCCCTCGAACACAACCCCAGTCCCCCAAACAACCAAAAACCCCTGGTTGTCACCTTCCCCTCGTCTTCCGGTGGGTTTTGCTGAGCGGTCTTTTTTGTGGTGTCCCTTCATTTACTACGCTGCGTCGCGCGTCCAATCCCACAGCTTTTGCCCACTTTCTGACAAAAATAAGGCTTTTCACCAAAACAAACCCAACCGTTGCCCCCCAGTGTTTTCACTCCCCTCACTTGAAGCCAGTTTGGAAGGGTTTCTTTGTGGATTGTCACCTTCGAGCTTGGAACCCTTTCGAGTCCATTTCCTTCCCGGTATTTCGTGAAGCCCTAACGTGACCCCTTCCCTTTTCTTTTGTGGCCCCCACTGCATTTTAAACCCCCCCTTTTTTTATAAGGGCCGGACCTTTTCTTTTCCTGCTTCCGTACCCCCCTCGGAGGGGCATCCAATGGTACTTCAGGGAGGGGGTTTTTTCCATTTGATGGGGTATTTTTCTTCTCTTCCCAACATCTCGTCCTTCTGAGAGATTTTCGTATCACCCTTCTTTCTGGTTTCATGATGATCAATTCTTTCCAATTTTTCCGGATGTTCTTTTTCTTTCCAACTCCCTGACTTCTTGTTTGATCATGGGTGTTGCTATCTTTCATATTTTCGTCTTTGGTTTGCTGATAACTCTGATGGATGTTTCCCCCATGACTAGTTGGGTCTTTGCGTGGCGTCTTGCCCGTCCCCCAACCGTCCTTTTTTTTGGGTTTCCGTGGGTGACTAAAGTAAAGTGGCCGGAGTTCTTTGCCCCAAACACGGAAAAATGCTCGCACTAAGGTTTTTCGGTTTTTTTTTTTTCTCCCTACCGTTTGAAACGGCGTTTGTAATTTTCTTCGCAACCCTAGGCGCCGCCATACCCAGGAAGGATTCTGTTATTTTTTGGGAGGATTTTTTGTGAAATTTGGGGGTGTTGTGGGGGCCCCCCGGTTTTCTTTTTTCCCTTGGGGGCCCAACCCCTTGGCTTCGCTTTGAATCTTTATTTTTTGGGGCCGTTTTTTTATTTTCCCTCGACCCCCATTGATATAACTTCCCAACGGTTGAGGTTGACAACCTGACCCAAAAGGGCACAACCTTCCTTCCACCTCTTGTTGATTATGTTCTTTCACTGTTTCAAGGTTGATTATCCCCTTGAATCTGATGTCTTTTTTTGGGCTTGGACCTGGCTGGTTTGGCAGATTTTTCTTGGGTGATAGTCTGATTCTTCTTTCTCCCCTAATTTTCACGATTTTTTTGGTCACACCTTAACTGGATTTTCCTCCATAGTCTCGGCCGGGGATTGGGATCATGAGGACCTGACACCCTTTTTTTCCTGCTCTTTCCTTCGCTCAGTTCTTCAGTCCCCCCTCGTTGTTGTTTTCTCCTGTATTGCGCGTTTTCTTTTTTTAGTCTCTCTTTTTGGCGGTGGCCTTTTGGTTTCTGTGGATCGCCCCGCTCCCCCCTGACACTTCTTTTCCCAACATCTTTCCATTTTCTCCTTTTCCCCCCGCATCCCCTGCTCCGCCACACCTCCCCTGTGTCACCAACGCCGTAAAGGCGGTCCCTTTTTTTTTAGGAGTGTTCTTCGATCACTTTCTTCTCCCAGCAGTTCCCTCCCCCAGGGGAAAGTGGTACTTTTTACTTTCCCAAGCTTCGGCTAGGTGTTCGTTCTGCAGGGGTAGTTAGGGCCCCATTTCTGTTTTTCCCTTTTCCATCCCCAAGTTCTTTTCAGCTCGGCACCCGTGGCAGGGACTTTTTTCGGGCAAAACCCTTTCCCAGTCACCCACTGCCACGGTTTTTTTTGCCCCCCCTTGCAAGGGAAGGCCAGTGGCGCGTCCATATTTTTTCGTTAGCCCCTACTTTTTGCGATCCCTTTTTTTTACGTGTTTAAGTATTGGTTGTCAACCGTATCCCCACGTTTGTTTTCCCTCGGTTTGGTGGACCCCCTTTTCTACTGGGTAGGCCACCCGCGCAAACGCAATTGTGGTCTTACTTTCCGTTTTTTGATCGTCATGCGATAGATCTATTTCCCCCCCCCCCCCCCCTGGATGCCCCTGATGGTTCATCCACCCAGATTGATTCTTTTTTGAACGGCCCGTTTGACTTTTTTTCCCCCCCGTTGAGTTGAGGAACCCCATCGTCCCGAACCCCCTTCCGGGCAGTTTTTTGAATGTTGGATTCCAACTCCACCAAACTTTTGCCATTATTTCCCCCCTTCCCCCAATCTTTCTCCCTTGTCTTTTTTTTTTTTTTCCCACCTGTTTTCCCCTTGTTTTTTGGACTTTAGACTCAAAGCCATGCCTTTTATTTGTTCCGGTGAACCAGTTTTACATTCATGTGGGTTCGATCGTCAATTTTATTCCCCCCCCCAACTTCCTTTAAGGTCTTGTTCGGATTTGAAAGGGAGTTTAGCCCCTATTTGTCCCACTTTGCTACCAAACTTTCCACACACCCCTGTTTTTTTCCCCTTCAATTGTACTCCCTGGCCAGGGGATGGGGCATTGTGCCTTTTCCCGCTCTTGTTCGTTTTGGTGTGTCGCTCAGGTTGGCGAACGCTTTCCTTCCTTCCCCGAAAACTGATGTGTGGATGAGAAAAAGTCACTGCGTCATCTTTTCCCCCCCCGGTTTTTTGGTCCACATGTCGTGTTGTTCTTTGAGTTTGGGCGCGAACCGGCCCCTCCCAAGTTTCACTGTTCACGCACAGTGTTGCTCCTTCCGGGACTTTTTCTTTGCAGTTCTTTCCTCTCCCCACGGACTCGGCATTTTTTTCGTTTTTGGGCCCTTTTTTGCCCCCCTTTTCACCCTTTTCTACCTACCCCCCGATACCAAGCCCATTTTCCCTCCTTCCTGGCGCTTGCCTTCCGGTTTCAGCTCCTTTTCTCTCTGTCATCGCCCTGTCTAGGTTCACCCCCTCCCTTAAATCCCTGGACCACTGGTCTATTTTAGTTGAGCAAAAAGTGCGAGTCGGGCTTTTATGGCCCTTGCACCCCCTCATCCGGTTCCTGAAAGTTTTCCGTTTTCGTTTTCCTCCCGGTGGATCTTTCATTATTGAACTTTTACTGTCTTCTGGAGGGGTGGCCTCTTCTGTTCCCCTCCGGTCTGAATAGAAAACCCTATTCGTATGAACACCCCTTTCTTCGTTTTTTTGGGGGGTGGGGGGGGTTGGGGGCCTCCCTGAGGGGTAACTTCATGAACGGTCCCCTGGAATTGTGTACCTCCTTTCTTTTTTCCTCCCAGGTTGCGAGTTTTTTCCGTACTTTTTATGTTGTGCTTTCTGGCCCCTCCCAAAAGCTTTGCCTTGGTACTGGAGGTTCTTCCTTTTCCACTGATTGCCTGGACCAACTTTGTGCGGCTTCTTCCCGGCTTTTCTCGACATTCTAAAAGATCTGAAACTCCCCTGTTGCAGCCGCGTTGGCTTCATTTTTAGTCCGTGGAATCTCTCTTTTATTTTTCCCCAATTGGGCGTTCAGGCATTTTCCCCCTGGCGGGACCAATGTACTTTTTAACTCCTTACTTTTTTGGTGCACGGCTTCGTTGGTTTTCCTCTTCTGCCTGCAATCTCGGTTGTTTTTTTACTGGGCTGGGAAAAAGTCTTTCTTTTGTTTCTCATAAAACCTCTTCGATCTTGCTTTTCGGGTTAACCAGATTACAAGGTGGGTCGCCCTGGTTTGCATCAGGTCTTTTTCCTGCCTTCTGGCTTTTTTCTGAGGATTCGTTTGGAATCAGTCGTTATTTTTTATTTTTTTTGGCCTTTTTCTCGACCTCGACCTCGAGGCCCGTTTTTGGAGCGCCGGGGCCTTTTCAGTTCTTTTTTGTTGAACACCCCCTCGCGATCCGGCCATGATATTCCCGTTTCTTTGTCGGTTCCGGTGGGAGGATCGCCCCGATCGGTGTTTTTTTTTCCTTGACCTTTTTCTCAGCCCCAGTTTCTTCGGATGTGAGGTTTTCTCTTTTGAAATCATGGTGTTCGGTTCTTGTCCCGGGATTTCCGGCTCTTTCCTTTTTTTTTTTTTTTTTATCTTGAAAACAATTTTTCGTTTTTTCTATTTAAAATCCGGGCAAATTGAGCAGGTTGGCTTAATTTCCCGACCACCTTTCCGTTTTCCAAGGCCCTATCTTTAGGAAGTGGTCCCGGTTCCCGGAACTCTTCCTGTACACCCACCTTTTGTCGGTTCGGTCTGTTCCATGGTCTTTCAAACACACTCTCTTTTTTTCCCTTGTTTTGAACATGCGGTCAGGGGCCAACCCCCAGACGTTTAGTTTCCTTTTTTTTTCAACACGCATCCATATCTCTGACTTGTGATGTGTTTCTCCGTCTCGTGTACTGTGCTTTTTATTTCCCCTTTCCCCTCACCCCTTAATCTGGACCTTTTTATGGTTGGTTCCATTTCATCCCTTTGTCCGGTCTACCACCTCCATCTTGCCCTTTCCTTTCTGCTGGTCAAATAGTGGCGGAGGCCTGCTTTCCCTTTTCGTCCGGGAACTTTCTCTTTCTTTACACAGTTCTTTTTCTTTTTTTTAGCCCTTTTCCTGTATTTCCACTCTTATTGCACTGGGGCACTTCGTTGTACCCCTCCCCTTTTTTTCTTCCAGTCTACTTCGAGTGGAGGCCAATTTCGTTCCTTCCCCGCCTTCCCACACAGTTCTGTTGTTCACCTTTTTTTTTTTGCCGGCGTTTTGCCTTTCCCTGGATCCACACACTCGGAATTTGTTCTTTTTACCCCCAGAAACGCTTCTTCTGTTGACCCCCTGTCTGTGCGTGTTCCCTTGTATTATCTAATTCTTGCCCCCCCCACCCCAGTGTCTTCCTTTTCTTTACTTACCCTTTTTTTCTTTTTTATACCTGTGTCGTCTTATTTTCCGCCTTCGCCAATTTTTTTACTGGACCCTTCTCCCACCATGTCGGCCGTGTTTGTCACCCTTGTTTCTGGTGTGCCAAAGGCCCAACACCTCCCCCCTGGTCCAGCTGTGTTTTTGGGTCCTTTCCTACCCTTGGTTGCCTGTACCTTTTCCTCCCATTCTTTTGGCCTTTGTATTTTCTTTTTTTCACCCCCTGCCCTGCGTTTGTTCAAAGTCTTATGGTGGTTTTTTGACCCTCTTCATGCGCTTTG
>Ga0179593_1331134_pt1 | contig 24114 bp, 20 predicted proteins | sample CZODoug2_1_08_16_FD_185931 | JGI IMG/M metagenome (GOLD analysis project Ga0179593, IMG submission 185931) | Vadose zone soil fungal communities from Angelo Coast Range Reserve, California, USA - CZODoug2_1_08_16fungal (PacBio error correction) | ecosystem: Environmental > Terrestrial > Soil >... | reverse complement strand
TTCCCAGGCCTTCGCTTTTAAGTTCTTCCTGACCTGTACTCTGGCGTTCTCCTGTTCTTCCCCCTTTCCCGGATTTTTTCCGATCCTTGCTCGACAAGGTCTTCTAACAAGTGCCGCACAGCTTTCTCCTGTCTGTTTTTTGTTTCTACTTTTTGAACTTTTTCACCGACTTGGATCTAATTCACTGAAGCTCTGGTCCCATGCCGCCTCGGTGAGGAACATCGATTCACAGTCTTCTGCAGCAAAAGTCACTCCATTTCTCTGTTACTTTTACTAGATAGTTGGTGAATTTTCTGTTTTAACAACAAACCCAGCATCTATCCACCCACTCTCCTCGGCGTAAGATTAACGACCGACCTCCAAACTGACTCCTGGTAGAAGTGGGGATTCACAGTTCTCAGCCACGTTCACGCCGTCTCCTGGAAGTTCAGCACTAGATTGCTTGGCCTCCTTCCCCCTCGGGGACCTGCTTCACTTTTAGACTACACAGTATTTTTGCCCGAATCTCTCCTCAGCGTTCCCCTCACCCTCTTCCCCGCTGCAGGACCTTGCGACAAACGACTCCCTTTTCCTTTTTACCTCTCCCCTCTGCTGACAGGTTCGACCTTTTTCGGAGAGTTCTGCGGCGTCCCGCCGAACTTTCCTCAGCCCTTGCGGTAAACACTTAAGAACCCTATTCGACTGTGCCGACGTGCTGCCTCCATTCCTCTTCTCGTTCTTTATCCCTTTTCCCCCTTCCTCCTCGTATATGGACCGCGTTAAAAACCTTTTAGCCTCTGGTTCGCCTTATAATCCCCGCGAGACCCCGGTCCCTTGCTATTTGCGTCTTTCCGCACTCCCGGGCGTTTCCTCCTGAAAGAGGAGGAGTCCGCGTGGCTTCTCCCGACAGCACTGTTTCCGATTTTCCTCCTCCTTCGTTTGTTTTTCTCTAGTACCCCCCCCTGCGGCGATTGCTTCTCCCCTCTTTTTCTCTGCTGCTTTTCTAGGTTTACGCGACGCAACCTCGTTGCGTACCTTCTCTTCTTTCTTCTGTACGATGAACCAGCAGTCCCCTTTCACCCTAAGAGGGTGCTGGAATCCGGATAGGGAGGATGTTGCGGACACTTGGCCGATACCACCACTTCGTTAACGCCTGCTCGCCCCCCCTTCCTTTCGCCTTTTTTTCTGTTGTCAGGTTACCGGCCGTTGAGGTCAACTTTCGTGCGTACCTCCCATTCCGGCCGCAGGTAGAATGTACGGGTTTTTCGGTCTCTTTTTTGCTTCCGTTTGCCACCAGAGCTTTCCGATCTCGCCTCAGCTTGGTGCCCTCTGCTCCCCCGATTTGAGCGCAACTCGGTGCTGTTTTGACTTAGTTGGCCGAGGGCCGCCTGGAGCCCAACAGTGGCTTCCCCGTGTTAGACTGCCATGACTCGTGGACAGGTTCCTGCGCGTTTAATTCGTTCCTTGGGGCCGAGGGGAGGCTTTCTTTTTGCAGTTTACTTCGTTTTCTAGTGCGGGTTAACCTCTCTATGGGGTTTTTTTTTTTCCCTCGCGTCTTTTTCCCAACGTTAGCTTTTTAGTACCCCAGACGTAGGTTTTCTTTTTGCCCTCTGCGCAGTCCAAAGAGTCGGTTCCAGGCGCTTATCCCCCCCCCCTCTTTGGCTTTTTCAAAGCCCCCCCTTCCTCATCCTTTAGTAGATTTCCTTCGCCCCTCGTTATCTCTGAACCTGAAGATTCCCCTTGAGCAACGCTCGGATGCCTACCTGTCGAATTCATGCTGTGTCATCCGTTAGGAGCGCCTTCCCCCTGTCTCAAACCAGGAGCTTTAGGCCATGTGCATGTCGACGTATCCTCGTTCTAGTACTTCCATAAGTCACATTATTTTCCCTCAACCTCAAGGACTGGTCTTCCGCCATATTCCCCCCGTTACCACCCCTTTTATGCGCCAGTTGACGAGCCTGCACAGACTGTTTAGATAGTATGAGTACGAGGTCTATTGCAATTGGAGAGTAGTCCCCCGCAGGTGGACCTCCTTTAGCCCTGTCGATGAGCCTTTCGTCTTGTTCGGATAATTCCTCCAGCAGTTTGATCAGTTTTTCCTAGTCCGTTTCCCTGTTTAAACTGGCGGAGCCCTCTGGTTGACAAATCAAATGGTCCTGCCGACATAATGTTCCCCGTTTCGAAGTCATGTGGCGGCTTCACCGCGTGTGCCAGGTCCATTGCGCGACTTCTACTTTTTTTTTCATGGGGCTCCGTCCCCCCTTTCTCCCCTTTGCGGTTTGCCTGATCTTCTTTCCTCGATCAGGTTTAGCCACACGAACAACGTGACTGCTTTCTCGTTTCATACTTCTGAGCGACCTTGTCTCCGAGGATTTCCCTTCTCTCCTCATATTTGAAGAGTGAGGGAAGTGATTTTCGTATCCTTCCTCGTTTCGTTTTAGAGTCTGTTTTTCACCGTGTCAATCGGCACTCTGCTGCTCTTTCTCTTTCCCCCTATTTGATCAGTTGCCCTTTTTTTCCCCCCGTTCGACTACGTCTCTGCTATCCCAACGCTTTTACTTTCCTTTTTGCTGAGGTTCCTTTTCAGGTGGCATTCGTTCCCCCCCTCCCCCGCTGTTTCCTTTTTTTTTCTAACTTCTTTTCCCTGTGTTCTTCCCTCCCCTTCCTTCTTCCCTAGACGAATATGGTTCCGCTTACTTTACTTTTCCAGGTGACTTTGGCCCCCTTTTGCGGTGATGGTTCCGCCCCTCCTTCCCCGGGATCCTCCCCCCCTGCCGTGAAAGAGAGGTGTCTAGACTAGCATCGTCCTTTTGACCCCCTTTGCTTGGCCGTAGCCTAGTAGGGGTCCTCTCCAGCCCCTTGTGGAGATGAGTTGAATGGCCATACCGCTGTTTCGTGGGTGATGTCTTTTTTCCTTAGGCCCCATGAGCCCCGTTCTCTTGCACACTTTCTGGGTCCCTGTCTCCTCCCCCTTTCTTTTTTCCTGATCTTCCCGACTCCCGTTCCCTCGAGCACTTCGGCTTTTTCCCCCCCCTCTCTGCCACGCTCCCCTGTCGTTATTTCTTCTTCCCGGTTTTATTACATTCCCCCCCCCCCCCCCACAAAGCTACGGGCTTTTCACGCGTGCTGTTCTCTGGCCAGCGGCTTTTCCGAGATGTACACGGCGCGATGTATCTTGATTTCTTTTTTTTTTGTGGTGCCCCCTCTCCCATCAAAATAGACGACCCCGTTTACTGATCAGAAAAGGAAGTAGTTTCCCTTCCTTTTCTTCTCCCCTGGAAGCCGTGAGCCCTTCATGGGCCCGTTTTTTCCCCCCTTTTTTTGCTGTTCTGTCTGCCTATGGTCCCATTGCAGGACTTTTTTCCCCGGCCCCAATGGAGTACCCTAATTTCCCGCGCTTTTCTGTATTCGCCGCCTCATCTTTGTGATCCTTCTTTTTCCTGATTTTTTTCCCGCGCAGTTTGTATCCGCCGCCATCGTTCCTTGTGCGCTGTTCTTTTTTGCCCTATTGATGATAGGCACAGTATCCCCTCTCCCTCATTAGCGTACTCCTGGCACCCCTGTTTTTTGCCTTTCCACGCTTTTCGCTAAAAGGCCTTTTCTACACCAGTGAGCCCAAATAGAAGGTTGCTTTTTTGTGGGCGTTGATGGGTCCAGGTATATAATTATTCTATTTATTTCTCCTAGATCTTCCTTCGGTCTCCCAGGTTACTTTCAGAGGCCTTGCGTTTTTTCCCCGTTCCCGGTTTCCTTCCTTACTCGGCCGCGCGGGTTCCCCCCACCTTGCTCCTGAAGAAGGCTTCCTTGCTGTTTTTTCCCCCCAACTCTCGCTTCCCCTCATCAGTTTTTATTGATGTAATATTTTCCCCTTTACTAATACCCCCTTGAATCCGAGCCCACCGCGACAGTTCAATCTTTTTTTTCCCCCCACGGTATTTGCCGCTTCCTACTCCCTCCAAGACTCCAGCGACTCTGTCACCCTTTTCTCCTCCTGTCTCTATTTTTTCCCCCTGGGCGCCGTATCCTGCTTGAAAAGACCGCGATTGGCCGGGTTTTCGACGTCCCTTGGTAACACCGCCTTTCCCCATCTCGGCCCGTTGGTTCCAGCGTCGTTGCACACTGCTTTCCTGCGTCCAATAGCAGCTGTTCCGAAATCTTAAACATGGTTCTCTTTCCTCTGGCTCACCCCTGGTTAGCCCCCCCCCCAATCTTTCGATACAGCCGTAGCCTCGTTTTGCGAACGACCCTGCCCGTTCTACATTTTTTTCGCTCCATGGTTATCCTTGCTAAGTCAGCTCTTGCTCTTGTTTTTTTTTGTCCTTCGCATCCAATCGGCACCCTCTGGCATCAAGCTGCTGACCTCTACGTTTAGAAGCCTTTCCCCGGGAACTCCCCCATTCGAGACCCGCCCCCCTAAAATTCGGGTTTCCTTGTCTTTTCGTCCTGATGTCAAGCATGGCTTAAGTGCCATCCTCTTTCCCATCGCGCGTTGAAATCTTGAGATTCTTCAGCCCCTCCCAGCCACCGACAACTGCCTGTGCCAGTCGCATGCCCACACCTTTAAAGGTATTTTTTTTTTTCCCCACCTATCTTACAAGCGTTTTTCCCCCTCTCCTCTTTTTTTAAAATGGAAGAGGTTTGAGCCTTTTTGTACCGGCGGGGGGACAGGCATATCTGCTTATTACTTCGGCAGTGATATTCCTTTTCTCTCGCCTCCTTCTCGGCCAGGAGTCCCCACCGTACCAAGGTCAGATCCTCTCTCTACAGAACTCCCAGAAGCGTTCTTTAGTTTTAGCTGCAGACCGGACCTTTAACTTCTGACACCCCCCCCCCTCAGAATGTTGATATGGTCCTAATCATGTACGAGAGGACCCTTCCGTGACTCTGCTTTCCTTCCTTTTGTTCCAGCTTCCCTGGCCGTTTCCGTTTTTTTTCGACACACCAGCTCACCGGACCCCTTCAACCCTTCTCCCCCCCTCCGAAAAGCATCCCCTTCCACGCGAGCAAGCTTAGGCTTCCGGCCTATTTACTTGCACTAGAGCCCCAGAGTTAGTACAACCGACTTTCATGGACGGGGGGTTTTTCCCCCCGTGATGGCCCACCATATAACCCTCACCCGAGCACAACTTATCTTCTACGTTGGATGATCATCGGTTTTCATTTAGACCCCTAGATACGTGTCGGCACCACCCTACAGGTTCCTTTCCTTTCGCTGGAAGAAGTATAGCCCGCTTCCCTTTCAGCCTTCCTGCCCCCTCCCGCTTTATTGTCGACCTTCCAGTTCCTACTTACCCTCCTCCCAGGAACCCTCCTCTCCCCATATGCGGGGTTATTTTTGTAAGTTTTAGTCTTTCCCCTTCCCCTTCGTAGAGAACCCATCCTTTTGCACTCCTTTCCACCCCTTTATTGTTTCCTTCGTCCATTCTCCGATCCTCTTTCCATACCTTGGAAGCACTCGGAGGCTTCCGCCCCAATCCTCTTTTTCGCGGCTTCTCCATCTATCCGTCCCCCTGCGAGTTACTGGAGAATTTTTCGATAGCTTTCCGCTTTCCTCCGCTCCATTCCCCCCCCTGGTGCAGATAGTCCTTTCATTCTTTCACTTCTATTTTTTATAATTAGTGCTGCAGCCCCTCGACACAGTTTTTCTCAGACCCCCTCTCTCCCTTCAATCTAGTTCTAATGAGCTACTTCCTTGACTTTTTATACGGCCTTAATCTCCTCCTACTCCGCTTCTTCTGTTCGGTAGTTAGACGAGGTTTAAATGGTCCTCTTCCCCCATCCTCCCACTCCTTCTCCTCGTTCCTTACTGACCTCGGAATTGGCTCTCTTTTAGGAGTCTCTGATGCCCGTGTTTTCAGTCGTAAGTGTACCGAAATTGTGTTTGCCCCCCCTGTTAACTGCCGACTCCTCTTCTCCCTTAAGAAGGTCCCCTCCTTTTGCCCCTTCGTCCCTCGGTTTTTCCTAGCTTCCTAGCATGCTTTCGTACCCGCTTCCCTTCCTTCGCACGTGCTCCCCCTCCTCTCTCCCCCGCTGCTCCCCCCCTTCCGTTTTTCCGGAACCTGACCCCCCCAACCCCTCCGAATTCCTGAAGTTTGTTTCTAATGCACTGGCAAGCTCTCTTTGGGGTCTACCTTTCTCCTGGCCTGCATACGTAACTTTTTCGCCTGTCAAACCGAAACATCGCCTCTTACTCAATCCTCTCTCTTTTCCCCACCCCGCACTCTGACCCCAAAACAACGCACAGCTCCTTTTTTTCACCACATTAATAAGTGTCTTTTTCTAATCCTCTGGCAAAAATTTCTTTTGGAAGGGTCCCTCTCTTCGTGAGCCCTTCCGATTTCTTCCCTGCGAAGACATTGCTTCAATAGGGCTATCCCCTACTGGTACCTTCTCCAGTACCTCTCCCTCCCCCCGTCTGTGCCAGTCATCTCTACGCTGATCTCCTTTATCCCCTTTGCTGCTGATTAATCACGTCTCTGACCCGCTTTTCGATAAAGTTCCCCCGAAGACATTCGGTTTTTTCTCTGCACTACTTTCCCTCCCTCGTCCCGGGTAACCCTGACTCCCCAAGAAGCAATTCCGATCTTTTCTTTGTTTTGGGTGTTCCTAAAGGCGCCCTTGAAGGTCGGTTGTTTTTTTCCCGTGCCTCCCCAATCCTACTATTTCTTCTGCCCGAGACCCCCCTTTGAGCCTTACTGTTCCCTTCTTGCGAGTTTAACCCGGACTGTTTCCCCTTCTCTAAGCTCGTCTTCCTCCCTCGGATTTGATTTCCCCCTCCCTTTCTAGGTTTGCCATGCGTACGAGAAGGCTATGGTTTTCCAGCCCTCCTGTTCTTTCCTTCTCTTTTACTTGTTTCGAGTCTCTAAAAGTCTGGCGCGGGATGTATCCTCCGTCCTCCCCTCGTTTCAGAGGCATGCCGTCGAGGCTCTTTCCTCCTCTGCCCCATTGAGGTCCCCCCTTCTCCCCTCTTCCGTAGGCCTTCAACAAGCCGTCTTAACTACGCCTTTTTGCTTGGCCCCGATCCGGATCTGTTCTTTTGCGCCAATTGTACCCACCCACCAGAGAGAAAGTTTTTTCATCACCCCTCCGAGCTTGAGGACTTCCTGTTGGCCTTAAGGGTGAGTTTCCCCGCGGAGTTGGAGAAACGCTTACCACGACCAGGTTCCCCTTCCCTCGGGAGCATTAAAATGTCATTTAGGCTTCTTTCTCTTGTTGTTTTCAACCTCCATCAGCTGGCCGAGCTTTTCGACGCGATGCATCTTCTCCTGATAGGTCCACTCTTTTGTCGCGTCCTGATTTCCCCCATCAGGTAACATTAGCGTCGTTTTTTCTTCCCTGCCCTATTCAGTTCATGAGTCCTCTTTCCCTTATCGCTATTTACCCCCCTCTAGCCCCCTTTCCGGTTCGCGGTTTTTGAGGGGGTCGGAGGAGTTCCTAGTCCCCCTTAGGTCTGCGTAGCATTCCTTTCTCTTTTAGGGGTTTTTGTTCCAGAGGGTAGCCCCCACTAGTCCTCTTTCATCCAGATGGATGTGGCTTACCTCTTCGAAGCGACCCTGGAGTCGTTGCAGATTGTTTTACAGCTATTCGTGCTTTGGCACGCACTCTGCCCCTTCGATCCTGGGTTTCTTTTCGTGGGTAGGTTATTCTGCCGAAATTCTGCCCTTAGAGCCCTCTGCTTCCCTTAACTTCCCGCTTTCCTCCTTCTTGGAGGACGACTTAACGCAACCCCCTTCCCCTTACTGATTCCGCTTTTTTCATTTGATCTACGGTGAAGCCTCCTTCCATCATTCCCTCCTTCCTCCCCCTCCCAGTCCTGGCCCTCGAAATATTTTACACACCCCCCCGTGAATCCCCCTAAGCTCCCGAGCCAGGCCCTACTGTCGCGCACGAGTTTTTCGTCTTCCTTCCTCTTTCTTTACGCGGTCCACCACCTCCTTTTGATGACCTTGTCTCTTCCCTCCCTTTCGTGGTTTGTCTTTTCGGAATTAACCCCCTCACGAGTGCGCTAAATTCCTTGTTCCCGGATCTGTTTTTTTTCCCCCTGGAGGTTTTGTTTTTTTTTTTTTACCCCTGTATCGGACATCTTGTAAGGAACCCCTTCGGGACCCTTCATTTCTCGTCTCACCCGGCACTTTCGTCAGCCGACATATCCAGTCGGACGAGCCGGTTTTTTTTCCCGACCACCTGAGGTGATGTTTGTCCTTTTCCCCGGGAGGTCCTCCTTCCTGCGATGTCCCTTCCCCCCCCCCCCCCTCAGAACCCGTGCAGATCGGCTCGCCCCCTTGGGACCCTCGCCGGTGCGTCCGCGACATTTCCTTTTACCTACCCGATTCCCGGTACTTCTGTGTGCCTTGCTGCGTTTTCCTCGCTCTTCTTTTGTCAAGTTTAAGATGGTGCACAATTTTTGGCACTGGTTGGTTTGGGTTTTTTTTTGTTTTTTTTTTTTTTTGGTTGGTTGTGTTTTTTTTTTTTGTGTGTTTTTTTTTTTTTTTTTTGTTGTTTTTTTTTTTTTTTTTTTTCGGGTGTGTTTTTTCCCGAGCACTGCCGGACCAATGTCCCCCTTATTTTTCGAGGTTGTGAAGCGCGGCCTTAGATGCCGAGTCCACTCGATGCCTTTTTCGTTTCTTATGCCTGTGTTCCTTTGGCCCCCCCGCACCTTTCACAAAGAATGTTTCTCCCCCCCCTGAAGTCGTTGCTTTTTACTAACCTTGAGCTCTTTCTCCCTTATGATATATTTGTCCCGGAGATCCCCTTCTCTCCTATGGGATCTTTTTATCTTTTTTGCTTTTTCATTCCGGATTTCTGTTCAACACTCCGTCGAGGATAGCAACTCTTCCGATCAGGTCGAGGATCAGTGGCATGGGCCGGATTCGTATCGAGCTTTAGTTTTTCCTCTAAGCCCATTTTTTAGGTGCTTCCCTTCTTTTCTATTCTTCTTGGATTCTCTTTTCCTCCCCTGATGACCGAAATGCGCAATTGACTCATTCAAGTCGGGTGTTTTCATATCAATTCCTATTGCCCCCGATTTCTCCCCCGCCGTTTTGCAAAGAAAGTTCTAGCCTTGCCGCCTGGTCCCCCCACTCTACAATCTTCCTCCTTTTTTTTGTTCTTTGAAGTTTTTTTTGCCTTCCTTCCCGAGGTCGGTGTTTGCGGCTCTCTCTTAGCTTTTTCCCTGCGCGATTACTCGCTTCGGGCACTTCGTGAGCCCCTTGTTACGTCCCCTTCCTGGAAACGGGCACCGCGCTCCCTGTTTTTTTTTCTCCCGCCCCAGGTCCTTTCCTTCCCTCTGCTGCTAGCCTCCTTCCTTTTTGTGCCCACTTTTCTTTAATTTCTTTTTCTTTTTCGTCGTTGATACAAGATCCCGTGCGGATTCGTGACTCCCTGCTTCTTTTAGTCAGCCTCACTCTTCGATAGGATTTCCCCCCGCGCTCTTTGATTATTCTTCCTCCCTCTTTTTTCTGAGACCCCCTTATGGGTACCCGACGTCCGATCGCCTTTTTGCCTGCTTCTTGTTTCCCGGGGGATGGGACTTTTTCTGAGAGACTGACACGAGCCTCCCGTTCCCCACACCTTAACGAAATGTGAAAGTAGGTGGAGCCCCCTCACTTTCACCCCTTTTTGGACCCCATCCTCTTCGGACGCGGGTATTTTCTTCTTACATCGGCCCTATTTCTGAAGGCTTCGACGTGCCCTCTTCCTTGGCGTTTTTTCAGTTGAATTTACCTTCCTCAAGGTACCGTGATCCCAACCGTTCGGAAGAATCCAGGCTGCTTCTGTAGGAAGTCCCGCTGCAAAATACCCTTACTCTCACTCCTTTGTTGGTGAATCGAGTCTTGCCTATTACTCTTTCTAGTGAAATTCCATTTCAATTACATTTTATTGAACCCGTAGATTGATTTCCGCAGCCCTTCCAACCTATTCAGGAACTCTGCCCAGACGCGATTGAATTTTTTCCTTCATTCCCTCGGGGACCCGGCTTCGCGTGGCCACTGGTTTACTTCCTTTTTTGTCCCCACTGCAGGCACAGTGAGGCCTCAGGTTCCGCTCCGTGCGAGGCTTCCCCGCACGGATTTTTTTACTCCACCCCGGCCCCAAAGGTTTCACGATGGCCGTCTTCCTGACCAGAGTCCCAGCGACCCTTCGCTTCCCCTTCCCACGAGAGCTTCCTCCTTCTTCAAAGTGGGCTTTCTTCCCCATTAGAGACTTTTCTGCCTTCTAGAGGATATGTTTTGAACGTGTCCCTCACCACTCAGCTTTTGCCCTCCTTGCCAACCCTCAGAACAGAGGAGAAAGGACCTTTCTCCCTTTATCCGCATGGATTTTTTGACTCCCTTTGAGTCTGACATTTTTTCCCCCGATCTGCGTTTCGCAGATGACAGTCCCCCCCCTTTAGACCTATGACGAGACTAGAGCTTGTTACATAGATGCGCCTCTCCTCTTCCCTGCCTTTAATTCCCCACCTCCCCGGCCGGTTTCTGTCTGCTCAACCCGGGTCAGAGTCGCCCCCTACTAAGCGTCGGTGCCGTGCCTTTTTTTTTGCCCCGCCCCCTGTCGTAGTTTTAAGTGTGTTTTCTTCTTTGTGAGGCTCGCTTCAGGAAGTCTGTCTTGTCGTTCTTCGCCAATCTTGCCGGCAGCGTTCCTTTCCACGTGCTTTTCCCTTGCGTTCCCTCCTGCGCCTTAACGCTTCCACTCACGCGCGGTATAATTTTCCGCCAAGAAGGTACACCATTTAAAATGCTTCCCCCCCACGCTCCTTTAAGAAGTAAGCCGCCTCCCCTTGCATCTTACTCCTCGCCCCCCCTTTCCCCAGTCCGCGACTCGGTGGACTGCCCCTTATGGTGCGTCCCCCCTTTCTCCACCCCACGGCCCCACACTTCTTCCAGTCACCGCTTAAAGGTAACTCGCTGCAAGATTCTCGTAGGCCTCCCCCGCATTCATATGTCCCCTCTTTTCATCTTAACCCAGAGTTTATTTTTCAAACTTAGTTGGTCCTTTCTAACCGCGGTGTTGTCGTTTCCTACAACGGTTAAACTCCTCAAAATGAACTCCGTCCTCCTCTGTCCTTCTGAGTTCGCTGGACCACCCCCGCCCCCCCTCCCTGCTTTTTTTTTGTTCCCGTCAATCAAGACTCGCTGCCCACGCCTCCCCTTTTCCCTTCTCTCTGACGTCCTTCCTTCGTACGCTCCTTACTTTTCCGCGGCCCGTTTTCCTACAGGTCCTGAGAAAGGCGGTCTTGTAAAATCTTTAGTAGTAAGTCGAGGTATTGCACCCAGCTTTTATTGCTCCCGGGTGTAGCTGTGAGATCCCAAGCAGCTCCTTCCTCTTTCTCTGTGAGAATCAGTCCCCTGACGCATATTCTCGTGTGTCAGAGCACTCCCCAGACTTCTTTCTTCCTGGCAGGAAGCATTTTTGACGCCCGACTTTTCCCGGTCAGCTCACCTTTCCCCCCCCGGTGCCTATAATTCGCTGACTCTGTCGGCCTTCTCTAGAAGCCTTCGACATCCCCGCCAGGGTACAGCTTCTTCCGGAAATGCTTTCCAGTCGCTGGCCTTATGATGTCCTTGCTTCAGTCATTCCCCCTCCCTCATTCGACTTTTCCTTTTCTTTTTCCCTCTCTGAGCCCTTGGCACCCTTTTTCCCCTGTGATTCCGGTGCCTGACGAATGCGTTTCCCGCTTTTCTCCTTCCCCTTCTCTTTTTGAACGTGTTTTTTTTTTCTTGCTGAAGAGCCCGGACAGAGTTTTCGGGATGGTCCATGCTGGCCTCGTAATTCTTTCCCTCTCCTTATGCCTCCAGGCCTCGGTTCTTGCCGGTTTTCTTCCGCATCTTCGAACTCTCCCCTTCCTTGCCCAGTTACCTAGCATCTCCTCCTCTCTACTGAATTCTCTCTTTTTCCTCCTTCCCGCCCCCGAGGCTCGAAGGGGAAGTTGAACCCGAAGGGACCGTCCTCCTCCTCTTTATGCTCCTTTTTTTTTTTTTAAGCGAATCCTATTCTTCCCCTCCGCTTTCCCCCCCCGTCCCATCTTTCGGGTTCCCCCGAAACTATGCTCCTGTGCACGTCCCATGCACACACCCACTCCCATCTCCTTCAAAAATTCTGCTTAAGGACCGCCACCCCCCTTCGCCAACATGAAGCAGTTGCAACCTAGACGGAGTCATAAGCGTCCCTCCTTGCCCTTTCAAGTCTACGACCCTTGCCGCCTTTGCTGTTCCATCAAGGAGCGAACGGTTTTTTACCTTCTGACTCCCCCGTTTAGAGTCCCTCCCCCTTCAGAGACTAACTGCACTGCGTCTTTTTGCCCCCTCTATCCCGGGCCCGCTCGGCCCCCTGGCCAGGTTCGACCCATCAGTTCCTTTTTCTTCTTTTAAGCCCCTACCTTTTTAACGCGCGTTGCTGAAGCACCATGATAGAACAGGTTTCTCTCCCTCTTTTGATGCAAAAGATTTTTCTGTGGGGTAACCCCTTTTCCACCTCTTTTCATATCCGGATTTAAGCGCAACACCGTCATTGTAGCGGCGGTAGATTCCCCTCTTCCCTCGAAGCCCCTTCGATTTTCCTTGTTCATTCAGGCTAGGAAGAGGTGAAAGAGGTCTGTCGTATTCCTACCAAAGCCCTTTTTTCTTCTTCTCTCTGCATCCTACACTTTGTTCTCTTCTTACTACCCAGTGACTGGATTTTATGCGGACACCGTTACTTCTCTTTTTTTGTTCCGCTCGCCGGATAACCCGATTTTACATGCGGAGCTTTTCAACCAAACAAACTTCTTTTTTTTTCCTGCCGTCGTTCCCCCATGAACCAGCCATACTTTCTCCGTTGTTGCCGTGATCTTGGTGGCTTGTCTTTCCCTTACTCACGCTTTCTCCCCACGCTACGAGTTGATAGTAGGCGATCATGGCGCTCATTTTCAAGTCCCCGCTTGGGCTTCAAGTCTTCCGGGTTCCCCCTCTTTACTTCTCCTGCTGGCTCTCATTTCCCCCTAGCGAGCGACGCAGTAGAGTGAAGTCCCTCCTTGGCCGGTTTTCTTTTCCCCCGCGTAATTTATCTCTTTCTTTCCCCTCCCGTTGATCTTCGCCTGACTGCGTGCACTCCTTTAAGAGCTTCGCCCCCTTTTAAGGAATTCGTTCATTTCTTTCCGCTTAAATTTCAATTTTTTTTCGTGTGAAGGATGACTTTACTATAGACACCACCCCACAAGCTCCCCCCCCTTTCAAGTGAGGATTTTTTTTTCTGGGCTTAAGTCTGCCCTTCTTCTAGTGGTTCCCTTTTTAGAGCTTTACTTTTTTTTTTTTTGTGAGAGGTTTGTACTGCTATCTTAGATAACCCCTCTTCCGCTGTTTTTTCTTTTTTTTTTCGTGACCTCTCGCCCTGAGACGTTTTTTTATCCTCCCATCTTTCCTGCGCGGCCTTTGAAGCTTTTTTCCCGTTTTGACGGTCTGACCCTTTCTCGAAGCAGTAGTCCTTCCCAGTTTTTTTTTTGCACGTCTGTTCTTGTCCTCGGATAAGATTCCGAGTGGGAATTCCAGAATCTCCCCCCCCCGGCTTTCTTGGCTGACTAGTATTTCACTGTTTGAGTATGGTCGATTTCTCTTCATTCCAGTTACTCCTTTCCCCGCCTCAAGGACATGGACTCTTCAGAATCCTGCAACACTGTCCCTTTTTCCCCCCCGACACTTGCCATCGCTTAGACCGCCTCTTTCCAGTGAGATCTGAAGGAGCAATTCTGTTGGCCCTCTCGCCACTCCCCCTGTGTTGCCATGTGTCCTAGTCGTCTTTTGCTGTGTCTGTCCGGAATACATCCTCTTCCTCAGGGGACGCCGAGGAGTTGGATTCTTTTCCCACCTGGGTATTTTAGAACTACAACTTTCTTTTCGCCGCCATCAGCCGGCATGATCGTCCCCCCTCCTTTCTCCCCTCTACTGCTTCTGCGCTCCCTTTCTAAGAGAGCCAGGGGCTTATGCCTCCCTTTCTCCTTCACGTTCCCTGGACGACCTGATATTCCTTTTGGGAAGCCCACTGAGACCAGCTAGCTGCTTTTCTCGCCCCTCCTCCTACCTCGTCTTGCGTTTTACGGTGCCTCGATTAAAGCAACTTAGCCGATTGAGTGAGACGTGCTCCTTTTGAGTACCCTATTTGATCGTTTTAACTAGCTGGCGGCACAAGTGCTGCCTAGTCGGCTCCCGTGCTCTAGGCGTACCTTCTTGACCTACGTCAGCTGTCTTCCTATGATGACCGTATTCCCCCCGGAAGTAGCCCGTTGTTCTGAGTTTCCGGGGGAAGGTGGGCCCGCCGGGGCCATGCCACAAGAGTCTCCATCCTACTTTTCGGGGAAACTGGTACGCGAGTTCTCTATCCTAGTCCGTGTTTTTTTGGTGTTTTTTTTGGTGGTTGGTTTCTCGGTGTTGGGTTTTTTTTTTTGTCTTTTTGTTTTTTTTTTTGGTGTGTGTTTTTTTTGGTTTTTTTTGGAAGTTTTTTTTTTTTTTTTTGTGGTTTCTTAATACTCGAATTGGCTTTCTTCTCTTCTAGTGGCGCCCCTTTCTTAGTGCGATTGAAGATGAGAGTGCATCTTTTCCCTGATCGACACCAAGCGGTCCCTCCCATCATGTACTTTTCCCGATCGTATGGTAGAGGCGCCGTTCTTAGGCCCTCGAGGGTGGTTCTGCCGCCATTTTTCTTCTGCTTTTATCCTGCTTCATTGAGATTCTTCCCCTGTCGCCCTGACCTCAGTTTTCCTCCATGTGGAGTCTTTGTCATTCACCCATTAACTTTGAATATGGACAACTGAAAGAACCTGAAACGGAGGAAAAGGCATTTCTTGTTCATAAGCAAGCTCCCCTCTTTTGATAATATTGCCGGTTGGCTAAGCGCTCACAGGTATTTTCCCTGTGCTTCGTCCCGGAAGAGCACAAACTCTTGTCCCTCCGTGATTCAGCTGCGCGAGATCTTAGGCTTGCTGGTATACAAGTTTCATGCTCCTTTTCACTAACTGAAAAAGGTCTTGACTGCCGTGAGTTACCATTCGAATCTACCGAGGACTTAACCTTAATGCTGCCTTCCGGCTGCTTTTATTTGGTTCCGTAGGCATTGATGATTTTTGTATTGCATTTTCCAACACAAGAGCCTCTTCGCTTCTTGTCTACCGTATATTAGTCCAATTGAAAACCATCTTTTTGTGTCCCTGTTGCTTTTTTAGGATGTTGTTATCGCTGCGTTTTATGGGAACGACCCCCCATTGCTATGGTCGCTCCCTCAACTCTTGTTCGAATTTTTTGGAAAGAAGCTTTTTGCCCATTCGAGCTTTCGTGGCCCCATGGACCTTTTCATTGGCTTTCCAGGCGGTGCGATCCAAGCGATCTTCCAGGGGCCATCTATTTTGCCAACCGTGTAGTATTTCTCTCGGTCCTTGAATGCGTTTTCCCTTTACTGAGCAGCGCGTTCGCCTTCTCTGCTTACTTCCCCCCCCTTTACAGCATCGCTGCCCAAGAGAGTAAGTTCCTCCCTCCTCTTCGGAGTAACCCAGGCCACTCTCTTCTCCTTTTACGAATCTCCTTGTTGTTTTTGCTCTTTTATTACATTTCGCGTTACTACTCGGTTTCGCTTCCAGAGCCCTCCACCTTGTGTGGGCAACCTGCTTTCCTACTAATCACTCACTTTCCCGGACTCAAGAAGTCTCTCGGCAATTTCCGTACCGCCTTGCCTTAATTGCGGGATTATCATTGCCTCTACCTTTCGGCTTCCCTCGTTAGTTTAAGGGGTGTAGTTTTTTTTTTTTTCCCACCGTTTGACATTTCTTTTTACATGGTGGCACGAATCTCTGCTGCTTAGCCCCTCCCCCGTCCCTGGACCCCCGACTCTTTGACCCCGGTAAACAGATGGCATGCTCGTCGTTTGCCATTAACACTCCCTGTGTTTCGTCCTCACCCTTCTCTGCCGTCCAAATTCCCCCCAGCTCGTAGAAAGAAGATTCTTCAAGAGAGCTTGTTTTCCTCCCAATGGTTTCCCGGCCACGTCCTCGATTTATCTTTTTGCCTTCCCTACCAAACAATTTTAGATTTGAAGCCCCCCCGGCACTCCGCGACTTTTCCCTGCCTCCCCTTGTACCGTGAACATGCCCTTTTCATCGGCGGCCCCTACTTTTGATGCCCTGTCCATTGGGGATAACCTTGGCTACCCCCATCCCCCCAGTTTTCCCTGATCGACCGCCCCTGATTCTTTGTTTTAACATCCCCGCATTTGCCTATGCCTGACTCCGCTTGCCTTCAGAACCCCCCGCGCAGGTTTCGGCTTTCTTCCCCAACGTATCTCACGCCCTGTTCCCAGAGTTTGGCCGAGATTTTGGCCAGTTGCCTAGTGCAAGGTGACGTCCTGCGGGTCTGTCGCCGAGTAGTTCCGCAGAATTTTTTCGTTAACTGTTTCAGTTCTCTCTTGCGCCCCCTAGGCATGTCGACAAAACTGGATCAGGGCCCCGTCAGTTCGAATTTCTTTCCCCTGCGAGGTCCTTCATGTATTTCGCCCTCCACCATGTTTTTTTTTCAGCCCCACCAAATAAATCCCTCTTCGCGCACCCGCAGCCCTCTTATGTTTCTTCATTTTCCTGCTCTCCTTCGGTGGCTTCGGTCACCGGTGAGTGTCTACCCCACATTTTCCCGGCCAGTTCCCCCTCCTAATTACACGAACGCGACAAATCCGGGGCTCCCGTAGGCCAGCGATTTCCATGACTCAATCATATGCACTGCGATACCTCTTTTTTTTTTTTCTGAAACTTGCTCGGAATGTCGCCCCACCCTCCGAGTTGTCCCCTTTCCCAACCTTCATTTCCCCTCCCCCAGTCAACTGCTACGTTAAGGTACTCGTCCCTACTGACTGATCTTGCGCCCCCCGGATAATGGTCATTCCACTTGTTCGCCCCCCTCCCCTCTCGCAGGTTCAGATTTTCGTGCCCCCAACGCAAGTTGCACCATAGTTTTTTGGAGCCCCTTAGGGCTACTCCAGACAGCCTTCCCGAAATTTTCCCTCTTTTGCGATCTCGTCCTTTTCGTACGGACGTCTACCTTAAGACGTTTTGACGTACACACGGGGCGAGCACCCCTAGCGTGTTTATTCTTTTTCCCATAGCTTCCCTGAAGAGTTCAGACGGAGATGTATCCTTTCCCAGAGATTGCGCTCCTGATCCCTGAAACTCTTCGGAGCGCGTAGTCCTTTGAGGGCAGTCGAGCATCTTGGGATTGATTCCGAGACATGCTTGAATCTAGAGTATTGCTTTCGTTTTTCTGACTTTCCCTTCTCCCCCCTCAGTATTCCCAGTTTTTTTTGACCCCCCCTAACTGGCAGCGAATTTGTCTCTTTTTTCTTGACCCCTTTCTTCCAGGCATGCCTCTCGTGAGAAACTCGTTTACTTCAGGTCCCCGTTTTGGTGTGAGTTTCCCTGTTGCCTTTTCCAGAATTTGTACGATCTCTAGTCCCTCCCCCCCTTTTTCTGTGCTTTGCCTTTCTTTGTTAAACCCCCCCCAGGTTTCTTTGTATTGAAGATCCCATTTTTCTTAATAGATGCCGTCACACGAAAATGATGTTCTTTGTCAGACTTTTTTCTTGGTGTTCCATGCCCCGCTCTCCTTTTTTCTCGTTCATTATAAAGTTTCCTTGACTTTACGTTACCGTTCCCTTTTGCCCAGCAAATTGCGTTTTTTCCCCTCAGACGATCTGGCCGTATGTTTCTCCTCATACCCACCCCCGCGTGATCTTTAATGGATGTGGACGCGTAGCCTCGAAGGATAAGCTTCCCCCCTTCCGCTGTTTAACCTTTTTTAACACCCCACCATCGTTATTTTTACCAGCTAGGCAGTGGCTACTCTTTTCCACCACAACCTACAGATAGTACCACCCGCATCGCCTTGAAAGCACCTCCCCTCCCCTGAGCGACCATTGGGCACTTCCCTCGTTTGCATCCGTTTCCTTCTGGAATAGAGCCTACCTAGGCTTGCGCTCCCAGTGCTTTTTTCTCCCTTCGGTTTTTTGCCCCCTCCTTCCTTCCACCAGCTTTACGACTCGATCCTTTCTCTATTTCCCTTCCCCCTTGTGTTCGAGTACCGTTAGAACTCTCCTTTTTAGACGTCGAGTAGGTCCGTGTCCGGTTTACTAAGAGTTTCTACCGCGGGGAACGAGTACCCTGTGACGCACCTCTTCCCTCTTCGTTTGCGTGTGCAAGCAGAGCGCGCGTGCGGTGGTATAGACCCAACCTCCTCATCCTCGATTCCCCTCTTGATGAACCACCAGGAAGCAGGCTTATGAGTTCATAGTCCTTTTTTTTTTTTCGTTTTTTTTTTTTAAATTCCCGGCGCTGCTGGAAGCGTCCCTGACCTGGGAAGGATTTTTGCTCTTGAATCCTGCCAATCAAAGGGTGAGGACTCTCCTCAATCTCCTTTTCGACCCCTTTTTGGGCGGGAGAAAGAGCCTTCGCACTCGGTCTCTTCCTGTCCCAGCTAGGGAAGGGCGCCGCGCCCCGATTTTTTTTTTTTTTTTGCGATGAGTTTTTCTTTGCCTCCCAACCAAACCCCCCCCCCCCCCCACCCCCCCCCACCACCCCCCCCCCCACACCAACCCACCCCCCCCCCCCCCCCCACCCCCCCCCCCACCCCCCCCCCCCCCCCCCCCACCCCCCCCCTTCCCCCTGACCCTTCCCCTCTTGTTTTTGCGATTTCCCCTGGACGGAGGAGGGAGAAATTAGTTCCCCCAGCTCCGCCTCCCCCCCCCTGGATAACATTCCCCTTTCTGTGTTGTCGATCATTTTGTGATCATTTGTCCGTCCTTGGGCGCCTTTCCCCGTTCGGAGTAAGAAGGACTTTGGTCCAACACTGTCATTCGTTGTGTGCCGTGATAGAGGGACAATCCTTGCTGCATGGCTCCTCTTTTTTTTTTTTCACTCACAGATTGGCCTTTGGGTCGGTCCTGGATGATCCCCCTGCTTTCAGCCCACTCCCCCCCTAGGTTGGCCCTTTTGTTCGTGAATGCACCCTAAGCGTGACCTGCTTTCGTCTCTGGGATCCTTTCAGGTTCCCTTTTTTTTCTTTTCTTTCTTGGGTGCAGGTGGGGTCAAATTGAGCTGTGGCGGTTTTTTTTTTCTGTCGGCACTCTTCTGCCGTTTCTCCCGACTCTTGGTTTCAGTGGTGAATTGATCCTGGCCGACCTTGCTTCCCGTGATTTGTGCGGTTGTGGACTTCGGTCCCACAGAACGTATGAGGGTTGTGTTCAAGAAAGAGAGCAGCGCATTCCTTGATTTATGCCCTCGGTTCTTTGCCGTACCTGATCAGCTGTCAGCGGCTTTGCGAATGACGCCTCCATCGAGGACGATTTCTTCCCTGACGTGCATTGCTTTCTATTGGATGTAAAGAAGTTCCCCCTCGAACTAACAAACAACCCCCACCCCCCCCCTCCAACAATGGCTCTTCCGTCATCTCAACCCCACTCATACATTAAATCAGAGATCTGCCCAGCGTTCTTTCCAGGGATCAGGACTGGCATTTTTTCCTGGACGTTTTTTTTTCCCGGTGAGCTTGCCTTTGGGTCGGCTTGATGGAGCGGCTGCCGAGGCCTTCCCCCGAACCCTCTTTGTCCTGGCGCTGTTCCAGATGATAGCAGAGTACTACCTCGCTTTTCTTGCGTTACAAGTTATCTCTCCTACACTTGGTTTTTTCGGCCCCCGTCATGCGCTGCTTACACCGCGCAGGCGGTCCGTCTTGAGCTCCCCTCCCGTTTGACTACGCTTTGTTTCTTTTTTTTTGTTCTGACCAGGCACAAAGACAGCGTTGAGTTCTCCTGATTTACGGAAAGGTCCTTTTCTGAGCTGACGTGCCTGCGAGACCCCTTGGCCAGCGAGTTCGCCCGAGGTTTCCTCAATCTTCCCTTTAGACGGACCTACTTTTTCCATTAAGTACAGATCACACGAAAGAATATGGACTTCGGGCCGTGCCTGCGTAGTAAGAAGTCCGTAGTGGAGTTTCTTTTCTAGTTTTTCCCAAGTGCTCCGGTGGCACGATGGATTTGCCCGATCTGCTTCCCAATTGCATGCCCTTTCTCCCCAGGTGCCTTCTCGTCAGAGCATGTTTTGAAAGGTACCCGGAACGTTTGGAGTTTCCGGGTCAGTAGTTGCCTTCTTTTTCCCCCCCCCAATTCTCTGCTGCGCCCATTCCGCAGTCGCGTTTTTCTACCTTTTCTTTCTCCATATTGTCTCATTTGCGCGTTCCTTTTCTCTGAATATGGATTTTCCTTTCACTTTCCTTGTACTGCACGGTATTTCCCCGCTGTTTAGTATGTATTTGTTTTCGCCCATAGTCCCCAGACTTATGAACTCCTTGTCGAAGACCAGAGTTCGACAGGTATCCTCTAGTAATTTCCATAGGAGGGCCGGCAGTATCCGAGCCGTTTTGGTTAGGAAGCCGTCACTTTGTTTAGCGTTGCGTACAAGAAGAGTGTGTTAAGAATGCCTATCAGCGCTGACGGCCACTGATCCCGTTGCCCACGCCTCCGCAACTTATTTAGTTCATCTATCTCTATCCTGACTTCTCAATCCAGTGCTTCCAGGAGGACTTAAATTCTGCCTGGTCCTTTAATCCAAGAGCGACTCTGTCCTTGATACTCGGCCGTTTTTTTTCCCCTCCCCCCCTTCTAAGTTATTTTTGTGATTTTCTCCTGACTAGATTTTAAGAATGCTAGATGATGCGGTTTTTTCCCCCTGGAGAAGATCTTGATTGCTGGCTACCTCGGCCAGAAAATCTTTCGCACTCATCTCTTTTTTTTCCTTTCCTTTTAAGGTTCGGTCATTCTCCCCTCATTTACTTACTAATGATGAAGTTTCCGTGCGGCCCGTTGGAAAATCTGACTCGATGTTGAGGGAGATGGACTTGGCACCCCCGAGAAGCACTCTGGTAGCCCCGTTCTCACGTTTTTCTTCCTTTTAACTTCTTTGATATTGCTTAAGAAGATAGAGTTTTGAGTAAACACTTGTTTGTCTTGCACCACCTTTTGTCGCAACTGACATCGTCTGAGCTGAATTTTTTCGAGGGTTGTCTTTTTTTTTAGACTAATGACCGGTTCCTCCTTTGGCCGCAACTGATTTTTTTTTTTTTTTTATTTCTTTTTTTTTTTTTTTTTTTTTTTTTTTTTTTTATCTTTTTTTTGGTACCACTTTCCCTTTCTAAAAAGTCCACCCCGCAGCGCGGTAGATGGTGCTCTTAGCTTCCGTCACGATCAAGGCGATGCGCAGGCGAATTTTTTATTCGCTATTCGCCTGCGGACATGAACCGTCACCGCTAGGGTGCAACCCCCCCCCCGTATTGCAAGAAGTCCGGGCCTGAGATTTTAGTGCGTTTTTTAATTTACTCTTCTTTTACTGAAGCCTTGTTGTTTTGACGCTAGTCCCTCCTCGGTTAAGCGGGCCCCACATTTCTGCCCATTAAATTGTTGGACAAAACGAGATCTTTTCCGAAGTGCCAGCCGCCCGGCTCAATACCTTTTCCCAGTAAAGGATCCTGCCCTTTCTATGGAGTCCCGATCTTTTTTCCATTTTTGGTTGAGATTTGCTGTTTTAAATGGTGTTCTGTCTCAGTGAATGGTTCACCCGCTTTCCCCAGGATTCCATGGTGGCATAGTATTTTCGTTTTGCGCCCGCGCCCCAATAGGGACAGAAAAGTAACTTTTCACGGCACTGAGATGGCGTCCTTCTCACTTAGTTTTTTTCCTTTTACCCCCGACCCAACCAAGAGGCGTCTCCCATTGATTTTGCGACTCACCCTCTTCCGATCCCGACAGTGCAGCTTTTTATTTTTTTTTTTTTCTCCCGCCCCAGTCTTCTTGTCTATTGTTGATAGTAGAAACCCCCTCCAGCATTCTTAAGTCCACAGCGTTGACACCATCGCCCTGCTAACTAAAGCAGCAGGACCCGTTCATTTTTGGCATCTCCTTTTCACAGATGCGTCGCATGTAGTTTTTTTCGTATTGTTCACATGTCCCTGTCCCCTTCTGCTCAAGCTCACATTTTCGCTCGTTTTTTGTGGTCTCTGCTCGAGAGAAGGCCCTTCTTCACCGTTTAAACTTTTTTGCTTTCAATGGCCACCCCCAGGCCGTTTTTTAACTCGTTACTTGTTCCAGTCCTTTCTTGGTGACAAGGTGCCTGGCGCATTGGCGGTCCTCGCGGGGTTTTTCAGCTTCCTGCATATTTACCTCGTCGTATATCAGGTTTTTTTTCTTTCTTTCTTTTTATGTGTTACCCGATGTTCCAGAGAGCGTTCACTGAGGTTCCTCGCCCCACGACCCCAGCTTTTATTCGATCCCGGTGCAACGGCCCGACACCCCTGTTTTCTGTTTTTTCCCCCCCCTCACTGTCCGCCCGTGTCCCGCCGCCCATCCGCTAGAACCTTTTTTTTGTTCGATGGCGATCTTTCCTATTGTTCAACAAACACTTCCACCCCCCACCTTACCTCAACGCCTTCACCAGTAACTCGCTCAGCCAGATTCGCTCGGTTCCCCCTCCCGGTATGCCTGCCACTCGTACCCAGAGGTTACAAACCCTTCGGAATGTCGCCAATCAGTGTTGTCCCCGGCGTGCCCCCCCTTGTCACCCCTACTTCCCCCCCTCTACGTCTCGTTTTTTAGGTGTAGCGTCTCGCGCTAGCGCGACCATCCCTGCTCATGGTAATTCCCCTTCCCTCAGATCGCCCTCGGAGAAGCTTGCCCGCTTTTTTTGCCTCACTTACTTCAAGATTTTTGACGCCCTCCTCTAGCCTTATTCCCCCCACTTTCCCTTCCCTCAATCACCCTCGTTTTGGGTGTTCTACCCGTCGAGTAGGAGTCACATTTTTGATTTTCCCCTCTCTTCCAAGGTGTCTTCTTTTTTTCCTAGCTCATCATTTCCTTCCCGCTGGGAAGACCGGTGATTCCTTTTTAAAGGGAGAAGTGGCGCTCGTCTGTAAATTTTAGGCCCTAGTATTTTAATGATGTTTTTTCGCGACAGCTGTTCTTGCCAGTTTTTTCCGCGCCTTTGTTGCCTTATGAATTCTTTTTGAGAATTCGACACTTTAGAACGCGCATCCGTAACCTGCCTGAGCCTTTTTGATCTCCTGTTTCTGTCTTGATGTCCCGGCAGCTTTTTTATCGTGGGACACCTGAGAAGAATTGAGTACGTCCCCCCTTTACAAGTTGAACTCCTTGATATCCTCTTTCAGCTGCCCCTTCTCTCCCCTCTTCGATTCGCGTAGGAGTGCTGACTGTGGTTTATTCTTTTTTTTATGTTTCCTTTTTCTGACCCCATGTGGAAGATTTTCCTCCCCTGCATGCCCAGTCTCTTCTTTACACGCGGGTTTGAGAGTTCACTTCTCTGGTTTTGACTTACAGTGATACATTTCGTTTGACAGCCACATTCGTGATAGAGGACTGCCTTTTGTTTACAGAGTTCAAAATTTTTTACAAACCCCCCCCCCTCGGGCATCTCTGTTCCTCCTTCTCAAGCCGCCCTGCGGGAGGAACCTCGGACAGCTTTTTTTCGCCCTTCCCCCGTTCATAACCACAAGCCGGTCGTACTTTTTGTTTGCAACGCCGCAGGCCACACAACCCTCCCCCTTTTTCCCCCCCCCCCGGCCGATTCCAATTCCGACGTCCCCCTGTCTCCCTTCCCCCCCCAATTTTTGTTGGGCGACCTTTTCTCTTCCATGCAATTCACTCTTGCTCCTGGCGTCCTTTTTCCTCGAGATTTTTCCTTTCCATTTTTCTGGCTCTTTGCGTGCGCAGCCCCCATTTCTTTTTTCCGAATCGCTCCGCTCCCCATCTCTTTCAAGCACCTCGGCCAGCGTGTTTGCACCGAAGAACTCCGCCCTTCCTAGATTTTTGCAGTTTTTGGTTTGCCTCTTCGCTGTACTTTCCTCAATGTTGCCCCCTTTCCCGAGATCTAGACCCCTTAGTACCGTGTGTTTCCTGTAGACCTTTTTGGTCTTTTCGACCGTCAAGAATATCGGCTCTTTCCCTAACCTGCCGTAGGGCCGGTTATTTTCTTGAATACGCCAAGCGTGTCCGCTGTTTTTACCCAGACCCTTGCCCCGTCATTCCCCCTGAGGTGTTACGGTTTCTGTTTCACCCTCACTTTCACCTTTC
>Ga0179593_1262700_pt1 | contig 24115 bp, 34 predicted proteins | sample CZODoug2_1_08_16_FD_185931 | JGI IMG/M metagenome (GOLD analysis project Ga0179593, IMG submission 185931) | Vadose zone soil fungal communities from Angelo Coast Range Reserve, California, USA - CZODoug2_1_08_16fungal (PacBio error correction) | ecosystem: Environmental > Terrestrial > Soil >... | reverse complement strand
TTCATAGTCCACTACCTTTTCAAAGATTCGTCTTAGAAGCTCCCTTTTTTCCCGATTCTTCTTTTCCCCATGATAACCGACACCCCCCATCTTTTCAGTAAACCGACCACTCCTCCCCCCTCCCCCTTTTTCTGTTCCTGATCGATGTTTTATCAATAGTCTAAAGCGTGGCGATTTCGAGGACCGCACCTAACTCATGGGGTTTTTTTTATTCACTCCCTTCCTTCCCTCCCAATCAGGTCTAAGCCCCCATCTTGGAAGCACGGCCGCGCTTGCACTCTTAAGAAACTGACATTTGCCTCTGCACCAAACGTACGCCCACCGCCTTCAAGACTTCTACAGGATGGTCACATACCTTCGCCAAGCACTTTTAACCTCCTTCGCTATGTCGTCAGACAACATAAGATCATTCATTTCCTCTCTCTCTGCGTCCTGCTATGCCTTCCTATCATTTCTGGTCCCCACATCCAAACAGAGTTTGTTTTTGAACCTTTAAAAACTCATCGCTCCCTTCATTGCTGCTGTTAGTTGTACCCTCCACCTCTCCTGACACACAATTTCTACTAATTATTTGTAACTCCGTAGTTCCCTCTCCTGCACTATTCCCCCGCCAAATTTATTCCATTCCCTACTGAGGCCCTATGTCGCCAGACACACCATCCCTTCCTTGGCGTTTTCTGCGAATCCCCCCCCCTTTACCACCCCATGCCCGCCTCTTTTTACTGCCCTTCATCGTCTGTGTTCCGAACCCATTTTTACCGGTGTCCTGACCAAGCCCACGAAGCCCTCTTCTGACCCCATTACCCAAAATCTTTTTTTTGGTTTCGCGCCTTGGTCCAATGAGCCCGCTTCCCCAATGCTTCTCCGTGTTCACAATCGGACTAGTCCACCCCCCCCCCCACCCTAGTTATTAAACGGTGCCAGTTTTTGTCTCTTCCCGGCTTGTCCAACCCTCCGTCCGACGCAACTTTTAGTTTCCTAACCACTTTCCCACTGGCCCTAGTCTTCTAGGTCTCTTACCTGATGTTTTCTGACGGCACTTGACCCGGGAACTCATTACGTCTCCGGCCACCTCCCCCCTTTTCCGCTCCCTTACTTACGGCCAGGAAGCGTATATGTCCCGAAGTACAGATTCCCCCAATTCTTTTCTGGCCCCTTTTTCCAAGACCGTCCCCTCTCTTCAACACCTACCCTGCATTCAAGCCTTAGGTCATTACCGCGCCCTACATCTTCGTCTTCAATGAACCGAAAGAAACCTCTAATATGAACCTACGTACCCGACTCCGCCGCTCTTTCTTGTTCCCCTTGCTGTCCCCTCGCCACTTTCTGGTGCGATGTAAGGCTTTTTTTGTTTTTTCCCTTCTAACGCACCCTAAAGGTCCCCTTTCTTAAGTTTTCTACCACCCCTCCCGTTTCTGAGTGTCTCCTTTTCGCTTTTTCATGTCGACAAGGGCGGACGCAACAGGGAAATAAGCCAACTATTTCCCACTGTTTTTGGCTTGTTGCCTTGCTTTGATTATTCTTCCCCCATGTTTTTCTCCTTTCCCGTCGACCCCAAATCCAGGTAGCTTGAGGAATTGAGTAAATGTTAAAATATAAAACCCGTGTCTTCGAGTCAATCTCTCCCTTCTCTGACCCACCTCTAAAAGTTGCTGTCACCTCAAAAAGCCTAACGTGGCCCGTTGTTTGTATTCTACTTTCACATCTCACAGATACTTTCCCTTTGCCCCTATGAATGAACCACCTTCCATCATTCGATTCGGACCCATTCCCCCCCCCCCCCTTTGTTCATTTCCCTTACCTTCTTTACCCCCCTTTCCTTCCTTCTCGTTGCGCTATCTTCCCACCTCCGCAACTACGGGCTTTTTGGCTGGAGCGGAAACCACTTGAGACCATATCTTTCCCTTGTAGCTCCGCTTCCTCTTCTCCATTAAAATCATTTTCTCCCCCTTTGTATTCTTCTCGTTTGCTATTCCGCAGCAGCGCTTTTTCCCAGTTTTAACGGCTCTCCTTAGTTTATGGGTCCTCCGCCTCATTGAAGGGGAATTTGCAGGGTGCGGCGGCCTCACGTGGTCCTTTGCCCTGTTTCTTTGTTTGAACTGGCGGACGAGATCTTGGCATCCACTAAGACTTTTGTTTGAGTATCTGCTCCGCCACGATGGTGTGTGAAAAAAATCCCCCCTTTGCAACGCGAATGCTGTTCTTAAGATAGAAACCTTTTCCATATGCGCTTCCCAATCCACCAACCCCACTGAAGCGTCGCGCAGGGGCCTGGTACCACACCCCCCCCTTTTTTTTCTGCTGTGGAGTACTAGCAGCACACTCTCTCAAATCTTCCTTTATCCTGGATTTTAATTTTTACCGTGGAGAGTCTCCTTTTAGAGACCCCTGCACTCGCTTGGATTTTACTTCCCTGGTTGATTTTTTTTTTTTTTTTCTTTATTTTTTTTTTCATTTTTGATATTTTCCTCCAGGATTGGAGGAAAGCGGCGTAGAGTCCAAGTTACTGCTGAGTCCCTCTCTGGTATTTTTCTGCTGTCCACATTTCCCTGGAGATGGTTGAAGCTCGAGCCCTTGAATGTGGGCTTACTTCTCTGCTTAGCATCCTTTTATCTGTCCACATAGTTGATTTTTTCGAAAAAATTAAAGGGGTTTTTCCTTTTTCGGTGAAAGAGTTTTGTTCCCCTGGGGATATTTTCTCGGCCTTCTCAATGCTAGAGAATTTTTCCTCCCCCCCCTGCCCCCACTGTGGGCAGGAGGTCCTGACCGACTCATCTCCCGATCAAATGGATGAATGCTACCGAACGCCTTTTGCTCCTGGTCTCTCCGCCCCCTTTTAATCGAACACCCAAGTGAGCCCATTTCCCGGTCTTTCCCTGGGTGGCTCGAACTTGCGTCCAGACCCCTTTCAGATCTTGGTTCCCTAGGCCCGGTTGTTTCTGTAAGCTTTTTGGAAGGGTCCCATTTTTTTCTGGATTAAATGATTCCCCAACCCCCTGTCCCACAGAACATTCCGGGGAGGGCACTTGGACACATCCCCAGAACGAGCCGAGGCTGAGTCGGGGAATCACACCCCGTTTCATATGGAGAGGTTTTCGGGGACTTTCGAGAGATTTCTTTCCACATTTCATTCCCCTCAACTTGAATGGTTTATTGGTGTTGCCAGAATTCAGGGTTTTTCTTGTGAAAAGTGCCATTCCCCCCCTCGTTTTGCCCGCTGCTCATTCCATCGCTTTTGTCTGGCCCGTGTAAATTCCTGGCTTGATTCGCTTTTTTAGTCGGCTTTCCAAGCTTCTGTTGCCCTTTTCAAGTTTTTCGTTGCCATTTTTTAACACCTCGCAACCTCTCCGTATCCCTCAGAGGTAGTTAAAAGGGTTGATAGGTCCTGGATTTGTTTCTATTTCAATAGCTACTTTTTTCCACAGATGGTTTGTTTGAGCACCCCTTCCCGTGTTTATTAACCCCCTACCCTCCTTGTTTGATTTTTGTCGAGTTACCATGAGAAGTTGAACCGTCCCCCTGTTCTCCTGTCCTTTGTTTTCATCACACTCTCCCCCCTTCTCTCCCAGTATTCTCTCCCCCCCCCCCCCCCCCCCCCTTCGTGGGGAACTTTCCTTCATTCGTGTCATTTTTGATTTTTTTCACTCTTTCGGCGTTTGAACTTGGACGATGTTTCGGTACCCCCACCTTAAGGTCTGAACAGGCACTTTCTTTGCTTTTTTCCTGATGTTTCTTCCCCTCCCCCCCACACCTCCGTCCGTTAGTGGGTCTGACTGCTAATTTCTTTTCCGTTTAATTCTGAATAAAATTTTGTTTTTTCTTGCTTCAACAAATTTACCGGTTTGAACTGAAGGATAGGTCCCTTCCCCAGTAGGAGCAGGTTGAGCCCTCTATGGGAGGGTGCCCTTCCCCAATAGCCGATCTCCTTGCGCGATTTTTCCTTATGGTTTGGGTTTCCTGTGGGTTTTTTTTGGAGGGTGGGCCGCAAGTCCTGCTTCTTTTCCCTGTGTTGTTTTTTCCTACTCTTCCTTAGCTTGCCATTATCTTTTGAGGCTTCGTTCTATTCCCTTTCGATCGAGCATATGACTTTTAACTCTGCTTGACGTTTTCCCTTCCCCTTTTTGCCCTTTCTTTTCTGCGGCCTCCTTTTTTGGTGTGTTTGTATGCGCCCTGGCATTGTTGCGATGTCGATAGCGTTCCCTTTTCCTCCTCTCCTGCTCTTGATTGATTTCTTCCCTTTGTCGTCCGACCCAAAGTCCCATGCTTTCCTTTGAGTGCATCATGGAGATGACCTAACGCTCAGGAACCTCACTTTTCTTGTTATTCTTTTCTTTTTCTTGATGAAAATCTCGTTTCCTTGCGCGTTCCCGTTCGTCCGATGAGGCGCATTGAGATTTCTGGAAGACGCATATGTATCTTTTTTCGGGCTTCCTCTCTACAAACTCTCTCTTTTCTCTATACAAGTTGTCGGGTTTCCTCGAGAGGGGTTTTCTACATCTCCCCCCGCTCGTCTTCGCCTCTCCTTTCTCCTCCGTTCTGCTCTTTACCAGCGACCCGAAACAAACCTCTTTATTAATGCCCATAGCCCCTAGCAACACCACTCAAAATTTTTGTCCTTTCTCCTAGCTCCAAGAGTATGGAGATTTTCTCTTCCCCCTTTCCTACCTTTTCTTTGTTCGTCCATGCACTCCCCTCTTCCCCTCCGTATTTCTCCCCCAATCGTTAAACGGAGCGATGCCTCGTGCCGGCAAAATTTGTTTCAGCGTTAGACCCAAACACCCCTTCCTTGACACCCTCTCTCCTGATGACCCTTCCGGGGCATTTTTTTTACTTTACGCATCTGGGAACATTCTTATTTCGTTCAGTTCTCCCCTACCAAGGAACCCCTCCTCTTCCCTAGACTCGCGTCCGCTCCTTCACGCGAATCAGCCTTGCTTCCCTACCAAATTTGAAAGGACCACCCCTGACACCAACTGCTCCCTTTCTCTATGTCTTCTTTCGTTCCTTTCAACAATATACTGCCACACCAAATTCTAATGTGGAAAAGATGCAGTTAACTCGCCGCAATTCCTTCCTCCCACCCCCCATTTTATTACCTTAGCGGATTCCTATTTCGCAATACCCAATACCCTGTCTTGCGTTTATTTTCGGCAACCCTCCTGTTCAACCACGACGTAAGGACTTAAGCCTCGGTGGTCCCTACCCCCCTGATACGTTTTCTTCCTCCCCTCTTTCACCTGCCGCGAATGCTTTTTCCCTACCCACCCCCCCCCCCCCCCCCCCCCCCCCGAGTGTTTTTGTGAGCGACTTCACCCCCCCTTTGAAGCCCGTTAAACATGTCCTTCCCCTTTTCACCTCTTTGGTCGAAGTACAACCCCAGAGTCTTATTTCCCGTAATCATTCTACCTTCTGCCCAACCTATCTTCCACTACAGTGCAAGTACCCCTTCCCTTTCCTATTCTCCTCCCCATGTTGCTTTCTCTCTTTCAGGATGAGTGAGTGCTTTTTAAGGAACTTTGTCAAAGTAACCCGTTTATTAGATGTCCCCCTCTCTTTTTCAGGCCCTTCCTTCCTGAACACCCCTTCCTCATCTCATTTCCGCGACTGTCCGCGTTACCAAATTTGTAAGTTTCAACTCTTTCCAAAGCCCACCCAGTTTCTTTTGCAAAACCCCGCACCGGCTCTTCTTTCTTGTCTCAGAATGAGGGCAGGTGCCTCCTTCGTACCTACATCTCGATTAAATTCAATTCCTTGACCCCGTCCCCTGAACTAGTACAAAGTTCTGTCTTTCTTTCTTCCTGCTTTATCGTCCCCTTTTTTTTTTTGTTTTTTTTTTTTTTTTTTTTTTTTCCTTTTTTTTTTCCTTTTTTTTTTTTTTTTTTTTCCTGTGTTGGTTTGCTTGTTTCGCCTTGTTATTTTTATACTCTCACACCTTACCTTCCTCTTTGGACCAGTCCCAGCCGTTTATTGTACCTTGTGAGTTCTGGCCCCCCCAGGTGTCCTTCCCACTTTCACAATCCCCTCCTTTCATATAGCCACTTTTTTTGTCCTTGCCCTGATGGCCTTATTCCTTCCTCAAATCTCCGGTATACACCCCTCCCGTTTGCTGAAGCCCATTTGGTATTTTCGAGTTCACTGTACACACTTCCCCTTTTTTCTAAAATCAGTTTCCTGTCGCTCTCCTCTTCACTTGCGAGCAGTTACATGTAGTTTTCGCCTATTTCCCTTCCCAAAGTAGAACAGGTTGGTCCCTTTTTTTTTTTGTTCTCTAGTTACCTCGCCTCTTCTCCCTATGATAATTGAAAAATACAGACTCTTACTTAGGTAAACATCTTACCTTCTTTACATTCACTACGGAAGTTTTCTAACAGTTTATCTTTTTTCCCCCATCCATTTTCGCACTCCTTTATTTTTCTTGTTTCGCAACTTGCGACAGTCCCTCTTTCCCTTTTTTGAAGATAAATTGACAACTCCCCGTATCGTTCCTTATTATAGTTTCTTTCCCATACTGAGTTGCTCTCATTAACCTTTCGAGCGATTTTTTTTGAGTGGATTCATGCTCACTTGTTGAAGGTTAAGATGTATAGTCCGGAGGTCTCATATGTTGATTCTTGCGTTTCCCTGGGTTTTTCTTTGTGAACTCGTTCTGGCTTCATCTTCTTTTCATCCTCCTCCTTGTTTTTTGTTTTCTATTTACTCACCCCCCCCTCGGTTGTCGTTGGTCCCCCCGGTCGGTTTTCCCCACCACTACCCATTACCTCCCGTTGTCCCGAAAGACCCCTTTATTCGCGCTCGATGCCCCCTGCTCAACCTTCCAAATGCTCGGTCCCATCAATCCCACCATCTGCAAGACATATTATCCCTGAGCCTAAGTGACTACTGACTGTTTCTCCCCCTTACCTCGCTCTCCGTCAATATACCTTTTAATACCCTCCTGAGGCATGATAGGTTCTTTTCTTTGTAGTCTTATCTCGTATGTTTGTATTTTCCTTTGGACCTAGGGCTTTGACCAGTTTGCTTGTTGCCAAACTCCAAAATGCTGGCTTTTTCGGGTCCTTCTGCGATTTTGTTTCTCCTTTTTCACCGATTATAGCGATTCCAATGGTTTTTTCTTCTTTCTTTTCTTCTTTTTTTTCCTTATTTTTTTTTTTTTATTCCCGGACCCACGGTCCACAAGTTTGGCCGGGACTGGTGCTCCTCTTCTTTTATTTTTCCTGCGTCCTTCCAGCGTCTGCCCTAAAGCCTGTATGTTCCCCCCTGTTGGATTTCTCCCCCCACACCGTGTCCCCCTTGTTTCTACTTGGTACCTTTTCTTTCATGTTTCGTAGCCGAGGTTGCCCCCTAATTTGCTTAAACGTCCCCTCCGTGACCATCTTCGGACCCATGGGCCATTGACTTTCATGTCCCTTGCCAGCTCACTTATTTGGTCGCCCTTTGGGCACATGCGTTTGATTTATTCCCATCTGTCTTGAGGCCCTTTTTGCTCCGCCCACCTTGCAATCCCCCCAAACCCTGTGTGCTATCTCTGCTGATGAAGGTTGAGACGCCCCGCGTTCCACCATAGAAACGATCCCCCCTGAACGTTGGTGATCTTTCTCTCAGCCTCGCTTTTTTCGGACGTTTGAGATTAGATCTGATTGAAACAAAACCTCTGCCTTCCTCCCCCCGAAAATATGCAAGCTGCCCCTGGCATGCAACTACCTCATCCTTCCCCCCTCCTCCGCCGCCACTTCCTCGCTCGTTTCCCTCGCACCAGTCAGTTCATTCTTTGAAAGCTCTTCTCAATTTTAATTCGGGACTCTTTTTTTGTTTCTTGTTTGACGGATGACCATTTGTCCGTTTCTTATGAAGGGTTTTCCGTTGTTGTGGCCGAACCTTCTTCCGGTTTTTGTTTGTGCACTTGCCTGCAAAATTCCTGCTCAGAGGACTTGGATCGCTCTTCCATTTGGATCCTGGCCTAAGTCGTCGCGGTCCTATTTTTCCTTTCTCCTTCGACGCCCCTTCACAGTTTAGTCTAAGAATTCTAATCTCCGATAGACTCGAAGAAGGTTCTAACCCCCATTTTATTTTCTTCCTTAGGATTGGACTGTTGGACGTGACGTTCTACGATTCACGATAGGTTTTTCGCCAGAAGGGATCAGACCATTCACTTTCTGAGGTTAAACCACGTCTGCGTGGCGGTTGGAATTTGCTCATTGACCCCTTATTCCCCTTTTTTTGTCTCTCTTCCCACTTGAGGAGTGTCCTACAAAACCGTCCCCCCCCCCCCCCCGCTCACCTGCCCCATGTTTTACTTTATTCCCCCCCACTCCAACCCTCTATAAAACAAATTGCCCCTTTTTTTCATTTCCTCCTTATTGGAGGCCTCCAGTCCTAACACCTAGTAGATTTCGGTTTGACCACCTCCCGGTCTTCACGGAAGTCACTCGCTTTTAGTCCCTCCGCCTGTTTTTTTATTATGACCATAACGTCCCCGTCCGTGGGTTGGGGTTCTCTAGCTGCTTCCCCCTCATTTATTCTTAAAACTTTTTGCGCCTCTTGTAACTTTTTCTTCCTTTTGACCGTCAGGATCGGGTTTTCCACTTCAGTTCTTTTACTCCCATTCCGTTTTTGGATCATTTTTGCCGTGTGCAAGGTAAACCGAAGAATATATCGCGGTCTCTGATGCTTTTTTCGTTTTCCATTGTTTTTTAGGTTTTAGTGTGTTTAGGTTTTTGAACGCTTTTAAATCAATGTCCTTGCCCCCCCCCTCCCCCCTCTCCCCCCCACTCTTGGTTTTTTTCTTTTTTTTTTTTTTTCCCCCCCCGTTTTCTCCAATCTTTTAATTTTTTTTTTTTTTTTTTGTCTCGATTTCTCAGGCCTATTTTTTGTTTACTTTGTCGTTTACGGACTACTTGGCCCCGGCCGGTTCCTTTTCAACTTCTTTTCTCCGAGTCTTTCCCCTGTCCCGTTACTTGGCGCTTTTTGGATGTTTTTTCCATTTTTTTTATGTTGTTCCTCCTTTTTCCTTTTCCCTGGTTGGTACAGTAGACGTATCCTTCCTTCCTTTTACGCTTATACCGTACGCCTTGCCTTCTTCCACGTCTTTTGAGCCGATCTCTTCTTTTTGTTTGTCTTTCCGTTGCCCCCCACATGCAGGTCAAAGCTGTTCCCTTCCCTCTTAATTCGCTTTTGCGAGCCCGACTTTCATCCTTCAAAGCAATGGGACCTTCGTTGCTGCCCTTTTTCCTCTTGGCCTTTTTCCACCTCTCTGTCTTCTCCCCCCTTTAAACTATTTTTTCGTACCTCTTTCTTGATCGCTTCCCGCCTCGAATTTTATTCTTTTGTCTGGTGAGGGGAAGACGAGGTCCCAATCTTCTATGATTTTGCATCCCTCAGGTTTGGTTATCTCTCTTTTCTAGTTCGTCCCCCTCCGAACCCCTTATGTCTTCGCTGCACACTGCGGCCCTCTTTTTTACCCTCTGATCGTGACCCGGCCTCCTTTGAACAACCTCACCTCTTCAAGTCGCCAGCAGTATCAGCAACAAGCAAGGTTCGTCCTCCTCGATGACTTTTCCAGAGCCTTTTGTTGTTTTGATTAGCCTGCGATTCTAATCGTGCCTCCCCTTACCTCATCACGCACTTCTTTCTACCCTCTTTGAGACCTTACTCCTTGGCAGTTGCGATAAGAGAGCATTCGTCCAAGCCAAATGCCATTTAGTTATCTCGCCATTCCCCCCAACCCCGTCCTACACCGCCCTAACCACACTTCCCCAATTGGATAACAGCCTCTTTCCCTTTTTTCCACCCCCCCCCGCTTTTTGTACCTTTTCATTCTCTCTCCCGTCTAAGAGTACTCCCCCCATATACCATATGGACCCGAGATCGAGTTCCCTCTTCTTCCCACGCCTTCCCCCTCCCTGCTCTTTCTTCCCCTTGACCACCAACTCTTATCCCCCTCCCCCCAGGACCCCCCATCATCGTCCCTGTTTATTGCTTCTTTTTCGGGCAACCTTTCCCCATAGGCACACCAATGTGACTCCTATCTTCATTTTCACCTCGCTTGCCCTTCCCTCCCCACCTAACAATTTTCTCTCCCCCTACCGTTGGCCTTCTTTTCGCACGACCACTCTTGTATTTGTCGTGGCGGCCGACAGCCCACATTTTTTCACACTCCCGACGCTTCCTTACTTCTCCCTGCGGTTGTTTCCCCCCCACCACCGCTCCCCCCCTTTTTTCTCTCCATCTTTCCAACGCCAGCGCGATGACCCCTACAGGCGGTTTTTTTTGGTTGTCGCTTTTTCCTCCCTTTGCCAGCTGCCCCCCTTAGGAGAACTTTTTCCAAACTAGCAGTGTCTGGCAGTCAACCCCAGTTCACCTTACGTCCTCCCTTTACATGTCCTCTTTCTTCCACCACTCTCTTAACTTCTCCCAGAACATCAATGAAGAGATACCAATTGCGTCTCTCTTCTCTGTTATCGGTCTAAGTCTTCTCGATGCTTGGACCCGTTCCACTGAAAAGGACCGTCCGCCCTCCCGTCGATTCCCCCCTCTCCCCCTCCAGCCTACGTCGTAACTGGTCCCCCCTTTACGTCTTATTTCTTTTCCCAGAGTTACTTTTACAAATCTTTGTCTTTGCACCTTTGCTTTACCAAAGTTTGCCCCCCCCTAATGCATTCACGTTTGCCCGCTGTTAAGCCCACGATTGCCGCCCCTCTAATCCTCTCTCAGACTGTTCAACCCAGACCACGGCTCATAGCCATCATGTACCCCTGATCGACGTCGATGATTCTTGGCTTCTGGTCCCGTAGCAATGCATTTCTGATTTTTTTTGAAGTATTGGGTTTTTTTTTCATTCCTTTATCTCACCTTCCCATTAATTTGTTTTTCCTACACAGCGTTATGCTTCCTCTGCCCTTAGACGCAAGGTCTGACCCCCCTCCTTTCCCTTTTCCCGGCCTAAACCCCCCCTTTCAATCAGTTGTCACCCACTTTGTTTGTGTTTGGATTCTTGCTCCTTTCTCCCCCAGCGTCGTCCCTCTATTTTCCCCAGGCTTAGTGTCCGCGCAGATGGACCCTTTAGTTTCATGGACCCAAAATTTTCCCCCCCTACCCTTTGACAGTAAATTTTCTCCCACCCCTTACAACTTGTCACTGGCATTCTTCCCGCCTTTGAACGGGAACCGTTTTTTTCGTTTTTTTTCCTCCCGTTTCAATCCCCTCAGACAGCCGATTCTACTGTGCCCATTTGATCTCGATTAGGACCACCCCCCCTGTTTTCCCCCCCCTTTGCAACCCTCGGTTTCTTTACCTCAACAGCGCGTTTTCCGTCTCTCGCCCTTTTCTCGAGAATGGTGCTTCTTCTTTTTGTTGGTATTCCTGAACAGTTTACTTGTTCTCCCCTGAATGTACTCGTATCACCATGCCCCCAACCTGCTCCATGCCTTCTTTTTCTCCTCTGTCTGATATACCAGTCCTTAGTTAGTACGTCTTTCCCGTTCCCTTTTTCTCGCTCCGTGGAGTGAGGGTCCTCCGTAAGAATTGGATTTTCTTATGCGGCGGCCTCATTCTGGAGTAGGTGGTTTTGGTCACGCTTGCCGCTCTCTCTCTCTTTTCCCTTATCCTCCCCTTTCTTTGTTTCCTTTTTTTTTTCTGGAGAGATGACCCCGCCGTTTTTTTTTTTTTGCCCCCCCCTAACCCAGGGTCCCTCCCCTCGGTGAAGGCGCCTCCGTAACAAGAGGTCCCACCGTCACCCCCCCAAATTGGTTTTTCTTCCCTCCCTCCATTCACAACCAATTTAAGCTCCACGCTCATCCAACCGCTGTACGTTCCCCCCCTGCCGTTTTCTCCCCCTTTCCAACCTCTGTGCCCGTCCCATGAAGAAAATGTTTTTCCCTAAATAGAAAGTTCCTGCGCCCCCCCCTTTATGGATAAGAGTCAGTATCTTTTGAACAAGGGCCTCCTGTGTAGTTAGCCTTATCCTTGGCCCCACCTTTCCTGACAACTCGCCCGTAGTTCCCGGAGGAAATGGAGGATCCTTTGTTCCAACCTCCCGAGAACTTTGATGCTTCTTCCCGTACCTTCCGTCCCTCTTTTTCTTTTTTTCTGGTCCCATGGTTTAAGGAGATGGTTTCCGGTCCTTCTACTCTTAGCCTGTCCCCGGCCCTTATTTTTTCTTCTTTCCTTCTTCCCCCCTGTAGTTGCCCTGAGGTTTAACCCTCGCACCAACACCCATCTTATCAATGTTTCTGACTTGTAGGTCCTTCTTTTCTGGGCCAGGCTCTCTGGTTGTTTCTCCCCCTTTTAGCTTTTTTCCTTTTTTTTTCCCGACTTTAAGTTGGAAGTTAGTTTTCTCTCAGACTCTCCATTCTGCGCTACACTGGAGGTCGCCCCCCCCCCCCACCCTTTCCATCTTTCGACCAGGTTTGCAGAAGATTTGTGCCTCCTTTGAACAACAGGGCTATATTTCCTTTCTGAGGAAAATGTTTCCCCTACGCCCCCGCCCTTGCCTTCCCACTCACTTTCTGACCGATCTTCGTCCTCCCCTCCTATACGGATTTGTTCCTTTTTTTATCACCCTGAAGAGCCGCACCTTATGTTCGGTGTGAGTTCCGATTCCAGATCTTGATTTTTTCCCCCCCATTAATTCTGCCAATAAGCACAGACTTTCCAATTTCAGGGCTTTTCTTTTCCAGCCCTCCCCCAGTTTTAATTCCCCGCCCTGATGATAGCTTGTCATAGGTTCTGTCTTAATATGCGCTTTTTTATTTGCGGTTCCGTCTTCAGGGGCCAATTTTCGTTGTCTTTTCCACCCAGTTTGTCCTTTTCCTCACTTCTTTGTCACATGCCGGTTTGTTCGCATTTCGTTTTTCCACGACTATTCCGGCGTTTCGTTTCTCTTCCCGGCACTTTTTGCCCTCAACCGATTCTTTTCTTTACTGTCTTATTTTATGTCCACACATTGAGATCCCTCTACGTTCCACCCCTCCTTTCTTTCGTGCCCCCACCACCCCTGTGTCAGGCACCCCTTAGTATCTTTCTTTCCCCCTCTTTTTTCCTTTCTTTTTATCCTTGCTAACTTGGCGTGCCCCCACCCCCCTCGAGATTTTTCCTTGTGCCTCCCTTTCGATTTTTTTTCATTTTACATCCCCCCCATTTTTTTTTTTGTCTCCGGAGGTCCTTTTTTTTTCCTTGTGTATTTTATTTCACCCCCATTTCCTTCGGGTTTCACCTTTCTTTTTCTGCGTACTCCCAGCTTTATAATCTCTCGTTTTTTTCCTTGTTCCTTTTTTATCTCCCCCCTTTTTTTCCCATCTAGTTCTGACCTTTTTTTTTTTTTTTTTTTTCTTCTCTCACAACCGGGGTCTCCCGTTTTTAGCCTTTTTTGATTCCGCTTGGCCCCTGTTTTCTTTGGGTTTTTATCTCCTCTTCCACGTTTTGCCGCTACTGCTTTTTTTTTGTATTTTGCCGCATTTTCCAGCCTTTTTCTTTTCCCCCCCCCCACGCAGCCTTTTTTGTTCTTCTTTGTTACACAATTTGCCGTTTTTTTGCATTTTGTATGATACTCCCGGGATAAGGTTTTTCCTTTCTTTTTTTTGTCCCTTTTGGTTACCCTCTTAATTTCATGTTTTGGGGGCTTGATGTTTACTTTCTTTTTGAGGTGGAACTTGACCACTTCCATGTTGATATTTTAATTTTTTATATATTGTTTTCGCCACCTTTGCTTTCGCTACTTTGTTTCGTCGTAGGCACCTCCCATCTGCTGTATTTTCTCTTCTTTTTCCCCCTTTCAGCCGCCCCCGACATTTTTATTTTTTTTCTATTTTATTTTCCCATTTTCCCCTTCAAGCCATTGTCCTCTTTTGTTTTTTTTTTTTTTGTTTTTCTTTCCTATCGCTTTCTCTTTTTTCTCTTTTTTTTCCTTTTTTTTTTTTTTTTCCCCTTGCGTTTGCCTACTTTTTTCCCTTTTTTTTTCCTCCCCCCCCTTTTCTTTTTTTTTTTGGTTTTTTTTTTTCTTTACCGTTTTTTGCCCAGCCAACTTTTTTGTATGGTCTTTTTCCCTCCTTCTCCCGTCTTTTTTTGTTTTTTTTGTGAGGCACATGGTGATTTTTGGGCCCCAGGTTACCATTTTTTTCAACTCCACCTCAGGCTTTTTCTTCCTGAGGTCATCTTATTTGCTACGGTGATTTTTTTGGGTTGCTGTTGTTGTTTACGGTCTCGTTTTTTTCTCCCACCTTTCTGTTTGCTTTTCCTTACTCCCTTTTTTCTTGTCTGCCTTTTTTTTGTTTTCTATTCGTTCGTATCCTTTTTGCCGATTCTCTTTTCCTGATCACACTTCCTTTCTCTTCTTTCCTCTTCCGCCTCTTCTACTTCTCTTCTTTTTGTCTGCCTCTTTTGTGTGTCTTCTCCTCCCCCTTGTGTGTTTTTGAATTTAGGACGTGTGTCTGAGTGGCGCTTTTCGTTAGATCTTGGACCGAGTTGTCTCGTACCCTGTGGGTTATGGGTTGCAGAATGTTCTATGTGGAAATACGTGAGAAAATGATATGTACCTTTACTTCCTTTCTCCTTCTCTCCATTCCCTCCCCTTTGATTTCCCTTCCCCACTTTCCACCCTTCTCCTACCCCACTTCCCCCCCTCCTCCTTTCTTCCTCTCTTTCCTATCCCCCCTCTCTCTTCTCCCTTTTCTCTTTCACTTCCTTTTCTTCCCCCTAACTTTTTTTACCTTTTTTCCATTCCCCTTTCCTTTCCTTTTTCCCCCCATTTTTCTCCTTTTTTTTTTTCTTTTTCCCTTCTCACCACACTCTCCTTTCTTCCTTCTTTTTTTTTCCCCATATTGCTAATATTTTTATCATTTCTTTTAATTCCTATCCCGGATCTTTCGTTCCCGCTTGCTTTTTTATCTTCCCCGTTTTTTTAGTGCAGAAATCCATTACGACTCCTCCCTCTCTTCCCTTTCTTTTTTCTTCTTCCCCCCCCCCCTTTCCATTTCCTCCCTTACTGGACCCTTGGTCCTTCTGGTAAGGTTTTTCCTAATTACCCCATTCCTCTCCTTTTCTTACCCCTCTTCTTTTCCCCCGCAACATCCCTTTTCCTTTGTTTACCCACCCCCCCCCGTTATAACTTCCCCCATTACTTTTCCATTCCTCTTTCACCCCTTTTTTTCCTTTTTGCCCCCTCACTATCCCTTTTCCTCTTCCCCCCTTCTTTTTTTTTGTTGCTGCCCGCCTGAGTTTCCTGCCCTTTCTTTCCCCCCCCCTTTTTTTTTTTCCGGACCCCTTTTTCTTTTTGTTCCGTTGTTAGTTTTTTTCTTTCCCTTTTCCCCCCCCCCCCGCCTCTTTCCTTTTTGTCTCCTCCCCGGTAAATTTCCCTTTTCTTTGTCCAAGCGACCCCCCCCCCGGGTTCCTATAACACCCGATTAATTATCGTTTTTTTTTTGCATTATTCCTGCCGCTTTCCTCCCTGTTTCTTTTGCACAGAATAAGAAACCGCAGGGACCCCCCCTTTGAGTTTTTTATCCTGTTTTTTTTTGTATAATTGGTCCTTTGATCCCTGGTTCTTTCCGGGTTCCGGCAGCTTACATTTTTTGCTTTCCTTTCCAGTGTCCTCCCCAACGACCTTACGGCACCGCCATTCACTTTTTCTCGTCCCTATTAGGATTTAACCTATGTTGTAGTTCCGGCTTTCTCTTTGGACCCTATTTTTTTCTTTTTTCCTTTCCCTTTAGAGTTCCCTTGCTTTGAGTTCCCCTCCTTCCCCCCTTCTTCCCTCTTGACTTTTTTCCCTTTCCTTTTTTACTTTTTAGCGTATGTCCCCCTTTCTTCGTTGCTTAGTTTTTCTTGCTGCGATTCCCCGTTAAGGTTTGTTCCCGCGTCGCCTTTCTTTTTTTTCTTTTCTTTCTGGTCAGTTTTCCCCTCGTAAGGGGCTTCCCCTGTTTTTTGTTGTGTCTAAAGGCACATATGCAAATGGCAGTTTTCCTGTTTTCCCGTTTTTTCGTAGTTCTTTTTCCTCTTCCCCCCCTTCCTTGTATCCTTCCCCCCCCTCTATTGCATGCCTTTTCCCATTCAGGGCTTTTAGTGTGTGGGGCCCCATTTTTCCTTTTTTTTGTTTGCTGTTTGTATACGGTTGTTATTGATCGTCAACCCCAAAAGAAAGTGTTTGAGGCAATAGTGCGTCAATGATTGTATACCCACCCTTTCTCATATCCCTCCCTTTCCTCCCTTTTTTTCTTTGCGTTTTTTTTTCAGCTCGTTTCTACGCAGTCAAAAGCCAAACGCTTTTTGTTCTTGCAGGGTCCGATAAACTCGATTTTTCCCCTTTGCGCCGTCACTTCCTCCGATGCGGCCTATAGTCTGGGCTCCTCTCCTCTTCTCGGGCCGGTCCCTTTCCTTAGTCATAAAACCTTCCCCCTACGCATTCATTTCCGTTGTTTTTGTGATCCCGGAAGAGACTTTTATCTTGTCCTCCTCCCGATTCTTCCCTTTCTCCCCCCCTAGCCCTCCATACTTCTGATCGTTAAACCGGATCCGTTCACTCACGTCGCTTTTTTCCAGGCCCGAGCAATCCTTCACAAACCCGGTTGTTCTTTTTCATCCCTCCCCTCCTTCAAGCGCCGATGATTTCTGTATCTTTTTCCTCCTTTTTCGTTTGCCCCTCCCCGGGCCCCCCCATCATCGTTCCCCTAAATCTGGGAATCCTTCCTTGGGACGCACAGTCTTGATTCCCGGCACTCGCCCCCCTGCCCCCCCCATTTTCTTGTGTCGCGTCTTTCCCCAATTTTAAAATTTTTTCGCCAACCCGTACTCTCTTATCTACACTGACTCGGGTCTATCACCTTTCCGTCTTTCTCCTCCTCTCCCCGTTTCCCCTTTTTTGCTACGTGAAGTTTACGGTACTCGACCATAGTTCCTTTTTTTTTTTTTCATTTTCATTTGAATTCTGCTCGTCTCGCCTTTCTTCCCCCTTAACGAACATCATTCTTTTTTCTGGCTACAACCCCCAAAGTCTCTCACCTGGACCCCTTTTCCCAAACTTTACACTCCACCCGTTCTGCTGATTTTTCTCTACCCTCACAGAGCGTGAACACCAAATGGCTCCTGCTTTTTTGACCCCGCATCCTGCGGTCATTGCCCGAAATTTCCTTTTTACCACCACAACTTTCTGAATCACGAGTTCTCTTTTCCCCCCCTTTTCCTCTTTCCCCTTTCTTATGATCCTTTTCCTTTTTCCTCTTTTTTTCTTTTTCTTTTTTTTCCCCCCCCTTCCTTTTTTCTTCCCTTTAGCGCCCTCTTCTCTCCCCAGACCTCCCCCACCTACTTTTTTCGTTCTGCCCGCACGTTTTTTCCAACCCCTCCTTCCCCCACACACCTTTTTGATTGTTGGGCTGCTTTTCCATCCGCAAGTGATAAGACCAGTTTCTTTATTTCCCCCTTCCCCATTTGCCAGCCAGCTCCCTTGTACCACAACACCAAAGCCGGTTTGTGGAGCTGTTTTCCCGCCTATTTCAATTGATTCCCGGCCACCTTAACTGCCTACCTTTTTTCAACGCGCATTCTGTTTACCTCCTCACCCATACCAACCCTGATGTTGTTCTTTTTATACCCCTTTCCGTGCCATTCGAACTGCAATTTTGATTTTGCCCACACCCCCCATTTTTGCCCTTTTTTTACCTATGTCACATTCAACGGAATGATCCCCCAACTTGGTTGATTTGTTCCCACACTGATTTCCTTTTCTCTTATTCGGCCCAGATTTTACGCCACAGCTTTCCTTTGTGATCGTGTCTTGCCTTTTCTCTGGGGGCTTGAGACCCACGTCCCCTGCGTCCTTTCAAATGATCCTGGGACTCATTTCTTTTTCCATATTATTATTTGACTCCCTTAGACTTTCATTATGTGTTCCTTGGACCAAATTTTTTTCCCCATGACACATACCCTCTTGTGCATACAGGTACCCGCCACATTTCTTGTTGAGCTTTTCCTCCAAGGTGTTTTTGTTATCAAGGTTTGTTTATAGTTGCTTCGCCACTCCTCCTTCAGGCATTCTCGCCGTTCCCCTTGGTTTCATAGACAATTTATAAGCGCATCCCGCCCGTCCCTCTTTCTGCCTGTTCTAAAAAGGAAGTAACGCGTATGTGAGGAGAATGGGTGAAGTGTACATTTGCTGAGTTTTCTTCGGTGGTTACATGCATGATTACTTACTGTGTTGGTTGTTGCCAAACTGCCGCTCCACATTTTCTCTTTGTTTTTTTTCCTTCTTCGGTTAACCTTTTCCCCCTATCAGAGTAGGTTTACCCCTTTTTCCCCGTTTCTTCCCCCACCTCTCCAACCCATTTACCCTCTTTTTTCCTCCTTTCGTTTTCTGGTACCTATCACTTTCACTTCAACCTACCCCCCTTTCTGTTTGCCCCCCATCATCAAGTCCCTTTTTTTTCTCACTCAACATATGGCTGCTTTTTTTTCTTCCTTTCCCCCCCGTCCCCCCTTTCCTTCTACACCTTGTCCCATCCACCCACAGTCCCCCTACCCCCCACAAAAGTCTCTTTTCTTGCCCTTTCCCTTTTTCCTTTACCGCTCCCATCATCCCCTGCACGACTTTTTTTTACTTTACTTCCTTGTCCGCCTCCTTTGCTTTCTTTATTCCTTTTCGGATTCTTCCTTCTTTCTTTCCCCCTTTTTTTTCTCTCTTCTCTCTTCCTTTCTCTCAGATTTGGTACTCTTTCCTCATTCATATTTGCCTCCCTTCCATTCTACCGCATTTTCGACCACCCCATGTCCCTCGCCCCCTCACAACTTTTACTTTTATTTTTTTTTTCGTTTTCAAGACTAATCTTTCTGATCCCTTCTTTTTTTTATCCCATTTTTCTAGTGACCCACTTTTATTATTTTTCTTTGTCTTTAAGTTTTCTACAGTACACTGAATTACTTTTTTTTTTTTGTCGTTTTCAGCTGTTATGTAGGGTCGCGATCGGACTTTTTCGCTTTTTTTCCGATTCAGCGAAAATTGCTTTTTCGAGACCCCCCGTGATTCTTTCCGTTGCACATGCGTTATTTTTCTTGCGGTTTTTTTTTTGGACTCTTTCTTTCTTGCTCGCCCCCGAGCCCTATTTCATTTTCCTTTTTTCTCTTTTACCTTTTTTCTTTTTTCTCCCTTCCCCCCCTTTCCCCCCCCCCAGCCTCTGATTTAAGTTGTTCCGCATGTAGCAGTTGTTCCCCGCTATCCCCCCACCCGTGCCATCCACTTCCACCGCCAACGGTTTCTGCGGTCCCTCAGTCCCTATCGGGTATCGCTGCAGTCAGGTGGGCTTTTGTTTTTTCTTCTTTTTTTTTCCACCTCTTTTTGTTTTTCCCCCTTTTTTGGGCATATACTTTCTTATTGTAATTATCCATTTACCTTTTTGCCTCTCATTTCCCACTTTTTCTTTTTCCCCTGCCCCATTTTGTTTTCACCTTTTTCTGTTCTGTTCGCCGGTTTATTTCCCCTGCTTTCTTTTTCCTTCGTTTATGGTCTTGGCCCTGTTTTATGCCTCCCTTTTTTTTTTTTCTGCGCATTTTCTCCTGTTTTGGATTTTTTTCTTCTTCCGACCGTTACCATTCCCATATTCCGCCGTCTGAGTTGCTCGACCAGTCCTTCCATTCGCGTTTTTTCATGGACCACTCTTTTTCATTTCCCCAGTGTTCCCCTTTTGTGTTTTTTGTCCCCGTCCAATCCGCCGTGTATGAAATTTGTCGAATTTTTTTCGGCCTTTTTATCATCAGAGTACCCAGCTTCTGGCCGGAACACCCCCTGTATCCCCCCCCTCCCTCTTCTTTTCTGCTCCAACCTTCTTTCCCGTTTTCCGAGAAACCCCCCCGTTTTTCTTCCCGGGATCTTTTTTTGTGTTCGTAGACGTTTTTTTTATAGCTCATAAACTCCCCCCTATCTTCTTTCTTTATTGCACCAGTTGAACGTATTCTTCTCCTTTTTTCGGACCATTTTTCTTTTACCCCCCCTTTTCCATAGCCATACCCCCCTTTTTTTGACCCTGTCCTTTTGTTTGTCTAATTTTCCACGTTCTCCCCCACCCTTTCCTGCCCTAACCTTCCTTTATTTTCTTTTGGTTACCGGAAGAATGTCTTTTAGTTTCCCCCCCATACGTTGGTAGCTTCATCTCTTTTTATTTCCCTACCCCGCCTGGGAATGCGTTTTTGCCTGGCCCTCTGGCATCATTCTACGTGCCGCGACATTCGACCGCGTTGCCGTTTTTTGTGTTGTTACGAGGATTTATCTTACTCGCCAAACTACTCCAGGTTCTCCCCGGGCCCCATACTTCTCTCGTTTTTTATTATCTCCCCCCTTAGCCTAGCTGGGTCGTTTGATCCTCGGACTAGTTTTTTCGCACCTTTTTTTTCTTTGGTTCGTTTTTTTTTTTTCTTTTGATCGTTCGTCTATCAGCCTCCTTGCTAATTTTCCACCTCTTTTTTTCCCCCTATCGTTGCTTATTTTTTTGGCCCCCCCTTCTTTGGCTTTTGGCCCCCTGGGGGTCGTTGTTTTCACACCTTTTTTTTCAGTTTTCTTTTCGTTTTTTCCGTCCTTATTCTCGTTGTGTTGGTGAGTCGGTCCTTCGCCGGAATTCACCTCCCTTGCCCAACCCATCCGTGATTGACCGCCTTCCATTCATGCGGCTTTTTATGCGACGTTTTTTTTTTTTTTTTCTTTTTGTTTTCTTTTTTCATAAACCTTCCCCCCCCTATTAAACACAGAGCAGGAGAGGGAAGAAGAGACCCCGGCCCCGCGCGTTGAAAGCGGCGAGTGCGACGGGAAAGGAGAAGACTCGACGCGACCAGTTCTTGTTCGCCCTCGACCTAGATTTGTTGTCCCAGCGGTCCCCTCTCTTCCTGAGTGGACTCGGAGTGAGGAGAGAAGACGCATAACGATGAGGGCGCGATTTTTTCCGTCGAGAGCAGGTTTCTCTTTTTGCCTCCTGCATCCCATCCCACTGACTAGGTGCTCCCCCCCCCATCTCTGACGGGTGTTTGTGGTTCGTCGGGCTTGTAGATAGCTTATTGCCATCTGTCTCCCTCTACTTTCCTTCTGGTGTTTTCCCGTTTATCGTCCTTCGTGTGTGTACTTCTTCTCCTCGCCTTTGACCTTTGCCGAACGTGCTGTCCCTCTTTTTTTTTTTCTATTGTGTCTGTCACCCAACTCCCACCATCCACTAGCTATTTCATTTCTGGCCTAGTGAGAGCTCATTGCTTATGACAACTTCTTTTTAGAGCGGTATTCCCCTTTTTTGGTTTGGTGATGTTCTTAGGTTGTTCGTGCCTTATCTCTTGACCCCAACTTGTTGTTGCTTTTTTTCCTGGTGTGGGATATTCTTGGGAGTGGGTGCCTTACCAATGGGCGGTCCCTTTCTGCCTTGCCTTGGCTGTGCCTATTGCCTGAAATGTGCTTCCATATATTTCTATTCTCCTCCCCTCCTTGTGGTCAGTTATTCTTTCCTATTCCGGAGGAAATACTTGCTTATTCCTCACCCTGGAGGTCTTCTGGCTAGTGGTCGAATAGCTTCTTCCTAACACAGTTCCTGTTTTAATCTCCAGTTTTTTTCCGAACGTGCGGTAGTTCCTTTTCTTTCAGGAGTTCGGAACAGGGCCTTTTCACTCATACCCTTTCTACGCATCCACCCCGAGTTCTGCGTTCACTCCTCTCTCCTTTCTCTTTTGCTCCCCCGTTGTTTTTCTGCTCTCTCTTTTCTGCACGTAACCGTTTTTATCTGTTTATTTATGAAAGTTGGCGTTTCCCTGGCCCAGTTCACGGTTATTCCTCCTGAACCTTTCATTGCACATTTCTGCAAGTATGGTAACATATCCACAAATTTCCCTCTGTTTAGTCGGCCTCTGCCTCCAGTCTTCCCCAGAGAATTCATTTTTCCTCCTTCTTCTTTCAGTTCTATTGGGACTAACTAGCCTCTCTGTCCTGCTACTCGACTTACACTCTCGATTAGCGAACTGGCATCTGCTTCCTTTTCAAATATGGATGTCCAAAGCCCCCTCCCCCCTGGTATTCCCACTCCCAAATCTTTCCACACCCTCCTTTTCCCCCCTCAACAGGGAGACTTTTAACTCCCCCCCACCCTGGCCCTCCCCCCCAGGCCATCTACCACCCCTTTTTCCCTAAACTCCTCTGAGACTTAACCAACCACTGTTGTATAAGCCCTGTGATATCCCCTCTCTACAGCATCCCATTCTGCATCGGATGTTGGACTTCCTCTCTCACCTCCCCTTTTTCCCCTGAGAGTCAGACAATGGCGCGAAGGTCCCGCCATTCTTCCTCGCCTCTTTTCCCCCCCTCGCTTCTCACCTTTTTCCTGAAACACTTCAGGAAAATCCTTGGTACACGATGCTTGCGTTGCCTTTCCCTCCTTTTCACTACCCCCGGGCTTTTTTCTTCCTCTTATTATGACCCCTCATCCACTTATCAGTGGTCTTCTGTCTATCGGAACTGTTAGGCCCACCCTCATCCTGTGTAGTGCCTCTCCGAACCCTGATGTTTTTTTTCACTAGTTGAACCTCTCCCCCATTGTATCGCTGTCCAGACTTCTCCCCTTCTGAACGGGCTCCCCCCTTTCCCCCTACATGTTTGACTAGGTGAGGTTTGACGACGTCCTCTCTTCTCCTCACCTTACTTTTTTCTTGACCTCTGCACTTTCTATGAGGCATCGACTTTCTCCCTTCTCCCCATTCTGTACACATCAAGTTTTTTTTTCTACCCCCCCCATTTTCCCTATCTGTCCTTGTCTGATGGTCCCTCCAATGAAATAAAAATTCCCTCTCCCCATCTTCTACTCCCTCTGCTTTTTTTCTTCTCCGCGGCCGCTCATGGTGCTGAACTTGCCCCCGATTCCTTTCTTTTTTCTTTTTCTCCGTCGGAAAAAGACATGTCCCTCTCCTCTTCCCCCCCTCCCCCTTCCCCTTGTTTGTTTTTCTTGAGACCTCCACTCGGTGTCGCATCCTCCCCCTAGACTGCCCTACTTGGGCAATGTTTTCGCCACCCACCTGAGCTCGCGGTTAGCCTTGCTTTCTCCGAATTTTTTTTTATCCATCTTTTGTTCGTTGATGTTGCGTCCTCGCCTATTGATTAGTTCCCCTTTGGGTTATTCCTACCATCTTTTTCCATTTTCTTTTTTTCCCCTCTCCCTATCTGCTTGGTCTGCCTTCCTCTCGTTCATTCGCCATGCCTTCGTTTCGGGAAGTATGCCCTCGTCGGGACAACCCCCATAGGTGTGAAACATGTGAGCCCCATTTGCCTCCCTGTCTCGCCATTCAGCTTGCCCAGAGTTAAAGTCGTCTCGTTCCTCTCCCTTAACCCTCCTGTTTCTGAGTTGCACTAGACTTCATTTTTCTTACCCCCCTCCCCCCCCCTTTCCCCCCATTAGTTTCATCTCAATCTTCGAGTTCATTCACATCTTCTCCCTTTCGACGGGTTCGTTCCGGCGCGTTGGTGGCTCTCCCCCTTCAATATGGTTTGTCTCTTTTTCCCCAGTATTCCCCTCTGTGTTCCAGTTTAGTTTCAGTTTTGCTCTTCTTCTTCCTCAGTTAGAACCTGCGCTTTTCTTGAGTGTACCTCTCTTGGTCCTGATTATCACCCCCCTGCCACTCCATAGCAGTACTGGTCTCTTGGCTCTATTCTCATTTTGACCTCCTGACCAACCCTTTTTGTTGTTTTATTTCAGAGCGGTTTATGCACCACTATTGGGGTGTCTTTCTGGGTGCGGCCAGTATGGCCTCTGACCACTTTCTCTGTTTAATGTGTCCGAGTGGGTCCCCCATAACCATTGGTTTGGAAGGTCTGCTCTGCCCGCCCTCCCCGGATGTTCTGCTCCTTCAGCCTCCTTTCAATTCCCTCCTTTGCTGCATGGCTTCTCGCTCTTGTCACTTGTTCTAGCCAATGAATCAGCGTATTTTCCTCACATATTCCTTCTCTTGGAGGGTTGCTGCTAGTCCTTGTGCTAAGAACTGTCCTTGTGTTTTCTATCCAGGTTCTGGTCCATTTCCGTGCGTTCGCTTTTTCCTATGTTAAGGCTTTATCCAAATTCTTCTTTTTCTCCCACCTTTCCACCTGTAGTCCTCCTAACCACGCTTTTTTTTCGAGTGACCAGAA